>Ga0265298_10005527_pt1 | contig 15821 bp, 19 predicted proteins | sample AusTroGonzalo_MG_3_FD_193486 | JGI IMG/M metagenome (GOLD analysis project Ga0265298, IMG submission 193486) | Bovine rumen microbial communities from tropical cattle in Woodstock, Queensland, Australia - Gonzalo_01 | ecosystem: Host-associated > Mammals > Digestive system > Stomach > Rumen ... | reverse complement strand
AATGACCGACAACGAGAAGATCCTGCTTGATTCTTCCAACGCCTTCCTTCTTTGCGTCCACCTCCTGATACAATCCTACGAGGCGGCGCAGAGGGGAGCGGTCGGGCTGATCTCAATCAAGGACGACGCAGACATTGTGAACGCGGGACTTGCCGACAAGACGATCCGGCTCCACGCTTCCCTGAACGTGGCGCTGGAAGGTGTCACGCTTGTGGCAAACAGCCTGAAGGACGTGCTTTGCAAGAAAATGGGAAGCGACGTTCCTGCGCCGGACATTGAGCCGTTTATCCGTGCGCTGAAGGAAACAGGCAAGCAAGGTTCTTAATACATACCCGCCCCCTGGGGTACCCGGTGGGTGGCAGGTCGTGGGGGTGCGGCACCGCACACACCCCCGTGTACGTACGAGGTAAGCCGGGGGTAGGTCTTTGGTGTCGAGGAAGAAGGACAGCTGGCAGTTCAATCCGTCCAGGTAGTAAGACAAGACCGAACCGTGGAGGAAATGGAGAAGGGAAACGCCGGAGAAGGTTTCGACAAGAACGTGTTCCCGCGTGCGTGGGATTATGTTTTATGTTCTCAACCTTCCTGAAAGGAATAGGGGGGGCGGCAAAAATCTCTAACCGTATGTTTTCCAAGACCCCACCCCCGGTCTTGCTCGCACGAAATTCAATTTTAGGGGTCAAAACCCCAGATACAACGATATGGACAAAACAGAATTTTGCAAGGTCTACAGCGCCGCCGACTACAAGGCGCTGACTGAAGCGGAGCGCACGGTGTTCCGCAGCGTCGTCACCTCGCTGGACGCTCTCGGTCTTTTCCGTATGGAGGATATAACCGTGATCGCCGGCTATTCCCGTAACGTCGTCCTCGCGAGGATCGCCGCCCGCGACGTCCAGCGCCTGGGCACGGTGATTGAGTTCGAGGACAGGGGCTGCACCAAATGGAAAACCAACCCTGCCGTTGACATTATGATGAAAGCGCAAACCGCGTACGAAGCTACCGCTATCCGTCTGGGACTGACACCCACCGGGCGCAAACGCCTGAAGGACGAGGCTGTCGTGAAGTCAGCTTCGGAAGCCTGGGACGAGCAGGGCGACGACTAACGCGGACGTTCTCCGGCGCGGTTTCAGGGGACTGTAGGAGTGTCCCCTACCTCCGACGTCCATTTCTGCAGTACAGCGCTTCCAGGCGTGGGTGCTTTACAAAATATATCTTTTGTAAAGTGGGCACCCTGACGGAAGGCTGGAACACCTCCTGGACGACAACACCAGGAAGGCGATACCGTCACGGATCAATCCCCTACCAGCGTTATATTGGTGCCAAAATTTGGCACAAGTTCCACCTCCCCAATAGGATTAAAAAAAGGAAAACAGCCTGGGGAGGTGGAGCCGTATCTTGTTGTGAACCTTGTGTTTACGTGTCAAAAATAGCCGAAAATTCAACAATAAATACACCCTCCAGGTGGGCGTTTCCCCCGTGTTAGAACCGTCGGTCGTGTCAATCGGGTGCCGCTTCCTTCCTGGAAGGTGAGCAGCTTCTCCTCCTGTACCTACTTCGACCGTGAAGGGGTGGGCTTCCTGCGATATACCCCCGACGGTTGGACGTCCAAAATTTCACCCGGATTTCGTTTTTTTCAAAGTGAACTATATTTATAATAAAGGCTATATGTATAATAACAACAATAAAAACTATGACAGTATGAAAAGGATATATCGCAACGATATGACACAGGCGCAGAAGGACAAGATCGCACAGGCGAACACCGGCAAGGTGTTGAGCCCCGAAACCAGGCGCCGGATCTCGCAGTCAATGGTCAAGTATTGGGCAGGGCTCCCCTTCAAGCCGGGCACGGAACAGGACGACGAGGACACCCTGGGCGGCGGGGACACGGGCGGAACCGTGACGTATTTCGACGTTTAGCCGACCGCTTCCAAGGTCGTCAGGCACCGGCTCCAATGTTGATAAAAAAACCGCTTAAACCCAGTAAAAACCCGTCCTTACATTTGTTTAAGTTAGTGAAAATTAGTAACTTGCAATAGGTTATTAGTAAGGTTTGAAGTATTAGACTTATTAGAAAAATGGGACGTTTGAAGAACGACGGGCGGGGACGCCTGGGAGGACGTGCGAAGGGGACGACAAACAAGCCCCTCGTACCACTCAACGAATGGGTGTTAGGAATGGTCAACCGAAACCGTTCCAGGTTTGAGAAGGATCTGGAAACGCTGGAGCCGCAGGAGCGGGCGAAGGTGTTCGCCAACCTGATCGCAGCTTCCGCCCAGGACGCACGGCAGGCGCAGGCGGAATGACGTCGGCGCACGTCGTCAGGCACGGAACCGCCACCGGCTCGCGGAACAGGTAGACCCGCCGGACAGCCCGCCCTCCGGCAGCGCCCAGGCGTGGAGCCTCAACCCGAACCAACCCCGGATTTGTAAGTCATACCCCTACGACACGACGACGTGCGGACGCTCCTCCACCCGAACGGAACCCGACGTACCGACGATATGGGAAGGGCACCAGCTTCGGAACGGAACGCTTCCCGGAGGCTCCGGGGGTTGGGGCTCACCTTGAAACACACGACACAATGACGAAACTGAAACTCTCCGTAGAGGAAAAAAGAAACCTGCTGGACGGGATAGAAGAAGCCCGGCGCAGGCTGCTGGAGTTCGACGAGGAAATGACGGAGGACGACGCCCGCGCCCTGCTGCTCGACACGCTGGGGGACGCCGTTTACACGATCCTGAAGAACCACCGGCAGGAACGACTATTGACGTAGCGACGTGGAGAAGATTGGACACTATGGTGACGGAGGTCGCGGGGTGTATATTCCAACGCGATCCGTGGCGAAGCCGGCGACGTCGGCGGTGTCCTCACTCCCCCGACCCGGCGAAGCCTGGAACGTGGCGGACGGTTCCCAGGGCGACGTCCTCCTGGTGGAGCCGGCGACCGACGCGCAGACGTCTGGCTTCAAGCCTTACGACCCAGGCGTGCGTTCCTTCCCATTGCACCGCCTTCCGTACCGGGACGGAGTTAAAACGTATGAAGCGACAGGCGTATGAAGTTCCAGCACGTTGACAAGAGGGGGCGTTCGTGGACGTTCGACGTGGACTGCACCGACGTGCAGCGCCGCCTGCTGGATCGCCTGCTCGTGTTCGTCCGCTGCCTGGGGAACCGCGAGGAACTGCAGTTGTCGTACCTCTCCGACCTGGAGGCAAACACCGCCTTCCGCGACGCATTGGAACGTGTCGTCCTGTCCGCTATCCAGAGCTGGGGAGGAACCACCGACGAACAGGAGCTGCCGCCTGTCCCACCCGTTCCTCCGCCTCCACCTCCGCAGCCTCCGGCACCGTCGCCGGAGCAGACGCCCAGCCACACCTCCACCTCAACAGGAGCCGACGAGGACGCCTGGAGGTTCACCTATTGGTGGGAAAACCTTTGAGCCTCAACGGAATGGACGACAAGACCGTACAGGTGTCCAACACCAGGAAGGTTTCACACGGACGCAGGAAGCCCGACGCGATCCGGGAAATAGACCAGCTTCCGGGACTTCTCTCCACGCTGGCGCCGAAAGACCGGCTTCGGCTCCTGAAGCAGTTCCTTCCCGTGTTCCGAAGAATCAGGAAGCGGTGACGGGGACGACGCCGGGCTCCCCTCTCCCCCGACCCGTCTGCGCGGTCTGGGACGTAACCCTCAAAGGCACACGGACAAACCGTTGGCAATCTCAAATATTTTAGGCACGACACAACCGAGAAAAAAAACAGCAGGGTATGACAGGAACGATTGAACAGTACATTTGCCTTTCCGTTACGGACTGCAAGCGGTTGGGCTTCTTCAAGCCGGGCACCGTCGCCACGGGCAGGGTGACCTGGACACAGGGCGGGCAGCAGGTCGCCGCCATTACGCTATGCACCAACACGGGAACGGTGCCGTACGCCGTCCTTCGGTACAGGTATCGGGACGAGAACGTGGACACCACCCTGACGTTGAGGTACAAGGGTTCCAACCTGAACAACGGCACCGGCTACTACTACTTCGTTTGTCCCGTCACGGGGCTGTCCTGCAGGAAGCTGTACCTTGTAAACGGCAGGTTCGTGAGCCGTGCGGCTTTCCGTCCCCTGTACAGGAAGCAGACGGAGAGCAGGACGAGGAGAAGCGGAGGGCTGGCGCTCCTCGACGCCCTCGCGGATCTGGAGGCGCTGGAGGGTGAGAAATACAGGCGCTTCACCTACCGCGGCAAGCTGACGCCATACGGGAAGAAGTGCGAGCGGATCGCCAGGAGAGCAAGCAACCTTCAGGGCTGTCTTGGTCGCTTCGTGGAATCGAACGGCGGATAGGCGCCGCAGCGTCCCCGCAGATAGGGCAAATTTTCGATTTGAGCCACTTTTTCGGTATTCCCGATAAATTGACTACCTTTGTGCGACACAAGCCCGATAAGGGCGTTTTCTAATACTTTATTCGTTACCCCCAACGTTGTGAAACGAAGGGGGTTTTTCTATGCACCCGACGGTGGAGGAAGCAGCCAGCCTCCGGCACCGGCGACGACGCCCAGGAGGAACCGGCGGAACGCCTGGGACACGGCTCCCCGGAGGACGCGGACGGGTCTGCCTGCCACTCCCCCGGAGTTGCCCGTCGCGGTTATTTCCGTATCTTTGTTGTGTTATAAGTGTTCTAATATTTCTAATAAAACTAATAAAAACTATTTTTCATTAAAAAAGTTATTGGAATTACAAAATAATCACTATATTTGTCCCAACGAACAAAGGTTAGAAAAATGGAATCACAGGTTACAATGACGGCGACTGCCCTCCCCCTGGACACGGGAGCGGGCAACATAAGCGACGCGATCCGGGTTTTCTCTCTCTCCCAGGACGTCAAGGCGTCGAGCCGCGGGCTGTACGTCCGCACCCTTGAAACCTTCTTCGCGTGGGTTCAGGAAACAGGGCGCACCGTCGCCACCCTCACCGTCGTGGACTTGATCGCGTACAAGGAGCAGCTGCTCGCCTCCGGGAAGTCGTCGCTCACCGTGGCGTCCTACGTGAACAGCCTGCGCCGGTTCTACGAATGGGCGGAAGCGAACAAGATATACCCCAATATCGGCAAGGGCTTGCACGCACCGAAGCGCAAGCAGGCGTTCCGCAAGCAGCCGCTGACCGTCGCCCAGGTCGGCAACCTCCTGGCGTACGAGCGCGGGGAGCAGTCGGCGCGTGACTTCGCAATGATTAACTTAATGGTCAGGACTGGGCTGCGCTGCGTGGAGGTCGTGAGAGCCAACGCCGGCGACATTACCTACAAGGGCGGGCAGCGCGTCCTGCTCGTCCAGGGGAAGGGACGGGACGAAAAGGACAACTTCGTTATACTGACGGACGCAGCCTACAACCCGATCCGGGACTACCTCAACACCCGCGAGGACTTGACCGACGGCTCGCCGCTGTTCGCTTCGGAGAGCAGGAACAACGCCGGCGGACGTATGACGACCAGGGCGGTGTCCGCCATAGCGAAGAACGGGCTCAAATCCGTGGGGCTCGACAACAAGGTGTTCACGGCTCACAGCCTCCGGCACACAGCCGCGGTCAATATCCTGCGTGCCGGCGGCACTCTGGAGCAGGCGCAGTTCACCCTCCGGCACACCAACCCCGCCACGACGCAGATATACACCGCCACGTTGAGGGAGGAGCAGCGCCTCCTCAACGGCGGGGAAGCCCTCCTGGACTGCCTTTATAATGCCGCCATAGGAATGTAGCGGCACAATAAAAACTTACAAAACTTACACCCAAATAAAGTATTAGAAAAATGGAAAAGAAAACCAACCCCGAAAACGGTCTGACCGTCAGCAAGGCGACGGAGGCGTACGTCCTCGCGCTGCGCTATCTTGAACAATCAAAGGAAGCCTTCCTGGAGGCGTACCGCACCGACAAGCCGGCGTTCGACATTGACAGCGCCAACGAGGAGCTGGGCGAAGCCTACGAGAAGGCACGTACCGTTATCCAGGCGGTTATCGTCGAGCGCGTCCAAATGTTCGCGGAGGCTTCCGCAAGACCCTCAACCCTCTAAACACCCTGACGTATGGAAACGAAGAAGCAGTACACCGTCGGGGAAACCACCCGCACGATCCTGGAAGCCTACGACGCCTTCCAAGCCTTCAAGGACACCTTCCTTCGCGCCCTGGTCGCCACGTACGGCGAGGACAGGGGCGACGAGCTTTACAACGGGTTCGCCGACGATTACGAGGTCGTGGAGCGCGACGTCCTGGAGTTCCTTCGTCTGCAGCTCAATATGAACCTGGGGACGGGCAGTCAGGAGGTGACGATCTAATCCGTCCGGGAATGACCACGGGAACGTCACGGCGCCACGGAGCGCCAGCGTATGGAGAGCCGCCGGGGGAGAGCCGCGGACGGCACGCGAGGAACGGGAGGGAGGACGCCCCGGCGCGGGCGTCCAGCCCTTCGCCTCAACGCGGAGGAACCGGCGCGGGAATCCGAACTACAACAGCGTAAAGATATGGCGAAAGTAACAGTAATCACCAACAACAAGGGCGGGGTAGCAAAGACAACCACCGCCGTGAATTTAGCCGCCGCCCTCCGGGGTCGCGGCTTCGACGTCCTTTGCATAGACCTGGACGGGCAGGCGAACCTCACGGACACGCTTGGGGTGGACACGGCTATAGCTCCGGGCACGACGTTCGACACCCTGAAGGAGCGAACCACGCCGTACGTCCAGCCCGTCCGCGTTATGGAGGCAGGGGAGGGGAACGGCTTCCTGGACGTCCTTCCAGCCACGCGTGATATGTTCGCGGCGGAGGCTATGCTTGCCGACGAGCCCGACAGGGTTACGAGGCTGGGCACCGTCGTGGAGAAGTACAGGGAGAAGTACGACGCTATCCTGATAGACACCACGCCCACGATCGGGCTGCTGTCCATTTCCGCCCTGTATGCAGCCGACACCGCCGTGATAACGTCAAACCCCGACTTCCTTTCAAGCCGTGGGCTCGTTTCCGTCAAGGGCACGATAGACAATATCAACGCCAACAGGACGGAACCCCTGGACTACCGGGTGCTGTTCTGCAAGTACGACCGCCGGAAAACCCTCCACCGTATGACGGTCGAGCAAATGCGGGGAGCCTTCCCGACGTTCTCCACGGTCATACGTTCCAACGTGGCGCTGGAGGAGTTCCCAGCCGCCGACACGGACGTGTTCAGGTACGCGCCCAGATCCGCCGGCGCCCAGGACTACAAGGCGTTCGCGGAGGAGTTCGTGAAGCTGTACAAGCTCCGGCACGTCCGACACAAATAATTACACGACAATACCAACTATTCCGACAATACGAACTATTTAATATTAGAACCAAATGAAGAAGAAGATAACGGCAAGCTACGACAGCCTGATTAACCCGACGCCCGCACAGGGGCAGGTCGTCCCGCAGGAACAGGAGGAGAAGGTCAAGGGGAACTACAAGACCGTCTGCTATTCGATACCTCCGGCGACCGCCGACAAGATACGCCAGATCGCCGCGTGGGACAGGCGGAAGATAAACGCCGTGGTCGCGGAGGCGTTCGAGCAATACGCCGCGAATTGGAAGCCCTCGGTCGCCGAACCGCCCAAGTTCTAACACGGGACACTATGGGACGGGAAGCGGTGACGGAGAGAGCCGGGAGGGAATCGCCAGGGCAGCGCCCGACGGGTTCCTGGAACGGCAGGGACACCGACACCGTTGTTTCGTTCCTTCCGTCCGTGGAGGCGAAGGTCAGTACCGTGGGCGATCCGGCAGGGGAGAGGGAAGGACGCGAAGGCTGGGAGCAGCCGGTCGTCGTGGACACGGTGGACACGGAAGGCGTGGAGGTCGTGGAGGCTTCGTTCAACTTCCGACCAGGAGGACGGAACCGGCACGGAGAAGAAGGACACGCCCGGAAGCCGGAGCAGAACACGGAGAGGGTGACACCCACACCAGCGGGGTCTATTGAACCGCGAAGGAGGAGAAGGACAGGCAGGACTATGGAACCGAACACCGAATACCGACGCGCTGGTGACGGGCGCGGAAAGCGGAGCTGGAACACCGGCGACGCCTCCGGGGAGCGCCACGACGCTACGCAGATCCAGACGCGGGGAAGTGCCGGCGGCACGGTCGCCTGTTCGGACTGCTTCAGGAGTTCGTGGAGGAAGCGGTGGACGCCGTGGACGCGGAGGGTACGGAGGACGTGGAGGAAGGGCGACCGCCCAGGCGCACCGGCTTCGTTTGACACTTCAAGCAACACTTTAGGTTCACGCGAAGGAGCGACCAGGCACGTTTCCGTATGGGAGGGGAGCAGCGGACGCACACGCGAGAGAGCCGGAGAAAACCAGCCACGAAGGGAACGGGCACGACGCACAGCCCAGGAACGGCGGCTCCTTCGTCCCGACAACCTCCACCACCCGGAGGATCTGCGGAGGACGGAGAAATGATTTTTACTAAAAGACAGCGGCAGCTATGACACACAAAGAGCAACTTTTACAAACCCTTGCCGTCGCCGACAGCCAGGCGTACGGACTTATCCAGGAGCGACGGGAAACCGCGCCCGCCGACGTCGAGGCGTTGAAAGAAATACGTCGGCTCACTATGCAAGCCCACGCCCTCGCAAAGAAGCTGGCGGAATGGGGTTAAGTTCCAAAAATATGAAACAATTTAACGTTAGTTGCGGGTTTCATTTGCCCGAACCCCGAACGATTGAGGCGGAAACCGCCGACGACGCCGTTAAGATATATTTACGCCTGTTGGGTAAAATTGAAATGTTTTGCCAGGCGTATTCGGATAGCGGCGACGGAGTTAAACAGGATATACCCGTTAAGGTTTCAAAACTGTTGTAAGTTCCGAAAATATTACATTACGGAAGTTAAAAATAACTGTTCAAAACTAACTTTTACTATATGGCAAACGAGAATAAACAGGCGGTAGTGACGGCGATCTGGGAGAACCCGGAGCGGGCGTTCAACTGTCCGTTCAGGAGGTCGGGGAGATATTGGGAGAACCTGAAGGGCGACGAATACAGGGAGCGCGGGAAGATCCGTTTAGCCCTGTCCGCCGGCGGCGACAACATTGCCGTGTTCTACAACGGCTCCAGCAGACCCGAACACACCGACGTGTTCACGTACCTGGAGGAATACGCCCTCCATACGTCGGGCTTCCTGGAAACCCTCCAGCGGCTGGCGGAGCTGTACGGGATAAGCCTGCAGTTCTCCCAGGCGGAGCGCCAGGCTATGACGCGGACGGCGTTAGCCCGTGAGGTGTCGGCGTCCCTCGTCGAGCAGCTGCGCCTCCACCCGCAGGGGGCGACCGCACGATACCTGCGCGACGTCAGGGGAATGGAGCCGGACGGCACCCACTTCGGAGAGCTGACGAAGGAGAGCGTGAAGGCGGTACGGGACAGCCTCAACCGTCGGGGAATCAAGTACGACGAAGCAGACCTGAAGGCGCTGGGCATTACCGAATACTACGCCGAACAGGGCTTTAACTGCGTCATACCCTACTACGTCAACGGCACCGCCCGCGGGTTCGTCCTGCGGAACATAGACCCGTCCAGCACGGAGAGGTACAGGTACAGCCAGGGGCTGGGTCGTGGAGGCTACAGCGACACCCTGACGCACGGGGAGCCAGCCGTCTTTGTGGAAGGTCAGTTCGACGCGATCCGGCTTATCCAGGCAGGCGTGCAGAACGTTATCGGTATGGGCGGCTCCCAGATCGGCGACGACATTGCCAGGCTGCTGAAAGCCCACGGCATTACCGAAGTAACCTACGTCCCGGATCTGGAGTATAACGACAAGGGCGTGAAGAAGAAGAAGCTAATCGCCAACGCAATACGGTCGTTCAAGTCCGCCCAGGTGGACGGGGTGCCGGTTATCCGCGCCGTCTACATTGCGGAGCTGCCGGAGCCGGAGGGGGTGAACCTCGCCGGGCTGAAGATAGACGCGGACAGCTACGGGAAGGAACACGGGAACGAGGAGCTGGCGGAGGTCGTCAGGTGCAACGAGGCTTCCTGGGCGTGGGAACTTGGCGCCCTTATGGATTGGGCTATGGAGCAGGAGAGGGAACGCGGAGCGGTCAACGCCACAGCCCTGCAGACGAAGTTCCACGAAATATACGTCAACTGCGGCTCACCGTTCGAGCGCCAGCGCCTGAAGAACGAAATCGCCGGCAACAGGATATACGAGAGCTTCGGAATAACGCCCAGAGCCCTGGACGACGTGGACACCTGGAAGCGGAACGAGGACTACAACAGCCGTATCAAGGACGGAGCAGCCGCCCTGACGAAAGCCGTGGCGGAGGACGCAAGCCCCGAACGTATCGGCGCGATCCTCCAAGACCTGCAGGACGCCCAGGCGACCAACACCCGCGACGAATGGGACGACCAGCTGAAGCTGTCCTTTGAGGAGGAGCTGCACACGATAGAGGAGCAGCCCGACACGCTGAAAACGAAGTGGAAGATAGGAGCGATCAGCAAGAAAACGGGGAAGTTCTTCCCGCACGACAACATAGAGTTCTACCCTGCCGACATTGAGGTGTTCTGCGCCCCGACGTCACACGGCAAGACAATGATACTTTTCCAGTCCGCCCTGGATCTTATCAGGACGACCGACAAGACGTTCCTGTACGTCAGCTGCGAGGAGAACAAGCGCCAGCTCCTGGAACGCGCCCTCAACGTCTTTATTGACATACCAACGACCCCTGACGGAAGGACGGAGAAAACGGCGGAGAACCCGGAGGGCTACTGCTTCAAGGAGCAGACCAGGAAGAAAACGATAAAGGCTGTTATCCGCGACGACGTGCCTCCGTTCGAATACAGCGGTATGGAGAACGGCTGCTATATGGGCGTGTCCGAACACTACGAAGCCCTGAAGAAACTGATCCGGCGCAAGATAGACCAATACAAAACCAACGTGTTCCCGCGGCTCAAACTGATACACACGGAGGCGACGATTGAAAGTATCTGCGCCAACGTGTCCCGCACCGTCGAGGAATACAGGCGGAAGGGCGTGGAGGTCGGCGGCGTGTTCGTGGACTATATGCAGCTTCTCACGACGGAAAGCAGGAACTATTCCAGGCACGACGAGCTGAAGGACATTTGCAAGGCGCTGAAGGACTGCGCCGCACGGACGGAGCTGCCCGTCGTCATAGCGGCGCAGCTCAACCGCGAGATATTCCGCGGCGGCATTGACACCGTGACCGTCGCCAACATAGGAGAGGGCGCCGACATTGAGAGAATCGCCCACGACGTCTACCTTGTCTGGCAGATTGACAAGACCCAGGAGAGCCTGTACAAGCAGGAGAAGAACGGCGAGCTGGGAATCAAGTTCGGGGCGCTCAACGTGCGTTCGAACAGGATATACTGCAAGCCCGCGATCGGAAGGGAAGAGCGGGAACTGAAAGCGGGTTATATCTACGTGGAGAGAATGAAGGCGAGGGACGGAAAGACGGAAGGCTGGGGGCTGCTGCCGTACGACGGCGAACGCGGCTTCATAGGCGAAACGGACGAAAACAAAATGACAGAATAGTATGGACGGGAACGACAAGACAAAGGAGCCGCCGAAGGCTCCACGGGAAGGCGGGCAGGACTACGGCACCCGCGAAACCTTCCTGCAGTCGCTGAAGGAGGCGGCGGAGCGGCGCAAGCGTATGGAGGGAACGGGCTATTACGTCCTGCTTCCCACGGTGGCGCTGGTCTACAGGGCGGAGGCGTATTACAACCAATACGTCGAGGACGTCGTGCGCCTGCTCGTTTCGTCAGGCGTTGAGGAGGCGGAAACCGTGGAAACCGTCGTCCAGGACTTCCTCCAGATCCTCGTCGGCTTCTATGGAAACATACAGCTGCCCCTGCACTCCCAGGTCAGCGTCGTCAACGCCGTCAAGCCGTGGAGCCTGTACCTCACCGAACGGTACGGGCTCAACCTCCTGTTCAGTATCTACGTCTACAACATACGCACGTCGCGGGACTATGTAACCAACTTCAAGCTGGCGGAGGGGGACGTGACCAGGACGACCAGGAAGGAGGACGGGACGGAGGAGAGCGAAACCGTACACGTCGGCGTGGAGGAGCAGAAGAAGGAATACCTCAACGCCACGATAACCCGGATCGCGTCAGGCGCCCCGCTGGTGGCGGAGGCTTACGACCTAATGCGGAAGAAACAAAAGTGGACGGAGGACGGGGGGCGGTTCTCTATCATAGAAGCCGCAGACTTCACGGGCATTGAACCCGAATTGGTAAACAAGTTCTATTCGTACGTGGAGGTGTTCGCCGGCGTTGACGCCTACGCGAACTTCTACTACATAGCGAAATACGCCCTCAAAGCGACGCCGGAGGAGCTGCAGGAGATAGACTTCCCGCCGCTGTTCCAAACGCGTGAGAAGGCGCAGGAATACGCGGAGAAGATAAGCGCGGCACGGTACAGGAACCTGCAGAACAAGGCGGCGGAGGTGGAGAAGATAATCGACGCCGAAACGGTGGAGGAGAGGGAGAAGGCACGGCGCGAAATCACCCAGGAAGCCGGAGAACCGCAGGACACCATACGAATACCCGAAACGTTCGCCCTCCTGGGCTCCAGGGACGTCTACGCCTCCGTGGACGGTACGCCGCAAATGGCGAAGGGAATCCTTCCTATACAAGCCTTCATTACCGACTATATGACCAGGCACAACCTCACCGAACAGGTGACGCCCCGGACGGTCGAAAAGGTTATAGAGGGCGTGAACCTGCTGCAGCGCCTCCACAACGTCAAGCCCAACGAGAAAGGACAGTACACCTTCGAAACCAACATTTCGGAGTTCTCGGAGCTTATCGGCTTCTCCGACGCCAACCAGACGCAGAAGGTGGAGATTATGCGGGCTTTACAAGTCCTCGACGGGCTGTTCCTCGCCGTATGGAGGTCGGACGGTCTGCGGGCTGTCCGCGTGTTCACTATCCAGGAAATCGGCATTACCGGCGCCTATACGGGCAAGCTCACCCTCCAGGTGAACGCCGACGTTATGAAGGGACGCCCCAACCTGATTTCCTACAAGGACTTCGACGCCATACGCAAGGCTTCAAAAGGACAGGCGGAGAACCATTTCAGGTACCAGATAATAAGCAAGGGGCAGAAGGAGGAGAACGCCCTGCTCAACGAGGTGTTCGGGTACGACACGCTGCTGAAGGAAATCGAAGTGTCCGGCGGCACGGCGGAGGAAATCGTGAAGGCGAAACGGAACATAGAGAAGCACAGGAGCCGCGACAAGCAGCGCGTCGCCAAATGGTTCGACGAATACAGGAAGAAGGGCTGGATAATATGGTACACCCATACGCGGAACGGTCGGGGGATCTGGAGCTACAAGTGGAAGCGGGGCAATATTCCCGTTGAGGAAACGGAACCCTCCAAGACGACCCAGGAGCCGGACGACCAGACGCAAGGATAGACAACGGCAGCGCCAACTACTTACGCCGGCGAAGCCCTGCTGACCCTTACACGGGAAGGCGGGGTTTCGTTCTCCAATATGGTGAACCAGGCGGAAATTACAACGCTATTCTTGTAATATTGACTTGTGCCTATAGGTGTCTAATTTCCTATTGCGCGGGGATTTCTTGGCGACATTTCGGGGATTTCTTGGCGACATTTCGGGGATTTCTTGGCGACAAGGGTGTATATAACTTATTGCGGTTCAATGCGTTACAAGCCCCAAAATCCTTTATATACTTTATATACACTATAAAGTGTATAATAAGGGCGTTGTTGGCTGACGCCAACGCCCTATTATTGTACAAAACCAATACGGAAAAGAAGCAGCAGGAGCTGGTCGCCAGGCTTCGCCGGACGTGCTGGAGCCCACGCCGGACGTCCTCCTCGATATTAAATGAAAATTTCCTCGGAATGTTAATAAATAATCCTCCTGGACGGGTTTTTGGTATTTGAATTTTGGGCGTAATTTGTTATATTTGAATGAATTATAATTCAAACTTAACTATGGCAAAAGAACCCAACCTAAAGATAAACGTAGGTGCGGATACTTCAGACTTCGACAGGGGGGCAAAAGCCGTCAAACAAGGACTGAAGGATCTGGACAAGGTGGGAACCGGCGCTCTTGATTCCCTGGGTAATGCCTTCGGCGTGAACACCGGCAAGATCACGCAAATGGTGTCGGCGTTGAAGGGGTTAGGTCAGGAAATGACGAAGGCAGGCGACGCCGGCGTGAAGGCGTTCGGCAACGTGCTGAAGTCAATCACGCCGTTGGCTGGTGCCGTCGCCGGTATCGGTTTCGGTGCAGCCGTCGCCGGCTTCAAGGCGCTGCAGAACGAAGCGGAAGCCTTCAGGCAGACCGTCGAGGGAGCCAACCTGGAAATGGCGACCGCCGCCTACATTGACACATACCGCCAGGTTCTCCGGGACTTCCGGGGCGACTTCGGCAAGACCGTAGCAGAAGCGGAAAGCGGCTTCAAGAAGTTCTTCGGTACGATTGGCGCCAACTTCGGCGCAATGTTCAGCACCGGCGCGAACTGGAAGGGATTCCTTCCTGGTGGGCAGGCGTATGGAGCGCAGGGTATGGCTGACTACCTGCGGCAGATCCAGGCAGCCAACGCGAGGGCGAACGACGCCGCCTACCTCACCGCGAAGATTAACGAGCTGGAGTTCCAGCGGAAGCAATTAGCCCTTGACGTGGCGAAGATTCAAGACCAGATCGCGGACAAAATGGCGATAGCCAGGGACACGCAGGCGTCCGTCACGGAGAGGGAACGCGCTATGGCGGAAATAAACGACCTGGTTGCGAAGAAGAAGGAACTTACCGTACCGATCGAGCAGAAGCTGGCGAAGCTGTACGAGGAAAGATCCGCGCTGGCGACCGACGAAAAGACGGCGGCGGAGGAAACCCTTGCACAAAAGACGAGGCAGTACGAAATATCCAGGGCTGAAACAATGGAGAGCAACTCCCTGCTGCGCCTTCAAAACTCCATAGCCAATTCAGCCGCGAAGGAGGCGGAGAGCCGTCGCAAGTCCGCGGAGGAAATGCGGAGGCAGCAGGCGGCAATGGAGGCGGTAAGGTCAAGATATGCAGATATGGCGACCGCGATCGGCGGCGCCGGTATTGCGACGCCCGGAGTGATCGCTCCAGGGCTTGGTCTATCCGTCAAGCAGGAGCAGGTGGAATACTTCAAGGAAACGCTCCAGGCTTACTTCGGTGATTGGGAGTTAGCCGTCGGTATCAAGGCTGACGCCAGCAGTATAATCGACCTGTCGGAAGAACTGAAGCGCGGGCTTTCCAACCTCACCGCGCAGACCTCCGAAATGCTGGGCAACCTGGTAGGTACCCTCGTTGCCGGTGGCGACGCTTGGGGTGATTTCAAGAACGCCGCATTGTCCGCCTTCGGTGATATGGCTATAGCGATCGGTAAGGTGGCGATTAACGCCGGCTTTGCCGTTTCAGGTATCCAGCTGGCGCTCGATTCCGGGCAATGGTATCTTGCCGTGGCAGCTGGCGCTGCTCTCGTCGCGTTGGGTTCCGCCGTCAAATCCTCGCTGAAGTCCATAGCCAGCGGTGACTACAGCGCCGGCGGTGGTGGATATTCGGGAAGCTATTCGGCAGGCGGCAACGGCGGAGGATATGAAACCAGGGAGGTGTACGTCAACGTGAACGGCACCCTCCAGGCGGACGGCGACCAGTTAATCGCCGTGATAAACAGCACCAACAAAAGGAATTACTACACACAGTAACAATGACCGACAACGAGAAGATCCTGCTTGATTCTTCCAACGCCTTCCTTCTTTGCGTCCACCTCCTGATACAATCCTACGAGGCGGCGCAGAGGGGAGCGGTCGGGCTGATCTCAATCAAGGACGAC
>Ga0265298_10005526_pt1 | contig 15823 bp, 15 predicted proteins | sample AusTroGonzalo_MG_3_FD_193486 | JGI IMG/M metagenome (GOLD analysis project Ga0265298, IMG submission 193486) | Bovine rumen microbial communities from tropical cattle in Woodstock, Queensland, Australia - Gonzalo_01 | ecosystem: Host-associated > Mammals > Digestive system > Stomach > Rumen ... | reverse complement strand
TTTGCATTCAGTCGTGCTTATACACTTTTGCCTAACTCAAATGCTTCCTGCAGCTTGGCATTTCCCTCGATTGCTTTTGGTTCGTTAACACCTCCGCAGAAGACGGTACCAGCAAGACGGCTTTTGGGATAACAAGCTATCCATCCGCCAAGACCAGTCTCTGCACGTTTGGGAGTCTCTGGATCATCATCGGCAGCAGTGGTCAGCAAATAAATATCGCGGAACTTGTAATCCCGTCCGTACATGGCATTCATACGGTCTATGAGCGTCTTCATCTGTCCACTCATCTCGTAATAGTAGATGGGTGTAGCCCAAACCACCACTTCGGCATCCATTACCTTAGCCATGATGTCGTTCACATCATCCTTTATGATACACTTACCCAGCTTATGACATCCCAGACAACCTTTGCAGAACTGGATGCTCTTATTTGAGAGGGATATTTTCTCTACCTCGTTTCCGGCAGCCTTGGCACCTTCCACGAACATGTCAGCGAGCATGTCGCTGTTTGAACCATGACGAAGACTCGTCGAAATAACTATAACCCGTTTCATATTTTGCTTGAAATATCTAAATACACTTAATTATATTTGCAAAGATAGTGATAATCAGGGAATATTCGCTAAATTTGCAGCCATATTTAACATATAAATCAAATTGGAGGCTTGATGAAAGCGAATATAGAAGATAAATATGACAGAGAAAGTATGGTACAGCAAATAGAAATTACACTGACTCCAAAGAGCCGTGGTTTTCACTTGGTAACAAGCGAAATCATGCGACAGTTGCCCCAACTGCCTAAAACGGGCATCATCAACATCTTCTGCAAGCACACCAGTTGCGGACTGAGCATCAATGAGAATGCAGACCCTGATGTGCGTGTAGATATGGAAACCATTTTCAATCGTCTTGTTCCTGAGAATCGCCCTGAATATGAGCATACTTTGGAAGGTGCAGACGATATGCCTGCTCATGCCAAGTCAACATTGAGTGGTGTTAGCCTGACGATACCCATTACTAACGGGCGTTTGAACATGGGGACCTGGCAGGGCATCTACTTTTGTGAGTATAGAAATTACGGTGGGGCAAGAAAACTGGTCGTAACAATCATAGGAGAGTAATTCTTTCTGGGAAATCACCAGAGAGGGTGAAACAATAGAGATATCATACAATTATTTTGATGCTAAAGTCCAGCCATAGTCGCCGTGGTATATCATCTGATGAGTCATGCCGCCGTCGATGCAGATATTCTCGCCTGTGATGAAGCCCGCCTTGTCTGAACATAGATAGAGCACCATGTTCGCAATATCCAAGGGATTGCCTACACGTCCGGCTGGCTGCTGCACGGCATCAGGACCCTCGTAAATAGTATAGGCGGTATCAATCCAACCAGGGGAAATGCTGTTTACGCGTACTTTGCCCGCCAGACTTACGGCAAGTGCATGGGTCAGTGCCGCAATGCCACCCTTTGCAGCCGTGTAGCTCTCTGTTTGCGGCTGGCTCATGCGGTCGCGCGAAGACGAGATGTTTACGATGGCAGCGCCTTTGGCGAAATATGGGGCGAAGAGTTTGGCGAGGTAGAACGGAGCCGTCACACCTACGCTCATGGCATATTGGAACTCCTCATAGCTGCACTCGTCGATGCCTTTCATCAGCGGCAGGGCATTATTGACGAGGTAATCCACATGGCCGTGTTTCTCTATCACTTCTTTTGCGAACTGCTCCAACACTTGTTTGTCAGCAAGGTCGCCAACAAAGTGGTCGCCCTGCTGAATGTCTATCACACAAGCCGTAGCGCCTGCTTTCTGAAACTCCTCCGCGATACACCGTCCTATGCCCTGTGCGCCACCAGTTATTACGGCTATTTTTCCTTTGAAATCCATATGTTCTGTTTTTATGAGATTCGTCCCAGTTCCTTTTACTCGCAAATTTATTTGCAAAGATACTCATTATTCCACGTTTTTTCGTATATTTGCAGCCATATTTAACATATAAATAAAATTGGAGGCTTGATTATGGCATATACAGGAAGATTCGGACAGCCAGACGAATTTCGTCGAGAGGAACTGATAAGGGTAATAGAACATTCCGTGGAAAACCTGACCCTTCAGGAATTGGAAGCCCTATATTATGACATGAGTACCAAAAACTATATTAATGAGTAAGAGAGAATACTTTTGTATTTATATCATTATAACATGTTCTCTAATCTCTCAACAGCCAGAGTGATATCCTTTCCAAACCGCTTGTGGTCTCTTAGGAAATCGACTCTGCCATCGGATATAGCCTCGTAGAGCTCCCGGCTCATGTCATCCACATAGCTACCAATAGCTAGTTCGATATCATCTTGCTGCCAGTCGAGGGTAGAATGAATATAGACGTTCCGCTTCTGATGCAGAAAGCTATATGCGGTCTCTATGCTGTCTTTTGTAATCATTGGTCGTAGCCGATGGGACGGAACTGTTTCTGTTGCTCACTCCAGACAAAGCCTCTCTTGTAGAGGTAGTCCTTAATCTCCTTTGGTTCTCTGCTGAACGCATAGCACAATGATTCCAGCGTGTCAAACTCCTCGTCACGGAGGAGCATGTTCACGCTTGAAACCAATATCGCTGGGTCTTTGGGCAGGTAATCCATTTCACAAATATTTTTGCAAAGATAGTGATAATTACGGAATAATCGCTATATTTGCACCAAGAATTAGCATTGTTTACACAATTAGGAGAAATGCATTATATCAGATAATAAAGAGAAATTTTAAACCAACACGATTATGGATTTCATTGAATTAGCAAGAAGCAGGTATTCCTGCAAGAAGTTTGACTCACGTCAGATTAGCAAAGAACAACTCGACAGCATCCTGGAGGCAGGACGCTTGGCGCCAACGGCAAAGAACCTGCAGGAGCAGCATGTCTATGTCGTACAGTCGGCAGAAGGACTGGCCAAAGTTGATGCGCTCACACCGTGCCGATACGGTGCACCTACGATGCTCATCGTGGCTTTCGACAAGAACAACGTGTTTACTTACCCCGGCCAGAAATACGATTCAGGCATTGAGGATGCCACCATCGTGACCACGCACATGATGCTCTGCGCTAAGAGTGTGGGTGTGGACAGCTGCTGGGTGAACTTCTTCGACCCCGACAAGATGTCTGAGGCTTTCCAGTTGCCCGATAACGAAGAGATTCTGACCTGTCTCGCCCTCGGCTATCCGGCAGAAGGCGCAGGGCCTCTTGCCAACCACAACAGCCGCAAGCCTATTGAGGAAACTGTAACTTACTTATAAGATTACAAATAGTCAGTATGAAAGTGATTATTCTCAATGGCAGCCCGAAAGCCAAAGGTAATACAGCGACAGCGCTGCACGAAGTGGAGCGCATTCTGCAACAACAGGGCATCGAAACAGAGTGGATGCATGTGGGCCATCTGCACATTCACGGATGCATAGCCTGTAACAAGTGCTGGAAATCGGGTATCTGTGCATTTGGCGACATCGTAAACGAGATTTCTGCTAAGATGCGCGAGGCTGACGGCCTGCTCATTGGCTCGCCTGTTTATTTCGCCTCACCCAACGGTACCTTGCTGTCGCTACTCGACCGCCTGTTCTATTCCAACCTGCACACTGATTGGAGTATGAAGGTGGGCGCAGCCGTAAGTATTGCCCGCAGAGGAGGAGCGACAGCCACCATGGACGTGCTGAACAAGTATTTCCTGAAGACCAATATGCCTGTTGTGCCTTCGCAGTACTGGACCATCGCTCACGGCACTGCTCCTGGCGAGGTTACGCAGGACGAGGAGGGTATGCAGACCATGCGCCAGCTCGCTTTGAACATGGTATTTCTCATCAAGTCCATCCGTCTTGGCCTGCAGCAGTTCGGTTCGCCGAAGATTCAAGAAGAGTTAGTAGAAACGCATTATATCAGATAAGAAAGAAGTACTGAACGGATGATACAGACGATAGTATATATCCTCATTGTAATTAATTTCCTGACCTTCCTGGTCTATGGCATTGACAAGTTCAAGGCCAAGCATGGTAGCTGGCGTATATCAGAAGCCACCTTGCTTGGCCTTGCTGTCGTCGGTGGCAGCATCGGCGCTTTGCTGGGTATGCAAGTCTGGCACCACAAGACGATGCACAAGAAGTTCAAGTATGGACTGCCTCTGATTCTGTTAGCCCAGATTTTCCTCATATATTTTATAGTCCAACATTCTTTTGCCGATTTGTTTGGTTGTCTCGATTGAAGTCAAATCAGGCAAGGACTACACCGAACACAGTGCTCTCAATAATCTTCTGAAGGTTCCTAAGTACAATGTACTTGCGGCCACTGTCATTTCCAACGAGCGCAAGGTCTTTTCAAAAAAATGCCATCACCTTCCACGAATGGTGCGTAACACGTTTATAGACAGTGGTTTGCGGGGGTGCACCGTGCGCGCGGAGGTTCCACGTTGCCATCACTTACCCACCATTCGGAACAAGATAGCTGTATATGCTCGGCTATTAGCCATACACAGGAAAAAACGCTCAGCGTTTTCTGAAAAGCGCTCACCGTTTGCGCAAAAACGCTCACCGTTTTTCTGCGCCTGTGGCTGTCTCGCACGCAAGAGTGGGGATCTGGCTGATGGGCGAGGGTAGTGGAAGCTCCGTGATGGCAAAGTGGAAGGGTAGTTGCCCCCGCGCATTTGCGCGAAGCCCGATGTACAGGGCGTTCAGGACTGGTCCGTGGAATGTGATGGCAAATTTCTTAAAAACAAAAACCTTGAAAACCCTTTTCATAAGTTTTGGCACTTCGTGCTGTGGTCTGCCATCGTCCTGAATCTGGATGTAAGCAAGCTTACCCCATCTTCCTGCCGATGACATACCATGTCCTAAGGACATCAAAACTTTCGAAAAGAAAAACCAAGAAAATGACTTTTTGTTATGGAAAGAATGCAACGCCACACTTTGCACCTTTAGTTGAAAGAAATTATGGGAAATTACCAAAAAAATTCTGCTGCGCACAGACTGGCGGCCCCCAAATAATTTCCCTTAATTTCCCATAATTTCTTTCCCAAGAAAAAATAATAGCACAATGGTAATTTCTGTTAAGAATATAAGATATACTTCAACGGTAATTATTGTTGGAAGAGTAGGGGATAGGCTCTCCCGGGTGCGGGACAGCCATAGCCATGTCTGGGATAGCCTTTCCCGTGAAAAAGTGGTAGGACTTTCCAGAAAGTCGTACGGCTTTTCCAAAAGTGGTACGACTTTTTGGTGGGAATGGCTATCTCGCAGCTGTATTAGCCACTCCCGTATGTGGGATAGCCACTCTTCGGTGCATAAATAATGGTCGCGCATGGGGGTGACGTGCGCGCGTGAGTTCGTTTTAAAAAATCGCTTTCACTTTCACAATCCCCTATTTACAGGGCTTTCCAGCCCCCTTTCTGGCTTTTGACGTTTCACAAACGTTTCACACCCGTTATGTGAAAGCGATGTGAAACGTCTGCGCCCCTTCACGCCCGCAGGAAACGCCCGCGAACCGCTATTTACAGGGACTTTTAGCATGAACTGTGAAGGTGAAAGGTAATTTTTAAAATGGCTCCTTTATCTGTTCCCTTTTTTTTCTTGACAAAAATGTTCGTTATTTCTTATTTTTTTGTATATTTGCAGCGAGTTCGTACTTTTTGAGGAAATATATGATGAGAAAAATAGTCATTTTAGCTGCTGCTGCAATCTTTGCGGCAGTAGTGAACGTAGAGGCACAAAACTTTCCTGTAGGCATTGTCAGTGTGCAAGACTCGGTGAAGAGTGTGCAGCTTGGCGTCATCTCGTCTGTGGCCGCCAATGGTGGTCACGGCTTGCAACTGTCGGGTGTCAGCAATACGACGACGCACTGCTTCAATGGTCTGCAGTTGAGTGGTGTCAGCAATATCACGGCAGGCATGGACAAGGGCTTGCAGCTGTCGGGCATCCTGAACGTCTCGTCGGCCATGATGCGTGGCTGGCAGTGGGGCGCTGTGAACTATACCGACTCGCTGGACGGTGTGCAGGTGGGTGTGTTCAATGTGGCCCGCAAGCATCCGAAGGGTTGGCAGATAGGACTCATCAACCTGTCGTATGACAGCATAGGGCATAAGGTAGGTCTGGTGAACATCAACCCGTCGACGACTATCGACCTGATGGTCTATGGCGGTTCGTCGACCAAGACAAACCTTGCCGTGCGCTACCGTAACCGCTCTACATACAACATCCTCGGTGTGGGTACGCACTTTATGGGCCTCGATTCCAAGTTCTCGGGGGCCGTATTCTATCGCCTGGGTCAGTATTTTCAGGTGTCGCCCCGCTGGACGCTGAGCGGCGATGTGGGCTACTATCATGTAGAGACCTTCTCCAAGAACAACAGTGCCAAGCCCGAGCGCCTGTACTCGTTGCAGGCCCGACTGAATGCCGACTACCGGTTCAGTCAGAAGTTCGGCGCCTTTGCCTCGGTGGGTTGGGGCTTGACACGCTATTACGACCGCAACGAGACCTACCGCAACAGACCGCTGGTGGAGCTGGGTCTGACCTACCGTCAGCCTCGCAACGAGCACGACTCATGGCGACGCGCCTGGGAAGAGAAACGCTCGAAGCTCGTCTTTGCCGACTCTACGATGGCACTGCCCGTCAAGAAGCGCTATTGGCAGGCTGCTGCCGAGGCCACAGGCATCAACATCGGTGTGCAGCTGTTTGACCGCTATGTGCTGAGAACAGACTTTGCCCAGACCACGCTGAACTCGCTGAAACACAACTTCACCGACGGTATGGTGTGGGACAACGACTTCTTTACCACCAACATGTTTGCCCACCCGTATCATGGCAACCTGTACTTCAACGCCGCCCGTACCAATGGGCTGACATTCTGGGAGTCGGCACCTTACGCTCTTGGCGGCTCGCTCATGTGGGAATTCCTGGGCGAGACGGAGCCACCAGCCATCAACGACGTCATTGCCACTAGCTGTGGCGGTATGGCCATCGGTGAGATGACGCACCGCCTGAGTCTGACCGTCCTTGACGACCGCGACATGGGCTTCCCCCGATTCCTGCGTGAGGCAGCGGCAGCCATCATCAACCCCATACAGGGTCTGCACCGTATCATCAGTGGTGATGCGTGGCTCGTGAAAAACAGGAACTACCGCTACCACGACTTCAGCAAGACGCCCGTTGACATGTCGTTCTCCGTGGGTTGGCGCTATCTGGCCGACGACGGTGCCCTGTTCCGTGGCATCCATGCACCCTATGTCAACATGACGCTGACGTATGGTACACCCGTGGATGGCGAGCGTCACACCATGCCCTACGACTTCTTCGACTTAGAGATGAATGCCGCCTTCGGTGGCGGACAGCCTTTCGTCAACACGCTGAACATCGTGGGACGTCTGTGGAGCACACCCATCCTCGACAAGAAGGATATGGCTGGCGAGTTCGGTATCTACCAGCACTTCAACTACTACGATGCCAAGCCCATCGAGGACGGTTCCGAGTTGACGCCCTACCGCATCAGCGAGGCTGCGGGCTTCGGTCCTGGCTTTATCCTCTCGCTGCCCCAGATGGGAGGCTTGTCGAAGCTCGAACAGCGTGTCTTCGTCAGTGGTATCCTGCTGGGTGGTACCAAGAGTGACTATTTCAACGTCATCGAGCGTGACTATAACATGGGCAGCGGTTTCAGCATCAAGTCCAAGACACAGCTTGACTTCGGCAACTTCGGACGTTTCATCCTCAACGCCAAATACTTCCGCCTCTATACCTGGAAGGGCTACGAGGGAAAAGACCTGCAAGCCTATGCCGATGGCACTGCCGACTTGCACTACCTGAACGTGCAGGGTGACCGCAGCAATGCAGCGCTCCTCGTCGTCAACCCCGTCATTGAGATGCACCTGGCCCGCCAATGGTCCGTCACGCTCTCAGGCACTTACTATTCGCGCCGTACCTACTATAAATACTACGACACGGTGCATGCCAACACCTTTGAAACAAAGATTGGTCTCACTTGCAGACTGTGATGAAGAAAAAAACGATTACCTTGAATTATAAATATTATACGGATGCCTACGCTGCCATGCAGCTCAAGATGCAGGAATACCGTCAGGCCACGGGAAGGTGACTTCGTAGTCGATAACTAAACCCCAAAATAATGAAGAAAATATTATTGCTAACGGCTATCGTGCTGCAGGTGCTGACAGCAGAGGCCCAGAGTGTTCGTGAAACCATCCTGCTGGATAAGGGATGGAAATTTACGCTTGGTCACGCCAGCGACCCGAAGAAAGATTTCGGCTGTGGTACGGAGTATTTCAACTACCTGACGAAAGCCAGCTCTATCCATAACGAGGGACCTTACTCACAGAAGTTTGATGATGCCAGTTGGCAGGAGGTACAGCTGCCTCACGACTGGGTGACCACGCTGCCCTTTGCCCCTGAGGCCAGCCATTCGCACGGCTACAAGACGGTGGGGTGGAAATATCCAGAGAGCAGTGTGGGCTGGTATCGCAAGCAGCTCGCCATTCCCGCTACCGACCTCGGCAAGCGCCTCATGCTGCGCTTCGACGGCATCTTCCGCTCGGCACAGGTGTGGTTTAACGGCTTCTATATGGGTACGGAGCCCAGCGGTTATGCTACGCAGGTCTTCGACATCACACCCTACGTAAAATATGGTGAGCAGAACCTCATCTGCGTGCGTGCCGACGCATCGCTGGAAGAAGGCTGGTTCTATGAGGGTGCCGGCATCTATCGCGACGTGTGGCTGGAGAAGTCGGCCGAGGTCAGCGTGGCCCCCTTTGGCACGTTCGTCTATGCCGACATGCAGCAACCTTATAGCACTGCTACCGTCTATGTGGAAACCGAGGTGCACAACGCCTCGTTGGCTACCCGCCAGTGTGAGGTCATTCAGCGACTGCTGGATGCCGAGGGTAGGGAAGTCGCCAAGTCTACGTATATCAGCCTGCCGCTGAAAGCCAAACAGACGCGTGGCATCAAGCAGCAGATGACGGTCAGCCATCCGCACCTCTGGAGCACCGCCGACCCCTATCTCTATCAGGTGGAGACCACCATTAGCGTAGCGGGTGCCGTGACCGATGTCTATACGACCACGACGGGTCTTCGTAATATCCTGTTTGATGCCGACCGTGGCTTCCTGTTGAATGGCAAGCCGCTGAAGCTGAAGGGTGTCAACATGCATCAAGACCATGCAGGTGTGGGCGCTGCCATTCCCGATGCCCTGCAGGCGTGGCGCATCCAGCAGCTGAAGAAGATGGGCTGTAATGCCTATCGTGCCTCGCACAACCCCATGACACCCGCCCTGCTCGACATCTGTGACCGTGAGGGTATGCTGGTCATCGACGAGAACCGACTGATGGGCATCAACGATGAACACCTGCGACTGCTGGAGCGTATGATTAAGCGCGACCGCAACCACCCCAGCATCATCCTCTGGAGCGACGGCAACGAGGAGTGGGGACTGGAGAACAACATCCAGGGTACACGACTGGCTGAGGCCATGCGTGAATATACCCGCCTGTATGACCCCACACGTCCCAGTACGGTGGCCAATGCCGGTGGTACGGAACTCATCAAGGGCCTCGACGTGGTGGGCTTCAACTATATCGTGCAGAACGATGTGGACAACCGCAAGAAGAACAATCCCTCGTGGCGCATCGTGGGTACGGAGGAAACGTCTGGTTGTGGCACGAGAGGGTGGTATTTCAAGGATGCCGACTACCCTGGGCGCATGGTCAGTCTGAACCGTACCAACGAGCAAGGCTATGAGAATATCATTGAGCGCGGCTGGAAATTCTATGACGAGCGACCCTGGGCGGCAGGACTGTTCTACTGGACGGGCTTCGACTATCGGGGTGAGCCTAACCCGCTGTCATATCCTGCCCACGAGTCGGAATTTGGTATCTTTGACTACTGTGGATTCCCCAAAGACGAGGCGTACTACCTGCAGGCATGGTGGACGGAAGAACCTGTGCTGCACATCTTCCCACATTGGAACCTGCAAGGCCATGAGGGCGAGGAGGTGGAACTCTGGGCGTATAGCAACTGCGACGAGGTGGAGCTCATCGTAAACGGTAAGAAGCTGGGGCGCCAGCAGATGCCGAAGAACGGACACCTGACATGGAAGGCGACATACCAGCCCGGCAAGGTGGTAGCCTATGGTTACAAAAACGGCAAGCGCACCATGACACAGACCATAGAGACCACGAAGGCTGCCTATAAGACGGTGCTTAAGACCGACCGTGAGGAGTTGGCGGCCGATGGTCGCGACGTGGCAGTGGTGACTGTGGAGGTGCAGGACCAGAAAGGCCGTGTGGTGCCCGATGCCTGTCCGCTGCTGACTTTCACGCTGGAAGGCGACGGCCGTATTCTGGGTGTTGGCAATGGTGACCCGATGTATCTGGGTGCTGACCATCCGAAGGAGAAAGACTGTCGACAGTTTACGATTCCTGCCTTCAACGGTCTGGCACAGGTGCTGGTACAGAGTGGTGAGACGCCATCGGCCATCATTCTCCGTTGTCAGGGAGAGAAACTACAGGCGGGAAGTGTCAGTATCACAGAAAAATCCAAATAAATTCGTTTTTTTGCTTCCTTTTTCGTACCTTTGTCGGCTCAAATAATTATAATAAGGTGAATCAGGAAATAGAACGCAGGCGAACATTCGCCATTATCTCGCACCCCGATGCTGGTAAAACCACGCTGACAGAGAAGTTTCTGCTCTTTGGTGGACAAATCCAGGTGGCTGGTGCCGTAAAGAACAACAAGATTAAGAAGACCGCTACTTCTGACTGGATGGATATCGAGAAGCAGCGTGGTATCTCGGTGTCGACCTCTGTGATGGAGTTCGACTACACCCCCGAAGACTCAGACATTGAATACAAGGTAAATATTCTGGATACCCCAGGTCACCAGGACTTTGCGGAAGATACCTACCGCACGCTGACAGCCGTAGACTCTGCCATCATCGTGGTGGATGGTGCCAAGGGTGTGGAGGCGCAGACGAGGAAGCTGATGAACGTATGTCGCATGAGAAATACCCCCGTCATCATCTTCATCAACAAGATGGACCGTGAGGGTCGCGACCCGTTCGACCTGTTGGACGAGCTGGAGCAGGAGTTGGAAATCAAGGTGCGCCCACTGTCATGGCCCATCAATCAGGGTGCCAAGTTCAAGGGCGTCTATAATATCTATGAGCAGCAGCTTAACCTGTTTACTCCCGATAAGCAGCGCGTCACGGAGAAGGTCAGCGTCGATATCGACAGCGACGACCTGGATGCCCGCATTGGTGAGCAGGATGCCAACAAGCTGCGCGAAGACCTGGAGCTGGTAGATGGTGTATATCCCGAATTCGAGGTAGAGACCTACCGCTCGGCAGAGGTCGCTCCCGTCTTCTTCGGTTCTGCCCTGAACAACTTCGGCGTACAGGAGCTGCTGGACTGCTTCGTAGAGATAGCACCCAGTCCCAAGCCCACCAAGGCCGAGGAGCGCATGGTGCAGCCCGACGAGCAGAAGTTTACGGGCTTCATCTTCAAGATTACCGCCAATATCGACCCCAACCACCGCTCGTGTATCGCCTTCTGCAAGGTCTGCTCGGGAAAGTTCCAGCGCAACCAGCCCTATCTGCATGTGCGCCAGGGCAAGACGCTGCGCTTCTCCAGTCCTACGCAGTTTATGGCACAGCGCAAGTCGACCATCGACGAGGCGTGGCCAGGCGACATCGTCGGTCTGCCCGATACTGGCGGCATGTTCAAGATTGGTGATACCATCACCGAGGGTGAGCAGTTGCACTTCCGTGGCTTGCCCTCCTTCTCGCCCGAGCTGTTTAAGTATATCGAGAACGACGACCCCATGAAGTCGAAGCAGTTGCAGAAAGGTATCGACCAGCTGATGGACGAGGGCGTAGCCCAGCTGTTCGTCAACCAGTTCAACAACCGTAAGATTATCGGTACGGTGGGTCAGCTGCAGTTTGAGGTCATCCAGTATCGCCTGGAGAACGAGTACAATGCCAAGTGCCGCTGGGAGCCCGTACACCTGTATAAGGCCTGCTGGATAGAGAGCGACGACGACAAGGAGCTGGACAACTTCAAGAAGCGCAAATACCAGTATATGGCGAAAGACAAGGAGGGCCGCGACGTGTTCCTCGCTGACTCAGGCTATGTGCTCAGTATGGCGCAGCAAGACTTTGAGCGAATCAAATTCCACTTCACAAGTGAATTCTGATTCGAATTGAGAAAATGAGAAATTGAGAAATTAAAATGACGAGAGAAGAAGATATTAAGAATGCCGTAGAGGTATTGCGTAAGGGTGGGGTGATACTCTATCCTACAGATACGGTGTGGGGCATTGGCTGTGATGCCACGAATGCAGAGGCCGTGAAGCGCGTGTATGCCATCAAGCAGCGCGACGACTCGAAGGCTATGATTTGTCTGGTAGACTCTGATGCCCGCCTGCAGCGCTATGTCAGGAATGTGCCTGATGTGGCGTGGCAGCTGATAGACAGTTTGAAAGAGGGCGACGTGAAGCCCACTACCATCATCCTCGATGGTGCCATCAACCTGGCAGAGAACCTGATAGCTGAAGACGGCAGCATCGCCCTGCGCATCACGCAGGAGCCCTTCTCCAAGGAGTTGTGTTACCGCTTCCAGAAAGCGCTGGTAAGCACCTCGGCCAATATCAGTGGCGAGCCTGCTGCCCAGAACTACTGTGACATAGACCCTCGCATCATCGAACAGGTGGACTACGTATGCTGGAGCCGCCGACAGGAGCATAAGCCCCATACGCCCAGCAGCATCATCCGCTTGCGACAAGACGGTGAGGTAACCATTATCAGACAATAATTCTGGTAATTTTTGGGAATAACCATTTAAGCAGATTAACATGATGAAGAAGAACGTCCTTTGGCTATGGTTGGTGGTATTGATGGCAGTCAACACGTTTACTGCCTGTCAGAAAGATGACGACACTGCGCCCGAACCACAACGACAGCATACGGAAGCTGTCAACGAGTTGATACGCATCTGCGATAAGAATCAGGAGGTGCGTCAGTTGCTGGAGCATGCCATCCGACAGGCTGCCACCATCAATCCCGACAGACGCTATAACCCCGCACAGTCGTTGGACGAGTTCTACGAGTTCGTAGACTGGAACGTGCGCTGTCTGCCCTGGGACGTGATGCTGCATCAGGCGCCCAATGACTATGGCCGCTCGCTCTACGGACGTACCGACCAAGGCGTAGGCTATTTCTGGTTTGTCGTTGACCAGCCCCTTGACGAGTTGCGCGATCGTGGCTTCTTCTATCCTACAGTGGAGTTTGTGGAGCCCTTTGCCTCGTGGCTCTCTACCTATAGTCAGTCGTGGGGCGACTGGCTGTCTACCGAAGAGAGCTGGAACGACACCTACTACCAGATGGTAAAGGACGACCCCGACTGGGGACTGGACAAAGGCTGGTATGGTACAGGCAACCTGTGGCGCACGTATAACGAGTTCTTTGCCCGCAAGTTGGCATCGCCAGACATGCGCCCCATAGCGGATACAGAGGTGGTGGCACCCGTCGACTCATGGCCTAAGATGACGTGGCATATCGACGACCAGAACCAGCTGGTATATCCTGCCGACCTACAAATAAAGACGGCTAAGATTTCAGACATCGCACAGCTCATTGGCGAGGGCTCACAATATAAGGAGGCCTTTGCTGGGGGCACGCTGACACATACCTTCCTTGACGTCAACGACTATCATCGCTTTCATGCGCCTGTAGACGGCGTGTTGCGTGAGTTGCGCACCATTCCTGGTGTCTCGGCGGGTGGTGGATATACCCTTTGGGATAATGACTCTAAGCTGTACTACTATGTCAACGACCTGGGTTTCCAGATGGTAGAGACACGCGCCTGTGCCATCATCGAGACGGCGCAGTATGGGCTGGTGGCCATGTTGCCTGTGGGCATGTCGCAGATATGTTCCGTCAACTGGATTCCAGAGCTGCACGTCGGTCAGCAGCTGCATCGTGGCGACGAGATGGGCTACTTTATGTTTGGTGGCTCTGACATCATCCTGTTGTTCCAGCGTGGCGTAGAGGTAGATATTGTGCATGAAGGCAATCATGTGCTGATGGGAGAAGGATATGCCAAATTAAGAAACAAGAATTAACCCTATGAAACTATCCCGCATCATAGAAGGTTCTGTAGCCCGACGCACTACCATCTTCATGGTAAGCATGGTGACTGTGGCCACCATGGTGGCAGGCTTCTTGCAGGTCAGGCTGTTGCGTAATTCCACTGAACAGCAGATGCTGCACAATGCTGACCGCGCCATGTCGGCAGCCGTCAAGGTAATAGACCACCGCACGGCCAGCGTGGAAGCGTCAGTGGGTACGGCAGCGGCCTTTGCTGACATGCTGGCTACTGACGAAGAGCTGGCTTATTCGCTCTTGCAGCGCCTGATAGATGCCGACGAGGATATCACTGCGGTGACGCTGCTCTATCGGGCAGGCTATTTCCCCAAACACGGACGCTATTTCGCGCCTACCATCTCCAGGAATCCTGTAAGCCGCCAGCTAGAGCGGGATGAGATAGGAGGCCCTGAGAACGACTTCTGCTATCTGGAGACCGACAGCAACTGGATATATACCAATAAGCTGGATCGTGGCTATTGGTGCCTGCCTTATGTGGACTCGATGTCAACGCAGCGTGCCTTGGTGACTTATAGCGTACCGCTGCACGACAAGAACAACGACATCTATGCCGTACTGTGTGCCGATGTGGATCTTCACTGGGTGCGCCAGATTGTAGAGGAAGCCAAGCCGTACGACTTTGCTACGACAAGCGTGATGAGTCGTGACGGACAGTATATCTGCCGCCAGGATTCTGTCTTCGAAGGCTATCTTTTGGAGGGTAAGGTGGAGCGTGTGCTGTGGAAGGTGGATTTCAATATTCCCATAGACCGCATCATGAGGGAGCCAAACATCTTGCTGAACTACATGATGAGCATCCTGATGGTGTTGTTGATGGCGGTATCGGCAGTGCTCTATTTCGTCATCAGACGACAGCTGAGACCCCTCAAGGAGTTGGCAGACTCGACGGAAGAGGTGGCTCACGGTACGTTCGATGTCAAGTTGCCTGTGATAAGGACGCATGACGAGGTGAGAAACCTGCGCGACGCATTCGAACATATGCAGCACTCGCTGGCTAACTATATCGAGGAACTGAAGAAGACGACAGCCTCGAAAGCAATGATGGAGAGTGAACTGAAGGTGGCAAGCGACATACAGCGCTCTATGCTGCCCAAGATATTCCCGCCATATCCTGACCGCAAAAATTTTGACGTCTATGGTGAGCTGATGCCTGCCAAGGCGGTGGGTGGCGACCTCTTCGACTTTTACATCCGTGACGAGCAGTTCTTCTTCTGTATCGGTGACGTGTCGGGTAAGGGTGTTCCTGCCTCGCTGGTGATGGCAGTTACCAGGACGCTGTTCCGAACGGTTTCTGCCCAGGTGTCAACTCCTGATATTATCGTCAACATGCTCAACAACGCCATGGCCGACGGTAACGACTCGAATATGTTTGTCACCCTGTTTGTGGGTGTGCTGGATATCGCCACAGGTCGCTTGTTGTATTGCAATGCCGGACATGATGCACCGTTGCTGGTAAGCAAGACGGCATCGCCAACCTTCCTGCCAGCAGATTCTAACCTGCCTGTAGGTGTGGAGACCAACTGGAAGTTCTCGCTGCAGGAGACGATGATACCTGCTGATACCACTATCTTCCTTTATACGGATGGCTTGACGGAGGCAGAGAACATAGACCACGCACAGTTTGGCGAAGA
>Ga0265298_10005525_pt1 | contig 15824 bp, 14 predicted proteins | sample AusTroGonzalo_MG_3_FD_193486 | JGI IMG/M metagenome (GOLD analysis project Ga0265298, IMG submission 193486) | Bovine rumen microbial communities from tropical cattle in Woodstock, Queensland, Australia - Gonzalo_01 | ecosystem: Host-associated > Mammals > Digestive system > Stomach > Rumen ... | reverse complement strand
CACGGCTGCCGCTACGATGCGCGCTGCACCGATGCCGAATGGAACCCACCGGTCCCGTGGGAAGTCAGGACGCAGGTAAAAGACGGCGAATGGCGTGCGGTCGCGGCCATCCCGCTGAAAGCGGTCGGCATCGCTCCCGAACAGAACAACAAGGTCCCCGCGCTGTTCTACCGGGCGCACCCGGCCCGCGGACCGAAAGGACGCACGCGCCACACCACCTGGGGCGGCGGCAAAGTACATTCCCCGGACGGCTTCGGCGATCTCGTCTTCCAGCTGGAATAAACAAGGGAGAACGATCATGCATTGGATCAATATAGTTCCGCTTTTTCCGAACCGGATCGGCGAAATGGTCGAAAAAGCCGTCCGAGTGTCGAAACAGACCGGATTCACCGATTTTGCCACCTCGCTTTCCATTCATGCAGAGGGAACACGGGCAATGGATAAAATCGAATATCTGGCTCCCCTTTTCGCCGAATACCGGGACGGGCTGGCCCGGCATGGTCTGAATGCTGGGATCCTCTTCCAGTCCACGGCCGGACACAGCGCGGTCTCCTGCAGGTCTCCGCTGCCTTATCAGCATATCATCCGGAACGATGGAACGGAAAGCCGCTGGTGCCTGCTCGATCCGGAATACCGGAAATATCTCTGCGATGCCATCCGGATGCTGATGGGACAAAAGCCAGCCTTCGCGCTGATCGATGATGATTTCCGCATGGGCAGCGGCGAAAATGCGGCGGAATGTTTCTGCCCGCTCCACACCGCCCTCTTCAACCGGATGAACGGCACGGATCACACGCCGGAGGAATTCCGGGAGGTCTTCAACCAATCGAAAAAGGATTCTCCGCTGCGTCAGGCATTTTACCGGATGCAGCGTGAATCCCTTTCCGAAACGGCTGTGATCCTGCGCCGGGCCATGGATGAAGCGGCTCCGGACACCCGCGTGATCCTCTGTCTGGTGGGCGGCACCAAGGAAGATGCCGGACTCGCCCGGATCTTCGCAGGCCGCAATCGGCCCGGTGTCCGGATCAACAACAGCATGTATCTGGAACCCGATATGAAACTGCTCCCGGTGAGGATGCTCAAGACGCAGTATGTCCGCAGTCTGCTCCATGACATTTCCGAGGCACTGGACGAAAGCGACACCTGTCCGCACAACCGTTTCAGCAAATGTGTTGCATCCCTGAATGCGCATCTGACCGGGGCGATCCTGAACGGATGCAACGGAGGAAAACTGTGGCTTACCCCTACTGCCTATTGGGAAGATACGCTTGACCGGCCCTATTATGACCTGTTCGCCGGAAAGAAGGATTTTTACGACGAACTGGAACGGACCATGACCGGCGCAGCCCCCCTCGGGGTCAACAATGCGATCAACGACAGCCGTCTGCTCGGCGAAGTCAGCTGGACATCCCATGCGTTCGGTCTGTTCGGCATCCCGGTCTGCAGTCTCCCCGAAAAACGTTCGGGGATCCAGACTCTCGCCGGGGCACGGTGTGCGGAAAGGCTCTCCGATGCTGAAATGCGAGCCCTGCTGAGCGGGAAACTCCTGCTGGACGGACCCGCGGCGGAAGTCTTCACGCGCCGGGGCTTTGCCGGAGAACTGGGCGTACGCGTGGTCAATGAAGAGTATACGTTCTCGGAAATCGATGAAAACGGGATCAGCCTGAACAGCATCTGGAACCGTTTCCCGACCGTCCGGATCCATGATCCCGACCCGGAAGCGCAGATTCTGTCGCGACTGGTCAAGTCCGATTTCTTCAAATCTCCGAATGTCCAATACATCGCGCCGGGTTCGACCCTGTTCCGCAACCGCTGCGGCGGCACGGTCGCGGTCACGGCCCGATGCGTCGACCTTAAAAGTTTACAGCTTTATATGCTGACGCCCGGGATCAAGGATTTTCTGCTCCGTCTGCTCCGGCGCCTGGACCCGGATTCATTCCATTTTGCCGTCATGAACGACCAGGAATTCTTCGTTCAGGAATTCCGTCTGGGATCCGGAGAATATCTTTTGAGCGCGTTCAACCTGAGTTACGATCCGGTAAAAACCTTGCGGATCCGGACCGGACTTGCAATAAACGGTGTAAAACAGCTGGCGGATTCCGGCCGATGGCAGGAACTCTCATTCACCCGGAATGACGATATGCTGGAAATACCGGCGGAACTGGCGGCCTATCAGCCGGTCATCCTCCGTTTCGCGCTGTCCGCGGACTGATTTTGATCAGCCCCGGCCCCGGCAGGTTGCGGAAAAGATCCCGTATATGACTTGTCCGGAAGAAAAACAAACGGAACCAGAAGGAAAGGAACAGGAAAATGGGTGCTTACGAAGCGGGAAAAGACGTTGCGGCATGGGCTATGAAACACCCCAAGTGGGCGGTCATCATCCTGATCATTATCGTCATTGCGATCCTTATTTACAAATCCATGAGCTGAATGGACCGCGCTGTTTCCGCAAGGCTGCCGGGCGAACCCGCGGTGATTACGCGTCATGTTATGTCTTTCGCGTTCCATGTCCTCCGACTTGTCCTCCGCAGCACACAGTGCGGAGGAAGCTTTGGCGAAGGAGGATCCGTATTCTCCGTATCAGTCCACAGATAACCGGCATCTTTTTCAAAAAATCGATTCTTCCTGACTTTCCTGCCGAAAAATGCCTTGAATTTATTTTTTTATCATGTATATTACCCTTTTAAAATAAAATTGATAACCCTAAACTTACAGGAAAGATAAAATGGCGGAAACGATCAAAAAGAAATTTCGTGCTGCGCCCGCGCCCGATGAATGCAAGGGTTGTGGCAGATGCGTCAGTGCATGTCCGAAGAAACTGCTGAAACTGGGCACCAGACTGAACTTCATGGGCGTCCCTTACGCGGAATATGCCGGCGAAGGATGCATCGGCTGCGGAGCGTGCTATTACTCCTGCCCCGAACCCGGCGCCATCACCATTTACGAGATCACCGAAGACTGAAACGGAAGGATTGACAGATCATGGAATACAGTAACAAACTGCTGCTGAAAGGCAACGAAGCGGTGGTGTTCGGCTCCCTGCTCGCCGGATGCGACTGTTTCTTCGGCTATCCGATCACCCCGGCCAGCGAGATCGCGCAGACGGCCGCGGAATATTTCCCGAAACTGGGACGCACGTTCCTGCAGGCGGAATGCGAAACGGCCTCGATCAACATGGTCCTGGGCGCCTCGGCCGCGGGACGCCGGGCGATGACCGCATCCTCGGGACTGGGCATCAGCCTGAAACAGGAAGGCGTGTCCTACATCGCCACCATGGAACTGCCCTGCGTGATCGTGGACGTGATGCGCGGCGGACCTGGTCTCGGCAACATCGCGCCGGAACAGTCCGACTACAACCAGATCGTGAAAGGCGGCGGACACGGCGGCTACAAAGTCATGGTTCTGGCCCCCTCCTCCGCACAGGAAATGTGCGATTTCGCCCGTCTGGCCTTCGAGCTCGCGGATAAATACCGCACGCCGGTCTATATCCTGACCGACGGCGTGACGGGTCAGATGCTCGAATCGGTGACGCTGCCGGAACCTCTGCCGCGCCGGCCATCCCCCGACTGGGCGCTGGATTTCAAGGTCAACCCGCGCACCAATTACCTGACCTCCATCTACATGGAAGCCAACGACCTGGAAAACCTGAACAAAAAACTCAACGCCAAATACGCCGAGATGGAAGAAAAGGAATCCCGCTGCGAGGAGTATATGACCGAGGATGCGGAGATCATCGTTTCCGGTTTCGGCATCTGCGGACGCGTGATCCGCACCGCGATCGACCGTCTCCGCGCCGAAGGGATCAAGGCCGGCATGCTGCGGCCGATCACCCTTTTCCCGTTCCCGAAAAAACAGCTGAAGGCCCATGTTGCCAAGGCAAAACATTTCGTGTCCGTGGAAATGAACAACGGACAGATGATCGACGATATCCGGCTGGCGATCGAATGTGCCCGTCCCGTTTCGCTGGTCAACCGCATGGGCGGCAACCTGCCGACCGTTGACCTGGTGGTTTCGCATTGCCGCAAGCTGGCAGAAGGAGGTAAATGATCATGAGCGAAAAAATCAAACTGGGCCGTCCCGGCGGATTCTTCGAAACCTTCGAACGCCGTCCCGGCAGCATCAAGAAAAATATGTCCTACTGCCCCGGCTGCGGCCACGGCATCCTGCATAAACTGATCGCCGAAGCCATTGCCGATTTCGGGATCAAGGACAAGACCACGTTCATCTCGCCGGTCGGCTGCGCGGTGTTCGCGTATTACTATTTCGACTGCTTCGGACTGCAGGTGCCGCACGGACGTTCCGCCGCGGCCGCCACGGGCCTGACCCGCGCCAATCCGGAAAGCATCATCATCGGCTATCAGGGCGACGGCGACCTGGCGGCGATCGGGTTCAACAACTTCCTGCAGGCGGCCAACCGCGGCGAAAATTACTGCGTCTTCTTCGTGAACAACGCGATCTACGGCATGACCGGCGGCCAGATGGCCCCGACCTCGCTGATCGGACAGAAGACCGTGACCAGCCCCTACGGCCGCAATCCGCTGTCGGAAGGCTATCCGATCAAGGTCTGCGAAATGGTCTCCCAGCTGCAGGCGCCGGTCTATGTGGAACGCGTCTCGCTGACCAGCACGAAGAACATCATGCGTGCCCGCATGGCGGTCCGCAAGGCGATCCAGAACAACATCGAGAAAAAAGGTTTCTCCCTGGTCGAAGTGCTCTCCCCCTGCCCCGTCAACCTGAAAATGAAAACGGAAGAGATCAACAAGTTCATCGATGAAAAGATGACCGAATACTTCCCGCTGGGGGTCTACAAGGACGAATCCGCGACCCGGACCAAAGTCGAACGGCCGGTGCCGGTTTACGACCGGGATGCCGTGGTCAAGGCCATGTACCGCGAAGTGGAATGCGCCTCCTGCGTGAAAGTGCCCGGCGATTCGGAGATCTTCAACAAGGAACTCCGCATCAAGATCTGCGGTTTCGGCGGACAGGGCGTGCTCAGCCTCGGTTTGGTCATGGCCGCGATGGGCAAGGAAGCCGGATTCAACGTCTCCTGGCTGCCCTCCTACGGACCGGAAATGCGCGGCGGCACCGCCAACTGCGCGCTGATCGTCAACCGCACCGCCATCGGCAGCCCGATCGTGGACAGCGGCATCGACCTGCTGATCGTTCTCAACCGTCCGTCCATGGAAAAATATCTGCCCGAACTCGGCGACAACGGCATTCTGCTGTATGACAGTTCGACGATCAAGGAAGCGCCCGCGGTGAAACCGGGCCAGCAGGTCTATGCGCTGAGCGGTTCGGACATTGCCGAGAAATACGGCAACCTGAAATGCGCGAATGCGGTCATGCTCGGCGCCCTGGCGGCCATCCTGAAGAAGAAATTCCTGTCAGCCGGCGATGCCGCGGCATTCGACCAGACCGCCTTCGACGGTTTCGCGGAATGTTTCGCGGGCAAGGAGAAGATCGTCAAGATGAACTCCGAAGCCTACAAGCTCGGTCAGGATGCCATGGCGGCGGAGCTGAAATAACGGGTGCTTTGAGTTCAAGGATAGAAGCATGATTTTTATCTACCGGCTGTTGTTCCCGCTGGCGTTCCTGTTCTTTCTGCCGGGACTGGTGATCAAACTGATCCGCCGTCCGGGCCGGAAGAGCAATTACGCCGAACGGTTCGGCATCTTCGCCAGAGACCGCCGTGAGGCGCTCTCGAAGATGAACGGAGCGGTGTGGATCCATGCGGTCAGCGTGGGTGAGACCAATGTGGCGCTTTCCCTGCTGAAGAAATGGTCCGCTGCCGATCCGGCGCGTAAATTCGTGTTCAGCACGACCACGACCACCGCGCAGGAGATCGCGTGGAACAAAGTCCCGGCCGGTGTTGAAGTCTTCTTCTGTCCGATCGATTTCACCCCGTATGTGAAAAAAGTCCTGAAACTGATCAAGCCGTCGGCACTGGTGATCCTTGAAACGGAGATCTGGCCGAATATGGTCACGCTGGCCCGGAAATCGGGCGTGAAAGTCATTCTGGTGAACGGACGGATCTCCGACCATTCCGCCAACGGCTACCGCCGGTTCCGGATGTTCTTCGCGCCGGTGCTGCGCCAGTTCCACCGGATCTGCGCCCAGACGGCGCTGGATGCCGAACGGTTCGCGGGCATCGCCTCCGATCTGTCCGTGACGGTCACCGGCAACATCAAGTTCGATCAGACGCCGCCGGCCGGTCTGCAGGGGATCGATCTTGCCGAATTTTTTGACGGTAAATTCATTCCCGTGCTGGCCTGCAGCACACATGCGCCGGAAGAAAAACTGATGATCGAAGCATTTCAGGAAGCAAGGAAAAATCATCCTGAGCTGAAACTTGTCATCGTGCCGCGCCATGCCGAACGGGGCAATGAGATCGAAAATCTGCTCCGGAATTCCGGCATTTCGTATTACCGCCGAACCTCCGGCAAGCCGCTGACCGGGAAAGTGGACTGTCTGCTGGCGGACACCACCGGCGAACTGCTGAAATTCATCCGTTCGGCGGAGATCGTGCTGATGGGGAAGACCTTCTGCGGCAACGACGAGGGACAGAACATCATCGAACCGGCCGCGCTCGGCAAAGCCATCGTCACGGGACCGCAGATGAAGAATTTCAAGCAGGCGTTTGCCGCCCTGATCAAGGGGAACGCGGTGCTGAAACTCGAAACGGACGCCGAACTTTCCGGCGCGATCGTCAGGCTCACGGAAGATCCGGAACTCCGGCGCGAACTCGGTTCGAATGCGGCCAAAGCCATTGCCGCGCATGCCGGAGCCTTGAATAAAACCATAACCATTCTGGAGGAAACCATATCATGAAAGCAGTCACCCAGGCCCTGCAGGCCAAGCAGGGGATCATAACCGAACAGATGAAGGCTGTGGCCGTCAAGGAACGCCGCGACGCCTCGTGGATCCGCGACAAAGTCGCCGACGGCACCATCGTCATTCCCGCCAACATCATGCATAAGAACCTTTCCCCGATGGGCATCGGCCGGGAACTCTATACCAAAATCAACGCCAATATCGGCAATTCCTCCCTGTCCAGCTGTCCCCGCGAGGAACAGACCAAGCTGGCCACCGCGCTGAAATACGGAGCGGACACGGTCATGGACCTGAGCACGGGCGGCAACATCATGCAGATCCGCGCCGCGCTGATCGCAAAATCCACGATCCCGGTCGGCACGGTGCCGATCTATGAGATGGTCGCCCGCAAAGGCGCGGACGGCATCAGCCGCGAACTCATGCTCCAGGTCATGGAAGAACAGGCCGCACAGGGCGTCGACTACATGACGATCCATGCCGGACTGCTGAACAAGCATGTGCCGCTGGCGATGAAACGCAAAATGGGGATCGTCAGCCGCGGCGGCGCCCTGCTGGCCGCGTGGATGACCAAAAACGGGAAGCAGAACCCGTTCTATGAATTCTTCGACGATATCCTGAAAATCTGTCTGAAATACGATGTGACGCTGTCGCTGGGCGACGGTCTGCGTCCGGGCTGTCTGGCCGATGCCAGCGACGATGCGCAGTTCGCGGAACTGGATACGCTCGGCGAACTGGTGTTCCGCTGCCGCAAGGCCGGAGTCCAGGCGATGGTCGAAGGCCCGGGACACGTCCCGATGAACGAAATCGAAATGAACATGAAACGCGAACAGAAAGTCTGCGGCGATGCCCCGTTCTACATCCTCGGTCCGGTCGTGGTGGACTGCGCTCCCGGCTACGACCACCTGGTCGCTTCCATGGGCGGCATGCTCGGTGCTTATTACGGCGCGGCCATGCTCTGCTACGTGACGCCGAAGGAACATATCGGCCTGCCGAACAATGAAGATGTCCGCCGCGGTGTGGTGGCGTTCAAGATCGCGGCCCATGCCGCCGATATCGGATTGAACAAGCCCGGCGCCCGTGAACGGGACAACGCAATCAGCGACGCCCGCGCGGAATTCGACTGGGAAAAACAGTTCGATGTGGCGCTCGATCCCGAGCGTGCCCGCGAATACCGGGCCGACGCCATCCGCGAAAGTTCGCCCGAACATGCGGCGGCCACTCATGACGGCAAATACTGCACGATGTGCGGTCCGGAATTCTGCTCGGTCCGCATCAGTGCGCGTCTGAAGGAAGCCGCGGCAAAACAGGCTAAGAAAGCCGCGGCGAAAAAGGCTCCGGCCAAGAAAAAGAAATAATGCGGAGCATCCGAAAAACTGCGCTTTTTCAGCAAATGGATTTGCAAAAGAGGCGCTTCGGGACTAAATTGCTGGAAGATTTGATAAACTTATAATATAGAGAGGTAAATATGCCGGACAAATCATATGCCAAAGTCAAAGCCCTGATCATCACGGGTCTGGGCCTGAATTGCGAAAAGGAAACCGCCGCCGCGTTCGAAGCCGCGGGTGCGACTGCCGAACAGATCCATCTGAACGACCTGCTGCACGGCAAACGGTCGATGAAGGAATTCCATATCCTGGCGTTCATCGGCGGTTTCTCGTTCGGCGACCATCTCGGTTCCGGCACCGTGTTCGCCAACCGCCTGAAATTCCGGCTGCATGAGGAATTGGAAGAGTTCGTCAAGGCCGGCAAACTGATCATCGGCATCTGCAACGGTTTCCAGACGATGACCCGTCTCGGACTGGCTCCCGCCCTGGACGGCAAATATTTCGAACAGCAGGCGGCCCTGTCCCACAACGATTCCGGCGTGTTCCGGGATGACTGGGTCTCGCTCAAGGCCAATCCGGCCAGTCCGTGCATCTTCACCAAAGGGATCGACGTGTTCCGTCTGCCGATCCGTCATGGCGAAGGCAAATTCGTGGCGGACGAAGCGGTGCTGGCGCGGATCGAAAAACAGAATCTGGTGGCGCTGCGCTACTGTGCTCCGGACGGCGGCAAGCCGGAAGGATTCCCGCAGAATCCGAACGGTTCGCTCAACGACATCGCGGGCATCTGCGATGAAACGGGCCGGATCTTCGGTCTGATGCCCCATCCGGAAGCGTTCCTTTCGCCGTTCAATGCGCCCGACTGGCAGAACCGGAAACTCGCCGGCACCCTGCCCGAATGGGGCGAAGGCAAGATCATCTTCGACAACGCGGTCAAATTCGCGGCGGAAAATCTGCTCTGACCAGATTTGTTATTAAATTCCAGCGGCATCGCTTTTTCGGGTGATGCCGCGTTTTTTGTTCTGTTCTCCATAAGGGTTGATAAGGGAACGGATATGTACGGATGTTTACGGATAATATACGGAACGACACGGGACAAATCGGCATTGCTCTGCTCCGTATTCATCCGTAAATATCCGTATCGATCCGTGAAGAAGCCCTGATCAGTTATAAATTTAATTGGATGACTTGACAAAATACGAAGAAGATGGTATTTTATATGTGTTGGCGGAGGAGGTTGCCAGATAATGGAAATTTATGAAACCGAAGAATGGGAAAAAGAGGATGCCGAGTTTGAAAGACTGGCAATCCAGTCAGGCGGTGGCGGCAGCAACATGGCCGAACCGCTTTACTTCGAGCCTGGTCCTCCGGGAATTCCTGAGGGATTGCCTCCCGAAGAAGCCGAAAGAAGAAAAAAAGCGGCTGAAGGTATCCGGGAAATGCTGGAACGTGCCATTGCCCACTCAGAAGCCGCCAAACACTGACCGCTGACCACTGACAACTAAACCCTTGTTTTCCGCACACTGGTGAAACACCCCGTGTGCTTTTTTATCCTTTGACGGACTCAACGGACAAATACGGAAACAGCATATTGTAAAACACGGAAGCCGCGATTCCAGGCAAATGTGATTCGCTGTCTCCCCCGTCATGCCATGACGTTTCGCGACCTGGTCCGTCTTGTCCGTCCTGTCCGTCTTGTCCGTCAATCGCGGTTTGTCGACCGATATCAGGAACAGCGCAACAAAAAAACAGGAAGGGGATCCGAAGTGGAATTCCCTTCCTGTTTTTTTGAGCTTGAACAAGTTTTACTTGTTGCCGGCGGCCAGTCCGTTCTGGACCATGTAACGATAGCTCTGCGCGATCGCTTCGGTCATGTCGATGTTGCAGTAGTCGAGTTCGACGATGACCGTTTCGACCTGTTCGGGCATGACGGCGATAAGGTCCTTGATCGGGAGCGTGCCGGTGCCGAGCGGAAGCAGATCGATCTTCATATCGAGCAGACCGTTGACCATGCCGCCGTTGGCAGCGTTCTGTTTGCAGACGCCGTCCTTCATGTGGAGCAGGATGGTGCGGTCGGCATATTTCTTCAGGATGGCGACGGAGTCTTCGGTGCCTTTGTTGGTGGACCAGAAGCAGTCGATCTGGAATTTCATCTTCGGGACGAGCTCGGAGTAGATATCATATTTCAGGCGGCCGTCGAGCCGTTCGAATTCCCAGTAATGGTTGTGCTGGAAGAGGGTGAAGCCGTTCCGTTCGAGTTCGGCCTGCATCCGGTTGGAGATATCAGCGGTGCGCTTGATCGCATCCATGTCCTTGAAATCATCGGGGCCGTAACCGCAGACGATGGTCTTGAGTCCGAGCATGTCGGCGATGTCCATACATTCGCCGATGTTGTTGCCGCGGCACCAGGGGGAATGGGAAGAATAGATCTTCATGCCGAGGTCTTCGACGATCTTTTTGAGCTGGGACGGACGGATATTCCAGAATCCGGCCGGCTCGACGCCTTTGTAACCCATGGCGGCGACATCTTTGAGGACGGCGGCGAAATCTTTCTCGGCGCGAGCGCGCAGAGAATACAACTGGACTGACAACGGTTTCAACATGGCCCTGTTCTCCTTTTTTTAGGGTTGTTTGACGCGGTTGATTTGACTTAAAATCTTTTTATGCTATATTTTACATGCTAATTCGCAAAAAGCAATTGACTGAAAGTATTATTTTTTGACTTTTATTATAAATGAGGAAGGGAAAGATGTCCGGACACCTGAAACGGTTATGCGATATCGGCTATTTCACCTGTCCGCAGGTGTCGGAGCTGCGGCCCTACTCCATACCGGACCGGATGGAGATCATCGAGATCCTGACGGGCGGCAAGCTGCGTTTCGAGGTGAACGGCGAGGAGCGGATCTTCGGGCGCGGCACGGTGTTCTGGCACATGGCCGGCGACAAGACGATCTGCCGGACGTTCATCGACGATCCCTACCGGTGCATCGTCTTCCGGTTCATCGTGGGTGAAAACCGGCGGCCGGGCCCGAGGGTGAGCTGCTGGCAGAATCCGGAAGAGACCATGACCTTCTGCGAGGAGTGCCACCGGGCATTCCATTCGGGCGGAGTCGACCTCGACGCGCTGGGCGAATATGCGTATGCCATGATCCGCTGGAAATCGCAGCTGCACGGAGACGTTCCCTCGGAAAACACGCCCAAGGCATTGAGGGATGTCTGCGCCTACATCGAGCGTCATCTGGGGGAGGAACTTTCGCTCGACCGCATGGCGGCGCGGTGCGGGATCAGCCGGCCTCATCTCTTCGCGCTCTTCCGGAAACATCTGGGCAAGGCGCCGCTGCATTATATCCAGGAACGCCGGATCATCCAGGCGAAGATCCAGCTGACGGCGCCGGAAAACCGTTCGATCAAGGAGATCGCCATGAACTGCGGCTTTCCTCACCTCGAAGTGTTCTACCGTCAATTCAAAATCCAATCCGGGCTGACTCCGGCGGATTACCGCCGCAAATATTCAGCCGGTTACCTGCAGGAGAATCAGGATGTTTGAAGTGAACCAGCTCGCGGTCGGCGGTTTCGACCAGAATTTTTCCTATGTGGTGCACGACACGGAAAGCGGGGAATGTCTCCTGATCGATCCCTGCGGCGATACGGAAATGATCCGCGCCGCACTGGAAAAATATCCGGACCGCGTGCCGAAATATATTCTGCTCACGCACGGCCACAGCGACCATGTTTCGGGGCTGAAACAGGTCCGCGGATTCTTTCCCGCGCCGACCGTGTGCCATCCGACCTGCCGGATCGCCTCGGACGTGGCGCTCGAACACGGGACGAAACTGCCGTTCGGAAAATCGTATATCGAGGCGCTGTTCACGCCCGGACATGCGGTCAGCAGCATCTGCTGGCTGCTCGGTGACCATTCGGCGGTTTTCACCGGCGACACGCTGTTCATCGGCTGCTGCGGCTACTGCGACCCCGAGGTCATGTTCCGAACCATGCGGGATATCCTGTTTCCCCTGCCCGATCAGGCGGTCGTCTATTCCGGCCACGATTACGGCGAAGTGCCGGCCGACACGCTCGGTCATCAGAAACAGGTCAACCCGTATCTGTATATCGACGACCTGGCGGGATTCAAGAAAGCGGTCAGGGATCTGTGAACACCGGAAAGGAAACTTTGTTTGACGGAAAAACAGCGTATGATGATTTGTCAAGTGCCGAAACGAAAAAAAACGGAAAATAAATTTGAAAAGATTTTGCTTTTGGCACTTGCATATTTTCCTTTCGGGTACAAAGTAACAGGTATATTCCCATGGGGGGAATGGTGCTGATTGTTAATAACTTGTTAACAGTTTTCATAAAACAGTCATTTTTCGCTGAAAAAAGAGGTTTTACAAAACTTTTCTGAGGAAGAGCTGCGGAGAAAAGCTCCAACGCTTTCCGGAAAAGCGGCATCAAAACCTTTTCGGTTGAGCTGAAACAGCCTGATTTGAGCTCAAAAATCAGAGTTCAAGGCTTTCAAATGACTGGTATTGAAACAGATAAAAAGAATTGAGAAAAGGACAGGAAGAATCCGGTTTTCTGCACTCGTGAATGCGGCTCTTCGAGCTGACGACAGGAAAAATGTTAATAACCGGATTTGAAGGGACGGTTTTTTGGAAATGGATGCGGTAAATTCAGATGCTTCAAAACTTTGGAGCGATGCATGTTCTGTAATCCGGGCGAAGATCCCGGAGCGCGTGTTCGCACAATGGTTTGAAGGGATCATTCCGATACGCATGGATAAGAAGAAAATTATCCTCGGCGTGTCGAATGATTATTTTGAGCAGTGGCTCAGGGAAAATTATTCGGACATCATAGCGGATGGCCTGCTTGAGGCGGCCGGCAAACCAATCAAATTCGAATTGGAGCCGGGACATCAGGCGGAAATCGCGGAAGTCCGGGCGGACAGCGTTTCCGACGCTTCCGAGCCGGAAGCCGAAGCCTCCCCTGCCCCCTGCTTCGAGGAAGAAGAACAGCAGGAAGAAGAAAAAGAGGAAGACGCCGCTGCCGACACCGGCTGTGCGCCGAACTGTCTGGCCTCCTACACCTTCGACAATTTCATCGTCGGCGAAGAAAACCGCTATGCCTATTCCGCGGCGCTGACCGCCGCCCAGGACCCGGGCAAATTCAATCCGCTTTACATCTACGGCAGCACCGGCATGGGCAAAACCCATCTGCTGCAGGCCGTGGCGAATTTCGTCCATCGCCGCAATCCGAAAGCCATCGTGCGGTATATCACCTGCGAAGCTTTCCTGAACTCCTATCTGGATTCCCTGCGCACGCACTCCACCTTCAAATCCCACTTCGAATTCCGCAACCATTTCCGCGAAGTGGATGTCCTGCTGGTCGATGATGTGCATCAGCTCGGCGGCAAAGACCAGATCCAGGAAGAATTCTTCAACACCTTCAATACCCTGTACAATGCCGGCAAACAGATCATCCTGACCTCGGACAAGCAGCCCTCGGAAATCCGCGGACTGGAAGGCCGCCTGGTCTCCCGTTTCGAGTCCGGCGTAACAACCCAGATCACCTCCCCGACCACTTTTGAAACCCGTCTTTCCATTCTGCAATACGAACAGAAGGACCAGCTGATCAAGCTGTCTCCGGACGTGATCCATTATGTGGCGGAACGGATCTCCTCAAGCATCCGCACGCTCAAAGGCGCGCTCATGCGCCTGGTGGCATATTCCTCCATGCTCGGCCGCGCGGTCCCGATGGCCGAGGCGGAAGGCATCCTTTCGGACATGCTCGACAAGGAAGCGGAAACGCGGAAAGTCACGATCGACCGGATCCAGCAGGTCGTGGCGGAGCAGTTCCAGCTGCGGGTCAGCGACCTCACGGGGAACAAGCGGCCGAAGAACATTGCAGAACCGCGCATGATGGCGATGTATTTCGCGCGTGAGATGACCGAACTTTCGCTGATGGATATCGGCAATGCGTTCGGCGGCCGCAACCATGCCACCGTGCTTCATGCAGTGGCCCAGGTCAAGAAACTCAGCGAGTCCAGCGACGATTTCCGCCGGAACCTTTCCACGCTGAAACGCAAGATCCAGGGGTAATGATCCGATGAAGGCGGATCTGCATACTCACACGAAACTGTGCAATCATGCCGCCGGCGAACCGGAAGAGTATCTGGCGGCAGCTTCGAAACAGGGCATTGCCGTGCTCGGCGTGGCCGATCACGCGCCCTGGCCGTCCGGTTACGATACGCTCTGGCGCATGTCGGCGGAACAGCTGCCGCTTTACCGCTCCATGGTCCGCAGTCTGCAGGAAAAACAGGAAACGTCCGGCGTGGAAGTCCTCTACGGGATCGAGTTCGATTACGTTCCCGGCCGGATGCAGGAAGTCTATGACTCCATGAATGAGGAGCCGTTCGATTACCGCATCGGTTCCATCCACTACACGGATTTCGGATTCGACGATCCCGAAATGATGTCCGAATGGGAAAAACAGGGACCCGATACAGTCTGGAACGAATACGCCGACCGGTTGTGCCGGTTCGTGGAAAGCTGTGATTTCGAGATCATGGCCCACCCCGACCTGCCGAAGAAATTCAAGCTTTATCCGTCCGATATGAAACCGTTCACCAGCCGTCTGCATGAAGCGTTCGAGCTCGCCGGCAAAAAAGGGATCGCGGTTGAGATCAACACTGCCGGACTCCGCAAGCCGGTGAAGGAATTCTATCCCTCGCTCGATCTGCTGAAAGCGGCCCGGCGGGCGGGAATGTCCCTCACCTTCGGATCGGACGCGCATAGTCCCGCCGAGGTCGGAGCGGATCTCGGCCTGGCGCTGGATTTCGCCCGGACGGCCGGATATGCATCGTCGCTGATCTTCCGCAGCGGCAAGCCCGTTGAAGTGCCTTTCGACTGACAATTTTTCAATAAGGAGAAAAAAACATGAACTGGAAACTCGAAACGCTGGCCGTGCAGGCCGGTTACACCCCGGAAAACGGCGGTCCCCGGACCGTGCCCATCACCCAGAGCACCACTTACAAATACGACGATGCGCAGAGCGTGGCCGATCTGTTCGACCTGAAACGCCCCGGTTTCTTCTATACCCGTCTGGCGAATCCGACCGTGGACTGCTTCGAAAAGAAAATCGCCGCGCTCGAAGGCGGCGTCATGGCGGTCGCGACCAGTTCCGGACAGAGCGCCAGCGCACTCTCCATCCTGAACATCGCCCGCTGCGGCGACCATGTGGTGGCGGTCTCCAGCCTCTACGGCGGCACTGTCTCCCTCTTCACCAATACGTTCAAGAAACTCGGGATCGAGTTCACTTTCGTTTTGCCCGAGGCTACCCCGGATGAGATCGAAAAGGCGATCAAGCCGAACACCAAGGCGATTTTCGCGGAAATGCTGGCCAACCCGGCGCTGGTGGTGCTGGACGTCGAAAAGATGGCCGCAGTGGCCCATAAACACGGCCTGCCGCTGATCGTGGACAACACCTTCCCGACTCCGTATCTCTGCCGTCCGTTCGATTTCGGCGCGGACATCGTGGTACATTCCACGACCAAGTATCTGGACGGCCATGCGGTGACGCTGGGCGGCATCGTGGTGGAAAAGGGCGGGTTCGACTGGGCGAACGGCAAATTCCCGGAAATGGTCGAACCCGATCCGAGCTATCACGGCACGGCCT
>Ga0265298_10005524_pt1 | contig 15829 bp, 8 predicted proteins | sample AusTroGonzalo_MG_3_FD_193486 | JGI IMG/M metagenome (GOLD analysis project Ga0265298, IMG submission 193486) | Bovine rumen microbial communities from tropical cattle in Woodstock, Queensland, Australia - Gonzalo_01 | ecosystem: Host-associated > Mammals > Digestive system > Stomach > Rumen ... | reverse complement strand
GTTCAAAAACTTGAAGAGGATATGCTGATTTATAATCGCTACAATGACGGAATAATGCTCAAAGGCGATTTGAATGCGGGCAAAAAAGAAGGCACTACGGATGTTACTGTTAAAGCCGAGGAAGAAGCCCCGTATCATATTACGGCACTTGCCGACAATTCGGGACGTAAGACCATCGGTAAAAATCGTGCCGGATTGGTGGCTCAGCATGACAGTCTGTTAGGGTACCGTGATAAACTTTCAGCCGGCTTTTATGCCAATCGTTATTCGTGGACGCCGTTTATTGATTATAATATTCCGGTTAATAAATATGACGGCCGTGTAGGTGCTGCATTTTCGCATAATAAAGCCGAAATCGGACACGGCGCTTATAAAGACTTTAATATTGAGAGTCGTTCGCAAAATTATTCTGTTTACTACCGTCATCCGCTTATTCGCGAGTTGCATAAAGAATTAAACAGCACGACTTCATATACGTATAAACGTGCCGTAACCAGTTTTGACGGTTATGATTTGTATGAAGATAAAATACCTGAACTCAAAACCGGTTTGAATTTCCGCTATGATACGGAAAGAGGTGTTTGGTATTTGGCGCAGAGTGTTTCGTATGCGGCACCGTGGTATCAAAATCGCATAGATTATTGGAAGTTTGAAGGTAGCGTAACACGTTTGCATGATTTCGGTTATCGCATTTTAGGTTATTTTCGCGGAAATTATCAATATATTCCGCAGGATAATATTCCGTATGCCGACCAAATGTCTGCCGGCGGTTTCGGAACGGTGCGCGGTTATTCGCAAGGCTTAATAACTGCCAAGTCCGGCTATCAACTCGGAGCAGAAGTTTATTTCCCGATCGGACCTGAGGAATTAAACATAGGCGGAGATTCTTATCGCACAGACGAATATATCCGTCCGTTCGTGTTCACCGACTATGCGGCACTTTATCCGTATAAAGGAAGCGGATCGGGAGCAGAAGGTTTCAACAACAGCGATATTTTGCTTTCTTCCGGTGCCGGTTTGCGTGTTCAGTTGCCGTATGACTTTGTGCTGAAAGCAGCTTACGGTGTGCCTTTGCGTCACAATAAATACGAAACGCATAACGGTGGCGATTGGACTTTGGAACTCAGCTGTTCGCCGGATTTTAATAAGTTCTTCGAAAGATAATTGATTAGTAAATTTAAAACAAAAAAGGAATGAAAAGTATCATTCCTTTCACTTGGTGGGCGCTGTAGGACTCTTCTTGCTTCTCTGACGCTCGCTTCGATCACTCGTTTTCTAAATTCATCGCAGTCGCTCACGCTTCCTTTACTCATTAAGAAAACTTCGCCTCTTGCGCCTTTCTTGCTCATAAGCTCTGCCTTCACTCTGTTCGGCAATCGCTAATTCGCTTCGGTCACTCGGTTGCGATTTTTTCGCTGTGGTCGCTGTCGCTTCCCTTGCTCAAAAGCAACCTTCGCCCGTCGTCAAAAAAATGTCCACCGGACATTTTTCTTTTCTCCGGCCTACTCCGGTCTCCGGTTCGAGCCACAGCATACCACCAAACAAAAAACCTCCCGCAAGGGGAGGTTTGTTTGGTGGGCGCTGTAGGACTCGAACCTACGACCAGACCGTTATGAGCGGCCGGCTCTAACCAACTGAGCTAAGCGCCCGACTGCGAGGCATACATTATGCTTTAAATTTGATATAGTCAAGATTTTTTTAAACATTTTTGAACATAAAAGTTTAGCCGATAAAATCTCGGTGTGCATAACCTTATGTTAATTTTTGAAAAATGCCTCATTACTGCTAAAATACCGTAAGTTCAATAATTTTATGAGGTTGTAATGACTGAAAAAACAAAAGAAGAATTGGTGGTTTTACAAGTTCTGCCCGAACTCAATCAGGGCGGTGTTGAACTCGGAACCATAGAGATTGCTTCCGAATTACAAAAACGCGGTATTAAAAACTTTGTCGCTTCCGAAGGCGGACGTATGGAAGGAGCCTTAGAGCACTTAAAAGTCAAGCACTTTACCCTACCGCTGAAAACAAAAAACATTTTCAAAATGTGGCTCAACTCTTTACGTTTGGCCAAAATCATCAAAGATAACGGGATAACAATAGTCCATGCCCGTTCTCGTGCGCCGGCTTGGAGTGCTTATTGGGCGGCGAAAAAATGCGGCGTGCACTACATGACCACTTTTCACGGCACTTACGGTTTAGGCCCGAAAGGCATTAAAAAAGTTTATAACCAAATAATGACTTTCGGAGAAAGAGTAATTGCCATTTCCAATCATATAAAAGAACATATCATCAAAAACTACGGCACTGACGAAAGTAAAATCCGTTTGATTGCCCGTTGCGTCAACATGGAAAACTTTGATATTGAAAACACCTCGGCCGAACGGATGATTAAATTTTTGGAAGAAAACAAAATTCCTGCCGACAAACCTTTGGTTACTCTCATCGGCAGACTGACCAACTGGAAAGGTCAAAAGCTGTTGATAGAAGCCTTAAATAAAATAAAAGATATGGATTTTCACTGCCTGTTAATCGGTGATGATCAGGGCAGAACCCAATACAGCGAAGAACTCCATGATATGATTGAAGAATACGGTATGGAAGATCGTTATACTTTTATTCGTCATGTTTCCGACGTACCGGCGGCAATGTTGGTTTCGGATGTGGTGCTTTCCACTTCCATCGAGCCGGAAGCCTTCGGGCGTATTGCCATAGAAGGACAAGCCATGGGCAGAATTGTGGTTGCTTCCGATATCGGCGGCTCTAAAGAAACGGTGATTGACGGTGTTACCGGTAAGTTGTTCAAAAGCGGTGATGCCGATGATTTGGCTAATGCAATCGGTTGGGCTCTTTCTCTTTCCAAAGAAGATAAAGATAAAATCGGTGCAAATGCCATAAAAAATGTAAAAGAACATTTTACAAAACAAATAATGTGTGATAAAACTATTTCGGTTTATGAGGAACTCATAAATCAAAAGTAGAATTAAACTAATAGTGAAAAGGTAGAAAAATATGATTAAAATTAAGTTGCCGGATGGCAGTGTTATGGAAGAAAAGGAAGGCGTTTCCGGCTTGGAAATCGCCAATAAAATAAGTTTAAGTTTGGGTAAAGCCGCCTTAGCGGTTTCCGTTAATGATAATTTGCAAGATTTAACCGCTCCGATAACAACCGATTCTACTGTCACTATTATCACCGCCAAAGATAAAGACGGTTTACATATCTTGCGCCACTCCTGCTCTCACGTTATGGCTGAAGCAGTACAAGAACTTTGGCCTGATACGCAGGTTACCATCGGTCCGGCTATTGAAAACGGTTTTTATTATGACTTTGCACGCAAAGAACCGTTCACGACCGAAGATTTTGTAAAAATTGAAGCTAAAATGCACGAAATCATCAAGCGTGACGAAAAGATTGAACGTATTGTTATGCCGCGTGAAGAAGCCATCAAATTCTTCAAAAACAAGGGCGAACATTACAAAGTTGAAATTATAGAAGACTTGCCGGAAGGCGAGATAATCTCCCTTTATCGTCAGGGTAATTACACCGATTTGTGCCGCGGTCCGCACGTTCCGTCAACCGCCAAAATCGGTGATGCTTTCAAAATTACCAAAGTGGCCGGTGCTTATTGGCGCGGTGATTCCAACAATGAAATGTTGCAACGTCTTTATGCTACCGCTTGGGCCAACAAAAAAGATTTGGATGCTTATCTGACCATGTTGGAAGAAGCCGCCAAACGCGACCACCGCAAGCTCGGCAAGGAAATGGATTTATTCCATTTTGAACCGGAATATGCACCGGGTGCCGTATTCTGGCATGATAAAGGTTACAAAATTTATCGCAAGTTGATTGAATATATGCGCAATCGCCAAGAGCATAACGGCTATTGTGAAATTTCCACCCCGCGTATTATGGACAGATGTTTGTGGGAAACCTCCGGCCACTGGGATAAATACGGTGCGCATAACTATTCGGGAAAGACCGAAGACGGCCGCGTATTCTGCGTAAAGCCGATGAACTGCCCGGGCGGCTTGCTGGTGTATAAACAAGGTGTAAAATCTTATCGTGACTTACCGCTTCGTATGGCCGAATTCGGAAAGGTTAACCGTTATGAAGCCTCCGGCTCGTTGATGGGCTTGATGAGAGTACGCGAATTTACGCAAGATGATGCGCATATTTTCTGTACGCCGGAACAAATGGAAGAAGAATGTATCAATACCATGAAACTGATTTTTGATATTTACAAAGACTTCGGTTTTGACAGTATCAAGATTTATCTTTCCACCAGACCGGACAGCATTTATCGTATCGGTTCCGATGAAATTTGGGATTTGTGTGAAAACTCGTTGGCACATGCTTTGGAAAAACACGGTTATGCTTATGAAATCAATCCGGGAGAAGGCGCTTTCTACGGCCCTAAACTCGAATTTATTTTGAAAGATGCCATCGGCCGTGAGTGGCAATGCGGTACTATTCAGGTAGATATGAACTTGCCGGAACGTTTTGATATATCCTATATTGGCGAAGACGGCGAAAAGCATCGTCCGGTGATGTTGCACCGCGCTTTGTTCGGCTCTATTGAACGCTTTTTGGGTATTTTGATTGAACATCATGCCGGAAAATTGCCGCTGTGGTTGTCGCCGTTACAAGTTATGGTAGCACCGATTGTCAGCGAATTTGACGGTTATGCCGCAGAAGTTGCCGAAGCTTTGGATAAGGCCGGCCTGAAAGCGGAAACCGATTTGCGCAACGAGAAAATCAACTACAAAGTACGCGAACACTCTTTGGCCAAAATTCCGGTAATTGCCGTAGTCGGTGCCAAAGAAAAAGAAAATCGTACGGTAACGGTTCGTCGTTTAGGCAGTGAAAAACAAGAAGTTATGCCGCTTGATGAGTTTGTGGCAAAACTCAAAGCCGAAGCGCAAATGCCGCACCGCTTTGAATAAGATTTCAAAGATGAAAAAATCCGCTGCAAAACAGCGGATTTTTTTGTGAAGAAAATATTTTTAGATTGACGATGTTGTGCGTTTTTATTACCCTTATATTGTAAAATTTAATCCGCAAAATTATAAGGTTTTCCCTATGAACAAAATAACACTTCTTCTTTCCGGCGTATCAATGCTGATTATAAGTGCAAATGCCTATGCACAAAAAGAGTACAACATAAAAGAATTAGATTGTAATATATTAAACAACGCTACCCCTTGTATGGCTTCCGACGGCACTCCCGTTACGGGAATAATAAAGTCTTATCGGAGAGACGGAAAATTAGAATATGAAGCCGAATACAAAGACGGTATGAAAGACGGAGTTTCAAAATGGTATTATACCGGAAAATATGAACGGTGGCTTTTGCAGAGCAAAACAAATTACAAAAACGGCAAGAAAAACGGCAGCTATAAAAGGTATTATTCGTCCGGTACATTGTTGGAAGAAGGAAATTTTGAAAACGATAAAATGACCGGTATTAGTAAGAAATATTATGAATCCGGAGCCTTAATGGAAGAAACGGATTATTCATCCGGCATCGGAAAAGGTTATTACGAATCAGGAGCTTTGAAAAAAGAAAAAAATTATGTTGGTATGCAGTTAAACGGCGTTGTAAAGACCTATTACGAAAACGGAAAACTGGAATCGGAGGCAAATTATGTTAAAAACAATATAGACGGCCTTTATAAAGAATATTTTGAATCCGGTATTTTAAGAGAAGAAACAAATTATGCTAACGGATATATGAACGGTGTTTCAAAAATTTATAATGCCAACGGAGAGCTGCATTGGGAAACCAATTATGTAAACAGTGAGAAGAATGGTCTTTTTAAGAGTTATTCAAACGGAAAGCTATCAAGCGAAACAAATTATGTAAATGGTGTTCAAGATGGTCCTGATAAAAGCTATTATCCGTCCGGTGCTTTATGGGAAGAAACCTATTATAAAGATGACGTTCAAGACGGTCCTCAAAAAGAATACTATGAAAATGGAAAACTGCGAACAGAGAGTAATTATGTGAACGGCGAAATAAACGGAATTGCAAAATCTTATTACGAGGGCGGAGAATTACAGTCAGAAGTAACCTACGTTGACGGTAAAATGAAAGGAATTGAAAAGACGTATTACGAAAGCGGAGAATTGTTGTCGGAAGTAAACTATACAGATGGTCAGAAAAACGGTGTTGCCAAATCTTACTACGAAAACGGAGAACTGAAATCGGAAGTAATTTATACAGACGGTCAGAAAAACGGTACCGAAAAGTGGTTTGATAGAAACGGAAAATTAGAAAGGGAAATAAATTATACAAACGGAAAGATAAAAGGTGTAGAAAAATCGTATTATCCATCCGGAGCTATACAAGCAGAAGCATACTATAATGATGTAGGTGTAAAAGAATCTTCCAAAACATATTATGAAGGCGGAAACATCATGTCAGAAATAGTGACAATTTATAAAGATGGTAGCGAAAAATGGTATTACGAGAACGGTAAGTTGCAAGCGGAAACAAATTATAAAGACGGTCAGAAAAACGGTGTTGCCAAATCTTACTACGAAAACGGAGAACTGAAATCGGAAGTAATTTATGCAGACGGTCAGAAAAACGGTGTAGAAAAATGGTTTGCCGAAGACGGAAAATTGGAAAAAGAAATAAATTATGTGAACGGTGAAAAAACAGGTATCGATAATGTGGTCAAAACATTATTGAAAGAAGCTCTGTGACTACCTGTAAACGACAACGCCGCCACAATTTTTGCGGCGGTGTTGTCATAACTTCATCTATATTATCTTGAAGATTTTATGCAATTCATCACGCGGTTAAAGTCTTCTTTTTGCTCGTAATCTTCCAAATCAATCGGTAATTTACGACGCCAGTTAGGATGAGTCGCCTCGTCGGTTCCCGGCAGATTTTGCAAAACTTCAACTCCGAAAATATCTTCCAACTGCGCCAAATAAACGGCACAATTTCCGGCAGCCGTAAATTTCTCCACCGCTTCCAAAATACCGTTCGGGTACCCTTCCCCATACAGGCAATCTCCCTGTCGCGGTTTATCGCATGGCCATACACCGGCATAATCCAAAGCACCAAGCAAACGTCTGCGCTCATCTTCGCGACCTTTATACTGATTGATACGCTCTTCATCCGAAAGCATACCTAAATTATACATTGTTTCTATGTCATAACCGAACCAACGCATTTTAAGCGGCGGCATATCGTGTGTACCCACCGAGCAAAATGCCGTACGCGGGAAATCCTGCGGTTGTTTGAAATCGCCGCAACCGTCCCAACGTTCGGCCCACAACACGCTCAGCGAATAAATACCGCGTCCGTGGATTTTTTCAATAAATCCGTCCGGTACATTACCGATACTTTCGCCGACTACCATGCACTTGTTCAAATAGCTTTCAAGCGCCACAATACCCAGCATATCATCAAAATCATAATAAACGTATGTACCGTCATCGGAATCATCAGGAATTATATAAAGACGCATCAAACTCATAACATGGTCAATACGCAAAGCACCTGCACCCTGCATTGCCGCACGCAATATCTTGATAAACGGCAAATAAGCCATGTCTTTCAGCGCAAAGCGATTAAACGCTCCCAAACACCACTTCTGTCCGGTCGGGAAAAATATGTCCGGCGGAGCACCGGCACCGCATTTATCAATAAATAAATCGTGTCCGCTCCATAGCTCGGCACTGTTTTTATTCAAACCCACCGGCAAATCGCGATACAAACCGATTTTGAGTCCTAATTTTTTGATTTCTTTTTGAGCCTCGTTCAGTTGCTTATCGGCAATAAATTGCAAAAACTTGAAAAAGCCGATTTCTTCACTGTGTTCCTTCTTGAATTTTGCCACTGCCGCCGACTGCGGATTTTGCAGTTCCTTAGGCCAATATTGCCACCCCGAACATTTGTCGTGATATTGCGAACAAATAGCCTGATAGGCAGCCAAATCTTCCAAATCGGCACCTTTGGCACGGCAAAACTTTTCAAATTCGGCATATTCTTTGCTCTTGTTGTCTTTGATAAATTCTTTATAAATTTCGGACAACACCTTAATTTTTAAGCCGTAAATGCTCTTATAATCTATGTTTTCTTTTTGCTTGATTTCTTCTATTTTCTTGTAATCAACATCCGATTTTTTGAAACCCTTTACCTTCTCCACATCAATATATACCGGATTTAAAAACAGACGGCTGATGGAAGAATACGGACTGGCATTTTCCGGATTATCATGGCTTAACACATTGAGCGGATTAACCCCGATTACATCGGCACCCTGTCTTTTGCACATTTTCGCAAATTCATATAAATCACTAAAGTCACCTACTCCCCAATTGTGCTTACTTCTCAAAGCATAAAGTTGGATGGCAAAGCCCCAAATTTTTTGCTCTTGCACCACTTGCGGAAGATAGCAACTGTCCGGAGTTACTGCCAAAACGGCATGATACTTTTTGCTCTCAACAGTAACCGCCAAATCATAATATTGCGGTTCCATGGCAGACTTTATCACAAACTCCACTTTTGCATATTCTCTGCCGCCGATTGTTTTGGTTTCGGTCACATATTGTTCATATTCAAAATCAAGGTTCCCTTCTTTTCCGGAAACAGATATGGCAATATCACAAACCTGCGAAGATTTTACCACCGCATCAAATCTGATATTATCTTTTCTTACCACATACACCGCTTCCAAAACCGATTGCCAGCGGCGATTTTCCAACTTTTGCAACAGGGCTTCGCTGTCTTCAATATTTTTAAGCGAAAAACCGAGATAATTAATCATTTTGCGCAGAGTTTCATCACTTGCGCGATATTCCTTATGATTTTGCGCCGCATCGGTAAATGAACGGGCAATACCTAACTTTTCCAACAAAATATCAAATGCGCTTTGCAAATCAATTCTCCTTGTTTGTTATTTTTATTACCATAACGCTCCATGCCGGAACTTCAAACAGATTACCTTTTTCAACATAATCCTCCGGCAAACCGCTGTCGGAACTGTCCAATAAAATTTCGCTGTGACACTTTTTGCAAAATGCCGGCAAGCGCCACATTTCCGTTTCATCGTGTGCATTATATATCATCATATAAGATTGTTTTTCATCACCATACACAAAACAAGCCATACTGTGACGTTGCTCCATATACCAATCCTGATGCGTAAATTCCGTACCGTCATTACCGAGCCACATAATATCTTTAATCGTACTGCGAGCTTTTTTATTTATCGGCTGACCGTCAAAGAACTTGATACGATCAAATATATTCATACTTTTACGCAACGTTATAAGGTGTTTTACATAACGCGCCAAATCCTTATCCTGTTTACTGATGGCTTCCCACACAATCCACGTCAACACATTATCCTGACAATACGGATTATTGTTACCGAATTGCGTATTACCGAACTCATCGCCGGCCACAATCATCGGAGTACCGAAAGACATCATCAATGTTGCCAACATGGCACGTAAACGAAGCCGACGATTTTTATTTACTTCCGGATTATCACTTTCGCCTTCCTCACCGGAATTCCAACTCCAGTTTGCCGAATTACCGTCGCGATTTTCCTCACCGTTCACCATATTATGTTTTTCGTTATAGCTGACCAAGTCATGCAGATTAAATCCGTCATGCGAGGTAAGGAAGTTTATGGAACTCCATATATCACGATTGGAATAATCAAAAATATCGCTTGAGCCGCTTATACGACTGGCAAATTCACCTATTTGCCTGTTATCACCGCGCCAAAAACGACGCACTACATCACGGTATCTGTCGTTCCACTCTGCCCACCCCGGAGGGAAAGCACCTATTCTGTATCCGTCCATTGTAGCATCCCACGGTTCGGCAATAATTTTTGCCGAGCGCAAAGTTTCATCTTGTCGCATAGAAAGCAATATTCCGCTGTCTTGCGTAAACTTACCTTTCACACGGCTCAGACTGCTTGCCAAATCAAGACGGAAACCGTCAACGTGCATAACATTGCGCCAATAACGCATGGAATCCATTACCAAAGCCAACACATACGGATTTTGCAAATTAAATGAAGCTCCGCAACCGGTACTGTCATAATAAAAACGCTTGTCTTCACCCAAAGTATAGTAGCTTTCGTTATCAATACCGCGATAACAAAGTGTAGGTCCCAACTGGTTTCCTTCAATGGTGTGATTATACACCACATCTAATATGACCTCTTTATTATCTTCGTGCAAAGCTTTTACCATTTGCTTAAATTCATCTATATCATTACCGGCCATATACTTTGCTTCCGGTGCAAAATAGGATAAGGTTTCATATCCCCAGTAATTATCTCTGTACATCCCGTCTTTATCACCAAAAAAGGCAAACACCGGTTGCAATTCCACCGCGGTAACTCCGAGCCAGTTTAAGTAGCTTAAAACCGTAGTGGAGGTAAAGCCCAAAAATTTGCCGCGATTACATTTTCTGACTTTCGGATGCAACATGGTATAACCGCGTACATGGGTTTCATAAATTATCGATTTTTCAAACGGTATTTCCGGAAACTTATCATTTCCCCAATCAAACGTATCTGCGGTCACCACCGATTTAGGCATATAAGGTGCACTGTCCAGAGTGCTGAACGACAAATCCTTATCTTCGCTGTTAACGTCATATCCGAACAAAGCCTTATTCCAAATTAATCGCCCGACGATTTTTTTGGCATACGGATCCAGCAACAATTTATGATGATTGAACCGTTTTCCCTGCTTAGGGTCATAAGGTCCGTAAACACGATACCCGTAAACTTGCCCCGGTTCAATGCCTTCCAAATATATATGCCATACATTATTATCGTTAATGTTTATGGCATAGCGGGCCGTTTCTTTGGTTCCGTTTTCATTATATAAACAAAGTTCTACTTTTTCGGCGTTAGCCGAGAACAAGGCAAAATTTGTGCCCTTCCCGTCATAATTTGCTCCCAATGGATACGCCGTGCCGTCCGAAACTTTTATTATACTCATTTTAATCCTATCTCATCGGTTTTAATACAATGGTTGAAAGCGGAGGCAGTATCAATTCTACCGAATAAGGTCTGCCGTTCACGCCATAGTTTTGAGCTTGTTGCAAACCTTCGTTTCTGACACCGCTTCCCCAATAATTTTTATCGTCACTGTTAAAGATTTCCTGATACGCGCAAGCTTCGTTAACACCCACACGATAGTTATGACGAACCACCGGTGTAAAGTTACAGATTACGATTAAATAATCTTCCGGATTATGTCCTTTACGAATATACGAAATAACGCTGTCATCACAATTTGCGTAATCAATCCACTCAAAGCCGCGCGAGTCAAAATCTTCTTCAAATAAAGGTGCATTACCTTTATACATCAAGTTCAAATCGCGTACACAATTTTGCATACCCTTGTACATCGGATATTCAAGCAAGTGCCAACGCAAACTTTCGTTACTGTTCCACTCCCAGTCTTGTCCGAACTCGCAGCCCATGAACAAAAGTTTCTTGCCCGGATGGGTCCACATAAATCCGTAATAAGCTCTCAAGTTGGCAAATTTTTGCCACTCGTCACCCGGCATTTTAGAAAGCATAGAACCTTTACCGTGTACCACTTCGTCATGTGAAATCGGCAGAATAAAATTCTCGTTGAAAGCGTACAGCAGACCAAACGTCAACAAGCCGTGATGATATTTTCTGTGCACCGGCTCATGACTGATATAGCGCAGCGTATCGTTCATCCAGCCCATATTCCACTTATAACCGAAACCCAAACCTCCGGCAGAAACCGGACGTGACACCATCGGCCATGCGGTTGACTCTTCCGCACAACTGAAAGTCCCCGGAACTTGCGAATAAAGCAATTCGTTCATTTTACGCAAAAAGGCAATAGCTTCCAAGTTTTCATTTCCGCCGTAAACATTCGGAATCCACTCGCCGGCTTTGCGGGAATAATCCAAATAAAGCATAGAAGCCACCGCATCAACGCGGAGACCGTCAATATGAAATTCTTTGAGCCAATAAAGAGCGCTCACGCATAAAAAGTTACAAACTTCCGTACGACCGAAATTAAATACTTTGGTTCCCCAATCTTTTTGTTCGCCTTTACGCGGATCTGCGTGTTCATAAAGACACGTACCGTCAAACTCGGCCAATCCGTGTCCGTCTTTCGGGAAATGCGCCGGCACCCAATCCATAATCACACCGATACCGGCCTGATGGAATCTGTCTATCATATAACGGAAATCATCCGGATTTCCGAAACGAGAAGTAGGTGCAAACAAGCCGGTAATCTGATAGCCCCAAGAAGCATCCAACGGATGTTCGCAAAGCGGCATAAATTCAACATGAGTAAAGCCCATATTGCTTACATAGGGCACCAGTCTGTCGGCCATTTCACGATAGCTCAAAAACTCACTGCCGTTATCGCCTTTACGACGCCACGAGCCTAAATGAACTTCATAAATTGAAATCGGCTTATCATATAAATTAGTATCACGACGATATTGCAACCAGTTGTCATCATTCCAATGATAGTGGTTAATGTCAAAAACTACCGAAGCATTTTTCGGTCTTACTTCGGAATATGTGGCAAGCGGATCGGCTTTGCTTAAAATATAATCCTGTTGAGTTTTTATTTCAAATTTATAGTATTCTCCTTCGGTCAAATTCGGAATAAAAATATCCCAAATTCCGCAACTGATATGTTTACGCATAACATTGACGCGACCGTCCCAGTTATTGAAATTACCCACTACGGAAACACGTTTGGCGTTCGGGGCCCATACGGCAAAAGCCACACCTTTAACCCCGCCGATTTCGGTAACGTGCGCACCCAATTTTTTATATATCTCGCGATGGTTACCTTGAGCGAATAAATATTCATCAATATCACCGATAAAGGATGAAAAACGATATGTATCTTCGGCCACATAGGTATGTCCCTGATCATTTGTAATTTTCAGTTTATAGGCAAAATCCGCTGTTTTATCAAAATTTATTTGAAACAATCCGCGTTCATCTACTTTGGTCATTTGCCCCAAAGATTTTTTGTTATTATCCACGATTTCAATACTGCTCGCAAACGGATTAAACACACGAATAAAAACTTTCTTTGAACCCTTATCGCGATGTATTCCCAAAACCGCAAACACATTACCGTGATTGCCATCAACAATAGCGTCTATTTCTTCTTTTGCCAACATATTATCCATAATAAACTCCTGCTGTAAAAACGTGCCGAATAGTAAAATTATTTATGTAAATAAATATCTAATAATCTGCCAAATTGCAAGCAAAATAACAAGATAATTTTTCTTCGCATAAAAAATTACATTTTGCTTCATTATCCTATTGACGATAAACGAAAAATATGTATAATGAGTTTGTTGTTGAATTTATTGTAACAATTATTGGAGGGAAAAAAATGACAACGAAATCTACTAAATATAACGAAGAATATATCAGAACCGCAGCTTATTATAACTGGAAAAACGCCGGTTGCCCTTGGGGTAAAGACGAATATTTCTGGAATATGGCTATCAAACAACTTTATGGCTCTTGCACATGTTCTTCTTCGAGCTGCAGTTCTAAGAAATCTTCTAAGAGCAGTTCTTCTAAAAGCAGTACAACATATAAAACAGGAACTACATCTTCTACAAAGAGCAGTACCTCCACTTCTACGAAGAAAACGTCTTCGAAATAAGATATAATAAAGCTTCTTTAAGTAAGTACATTATTTCTGAAAAATATCCGCTTAATTCGGCGGATATTTTTTTTGCAACAAAAAACCCCGACAGAATATTTCTGTCAGGGATTTTTTTAGTACTTGTTCAGCTGCTTATACAAAGCCACAATAACCGGATCGGCCTTTTCGATAAAGTGCTCCACCTGGTCTTTGAAGAATCGGCGGCGCAACTCCACATACAACCTCAGGTCATCGTGATACTTGGGTTCAAACAACTTCATCTCTGCTTCTCGGCAATGGAAATCGGTCTGGCGGATATAAAATCGGCGATACTCGTCCATGCCATCGGCAAACAGCAACAACTCGTTGTCATGGTCAGCGAAGTTGTGATACTCCAAATATTTGAGCAACCATCTGTCGCGGTACTCGGGAGTACATAACTTGGCCTCATAGATTGAACCGAGTACCCAGTGCTCCAAGAAGAAATCCATTACCTTCGCATTGCGCTCCTCAAACAAGAAATGCTGATTTGCCTCGTACAATGAATGATGTGACAGGTATTCAAACAACACATCTTCGTAGCCTTCTTTGAACAAATTGGGTTGGTCTTCGGCCTCAACCAAAACTGCAGGATTTTTTACTAACTCAAGCAGAGCTTCCTTCTTTGAAGGGTCTGCAAAATAGCTGCTGTCAACAGCGTCATGATACTTACTCATAATTTATATATAATAAAATTAAACTTACATACTAATCAAAAAACTGCCGGTTATTATACACTTCGCGGCAGTTTCTGTCAAGACAAAACGAGAAATTTTATTTTTACGGATACAGTTGCGGATTGAGTATTTCTTTAATTCGTTCGTTGCGTTTTTCCAATCTGTACATAAGGTTGTGATATAAATTCCACCATTTTTTGACCTTCGTCTCATCATCTGTTTTAAAATCACAAGGTAAAATGTTGTTTTCTTTCCATACTTTATCCGCATCTAACGGAGTAGTCGGAGTATCCCCCAACAAATCAAGCACTTCATAATTATCATTTACCCAATCTTGCAGGCAGAAAAAGTCAACATAGTTTTTGAATGAACCGAACATTTCAAAAAAATCAATATCTTTTTGTATGTGTTCTTTATTTAAGCTGCTAAACAAAGGATTATAACTATTATTCTCATAATATCTTCTTATGCACTCAAGGGCTAAATCAAAACGATCATGAAATTTAGCATTCCGCGCTGTATTGACAGTAGGTTTATCATGCTTCGGAAAAACGATAAAACCGCCGATAGTATTTGCTTTTTGTAAATAACGCCATATAAACAATTTAAACGGATTATTCTGTTGCCAATCTTCATTGTAACATCTGATTGTTTTAGTACAATCATCAAGTTGTTCAGTTTCTTTTTTAAACTGTATATACTCCGAAGTTTTAGTTATATTACTGCTCACATCTCTTACGATTTTCTGCATATTTTCCCTGTGCCAGTAAATACTTATAAAAGAATCGCTACTCAATCTAAATTTTTCGTTATCGCTATCAATTTCATGCAATTCCCACGTATTTTCCTTTTCCTTAATTACTTGAGGAATATTCAATTTCATAATCTTTTTTTGATTATTCCATAACCTTTCATGAAATTTATACAGCCGTTCACTATAGGAATCCGGATCCCTTAAACAATAAATATCATCCTCCTTACCATCTTCTTTAGGTATTCCTCTATATATTCCACAAAAATCTTTCCTATTACTGTTCTTTCCCCAATCACTAAAATTTTTCCAAAATACACATTCTCCTTCACTATATCTTTCTCTCTCTGAACGATATTTAATGCTATCATCGGCAAAACACTCGTTTATATCTAAATATTCCTCGTCGTTCATTTTTTACTCCATTGTTTATTGTTGTTGAATTTTAGTTAACTTTACCATCGATGTCAATTCGGAAATATCGCGGCGGTCTTTTCTCCTTATCTTTCAGGGTTATCATCAACGAATCCGCACCACATCCATAATAGCGCCCCTCACCATTAATGTTATATCCGAACAGCATCTGATATAAAACAACCGTAGCCAAAGTCAGTTCCTGCTTATCAAACGTACCCTTTTTATAGGCAAAAATGTGATCATATAACTCGTCTATATCGCCGTGCTCAAAAACCTCAAGGT
>Ga0265298_10005523_pt1 | contig 15830 bp, 8 predicted proteins | sample AusTroGonzalo_MG_3_FD_193486 | JGI IMG/M metagenome (GOLD analysis project Ga0265298, IMG submission 193486) | Bovine rumen microbial communities from tropical cattle in Woodstock, Queensland, Australia - Gonzalo_01 | ecosystem: Host-associated > Mammals > Digestive system > Stomach > Rumen ... | reverse complement strand
CTTCGATGTCAGAGAGCATCACGATGTCGTTGCCCACCAGCGCCACCGACTTGTCGACCACGCCTTCGTATTTCTGGGCGAAGGCCGGCGTCAGCGCCAGGATCAGGACCGTCACGGCCCAAACTATCTTCTTCATCATTGTTTTTTTACTCACGGGTGAAAGGGAAAGCAACTCTCGCGCCAAAAACTAGCGCGTGGAGTAGTTCGGGGCCTCGCGCGTGATGGTCACGTCGTGCGGATGGCTCTCCACCATGCCGGCCGCCGTAATCTTGACGAACTTGGCTTCACGCAGCGTGGCCAGGTCGGGAGCGCCGCAGTAGCCCATGCCGGCGCGCAGGCCGCCCACCAGCTGGTAGATCACCTCGGCCAGCGTGCCTTTGTACGGAACCTGGGCCACAATGCCCTCGGGCACGAGTTTCTTGATGTCTTCCTCCATGTCCTGGAAGTAGCGGTCCTTCGAGCCTTTCTGCATGGCCTCGAGCGAACCCATGCCGCGATAGGACTTGAATTTACGGCCGTTGAGGATAATGGCCTCGCCCGGTGCTTCCTCCACGCCGGCGAAGAGCGAGCCGGCCATGATGGTGCTGGCACCGGCAGCCAGAGCCTTGACGATGTCGCCGGAATAGCGGATGCCGCCGTCGGCGATGACGGGGATGCCGCTGCCCTTGAGCGCCGCCGACGTGTTCAGCACGGCCGTCAGCTGCGGCACGCCGATACCGGCGATGATGCGCGTGGTGCAGATGGAACCCGGGCCGATGCCCACCTTCACGGCGTCGACGCCGCACTCTTTCAGGGCGAGGGCCGCTTCGCCGGTGGCGATGTTGCCAGCCACGATCTGCAGGTCGGGGAAGGCGGCGCGGACCTTCTTGATGGTCTTGAGCACGCCGGCCGAATGACCGTGTGCCGTGTCGATGACCACGGCGTCGGCATGGACGCTCACGAGTCGTTCCACGTCTTCGAGGCTGTGCGAGTTCACGCCCACGGCGGCGGCTACGCGGAGCCGGCCCAGGCTGTCCTTGCTGGCTTTGGGATTGTCTTTGATCTTGGTAATGTCCCGATAGGTGATCAGGCCTGCCAGACGGCCGTCGGTGTCGACCACGGGAAGTTTCTCGATACGGTGCCTGCGGAGGACCTCCGTGGCTTCGGGAATCGTGGTGGAAGGACCCACGGTGATCAGGTTCTCGCAGGTCATCACCGCTTTGATCGGGGTTTCAGGATGGTCCTGGAAACGGAGGTCACGGTTGGTGACGATGCCGACCAGGCGCCGGCCCGCATCCACCACCGGAATGCCGCCGATGTGGTTCTGCGCCATCAGCCGCAGGGCGTCGCCCACGGTCGCATCGACGTCGATGGTTACCGGATCGTAGATCATGCCGTTCTCCGCACGCTTGACCTTGCGCACGTGTTCCATCTGCATTTCGATCGGCATGTTCTTGTGGATCACGCCGATGCCGCCCTCCCGGGCAATGGCGATGGCCAGGTTGGCGTCGGTCACGGTATCCATGGCGGCCGAGACGATCGGCACCTGGATCGTGATGTCACGGGTAAAGCGAGTCTGGATGTCCACTTCGCGGGGCAGGACTTCGCTACGGGCAGGAATGAGCAGCACGTCGTCGTACGTCAGTCCCTCCATGATGATCTTGTCGGTATTCATAAGGCGCAGAAACAGGTATATTTTGGCAAAGATACAAAAAAATCCTCAAGCCCGCTTACGGGTCGACGTAAGTGGCACCACCACTGCCCTCGCCACGAATGATGATCTTGGTAATGTTGACAGACTCGCTGCTCTTGAAATAGATGGTATGCAATGTATTCGCGTCATTGTTCTCCCGATACAGATTCCAGATAAAGCGATGCTCGTCCGTACCTTTATATTTTTCCAAACGGCCTTTACTCTCGTCAATGACAAACGAGGCGGGAACATGGCCGTCAGAGAAGGTTATCTCGACAAAATACAACGGTTTGCCATTGTTGCTCTTGAGCGTCATTGAGAACGTGTCCTCTTCCCCTGGCGTGGCCGGATTCAGCCACAAGGCCGATTGGTTATCCGGCAGGGAAGGAGAGCGGTCGAACTCCACATTTACATTGAAGTTATTGGAACTGTTCGGTTTAAAAGTAAAGTATTTATTCCTGTTATTACCGAAGTTTTGTCCGTTATCGCGCTTCAAGAAATTTTTATTGTCGATGGGAGAAGAGCTGTAATTGCCGACTTGTCCGGTGAAACGGCCGGCAGTAACCGTTTCCATCACATACCCAGGAGCGGAGAGGCGGAAGGAAAGGACTCCTGACACTTCGCTTTTCGTCTGGAATCCAATCTCATGATAGGAAGGATCCGTATCGAAATTATCGACAGCCAGTGCACCGCTCTTGGTCGGAAAGGTCATATCCGAAAACACCGCGCCGCTCCCGTCGTTCTTCAACAAGGTCACAACCGCAGGGAAATCGACGTCGTCACAATAGCCAAAAGGCGCTGCCTTGCCACCGTCCGTATTGACATGCTCGAACATCACGTTGGAGTACTTCCCTGCACCCTTCGACCAAACACCGTCCAGGAAGCGGAAATTCCTGAAGCGATGAGACCGGATCGTAGAATCTTTGTAATGTTCGGCAGAAAGGGAGACCGTCACGCGGTTTTCATCGCTGAGGTCAACGCCGTCCAATATCGTACAGGTAAAGTCCTGCGCATCCCGGGTCGGGGTATAGCGATAGGTCGTAACATTACCGGATGTCGTTTTTTCGACTTCGGGGTTCTCCCCGGTGGCGGCCGCTTCGAGTTCATCGATCGTCAATCCGTCGGCGACGAGGGTGATTCTCGGATAATCATATTTGTAACTCCATTCCACGTCGAAATGGAGCGGCATCGGTTTCCAGGACAGGTCGTCCGCCTTCTGGAACGAAGATGTGAAGGCCAGATTCTGGAAATGCCGGGGTCCGTTGGTAAACGCTATTTTATTCTTTTCGAAGAACTCATTCTGCACCCAGATGATCGTTTCGTTCTCCGCGCGGGTAGATACGAATTGGGTATCAAACAAACGGCGCAGGACACCGTGCTCGTCCGTCTCAGTCCGGGCGGCTTCATACTCATCCCACGTGAGCGTCCGCAAGAACTGGAAGGTTTTCGTGATCGTGTCCCTCGGATTGACCAGATTGTCGGAAATCGTCTTCCCGGAAACGACAGGTATATTGGCGCCTTGTTTGGGCATCAGCGTCCTGTCTTCCGGCTCTATGGTGAAACTGAGCGGGAACAACGATTGCGGCAACATGTCGGGAATGGCAATGGTCAGGGTCTGCTCGGCATTGACTTTACTTTCCATCTCCGGCTTGCTCACTGAGAGCTGCATCCTCTGTCTCGGCAGGATCGAGATCAAAATTTCTCGGTAAATCGTCTTCTTCTCTCCATAATAATCATAACAGCCCTTGACGCGGAGTATCTGGGTCCGTGGCGCAGTTCCGTTGTCCGGCTCGGCTGTCGAGAACTTGATATTGCGCCAGCCCCTTTCTTCTTTCGTCGCTCCTTCCGACGGCTCGCCGATGGATACCTCGGTAATCACATCTCCCTCTCCCAGTTCATATGTAACCGGATTGTCCTCCGGATCGTCTACGTTCGTGCCATCCCATGACATATTGGGATCCGGATCATCCCCCGTTACGTCACTGAAAAACTTGACGCTCAATACGTCATTGTCGGTTTGCTGGGAATGGAAACTCTGGGACATCCATGGCTGCACAATCAATCGTGCCTGGCCGTCGGATATATCACCCAGGTGACTGGTCTTGACATCGGCTGAGATGGAAACGCCACCCACGGACTCCGCTGCCGATTGGGGATCCCGATGCCCGGCAGAGCCGACTTTATTGATATTGATCTGGTATGTGAAATTCCGATAGACAGGATAGTAGTCGCCACTGTCCGCCAAGTCGATCTTATAATAGAAGTATCCTTTTTGCCACGACATGGCCGGATCCTCGGGTTCAAACCAGCCATAAACAATCAGAAAAGTAGCCTCTTTCAATTTCTCGCCCGGTTTGGGCCGTTCATACAGAAATCCCGCTCCATCTCCACCGCCATAGGGGATCACTTTCCCCGTACCCTGTCCCGAACTTGGATTCATAAACTCTTCCGCCGTCGGAACATCGCCGTCGAACAGCGCATCGGCGGGCAGACTGGACGGATACCGGATGACCGTATCGAGCATCCCGTAGGTCTTGGTCTCATATCTGTCAATGAAGGTCATTTTGCCATCCGACGCCCTGTACATCGGGGCAAGGGTTCCTTTCGTCGGTACGTTGATGACAGCAAAACTGAAGGGCGTGAACTGGCTGTGTTCAGCGGCCTTGATTTTTATTTTCGCCCAGTTCCGGACCAGCGGTACATTTTGGAATTCTTTGAAGGTGTAATCATCCGGAACATACCCCTTTCCGTCCGTGATGACCTGTCCATTCTTGTCGATATACTGTCCGTTCTCATTTTTCATAGCCCCGATGCGGTCCACATGCTTGATCTGCCAGAAACCGCCTTCCCCCCCTTCCGACATCAACGTCGCCATCACCGTCGTATCGTATGCGAAGGGCAGCGTCTCAGGACCATTGCCGATGAAATGGATAAAACGTTCCTTCTCGGCGAGCGACAAGGTGACAGCATACTTATAGACAGGAACATCGGTATATTCTACGTTGTATGGATCTGTATATGTGATTGTCGCTCCCTGCGGGTCCAAACCCAGCTTCACGGCTTTCACATACTCTTTCAGATAGCCGGAACTGCCGAAGACCGCCAGGTGGAGCGTCTCCAGTGTCCCTGTTTCTCCGATGGCTTTGGTACCCGGTTGCACGCCGTAAGCCGGAACTGAGAAGGTGATGGTCACAGGACTCCCTTCCGGGAAGGCATCGGCGCCGGCCGGCTCCGGTTCCGAGAACGGACGGACGCAGGCAAGCGGCAACAGCACCACCGCCACAAGCATCAAAACAGCATATAACACAAACCGTCTCATCGTGGCATGTCCCCCCAAACAAAATGGTCACGAATCCGATTACTGCCCGGAGCACCTGGTTCGCCTACGTTCTCCCCGTAAGCATTGATACTCCATTTGTCGAATTCCGACTGGTCCTCTCCCCAATACCAAGTGTCATAGACACAGCGCAACAATGCCTCTTGAGCGGTCGAAGTCTCCACAGAGCCACCATTATTAACCTTGATAGCTCCATTTGCCGACCAATAAGTTCCGCCATTGGAAAAAAGCTCTGCGAAAACACCGTTCGAGGAAAGCATGGCAATGAATTTCACTTCTCCCATTGTCGGCAAACGCCAGCGGCCGGCCGGGAATCCGTCCTCCTGATAAGTTGCACAACGGTAAAAGGCGTATTCTTTGGAAATACCAGGGGTATAAAAGTATTGTGCGTTTCTTGCGCTGAACTCGACACCGCTGAATTTGGAAGAAATACGATAGCTGGGTGCCAGCATCGACTTGGTACGGTTGGTCGTATCGGCGGGATAATACCAGCGGAGCGTACGCTTGTCTCCCTCCGGATAAAGCGCGTCCGCAATGGCGAAACCGTCCCGGTTCGCCGACGGGTCTATTCTTGGATCAAGCGGCGGCTCGGGCAATTTCGACGCCTCGATGAAATGACCTTCGCTGTCATAAAACTTACTCTCGAAGGCTTTCTTATATTCATCTTTTATATTTCGGATCTTATAGGTCCGGGGATCACCGAGAACAAACTCACTGCCCTCGGGAAGCGCCGTGACACTGATCTGGAAGATATCGAGGCTGCCGCCCGTATACCAGACCGTCCGCCATTGGTATTCCTCTCTGGTCAGGGAGTCCAGCGTATGCGAGCCCAGGTTATTCAACTTGAAGAACATATCGTCCTTGTTGCCACTTTTGTCCCGGCGGTTTTGCCGGGCTCCTTCTTGCCAAATACAAGCATTGCTCGCAGCGACAGTCCCGTTGTTCGGCCAATATGCGCCACCATCGACGAAAACAAATCCCCAATATACGGACACAGGACTGGTGGTCGCATTCGATTTCGGATAGACGGTGGTCGTACCGCCGGCTGTTTTCGCATCGGAATTCGTAACCCGGTCGATGTAGACGGCCGGATACTGCTCGATCCTTACGGTTCTTTCAGGGCCTTTCTGGTCATCATGCTCCAAGGTGAAAAAGATGGAATAAGGAGAATAGTCGAAATCCGGCCGGGTATAGTCGTTCACCAAATCATGCTCGAAGAGAACCAACGCCTCCTCATTCTTGACCGTAAACGAAAAACCGTTGATAGTATAAGAATAACCATCGCCTTCAGGATATTTGCCCCACCTATAATCCAGATACAGGGTCCCCGGGGGATAGATGTCGTTTTCTCCCGCCGTAAGGACCATGGCTTTCTCATCATATTCCCATTGACCATCCGTCATAAGCCCATAATAGGGCCGTGTCATATGGAGTGACCCCGCCTTCACACGAACGCGGTGGCTGGTCAGGAAGGGGATGGATAATTCGCGGTCATTGCGCACCACGATGCTGTCGCGATCTACATACAGATACCGCGCCTGTCCCACGCTCACGTTGTGCTGAATGTTTTGACCCTCATTTTGCCAAGGCACGATAAAACAAGTGCCTGGATCGATGGGAACCGCGTTCTCGTCGGTCAGAGCCCCCAGAATCTCAATGTCGAGATCGAGATGGTACCAGGTGTTCATCACAAATTGCCTGTCGAAATTCTGCGGCAGCATCACCTTGTAGTAGCACTGATGCTGGTTGGCGAAAATCTCATGCTCGGCGTCCTCTTCACGATACCAGGGGAGTATCAACTTGATGTGCGGCTCGCAATCGAACGCTGTCTCCTTGTCGTCGGAACCATAGTTCCAGGACTGCGGATACATGTACATCGGGTACGTGTTGTAATAAACCTTTTTCTCGGGAGTACCCGGGTTGACGACCGTTGAGTCCATGATATTGGTAATCACGCCGGTCTGAGGATCTTTCACGGCAAAACGGCGCCTGTCCCCCGAATAATCGAAATAACTGGGCGTATCGTCCTTTCCGGAAAGCTTTACGGTATTGACACCGTCGACCAGGTAGACTTCCAGGCCTTCACGCATCGGATGCCATTTCTCGTTCCCGTTCAAGATAACGGTTTCTTTCAGATGCACCGCCACGGTCAGCTTGCTGGCATAGCGCGTCAGGTTGATGCTACCCTGACTCACGACACCTTCCAGTTCACGGCCGGCCCGGCCATTGAGATCCAGCACGGCAAGACTGCGCATCATGAAACGGTCCTGCGCCATTTTTGAATTGGCAAACACCGTCTCCACTTCCTTATCGTACAACTCGGCCAACGTGGTGTGTGTCAAATCATTGGCAAACATAGGAGCCACGCTTGGATAATTGACCAGCGCGAAAACGGTGATCTGGGTAACTCCTTCTGGGAACAGGGCCTGGACCTCCTGTGTGGAGACGCTCACCCTGAATTCATGGCTGCCCACGGAAGCCTGGGCCAGCTTGATCCGCCGGTACATCACGGCAGGTAAATTGTCAACCGGGCCTTCCTCTCTCAGGATATTGCCGGAATAAAAGAAAAAGTCGATCCAGGAGATGTCGTTTTCATTGTATGCGTCCACGCCCGGTATCGTCTTGGTCTGGACAGGATCTTCGCAGAACACTTTCAGCACGATGCTCGGTTCCTTGTCGTGCGGAAGTTCCTCGACACAGCCGGTCAGCAGCAGGCAGGCCAAACAAACTATGATATGGTATACCTTTCTCATGGATTAATGACATGACCGTCATTCGAATTATGAATGACAAATATAAACCTGTCGTCGACGACCTCCGAATCAGCGCTGATGATCCGTGCGTTCGGATCGTCCGGATCAGCAGACATGCGGACAGAGAACGTCAAGGAAATCGACTTTCCCTCATCGGCTGCTGTGGCGCTTGACGAGCGATAGACATTGACATAAATGCGACCTCTATCACGGGTGCGGTCGATGAGCATGCCTTTGGTCGGATTGGCCCTGATCGTTCCCGTATCAGATTTGGACTCCAGTTCCAGCTCGAAAGCCTCCGTATTTCCCTGAGGCGTGACCACCAGATATCCTCCCTCGGGACCATAGATGGCCACACGCCCCTGGGCTCGCTGCGGGTTATCCGAATCCGAACCTCTCTCGGGAACATGCACCTCGTAATGATCCACTTTCAATACGCCTTTCTTCCAGATCATCACCGTGTCCATACTGCCCTTGCCCAATACCGAAGGATCCACGTAGAATTTGCCGTCCTGGTCGACATTGAGGGTCTCCAGGCTCTCCATCTCTTGGACGACCTTTCCTTCCCAAGGAAGGACGACGGCCTCGATTTCCAGCCGCTGCTGGAGGGTCGAGAAGTACGCGTAGACGATCCACAGGCGATTGCGGTACAAGTTGTACGGTACATCCACGTACGGGTCACTGGGATCCGGATAAGTGGGAATGGAGATGTCGGCCACTTTGTTCTTTTCATCACCCAGCCTGTAGTTGATCCGGGCAACGATATGGGACTGATCGCTCTCCCGCAGGTAAAGGACTCTTTCTGTAGCACGGCCGGCCTGAATGGAGTCGGTCAGGAAAGTGTTATATTCAGAAAGGCTCATGTCGTGAGGCGCCTTGCCAGCCGCATTTTCAATCTCGCTTTCCCGCCGCAGGCACATCGGGTTGTCAATGAGATGGGAAAGGAGCATGCTGTTCGATATCAACGGCGCATACTCGCTCTCCCCCGTGGAGGAGCCTCTCCAGACGAAGGGGAGGTGGGAAGAAGAAGGAGACGGATTGGCGAAAGCCCCGTCTTCCCGGGGGAACAGATAGGTCTCGGAAAGAAGCATGTCTTCCTCGTCCGCATTCAAAGGCTTGTTGATGAGCGAAATGCTATTGATCGCGGTAATCGGCTCAGGGTCCATTTTCACATACTGGCCGAATACGAAACGGATTTTTGCCACGGCCCGCTGGAGGTCGATCGATGGGTGGACCGCGCTGTAATCCCACTTACCGGTAGAGAACAGCGTTGCCGTAAGGTATTGCCACTGGACCGGGGTAAAGAGAGCATTACCTGCATCTTCCGGGCAGTCGGACGGGAGGGTTTCGCCGTCATGACTCTTGATATATCGTATCTGTGCCTCCGAGAACCCGTATTTCAGGAACGAAATGTCTACGTCCCGGTACGTGGTCATCGGAAGGCCGGAGGAAGGAACGGCCGACACGAGCTTGGCGCCGCTTCCGAACCCGGAGCCCTTGCTGTCGTTGATAACCGCATGCTGAATGTCTCCGCGGGACACATTCATTCCGGACAGTTCACAGTCCACCGACGCGGCGTTTGCCAGGGCATACAGATCGATGTGCACGGTCTGGTCGTTGTCGAGGTGTCTCTCCACGCTGGTCGGGAAGGCCATCGTGATGTCTCCGCCCGCTTCACCGGCAGCGTTTGTCCTGCTGGCATATCCTACAGGCAGGTCGGTCGCCTGAGGATGATCTGAATGCAGGAACGCCCAGACACGGATATCATAGATCTTATTCTCATCCGATGTAAGGCTGACCGGATCTGTCTTCGTCATCACTTCCGAGGATGGCAGACCTACCCGGAAAGTCAGTTCGCACTGGCCGGTCCCGACCATCTCCGTCTTGTTGAGCGGCTCCACGCAACTGGCCCCGGCGGCCATCGTGAGGAAAGCTGCCAGCAGATAAGTCAGGTTATGGAGTCTGCGTCCGTTCATCGCTTGTCGTGTCCTATTGCAGGTGTGATTCGTCGTTAGAACTGCTTCCGATTCCGTCCCAAGGGGCCGCAATGACCTGGAAGCCCAGTTCGTAGGACATGAAATAGGCATATACCGTCCACCATGTGTTGCGGTGGAAGGTGGCACCGGCGGGAATCCGGATGTCGGCTTCTTTTTCCTCTCCGTCACCTACCTGATAGCAGATTCGGCAATATATGTCGTTGTTGCCGCTTTCCCGCAGGTAAAGCACCTTGTCAAGGGCATGGTTGGCAGCGATTTCAGCCGACAGGAACCTTTCATAGGTCGCAAGGCTGTCCATGGCACAGGGGGCCTTTTCCTGTCCGGCGCTCACGATATCACTGTCCCAGCGCAAGCGCAACGGTGTATCGATGGTCTTGTTTTGGAAATCAGCATTTGCAACCAAGGGGTTGTACCCGCCGCTCGTATTGGCCGGTCCCCGCCATAGAACAGGGGCACAGTCCGTACCCGGCAGCTGGAACGAACCATCTTCCCGCGGGAACAGGAAAGTCGAGACAGGCAACATCGGCGAAGACAAAGCTGCTGTCGAGGCACTGTCGATCAACGAAATGCTGTTGATTTTCGTCTCGGTGGCCATCGTTTCAGCCTTGGCAAAGACAAAACGCACTTTCGAGACAGCGCGCGTGACATGAATCACAGGACACAGTTTCTTCCACAGTTTCTCCCAGGAATCGATGTTGAACTGGCTGATCAACGCATTGATATAGGCCGCCTGTACAGCACTGGCCTGCATGCTGGCCGCCGGATTCGTAAAATCAGCGTCATTGTTGATCGCCTTGGTTTCGACGACATCCAGCTGCGTCTGCGAGAAACCGTATTTCAAGAAAAGGATATCGAATCCCACTCCGGCCTCATCGAAGAATCCCGACATCGGAAGACCGGCGTCAGGTACTCTCGTAACCAACGAAGAACCGAAGGCTCCGGGACCAAAAGTTTTGTCTATGATCTGCTGTCGCGTCGACAGTCCTGTACTGTCGCTTACCCCCACCGAAGGCCCGTTGACCAGCACATAGAAATCCAGCTTCAACGGTTCGCTGCTTCCGTAGGAGTCTTCCATGATTTCATCCGGAAGCGCCAGCTTCAACTTCATCGGATTCTCCAGCACGTTGCCAGGCGTGAAAGCCTGATAAGCCAGCACGGCTTCTTCCCCATGCTTGAACGCCCAAATCTGAAGGGTGCGAACGGCGCGTTCGGCATCCGATCCGGGAATGTCGTAGTCGGTGATTGCCTTCGTGAGCAGCCCGTCGGCACCCGGAAGCATGATCCGCAGGGACAATGCCCGCGGGCCGGCCGTTTCAGGCGTTTCGTGTACGAGCGGCTCAACACAACCCGTCGTCATGGCCAGCAGCAGGAAGGCCGCCAGCTGGATAATCAGCGTTTGTATGGTTCCTGTTCTTTTCATTTCTTCAGATGATGACCCGCATCGCTGGAACCCGTCCAGGGATCCGGTATGATTTCAAAAAGAAGTCGGGATAATGAAAAATAAGCATAGATCGTCCACGCATGGTTGCGGTGGAGATTGGTGGCCGGATCACTGTCCATGCAGAAGGCGGCTACGTCTTGTTTCCCTTCCACCTGATAGTGGATCCGGCCCTGGATCAGCTTGTCGCTCTCGCGGACATAGAGCACTTTCTGGGTGGACGTATTTACTCCGACCCAGGCCCTCAGGAAATTCTCGTATTCCTGCGCACTCATGTTGACAGGGGCCTTGTTGGACAAGGGATCGACCGTACTGCTGGAACTGCGCAGACGCAGCGGGTTCTCGTCGGCAAGGATATCCGCATCGGACAGGAGCGGAGCTTCGTCCGACCCCCATGTCAATTTCTCATATTCGTCAGTGGAGGGATAGAAACCGCTTTCTGGCATCACTTCACGGGGGAACAAGAACGTGGATACCGGTATCACTCCCTCCTCGTTTTCGTCGACCAGTTCGATGCTGGTGATGCCCGTTCCTTCCATTCCCAAGGATTTGGCAAAGACAAAACGCAGCCGGGAAATGGACCGGACGATCGTGACCTGGGGACTCAACGTCGCCCAATTCCACTTGCCGTTACTGATGCAATGGGACTCGACATACGCTTTCTGTGCCTTCGACAACTGCAAGTTTTGCACCGCCTCGCTCGTGGGGTCATAGTCCAGAGCGTGAAGATTCTTCATGCTCCGCATCTGATTGCTGGAAAAGCCCATTTTCATGAACGACAGGTCGAAGCCCTCGCCGCCATTGTTGAAGAAGCAGGTCATGGGAAGGCCCTTCGAGGGTACCGTATCCACCATCATGCTGCCGAATCCACTGGTATCCACCCCACTTAAAAGCCGTTGCTTGAGTTCTCCCCGCGTCAGCTTGCGGAGCGTCTCGGTCTGGGTCAAATCGAATCCGGCCGAACGGCCGTTGCCCAACACGTAGAAATCGAATCGGAGATTCTCGCTGGCACGGTCCAGCACATAGCCCGGCAAGGGCATGTTCACCTCGATGGCACCGGTCGCATCTTCGACATCCATCAAGCCCAGATAAGCCACGGCTCCTTCGCCATCTCCGGCACCGGCTTCCGCTGCTGCCGTTTGGTGCGTATACATCCATACCTGCAGGTCGTGAAGCGTCAATTCTACGTCACGGGCCCGGACGTCGCCAGCAGAAGCTTTCGTGGAAGGCGTTTCGCTTTCAGGAAGGTAGACCACAATCGGCAGATCCAGCGCATTCTGCTCGCTTTCGGGACGGAAAGGCTCCACGCAAGCGGCCCCGGCCATCATCAGCAGGATGAAAGCCAGCAGGCTGGTTGCACTATGAAGTCCTCTTCGCATCATCTCAACGGTATTTGGGCGGGTTGGGCCATAATCCAGTTCAATTCAGTCTGTACGCCCAGCGTCAACTGCGGTATGCGCAGTTCAGGGACACAGATATGGGCGTTTTCCAAGGATTCCACGACACAGGAAATGGTCGTATAGCTGTCCGGGATGAAGACCTGGTTGAGCGGCTTGCCGTCCAGATCGAGCTTGCCGATTAGATAGAAACAGGTTCCGGGCATCACGATGCCTTCCGCTCCGGTAAACGCCACGCCACTGTCGTTACGGAGTTCCACGCAGAAATAAACATCCTGCCCCACCGGTGTCGGGAGGACGAGTGTCTGGAGTTTGGGTTGTGTGGCCAGCCCGGTCGCATCATAATACTTCAGGAAGGACGTGGCGTGACCGTCAGCATAGAAATCATTGTCGTACATGCTGTACTCCGTACCGTTGGTTTCCGGCGTGAAATCGAAGGCCTGGGTAAACTGGCTGGCGATGATAATGCCTACGACCGGGAAATTCGGACCCGTGGCATCGCAAGAGACACCCTTCCTGTCCAGCAATTGCTCCGTCTTCGCCCGGATCGTCAAGACACATTTGCTGCAGGCAAACTGCAGCGGCTCGACCAAGGCGACGGCGTGTGTATGATCATCCACTTCATTGCCCAGTGTATACTGGCTCAATATCTGGTTCCAGTTGTTTTCCTTCGTGTATTTCTTGTAGATTTCCCGGCTGACATCCGTCTTGACGGTCGAATTGACGAAGTAATACAGCGAGGGCATATAGCAGAAGCGGATCATCGAAGCAAGCGCCTCGAATTCCTGTTCTGTGACAGGATGAAAACGACGTCCGTCCCAACGGAGCAGGGAAGCTCCTTCCGGGAGACCCAGGGACACCGGGTAATCCAGCAAATCGCTGACATAGTAGGAATAAGTATCCGCGTCACTGTCGTAAACCAGCATGTTTTCCGATACCAGATCCGTATACTTCTGCAAAATAGCGCCTTTCAGGCCCAAGCACGACGGGTCGTCACTGGTGTACTGACACAAATTCTCATACAGGGCATTGATCATGCCCAGCACATGACGGCCCGAACCGGGCATGACGGCGCCGCCCCGTGTGATCCCATAATAATACTGCTGCAGCGTAGGATCCACGATGGTGCTCCAGGAAACGGCAGGGCCGGAATCCGGTGTATAGGAAGTATAGGCTATCTCCGTTAATATACTCGCGATAGCGGCGGAAAGGGAATTGTCCGAAGAAAGCGTGGAGATGGGGTCGGGCCGGAAATGAATCGTTTCGGCGGCTTCGGTATCACTGATCGTGTGAAGACCCTCCGCAATGAGCGAGCCAAAACGGTGCTTGACCTGTTGCTCCGTGCCCAGGCCGGTAACGGGCCTGCGAGGGGCCTGTCCATAGACCAGCACAGAGGCTGTCCCTTTCGGAAGGGCAATGGATGCATCGGGATAGAGATGCGCATTACATTTCTCTACCAGACCGGTGTGATAGACACCCCCGCCAAAATAGGCCGCCGTATCATGCGAATTGGATATGCTCGACATGGAACGGGCGAAATAAAGCGGATGGTCGTTCAAATCGATGTCTCTCGACACATCGAACGGAAGAATCCGGATGCTGTCCATTCCCCGGAAAACCGGCGTGTCTCCCATCTCTGAAACGACGGAGACAATCGCCTTGGTAGACAGATCTTCCTTCTGGAGAGAGAAGGCCAACTGTACAGGCACAAGACCGCCCGCTGCAACATCCTGGGTGCCGAGCCTATCAACGCACGACACTGCCAGCAATGGCAACAGCAACAATCCTATCAGGCGGTCTGCATGCATACAGTTTCTTTTCTAAATTATTATAATACCGGATTGATGACCAACCCCTCTCGCCAGTTCAGCTGGACGCTGACGCCGACCACGGTCGAATCAGCCGGCGGTTCCGGTTCCGGAGGCTCCGGTCCCGGCGGAACGTCCGGACCGCCGCTCGGATTATACGGCGGATGCTCCGGGGAGGCGGAAAAACTGCCATCGCCACAAATCCAACCTTTGATAATCATCAGGTGCCCGGCCCGCAAGGGCTGCCCGATATAAATCTCGTTACGGGTGACAGAACCATCTTCCAGTGTCACATAGAGATAGATGGTCCAGATTTTCGGGTAGGTGCCGATGACCTCGGAACTCACGTTCGGGCTGGGGAAACCTACGCCGCACACCATCAGCGGAACTTTCTTCCAGCGGGTCCAGAAGAGATCGTACACCCAGATATCCTCATCATAGGAAACGTCCCGGTCGCTGCCCATATACGGCACGACGTCAATCTGCTCGGTCTCTATCAGCGTATGCTGGTCGAACGTATACGCACTGTCGAGGATCTTAAATGCGTCGGCCAGTCCACCATAGTCAGCCCGGATGCTCTTGACGTCGCAGGAGTCCCGGTTGAGGACGAGTGCAGCGGCGGCGTTGGCCATCTGGTAGGTCACCGTATATTCCTGGCTTTCCCGGTCACGCACCAGTAAGCGCTTGCGGGCGGAGAAGACGGCGGTGGGATGCGAGGGCTGTTTTTCCCCTTTTTTCTGTATCAGCGACACGGGGGCTGTGATGTTTTCCACATTCTCCAGCGTCACCGTCGGAACGACAGACAAGTTGGCGGCACCGGCCATGCGGTAGTCGGAGGCCGGAATCCGGACCTCGAAGACACGCTGCTCCGCATTCATGATCTCATGCTGGGTGGCGATCATCTTCCCGCGATGGCGCTGGTCATAGAAAACCATGTCCACGTCTTTGACTGAGTTGATGAAGATCTTGGTCAGATAGTCTTCCAAGGCAGCCCGTAAAGGGAGATCGTGCTCCGAGCCGAGCTTGTCATCCATCTCCTGCTCCTTGTTGTTGACCAGATTGAGGACACATGTCACCGATATTTCCTCCGGGCAATCGGTCTGATTATCATCGATGAGACCACAAGCCGTCAGGGCAGAGGATATCACCATCAAACCCAAAGAAAAAATCGTCAACAAATGCCGAAACTTCATCTCTCCTCCCCCTTTTCTTTTCTGTTGATCGTATAGACAATGTTTACACCGATCTTCGGCAGGAGTGCGGCGCCGCTTCGCGGGCCAATCACCCGGCCACAGGAAGGGCACTCATAAGCCATATCACTATACCAGCCGGCGGACAGGCCGAGCTCGGCCTCGATACGCCAATGGTTGCCCAGCGGGAAAGCGTAGCCATAGAAGAGGCCGCCGCCCAGCAAGTCTCCCTGCACGC
>Ga0265298_10005522_pt1 | contig 15832 bp, 35 predicted proteins | sample AusTroGonzalo_MG_3_FD_193486 | JGI IMG/M metagenome (GOLD analysis project Ga0265298, IMG submission 193486) | Bovine rumen microbial communities from tropical cattle in Woodstock, Queensland, Australia - Gonzalo_01 | ecosystem: Host-associated > Mammals > Digestive system > Stomach > Rumen ... | reverse complement strand
TTGACGAATGCTCAGAGCCTCTGAGGCCGTGCCGCGGTTACAAAATGGTTACAAAAAAATACAGCCGGTAACAACATGTGCAGAATGAACAAATGCAGGCCCGAAATTCAGACCCCTTTTTGTGCAAAACGTAGAATTGAATTAACCGGGCGTATAAATTGCAATTTGGGTATTGACTTTTGCCGATTTATCGCTTATAATAGTGCCATCAAGAGATGAAGGAGACAAAACGATGACCTACTACTTCGACATGGACGGAACCATGGCTGACTTCCACGGTGCTTACACCTCTCACGCTGATGCTTGCCGCTACGACTTCATCCGCAACCTCGCTCCCTTCACCGCCAACGTGGCCACCGTCCGCAAGGCCATCGCTGAAGGCCACAAGTGCTACATCCTCTCCAAGGCCGCCAACGAGGACGCCAAGGCCGCCAAGATTGACTGGCTGGCCGAGTTCATCCCTGAGATGGACGCCGCCAACATCATCGTGATTGTTGGTTATGGCAAGAAGTACGAGCACATGGTCGAAGAGGGCATCCTCGTTGACGACAATGTCAAAGAAACTCGCCAGTGGGAAAAGGCTGGCCACAAGGCCATCCTTCTGGCCGACAAGGGTGCGACCTTCACCCTGTGAAGGTCAAGCCTAAAAGCCAGCCACCAAGAGCAACACATAAAGAGAGCGCGCAAGCTCTCTTTTTTTATACACACAAGACTATACATGCACACATTATGCATTATGCATAATTATACGTTGAAAATGAATATTATACGCGCCCGACCGCGCGCCGGCGCAGGCTGGGCACGCAGTCGGTGTTCGCGGCTGGTATACTCTGTGGAAAATTTTGTGCAAAATGACGAATAAAAAGGGGTTGACATTCCGGCCCGGATGTGGTATAGTATAACCATCAAGAGAACAAAGGAGATAAAAACAATGACTAACTACAACACCTTCGAGAACATCTTCTGGACCGTCGCTGACGAGCTGGGCATCGCCGCTTGGTGGGAGCTGTTTGATTCGGACAACTTCGACATGGTCGAGACTCGCATTGCCGAGACTTTTAATGTGACCGATGTCACCGAGGTCGAGGGATTCCTTGATTGGTATAATGAGATGGCTGAGGACTTGTAAAAAAGTCCTCACATCTTAAAAAAAGTTCTTGACAAATAGCCAAGAGTGTGATAGAATACAATCAAGGAAGGGGATTTAAAGTGTGCGCCGACCCAAGCGGGACGGAAGGGCCAGACCAAATCCCCCAAATAAAAAAAGGAGATACAACAATGAAAATTCGTAACATCATAATTGGTCTAATTCTGGTTATCTGCGCTGAGGTCTTCAATCTGTGGTATGTTGGGGCTTTTGCCTATGAAAGACCCTCGACCCTGTACAGCAATCCTGCGGAGATTGTCGAGATTGAAAACGACATTGTGACTGTCGAAGATCACAACGGCTATCTGTGGACTTTCTACGGTGCCGAGGGTCGGCAGGTCGGTGATGTTGTGGTCTGCATCATGGACAGCGTAAAAACTTCCACCATCTTTGATGATGAAATTGTTAATGTAACTTTTGAAAAATAATAAAAAAGTTCTTGACAAGCCGGGCAATCTGTGGTATAATTCAATCACAAAAAGAGAAAAGGAGAAAACAAAAAATGATTAATCTTGACACTTGCAACTATGAGAAGATGACTGACCGTGAAGCTGGTTTCAACACCTGCGGACGCAATGCAAGCTGTGGCACTGTGGTGCATCAGGTTTCTGTTGCTGAGGTTGTCGCCAACAAGAACGGCGTGGAACTCCGCAAGATTACCCTGACCACCAAGGTTCACTTTGAAATTTACATTGACGGTTCTTTCCTGTACCGCTACCACAATGAAAAGACCGCCAAGTCAATGTGGAAGGATTTTGCAGGTTGATTAACAACCTGCAAATCTTTTTCGCCCGGGCGAGGTTTACATAATTATTGCAATGGTTTACATAAGAAAGTCGTTGACATAATCTGTTTCTTTTGGTATAATACAATTAGAAAGAACAGAGAAGGAGAGTTGACGAAATGAAAACCTTTGCTTTAATTCTTGTTGTTGTTGGTGTTGTGGTGTTTTGTGCGGCTTTTGTCGCTGACTACATCGACAAAAATTTTCCAAAAAAGTGAAAAAAACTCTTGACAGGATGAAAATCCTGTGGTATAATGACCTCAGAAAGCAAGAGAAAAGGAGATAAAAAAATGTACTACATCCTCACTAAGAAAGAAGAAAAGACTGTGGCCCACACTGATTTCATCGACATCGCTGAGATGATTGCAAAGGGTTTCACTGAAGAGTGTGTAATCCGCTGGTCGGCTGGCAACAACGACATTGCCGAGGGCAAAAAGTTCAACGAGACTTAATAAAGTCTCGTTGAACAAAAAAAGAAAAGGAGATAAAACAATGAATCAAGAAGTTATTAAAGCCATGAACAAAAAAGCCAACAAGCTGGACACCATTAAAAAATGGTGGAGAAAGAACGGCTATAAAGTGCGGCGTGTTATTTTCTTCCCTGTGTGGTTCGCTGTACTGGCAAGCGACAAAATCAATAAAGTGCTTAACTCTCAGAATGGTTGGGATGAAAAGCGGGCCAATGAGATTCTGAATTATTACATTCCTCGCACGGCTCATTGGGATGCAGATGACAAAAGTTTTTACTTCTTTGATAATGGGATGGGCTGGTCAATGGGCCTTGCCAAAAAATACTTAAAACTGAAAGACCGCCGTTTTTGGAAAGTTAACGCAGGATGGGGCGGCTACAAAGTTCGAGATTATCTGATTAATAATTTTGAACTTGATGGCTTTACCAAAGAAATCGGAAATACTTATGACGGTTGGACAGAAATAACCTTTACAATGAAAGAAGAAGTTTAAAAACTTCTTCTTTTTTTTAAAAAAGTACTTGACAAAGCCGCCCGGGCATGTTATAATGTAATCACAAAGAGAGAGATAAAGGAGATAAAAAAATGTACTACATCTATTACCGCAGAAACCATGAAACCCTGATGACCACCATGACCGACCTGCGCGGTGCTTGCATCGTAGCCTTTAACGAAGTAAAGTATTTCGCCTGCGACTCCGCTTGGGTAGTGGATGGCGAGACTGGCGAAATCCTCTACGAAGCTGGCTGAATAGCCAGTTTCTTTTTTTGCGTTTTTTGGGGTGGCATCCCGAAACCCTTTAGGGTCGGCCGGCCGCGCGCACGCGTACCCCAGCACGCGGCCGGTTTTTGCGGCGGAGTGTAGTCAGAAGATTTTTTATGCATTTTCAGCATCCAAAAGTGAATAAGTATGTATCCCATTAGTGCCATGCGCGAACCACCCGGGCGGTTAGCCATGTCTAACTGTGCCGACCGTCATTAGCATGGTTCGCGCATTTCCTAACAAAAAATAAAAAAACTTTAAAAAAATGCTTGACAACTTACCCGGCTTGTGTTATAATAGTGCCAACAAAGAGATAAGGAGATAATAACAATGAAAGAAAATTGTGTTGCGCTGTATGGTTTTAAGCCTGATTATGAACCTCTGTATGATGAACCTATCGAACTGGGCGAGTTTCCTTCTTATGAAGAAGCCAAAGCCGCAGGTGAAAAACTGGTTGCCGAAGGAAAGATTGTTGAATTTGACACCTATGTAATTTAAAAAAAGGGCTTGACAACCCAAGCCCTTTGTGCTATAATGATACCAGAAGATAAGAAAGGAAGTAAAAAAATGAGAATCTGTTTTGACATGGATGGAACTATCGCAAATTTGTACGCTGTGGAAGGTTGGCTTGCTGACCTGCGTGCGGAGAACCCTCGGCCCTATGCCGAAGCCGCTGTCCTGCTTAACATGAATGTGCTTGCTCGGCGTCTCAATCGCTTGCAGGCTCAGGGCCATGAAATCGTGGTTATCTCTTGGCTTGCCAAGGTTTCTACTCCCGCCTATGATGAAGCGGTTGCCGAAGTTAAGCGGGCTTGGCTGAAAAAGCACCTCGGCTCTGTGAAGTTCGATGAAATTAACATTGTGCCCTATGGCGTTGACAAGAACATCTTTTGCCACTCTGCTGATGATGTGCTTTTTGATGACGAAGACCAGAACCGCAACGGTTGGGGCGGTCGGGCCTACAACGTCAACGACATTCTCGGTGTGCTCGCTACTCTGTGAGCCACCGAGCCGCCCGGGCAAAAGTTACAAAAGAAAGACATTGACAAGCCGGGAATTATCTGCTATAATGATACCAGAAAGAGAAAGAAAGGGGTAATTCAAATGACTAACACCGAATACAAAACCATGCTTCTCGCGAAGCTTGCAGAGCTTCAGGCTCAGGGGAAGAACCCCCACGGATTGCTCCGTGACCTGCTTATCGACCTCCAGCTCGATGAGCAGGACGATTAAGTCCAAGAGAAAAAGAAAAGGAGATAAAAACAATGGTTAAGATCTACGGAATGAATTATAAGGCTTGCCGCGGCAAGTTTGTGGTTGCGGTTATTGTTGAGCATCGCCGCTATTTCTATACCATGACTTCCGATTGGGCCAAGGCTCAGCGCATCGCGTGGAAGATCGGCGGCGTGGCTGTCCGTGTGGACTAAGAAAGGAGATAAACAAATGACTCTTGCAGAATTGTGGGTACTTGATGAACAGGGCCGAGATTTAACCGTCGGGGACGTTGAAGACTGGCCTGTTGGTGATGAAGACCGCCACGAACCCGCTACCATGGGCGAGCTGTGGGCACTTGGAGAAGATTGGTAAAATCTTCTCTTTTTTTTTAAAAAAGTTCTTGACATTTCGCCCGGTCTGTGGTATTATAATACCAGAAAGAGAGAGATACGAAAGGAGAACAAAAAATGGTTTACGACTACTACGAAGTTTACGAGGCCCAGTACCTCGCGGAGCAGGAAGCCCTTGAGTGGCTCCTGTTCGAGGCCGACATGGCCACCGACCCCTACGAAGAGTAGGGGCCACTTTTTTTATACCCTCAGCCTTTTACGCTCGGCCGCGCGCTCACTGGCGCATGCTGGTGAGCGCGCGGTGTTTGGCGCGTGGGTAGACCGGGAAAAAATTTTGTGCAAAATGACGAACAACTTTTTGTTGACAACTGCGCCCGAATGTGGTATATTATAATCACAGAGAGGTTGAGGGTGGCCAGTGAGCGCCGAAGCCAATGGCACGGAAGGGCCGGAACGCCACCCGAAAAAATCTCAAAAAAAAATGAAAAAACCTCTTGACAAATTAAAAAACCTGTGCTATAATGAAATCACAAAAGAGATAAACAAGGAGGAACACAAAATGACTTGGTACTGCTTCACTTTTGCCGATGGCTATCAGTGCTGGTGCGCTGGTCTCTCCCGTCAGGAGATGGGCCGTGAGGTCCGCCAGCATGGCAAGCTGGTCTCCAAGGTTCCTGTGTGAACCTTGGAGCAAGGCCAAAAAAAGTTGAAAAAAATAAAAAAAAGTTCTTGACAAAACCAAAATCCTGTGGTATAATAAGATCACAAAGGGCAAGGGCAGAAGATTCTGACGAGTTCGGCTCAACGGTTTCGATGCTACACAAGTAGCGAGTAAGATTCCCTGATAACATCCACGGCGGAGGCCCTAAAAAATGGCTCTATGGTCTAACGGCTATGATGTATGACTGTCTCTCATAAGATCGGGGTTCGATTCCCCGTAGAGTCGCCAAAAATAAGGTGCCATGGACGAATGGCAAAGTTACAAGGCTTTCAACCTTGGGATGCGGGTTCAATTCCCGCTGGCACTACCAATAATCCTCTTTTCCTCCTTTCTCTTTTCTCTTCTCTTTTGTGGGTTCGGTTCTGATTTGAAATCAGAACCGAATTCGCATTTTTATTCATGCAAAAGTGAATAAGTATACGCGAGCGCGCCGCCGACCAGTGCACCCAGGCCGGCGGCGCGTTTTGCGCGTGGTGTATAGTCTGGAAAAAATTTGTGCATTTTGACGAACAACTTATGGTTGACTTCTGGGCCCGAATGTGGTATATTATACTCACAGAGAGGTTGAGGGCCGACGGGCGGGAGATCGTCCTAAGGTGTAAACCCTCCTCGGGGCGAACTCGAGGTAAGGCCCTCAAAAAATAAAAAAAGTGCTTGACATGTCTGTCCAAATGTGATATAATAAAGGCACAAAAAGAGAAAAGGAGAACAAAAAAATGAAGTACGATTGGGAAGAAATGTATGACATGCTCCGCGAGTATGTGGGTGTCCCTGAGGAAGCTCTGGATCTGGCTTTTGGAATCTCGGGATGCAATGAGGAAACCGCCTGCGCCATCCTGAACTACTATACGGGGTGGAAGTCCTTCGAGGGTTATCTCGGAGAGTTTGAGGACGAGGATTAATTCCTCGCCCTCGCCGCCCGGGCGCAAATTATAAAAAAGTTATTGACAAACTACAGCACTTGTGCTATAATAATACCAGAAAGAGCAAAGGAGATTAAAAAATGTACTATCTGACTTATGATGAATCTATGTATGATGATACCTCTTATTGTGAAGAGTTTGAAACTGTGGAAGAACTTTTAGAACGCTATGAAGAAATTCGGTATGAATACACTGAATTTGCGGCATGGAAAGACGATGAAAAAATTTACCCTTTTAAATAAAAAGGTCTTAAAAAAGGGGGAATAAAAATGTTAAACATAGGGCAAATTTGCTCACGAATTAAAATGTTCAATCACTCTTACGCATCTTTTGATGAAATGGTAAAAGGGCGGCGTCAAGTCGCTATTGACTTTTTAAAAGAAAATGATGCTCTCCCGATTGGGGACATTGACCGCTATCTTTACGAAGATTTAATACATTTTTGCGGAAAAGTACTTGACAAACAAATTTGGTTGTAGTATAATACAATCACCAAGAGAAAGGAGATACAAAAATGTTTGACAAGACCTGCTTCTACTATGAGAATGCCGAAACCCACGAATTCACCACCGATACTTGGCTGGCTGACCAGTGGGCGCTCGTCTACCATGTCCCTGTCGTCTTCTGGCGCTGGTCAGATGTGTGTGAGGCTTGGCTCGACCTGATGGTGCGCGAACCCTGAGGAAACTCAGGGTCTTTTTATGGGCGCGCCGGCCCCAGTCGCAACCTCCTAGGGCCGGCGTTCTCCGCGGTTACAAAGTGATGACAAAAATTTATAAGAAATGACATGCGCATAATTATACAAAATAAGCGCCCGAAATGCATAAAAATTAATTATGAACAAATTGTTAAAGGTGCGCTCAGGTTATTGCAATTCCCGGTCTAATGTGCTATAATTTATAATGTCAGGAGGGTTAAGGCCCACTGAACACCGCCCTCAGGAGGTACAACCAATGTTCCGTTGCTATCACATGTTCATCGTCGACCGTGAGTTCGACGACCGCTATCACTTCGACGGCGTGTTCGCCACCACCGCCGAAGCCCTGCGGTTCATCAATGAGAACCGTGCGGTTGGCAACACCGTTCGGGTCTGGTGGGTGTCCTTTCAGGACACTGTGGAGCCGGTCATCTATTCCGGCTCCCGCCGCTGAAAAAAAGTTGCGGAAAATGAAAAGTTTTTCTTGACAATAGCCACCAAATGTGCTATTATATAAGTGTCCCAAGGGGGAGCGCCGAAAGGTGCCACGATCCCAAGCCCGCGCGATGGGGTAAGCCTCGCGGCCCTCTGGTGAGTAGGGTATCAAAACCGCGTAGCAATCCCAAAGGCGCGCCATCCCTGAGGGAAACAGGGGCCACCCCCATCGGCCTCGCGGTATATAAATAAGGCGGCCGCGTCTCAGCGGAGGGGCATGCTGAGACAAAAGAACCCCCAAGGGTGCCACATTGAATAAGATCGGCTCTTGTGGGGTGGGGTTCTCAAGGGTATCCCTTAAAAAAGCCCTATCCCATTCGGGGTTATCACTCCCCGCACGGCAAAACCTCGCAAGAGGGACAGCACCCTAAGACGGTGTAAGGCGGCGGCCTGACCAAACAAAAGTGTATTGACGCGTTGCCCCAAGCTGGTATGCGCACTCGGCAGAGATTCAAGGGGGATGCCAGCACCGCCCAAGGGATTAGGAACCTCGGGCACCCCTCAGGGTTAGACACGGAAACCCTGACGGGTATTTTTTTTATGCAAATGCAAGTATAATTATTCGGCGCGCCGCCCGCGGGCATGCCCCAGCGAGGCGGCTCGTTCTGCGCGGTTACAATTTGATGACAATTTTTTACAAAAAAGATTTGTGCAAAATGACGAAAACAAATTTGCCCGAAATGCTTGACAACCCGGGCGATAGGTGCTATAATGACTACAGAAACCAAGAGAGAGAGGACAAAATCATGAAGACTTACAACCTGACTCCTATCACCTGCGGCAAGCCTGCTGACGCCAAGGAATGGGCCGTTTGCAACCACTACGGCATCAAGCGCGTGGCGCATGACGCCAAGGCCTACAACAAGGCTTCGGACGTGGATACTGGCGACAAGCGCATCTCTGTCAAGTCTGCCAAGTTTACTCTGATGGCTGGCTCTCTGTGCCAGGGCCTGACCGAGTTTGACGACATTTGGAATCTTTACGAATCCACTACCCACAGCAACCTTGCGGCGTATGTGACCGAAGATTTCAAAGCGTATGAAATGGACATGGCCGAGTTCAAAGAATTTGTTTACAAGTTCTGCCGTGTCGAGCGTGAATCCGCTAAGAATGGCGGCGCCTGCAAAATCCGTTGCCGCACCGAATCCAAGGCCCTGCTTGCTTGGCTCGAAGCCAGGGCCTAAACAAAAAAAGTTTGAGAAAATGAAAAGTTTTTCTTGACAAATGCCGCAAGCCTGTGGTATAATACAATTGTCCCAAGGGGGACGGCAAAAATTGAATAAGCGCCTCCGCCAGTGCTTCGAGCGCGCCATCCTCGAAGCGAGAGCACGGGCCGCCACCTTGGTGGGCGCTATACAAATACACGGCCGAGCGCCCTCTGGAGTGGCAGGAGGGCCGAGCAGGAAAGCCTGCGCCCCTTGGGGAGACACGGAAACCCCAACGGGCATTTTTTTTATGCAAAAGTAGAGGAAAATTTCAGCGCCGCGCCGCCGGGCGCATGCTGGGTGGCGCGGTCGTTTTCGCGGTTACAATTCGGTTACAAATTTTTTGTGCAATTTGACGAAACCAAAACGCTTGACAACCGGGCCCGAATCTGTTATAATGGAGCCACTCCAGAGGGAAAGGGGGTAAACAAGTGAATCACTGGGCCGCGCACCTTGCGCTGATCAAGCGTGTGTGTGATGTTCAAGCCGAGACCGCAGATGCTATTTGGTATCTTGACGGGGACGCAGGAATCTGCGAAATGCGCAATGGCGCATTGTTCTCCTGCTCCGATCTCAATGAGTTCAACGAACTCTGCGAGATGTTCTCGGGCGAGGACATGACCGAGTAAGACTCCGAGCCTTCTGGATGCTTGGGAACAGAAATCCAGAAAAAATTTAAAAAAGGTATTGACTTTTCCAAGCAAATGTGCTATAATTAAGGCACGAAATGAGGGAAGGGGAGCAAAGCCCGAGAGTCCGAAGAGGTGAGGGTGAGACCCACGAGAGTCAGTAAGACTCCCCCGACAAAGTCCTCGACCGCACGGAGTCCTGTTGTGCGGAATATAAATGTGGACCAGCATCTGCGGGGGGCTGAGAGGTTGTGCGCAGAGGACGGCAGGACGGCCCCAAAATCCAGCACCTAAGCGGTGGCGCTGTAAGGCTGGATACCCACCCCTCGGGGAGAGACACAGACTCCCTGACGGGTATTTTTTTTGTGCAAGTGGGGCCGCTTTTTGAGCCGGCCGACCCTGGGCGTAGCCTGGGAAAGCGGCCGGAGTTTGGCGCGTCTAACTCTGGTGACAATTTTGTGACAAATCGGTTACAAATCGATAACAAATTATTACATCCCGAAAAGTTACAAAATAGTTACAATTCAATTACAAAACAGATGTTACAATTCGATTACATTATGATTACAAAAGAAAGACAAAAAAAGACATAAAAAAACTCTTGACTTTATGCCCGGCTTGTGCTATACTTATACCATCAAGAGAACAAAGGAGATAAACACCATGACGACTTTCAACTTCGCACCGACTGCAAACAACAACCACGGCATCGCCGTGGAATGGGGCATTTGTGAAAAGTATAGCATTCAGCGGACTGCACATGACCACGTTGCCTACAATATGGGCAGCGATGTCGTTGTTGGTGAAAAGCATATGAGCGTCAAAGCGTCGAAATTCACGCTGATGTCTGGCTCTCTCTGTGAGGGGCAGACCACTTTTGACGGCATTTGGAACGTGTATGAAAAGAACGTAGCAAGCAATACTTTCGTATATGGCACGAAAGACGGCAAAGCTTACGAAATGAGCCTTGACGAATTTAAAACTTTCGTGTACACTTTCTGCACCCTTGAACGGGAGAGCGAGAAGAACGGCGGGGCAATGAAAATCCGCTGTCGTGCTGAGAGCAAGAAGATGCTCAACTGGTTAGCAGAGCGTGCCTAATATGGCACGCTTTTTGCGTGCAAGTGAACCGCCCGGGCCCCAAAATTTGTGCAAATTGCACTATTGACAATTTTAAAAAAATTTGGTATAATTTATGTAGAAAAGAAAGAAATGGAGTTGATACAATGTATAAAGCAATTTATTTTGATCTTGATGGAACTCTTGCCGATTTGTACGGTGTAGACGGTTGGCTTGACTATCTGATTGCTGAAAAAACTAAACCGTATCGTGAAGCAAAGCCGCTTGTGAACATGCGCGAACTTGCGAAATTACTTAACACTCTGCAAGCGCAGGGATGGAAAATTGGCATTATCTCTTGGCTGTCGAAATCTGGTTCTGATGCTTACGGAGAGCGAGTAGCAAAGACCAAAGAAGCATGGTTAAAAAAACACCTTGGTTCTGTGGATTTTGACGAAATCAAAATCGCAAAGTATGGAACCCCGAAACAGTTTCTTGCTGACCATGCTTTCGGCATCCTGTTCGATGATGAACAGCCGAACCGTGATGCTTGGGTTGGTGAAGCGTATGATGTACACAATATCTTGCAGGTGCTGACGGCGATTGCCGCATAAACCACAAGATATTGTGGTTGCCCGGGCGCCCCAACATTTTGCACAAAAAAACTTCATTTCTGACTTGCATTTTTGTGCAATATTCCATCTTGCAATCCTCTGTATTTGTGGTATAATGTTTATAGTAAAAGAAAGGAGATAAATCAAATGGCTTTTAAGGAATCCGAAATCCAGAAGATGATGAAAAATCTTGAACTCACTCGTGAGGAAGCTATTCAGCTTTTGCAGGATGATGAGGACGATGTAACTGTCGAACTGACTCCCGAACAGGAAAAGGTTGTGAAGTCCATGTCTCAGGCTGACCGCAAGGTTGAGACTAAAAAGCGTGGGCGTCCTTATATCCCCAATGAGGATAAACGCCACCTCATGAATCTGCTCGAAATTGCGGTGGGGCATAACCCCGATGTAACCGAGTGGAATACCACTAATGTGGAGCGTGAAGCAACCTTTGTTTACAAGGGTGAGCTGTACCGCCTGACCCTCGCAAAGCCGAGAGTCAAAAAGGACTAATCCCCCACCCGCTTTAGTACTTTAATGTACTAAAGCGGCCGCCCGGGCGCCTGACAAAAAAATAACACTTGACTTTTTAAAATGAGTATGTTATAATACCAGTAGATAAAGACGAAGGGAGTTTTTCAAACCATGATGATGATTTTTAAGATTACTTTTATTTCAATTGAATCGGGGAATCCTTGCGTCAAGTTTGCAAAAACTCTGGCGGCGGCTCAGGCTTTCGTTGCGGCCTATAAGCAGAATGGCAAGGGCAAGAATTTCAAAATTACCCCTATAAAATTGAAATAAACTCTTGACAAGTTCCAAAAGATGTGTTATAATTGAATTACAAAAACAGAAAAGGAGATTTTCAAAATGACAACTACTCTTCACTACTCCACTTTCATGACTCTTGGCGTTCATTCCCTTGGCGTTGTGGCTTACGTTGACCTCGGTTGCAAGCCCCTGAATGAGGTCCTTGATTTTGTAGATTCTATCTACAAGGGGGAAACTCTGTTCGCTCCTAAGTTTGTCGAAAATGTTTTTATCACTGATAGCAAGACTGGCGAACTAATTGCCGAATGCGCCCCTGACCCCTGGGACGATGAGGATGATAGCGATGCTTACCCCGATTGGGACTATAATGAAGACATGGGATTTGACCCCTATTTGGGTTGCTATTCGGACGACTGCTAAACAGTCGCCCGATTTTTTTAAATGGATTTTTCTGGTGAACCTTGGCCCCTCTATTTGGCCGCCCGCCGCTGGGCGCACCCAGGTATGGCGGGCGGCGTTTGGCGATTTGACGGATTTCGATATTTTTTTGGGCGCAAGTTTGTGCAATTTGCCATCTTGCAATTTTCCTGAAATGTGGTATACTATAATTGTCAGGAGGGAGGGGCCCTGAACTTCTGGCCGAGCGACTCTGACTCAGACTCTAATCAGCTCGTAGAAACTTGGGAGACAGCTGAGTGACTTAGAAAAGTCGTGTTATATGGGGCGCAGTTCCTCGGGGTTTATGGCTATCGTAGTTTAAGGACGAACTAAAATTGTGAAGAAAACCCCAACATTCTGCAAAAAAAACTCTTGACAAGCAATGCAAAGTGTGCTATAATAAGTATGTAAGATACAGAGGATGAAGTGTTACGGTAGCACTCCTGCTCAGGGAGCAGGAAGAGGGGTTCGACTCCCACGTCTTCTACCAATGCGGGATTAGCTCAGTTGGTCAGAGCGTTCGACTGATAATCGAAAGGTCAACAGTTCAAATCTGTTATCCCGCACCATAAAATGGGTGTGTAGTTCAGTTGGAAGAACATCGCACTTTTAATGCGAGAGTCGGGGGTTCAAGTCCCTTCACACCCACCAAAAAAAAAATAAAAAAAGTTCTTGACAAGTGAATTAAAGTGTGCTATAATAATTACAGAAACGGGGCGGTAGCTCAGTTGGCAGAGCGATAGGCCGTTAACCTATGTGTCGAGGGTTCAAGTCCCTCTCGCCCCTCCACTAAATACGCTGGTAGCTCAGTTGGAAAGAGCGCAGTCCTACGAAGTCTGAGGTCGGGGGTTCAAGTCCCTCTCAGCGTACCAATAATCTCCATTCTCCTTTCTCTTTTCTTCTTTTTCTTTCTCTTTACGGGTTAGGCGCGTAGTTAGACGCGCCTAATTCGCCCGGGCGCTCCAGCATAATGCACAAAGGAAATCCTTTACACACCTACAATTTTGTGCAATTTACCATCTTGCAATTCTGTTGAAATGTGTTATAATAATAAGTGTCAAGGGGAGATACCTCTGAGCCTCAACCCGAGAGGGGCGGCGGTTGGAAGTCGCAATAAGCGGGAATGGCGTAAAGCGTGAGACCATTAGCGCCCTCACATGAACGCACGAGGATTCAAAAGATTGTGCGCAGATTTTTTGAAAAAACCCCTTGACAAGCCCCCAAAAGTATGTTATAATGATTACAGAAAACAAAACAAAGGAGATTTAAAAAATGACGAAAATCAACTACAAGGAAACCTGCATCGTGACCTTTTGCCCCTTCTGCGGTCATGCTAACGAGGTCGAAGTCAATGACGCCGATTATTGGGATTGGCAGGATGGTACTTTGGTACAGGATGCTTTCCCCTATCTCAATGCTGGGGAGCGTGAAATGCTCATTTCGGGCATCTGTCCTACCTGCTGGGATTCCATGTTTGGCATGAATGACCATTTTGAAAATTTGATTGAGGAGGATGATAACGAATGAGAAAAGTCAGTGTAGATGTTTTCATGAACTACATGTTCACTATTGATGTTCCTGATGAACTTATTGAAGATGATGTAGCACTAATGGAGCATTGCGACTGTGAAGACCCTGTCTTCTCTGACTTGTGCAAAATTTTGCATAATCAGCATCTTAACTTTGAAGCTACCATTACCAGCATTGTCGACGATGCTACGGGAGAAATCCTGTATACCGAATAAACACTTTACCGCTTTACCGCGGTAAAGCGCCCGGGCGCCCAGCAAAATACACAAAAAAACTTCATTTGCAGGTCGCACATTTGTGTAAAATCCCATCTTGCAATTTAGCAAATTTGTGGTATACTATAATTGTTAAGGGGAGTGAAAAGACAAGTAACAACTCGAGCTCTGCGAAAATCTGAGTCAGCGAAAAAAAATTTCAGAAAATCTGAAAAAACCCCTTGACAAATCCCACAACGTGTGGTATAATAAATATGTAATTAAGGGTCGCAACCTGATAGCGAGAAAGAGGTAGATACTATGGCTAATGAGAAAGTCACCATCCGTTCGCAGTTTGAGGAAGTTCGTGCTGAGCTGGAGAAGCTGGGACGTACTGACCTCGTGGAGTTCATTGATGGTCGTATTGCTCAGACCGTGAAAAAGAACGCCACTGTGCGTAAGCCCACCGCTAAGCAGGTGGAGAACGAAGGCTTTAAGGCTGACATCCTTGCCTTCATGGAGAACGGCGTTCTGTACGCCGCTGGCGATATCCTGAAGGGCGTTCCTTCGATTGTTGCCGCTGGCATGTCGATTAATCGTGTGTCGGCTCTCATGACCCAGCTGAAAGAGGCTGGTGCAGTCATTGCGACTGTGGATAAGCGGAAAAACTTTTACTCCCTTGCGGAGTAAAAGCCGCTAACCCCTAACACCCCTTCGGGGGTGTTATTTTTAAACCACAGTTAGAGATGTCTAACCGCCCGGGCGCGCATTTACAAATTATTCATAAATTGCCCCTTGACAACATGGCAAACCTGTGCTATAATGTTTACAGAAACCAAGAGAAAAGGAGATTTTAAAATGGATAAGCGTGTTTACAAAAAGACTGGCGAGGAACTTCAGATGTACCTTGCGTTTCGCCGCAAAGCTGGGCGTGTGCCTTCAAAAAAGGGCAAAGGGTCGTATGACCGCAAATCTTTCAAAAAGGGGTGTTAAAAATGACAGTATTTTACATAATGGTTGCGCTCTTCTGGCTTTGTATTGCTGTCATGGTGATTTGCAATGCAATCAAGCGTGAAATTGAAATTAATAAAGAATTTCAAAAAATGTATGATGAAGCTATGAAAGGAATAAATAAACATGCCTAATCATGATAATTTGATGAATTTAATTGACCGCTTTCTCGGCTATGTAGTCGAAGATTACACTTGTAATAAGTGCCCCTGCTATGGCACTGAGTATTGCCATGCAGGTGGGCTTGATGAATGGGAAGATTGGGAATGTAAAGATGGAATTTATGAATGGTTAATAAGCCACTAAGAGCGCAAAAGCGCTCTTATTTTTTGACCGCGCGCCCCCGGCCACTCCCAACCAGGCGCGCGGTTTTCGCCGCGGAGACACTTTGCACAATTTTTTGCGCGCATTTTTGTGCAAAATGCCAACTTGACTTTTGCCCGATTTGTAGTATAATGATTACAGAAACAAGAGATAAGGAGATACCAAAAGATGAAAGATGTAAAGCTGATTGTTTCCAAGCGTGAATTGAACAAGGTCATGAAAGAATTTCTTGTTGAAATTGATAAGTCTGTCGGCGGCTCTGGTAAGACTGTTTCTCTGCGGCAGGGTGCTTATTTCGCCGCTGTGATGCACGAAACCCCGAATGAAGTTCGTGAGTTCATGTACTGCATTGAAGATATTCTTGAACGTGGTAATGACTACAATAACGGTATCGGCGTGATTGCCGCTAACATGGGGCATCGTGCCGCTTATGCCAAGGGCTTTGCTCAGGTAACTCGCATCTTGCTTCATGAATACGGTCATCAATGACTTATCA
>Ga0265298_10005521_pt1 | contig 15833 bp, 11 predicted proteins | sample AusTroGonzalo_MG_3_FD_193486 | JGI IMG/M metagenome (GOLD analysis project Ga0265298, IMG submission 193486) | Bovine rumen microbial communities from tropical cattle in Woodstock, Queensland, Australia - Gonzalo_01 | ecosystem: Host-associated > Mammals > Digestive system > Stomach > Rumen ... | reverse complement strand
CAGGATGGAATACAGGATCAAGGCCGGGCTCACCCCCGAGATCCTCAAGGAAGCGAAGCTCATGGGATTCTCCGATGAGACCATCGGAGAGCTCTCCGGAAGGGCCTCGCTGGACATCCGCGAGCAAAGGAAGAAGATGGGTCTCATTCCCGTCTTCAAGATGGTCGACACATGCGCAGGGGAGTTCGAGGCCAAGACCCCCTACTTCTATTCCACATACGGATGTAGGGAGAGCGAGTCCCATCCCGACAAGGACACCAAGAAGGTCGTCATCGTCGGGGGAGGACCCATCAGGATCGGACAGGGAATCGAGTTCGACTACTGCTGCGTCCACGGAGTCATGGCACTCCAGGAGGAGGGTGTCGACGCGGTCATCGTCAACAACAACCCTGAGACCGTATCCACCGACTTCGATATGTCGGACAGGCTCTACTTCGAGCCCCTCACCCTGGGCGACGTCCTCAACGTCATCGAGGCCGAGGATGCCGACGGTGTCATCTGCCAGTACGGAGGACAGACCTCTGTCAACCTCGCGGTGGACCTTGAGAAGGCCCTCGCAGGTACAAAGACCAAGGTCCTCGGTACAACGCCCGATGACATGGATGTCGCGGAGGACAGGCGCAGGTTCTCCAAGCTCATGGACGACCTGAAGATCAAGCAGCCCGCTTCCGGTACCGGATACTCGTTCGAGGAGGCCAAGCAGATCGCAGAGGACATCGGATACCCAGTCATCGTGAGGCCCTCGTACGTCCTCGGAGGAAGGGCGATGGAGATCGTCTATTCCACCGACGACCTGAAGACATACGTGGAGAGCGCGGTAAAGGTATCGAGGAATCACCCGATCCTCATCGACAAGTACCTAACGGACGCCATCGAGATCGATGTTGACTGCGTCTCCGACGGAGAGGACGTCTACATCGGAGGTATCTTGGAGCACGTGGAGTACGCCGGATGTCACTCCGGAGACGCGACCATGGTCATGCCTCCGAAGATGATCGGGCAGGACACCGTGGAGGAGATCCTGGACATCACCAAGAGGGTCGCACTGGCCCTGCACATCAAGGGACTAATGAACCTCCAGCTGGCGGTCAAGGGCAAGGAGATCTACATGATCGAGGCCAACCCCAGGGCGTCCAGGACCGTGCCCTTCATCTCGAAGGCCACCGGAATCCAGATGGCCAAGATCGCCACCAAGATCATGCTCGGCAAGAAGCTGAAGGACTTCGGACTCACCGGATACAAGCAGCTCGACCACTATGCCGTCAAGGAGGTCGTCTTCCCGTTCCTTAAGCTCCCCGGAGTGGACTCCATCCTCACGCCAGAGATGAAATCCACCGGAGAGGTCATGGGTATCGATGAGGACTTCTACGCGGCTTGCTACAAGGCGCAGGTCGCAGCAGGATGCAACTACCCCGTCGATGCCGGCGGAGTGTATATCACGGTCAATGACAACGACAAGGAGAAGGTCCTGCCCTCGGCGAAGGCGCTGGCGGACCTGGGATTCACCATCTATGCCACCAAGGGTACCGCGAAGTACCTCATCGAGCACGGTATCGCCGTCGCCACCCTGTACAAGGTCAGCGAGGGAATGGTCCCCAACGCGATGAGCGCAATGAGGGAGGGTAAGATCCAGATGATCATCAACACGCCCACCCAGAAGTCCGGAGCCATCAGGGACGGAGCGGCGATGAGGAGACTGGCGGTGGAGCTCCAGATCCCCATCATCACAACCATCCAGGGGCTCGAGATGACCGTCGGTGCGATACAGGTCGCAAGGCACGGCCAGACCGGTGTGAGGAGCATCACCGAATACCACAGGCTCGTCAACTGAAAACAATCGGCGGCGGGATCCCCCGCCGCTTTTTTATTTAATTAATTGAGAAGAAAGGTCCCCGAAGGGACCGGTGTTTCAATCGGGGACGTGGTCCCCGGGTTTCCTTTCGCCCTGGAAGCATTCGTTCAGCATCGTTATCTCCAGCCTGTCGTACGGGATCTCGATGTCGTTGTCCAAGAACGCCTGATAGACGGCCATCCTGAGGGCGGAGCCTGCGGTGACGCTGCTGTTGAAGTCCTTGATGGTGGTTCCGAGCCTGAGCTCTATTCCGGAGCCCAGGAACGAGGTCAGTCTCACATTCGGCGGAGCGTGTATGCTGTCCTTGAGAACTATCGGGCTGTTCTCTGCCACCTCCAGCATGACCTTCTCGGCCTTCTTCAGGTCCACGCCGTATGCCACTTCGAAGTACAGGTACAGCCTGTACGCCTCATCATCCTTGGAGAGGTTGACGACCGTGGCCGCGGTTACAGCGTTGTTAGGCATGGTGATGATCTGATCCATATCCCATCCCTGGAACTCCGTGAACATGACCTTGACCTTCTTGACGACATAGACCTTGTCGTTGATCTTGAGGAAATCCCCTTTCTTGAAGGGTCTGGTCATAAGGATGACGATACCGCTGAAGAACTGCGACAGGACGTTCTGGGCACCCATGGTGATTCCCAGCGATACCACTCCCGCACTGACGAGTATGCCCTGCAGGTCGACTCCGAACGCTCCGAGCACAGCGAACGCTCCGACCACCCAAAATATGATTTTCCCTATCATCTTGAACAGGGGCATCAGGGTCATGTCTATGGTGGTCTCCTCGTTCTCCTCGAATTTCATGAGGATGCCTTCTATCACTATGAGGTAGATCTTCCACGCGATTCCCATAAACAGGATGGTGTAGAGCACGAACGATATCCTCTGGACATCGTCGATGAGCGCCGCATCGGCTCCCAGAATCTTAAGGCCCAGATTGAAGGATGCCACCAGGGCCACTCCGGTTATCATCTTGGATATGGCCGATTCGAACCTCTTCAAATCATCGTCGGAGGTATACTTGTCAAGTATCTTGGCCAGCCTGGGGGCGAGTAACATGGTCAGCAGATATGCTATCACCATCCAGAACGCTATCGTTACCAGGAACGGTATCCAAGGGGTATCGAATGGGGACGGGAGGGTGTTCTCGAATATCCCGAGGAATTTGTTGTATTCCCCCGATGTGTCGTATGTCGACTCCACCGTGACGATGAAATCGACGGTAGTGTACTGGGTGGAGGTCTTGTCGTTGATATCGGTGACAGCAATTATCAATTGGACGACGACGTCATCGTGCTTTCCGCTCAGTTCATCCACAGCGATAGTGAAGGTGCCCGAGAGGATGTTATGGTGTTCCTTATCCTCCTCCGGTACCAATAGCCCCTTGTCAGGCTGTGTGATCTTGAGGTCCAAACAATCGTATTTGGTCGAGAACGTGACATCCAGATAATACATGGACTCGTTAACTACATACACCGACCAGGATGCGCTCTCGCCGTTGGCGATGGTAACGGTGACATCCTCGTCGGGGGCTCTCGTGCCGGGTATCGTGATGCCGTAGTCGTCGGTAGACAGGGCATCATCCCCTTCGGCGGGAATGATCGGTACCGTCAGACCGGCGAAAAGCAAAGACAGGACCAGCACGGCTGTCAGCTTACTGTTCATGTGAGATAATCGGGGAATCGATAAAAAATACATTGGTGCGAGGGATGGGATTCGAACCCATGAACCACTAAGGACAGGATCCTAAGTCCTGCGTCTTTGACCTAGCTCGGCAACCCTCGCGCATCCAGCCTAATCCCGTATACTGTTATTAGGGTTTTGGAGCATCGAGCATCTTTCGCATGATTTGATCGATCCCTTCCTTATATACCATAATAGTTTCAATAACGCTGTATAAAAGGATAACGGGTATTGGATGTTCTATGTTAGGTAACACGAATTTCTAAATAGTAACACCATAATCAAGGTACAATGAGTACGGATCAGGTACCTGTCAAATCCAATTTTGAGTCGGAATACAGGAAGATGAGGGCCAAGAGGCTGTCATTCATCATCGTCTGTGCGGTTGCCAGTTTCGTTCTGGCGATTTATGCCGCAACGGTCGGTTCATACCCTATCTCTTCAGGAGATGTGTTTCAAAGCATACTCGATGCCATACTAGGAAAAGAACCAGAGGACCAGTCAATCTACCACATCGTCATCAATCTGAGGATGCCCGCAATCATCACCTCCCTTGTGTGCGGATTCGCCCTCGCCATCTGTGGTGTCGTCATGCAGAGTATGCTGAAGAACCCCTTGGCCGACCCATACACCATGGGTATATCTTCAGGGGCCGGATTCGGAGCGGCCTTGGCGATGATCCTCGGCATAGAGCTCATCGCAGGAGCAGGCGTCATTTTGAACGCCTTCATCTTCTCCCTGGTCCCTGCTCTGGTCATCCTTTTCCTGAGCAAGTTCCGTAACGCGACGCCTACGATGATGATCCTCTGCGGTATCGCACTCATGTACATGTTCAACGCCGCTACGCAGCTGTTCATGCTGATAGCCGATCCGGAGGATCTGTCTGCCGTTTACAAATGGATGATCGGTTCCGTCGACGGTACCTCCATGGGACAGGCCGCCATCATCCTGGTCGTTGCCATACTGGGAACGGTTTACGTACAGTACATGTCGAACCAGCTGAACATGATGGGCCTCGGGGACGAGAGCGCCAAGACTCTGGGAGTAGACGTGGAGCGCAAGAGGCTCATCATGCTCATGGTGGTAACACTGGTGGCAGCCACCGTTGTAAGTTTCACTGGTATCATCGGTTTCATCGGACTGGTCGCACCCCATATGGTCAGGGCCATCATAGGTACAGACAACAGATATCTGATTCCCGCCTCGGGTTTCTTCGGAGCCTTCCTGTTGCTGATCTCGCATCTGGTGGCGATGACGATAGCCGAACCTATGGTATTGCCCGTGGGAGTCGTCACCTCCTGTATCGGTGGACCGCTGTTCCTATTCCTCATATTGCGCAACACAAGGGAGGCGTGGGCATGACAGATGATGGACAGAACAGGATATCCCTTCTGCTGGAACCCCGTGTGTCCGATGATGACACGCCCATCAGCGTGAAGATCGAGAATGTCACATTCGGCTACGATGAGAAGATCATCCTGGAAGATATCAATCTGGACATAACCGAGCCGGGACTCGTCTGTATCCTGGGGCCCAACGGTGTAGGAAAGACCACGATCGTCAAGTGTATCAACAAGCTGCTGAAGCCTAAAGAAGGGCAAATCTTCGTCAACGGAAAGGATGTGAGCGGGATGAGCCTGCTTGATGTTGCACAGATACTGGCGTTCGTACCGAACTCTCAGCCGTCCGTGTTCTCCATGTCTGTGGCCGAGGCCATCCTCATGGGAAGGCACCCGCGTGCCGGATGGACGACATCGGAACGCGACATAAAGATCGTGGATGCGGCCATTGAGCTTTTGGGTCTGCAGGAGTTCGCCTCGAGGGATATAAGACAATTAAGCGCCGGACAGCTGCAGAGGGTGTTGATCGCCCGCGGTCTGGTGCAGGAACCGGACATATTGATCCTTGACGAACCGACCTCCAATCTGGATGTCAAGTATCAGATGGACGTGATGAGATTTCTGAAAGCATACGCTCGTGACAAGGGCATCGTCGTACTGATGGTATGTCACGATCTGAACATCACGGCCGCATATGCGGACCGTGTCGTTCTGATGTATGATAAGAAAGTGTTCGCGGACGGCACTCCGGTGGAGGTATTAACGTCCGACAACATCCAAACGGTTTACAAAGTCGATGCAGAGGTCAGCGTATACGACGGTGTACCGCAGATACGTCTGGTCCCAAAGTATGATTGAGTGATATAATGGCATTAAGCAAGAATGCAATGATCGCTACAGTTGTCGTGGCTGTTGTGGCAATCGCCGCAGTCGCTTTCGTCGTCCTAAACAACGGCGGGAGCAGCTCCGACAGTGATAACGGCGCCAGAGTTGGCGAGGTATTGAAAGAATCCGATTTCCCCAACTCCGATTCCAGATTATGGGTATACGGTAACGCGAACGAGGATGACAAGATAGACCAGGCTGATGTGACCGCATTGGAACAGATGGTCAAGGGGTCGGTCAAGTGGACGCAGCTCGCAGATGCGAACGCGGACGGTAAGATAAACGACGATGACGTCGATTACCTCAAGAAGATCATCTCTGCCAAGGAATCCACCAAACTGGACGTTTACTACGTTGACAACTACTTCAAGGTCGCAAAGGTCTCCTGGCCAGTCAAGAGCATCGCCACCACTTACTGCAGCGGTCTCTACACCGCGGAGGCCACCGGCCTGACCGAGAAGATCACCATGGTCGACAGCACGATCGCAACATACTGGTCCAAGCTCAACAGCTATGCCGCCAAGGCAGTCAGTCTGGGAGAGACAGAATCTCCCAACTACGAGCTCATGATCCAGAACAAGATCGACGTATACGTTCCCGGATACTGCGATGCTAATGCGGACGTTGAATCCCCGAACAAACTGAATCCGGCAGGGATCGATGTAATGTTCATGAACACCTGCGACAACAGCGGAGTGGCCTATTCGAACGAGTACATCGACCGTTCGATCGTCATGTTCGGTTTCCTCCTCCAGGGAGACATGGACCTGACCTACGAATATCTGGACTGGCACGACAAGGTCCTGAAGACCGTCGAATCCGCCGCATCCAAGCTCAAGGAGTCCGAGAAGGGTGCACTCATCATGTCGAGGGAAGCACCCTCCTACATCGAAACCGGACAGTACAGACTAACCGGAAAGGGCAACACCAACCTCATTCATGCGGACTGGGCCGGATGCTACGTCGTGGCGGACCATACCGATAGGCTCCCCAAGAACTACAACCCCCTCAAGATGGAGGATATCCTCGCTCTTCTGAAGGAGACCGCGGAGAGCGGAAAGACCACCGTATATTGGATAGACAACGAGCATGACGGTCTGCGCGGACAGAGGGATCTCGATGTCACAGTAGCTTCATGGGAAGCGGCCCTCCTGACCGCAGTCCCCGAGATGCACTATCTGGGAATGGCACGCGAGGCCGGAAACAGCCCACTCTATGTCATCGAGATGGTGTTCTACATGAACGTCATGCACCCAGGTCTCATCGATATGGATTTCGAGGATGAGTTCTACTATTTCATCGATCACTTCACTCTTGAGACCGAGAAGTACAAGAGCGCGATGGACATAGATAACTTCTTCAAGGACTTCGGAGTGATCTGAAGTCAGATCCTAAAACCTCCGGGTCCCGGGAATAATTGCCTCCGCGGGACCCAAACCCTTTCATCATCTATGTTTTTGTAAGGTCCTGAACTGCGTACCAGATTGCCCAAACCATAAAAAAGGGAATACAGGATTAGAGGGTCAGTCAAAGGTGTTCAAATGCCAAACATGCTAGCTGAAGAGGGAAAACAGCTGCTCCTCGGTAACGAGGCCATCGTGAGAGGCCTCATAGAGGCAGGGACTGGTTTCGCCTCGACATATCCGGGGACCCCCTCGTCCGAAGTCGGCAATATCCTCGAAAAGATATCGGAGGACGCCGGTTTGTATTTCGAGTTCTCGACCAATGAAAAGGTCGCCATGGAGGTGTCCGCCGCGGCAGCGTCCTCTGGAGTCAGATCCTTCGTGTTCATGAAGCACGTAGGACTCAACGTCGCGGCCGATCCCATGATGACTCTCGCATACGCGGGAGTAAGGGGCGGGATGCTGATCATGTCCGCGGACGATCCCTCCTGTCACAGCTCGCAGAACGAGCAGGACAACCGCTACTATTCGACACTAGCCCTCCTGCCCATGATGGAGCCTTCCACACCTCAGGAGGCCAAGGATATGGTCAAGGAGGCCTACAGAGTCTCCGAGGAACTTACGCTACCTCTCATATTCAGGACCACTACCAGGGTCAACCATGCCCGCGGAGTAGTGGAGTTCGGGAAGAGGACGGAGCCCAAGACCATCGGCCATTTCGATAAGGATGTCGCCAGGTTCGTCAACATCCCCGCTTATGCCAAGCAGAACAGGGTGAGGCTCCTGGACCTGTACAAGAAAGCACAGGAGATGTCCGAGGCATCCGAGTACAACTACGTCGAGGGTTCCGGTGAAATCGGAATCATCACTTCCGGTGTCTCGTACACATACGTCCGTGAGTTCGTCAGGGGCGCATCCATACTCAAGCTCGGATTCACCAACCCGCTCCCCGAGAAGAAGATCGCCGACTTCGTCAAGGATAAGAAGGCCATCATCGTTGTGGAGGAGCTGGAACCCTTCATGGAGGACCAGGTCCTCAGGATCTGCGCACAGAACTCTCTCAACGTCCCCGTTTACGGGAAAAGGTCGGGACACCTCCCCAGGCAGTGGGAGTTCTCGCCTGACACCCTCAACGGCATCAAGACGCTGGTCGAGGTGGAGGAGTTCAAGAAGCCCATGGACAAGGTCGATGTCATGCTACCCAACAGGCCTCCGACGCTCTGCGCCGGATGCCCCCACAGGGGGATGTTCGCAGCCGCCAAGAAGGCCGCCGGAACGTCCGACGTCATCTACTGTTCGGATATCGGATGCTACACCCTCGGTGTGCAGCCTCCGTTCAAGGCCGCCGATTTCATCATCTGTATGGGCGGAGGAGCAGGTGCCGCTGGCGGATTCGCTCAGTCGACCGAGCAGAAGGCCATAGCATTCATGGGGGACTCCACGTTCTTCCACGCCGGTATCCCTCCGATGATCAATGCACTGTTCAACAACCATAAGGTGGTCATCGTCGTACTGGACAACCGTACCACGGCCATGACCGGACACCAGCCCAACCCCGGTACCGGAAGGGACTTCGGAGGCGTGTCCACCGATGCCATCGACATCAAGAAGCTGGTCGAGGGCGTGGGGGTCAGGTTTGTCCAGGAGATCAACCCCTACGATGTGAAGGCCGCGACCAAGGTCATGAAGGATGCCCTGGAGTTCGACGGCGTCGCAGTCGTCATTTCCAAGTGCCCCTGCCCGTTGGAGCTCAAGAAGCAGAAACAGCTGGTCATAAAGGCCGTCGAGGTATCCCAGGACAAGTGCATCAAGTGCTACAACTGCGTAAGGACTATCGCCTGCCCCGCATTGTTCAAGGGCAAGGACGGCCAGATATCCACCGATCCCACACAGTGCATCGGATGTGGTATGTGCGCCAACGTATGTCCTACCGGAGCCATCGAGGTGAAACAATGAAGTACACCGTACAGATAGTCGGAGTCGGCGGGCAGGGAGTCCTGCTGGCATCCATGGTCATGGGTAACGCCGCCATGGAGATGGGCTACAAGGTCGCCATGAGCGAGGTACACGGGATGGCCCAGAGGGGAGGAAGCGTTCTGTCCACCCTCCGTTTCGGCGACGATGTCATCAGTCCCTTGGAGGCTGTCGGATGCGCCGACCTAATCATGGGATTCGAACCCGCCGAGACATGCAGGAACCTGCCCCTCGGGAACAAGGACTCGGTCGTACTGATGAATCTGGACCCCGTATTGCCCTCCATGGTCGCAGCGGGATTCGAGGAGTACCCCGATATTGAGGACCTCAAGAACGCCGTCCTGAAGGCCAACAAGAACCTCCACACCATCGATGCAACCAAGATCGCCATCGAAGCCGGAAAGGCCGTTGCGGCCAACGCTGTGATGATAGGTGCGGTCGCAGCGATGAAGGGATTCCCCATACCCAAGGATATCCTTCTGAAGAATCTCATGGATCAGGTGCCCGAGAAGTTCAAGGAACTCAACGCCAAGGCCTTCGAGATGGGCTACTCGGCGATGTGCTGACCGGAAACTACTTTCACATTTCTTGTTGGGGCAACAGCCCCAACCCTCATTGAATTCCTGTTTATTCTACAATGTCCCTGCAATGGATTCTGTTACTTAGAATAAAATAGAATGGAAGTTGGAGGGCGGTCGCCGACCGCCCTCGAAGGGGGAAGAAAATCAAGCGTTTGTGAATGCGTAGATAGGCGAACTCTTGACGAAGTCCTCGAACCCGGCCGCACTGTCATCCGAGACCAGATTGTCGCGGTTCTCGGGGAATTCCGCGATGCATGCCTCGATGTGGGCCATTATGACCGAATTGACTGCCGCGTAAGCCTCGTCAAGGGTCATGTCGGACATCTTCGAGATGATCATCTCGTTGTCGAAGGTGGTGGTGTAGGGGCAGACCATCCTGATCTTGCCGAGTCCTTCCATGGCCACCTCGCTCCTTCCCTCGAAGGAGAAGGGCTTGATGGCAACTGCGAATGTTTTTATGTTCTGGGATTGGGCAGCTTCGATGACGACGGGCGCAGCACCGGTTCCGGTACCTCCGCCCAGTCCGGCCACGATGAATGCCTTTTCGTAGCCAGCGAGTGCCTCTTTGATCTCCTCAATGTGGATGTCGGCGCACTGCATACCGAGCTTGGTGTCTCCCTTGGCTCCCTCTCCGTGGAGGACCACACCTTTACAGATGTAGATCTTCCTGTCGGCAACGGACGCGTGAAGGGCGACTTTGTCGGTGTTGATCGCGATAGTGTCCATGTCGCACCTTCCGGTGAAGGCGCTTACGAAGTTGCATCCCGCTCCTCCGACGCCGACGATCGCGACCTTGTGTTTGTTCTCTGCGTTGTACACCATTGTGTGCATCCCCATTGTTAGTTTCTTAAGGAGTTTCCAACAGCATGATCCGGCCGGCCTCATGGGCCGATCCCATCCACCGGATAATGCTTATTTCCCATCCCTTGTTTCTTCACTTGTATGCGGCTTTCATCTGTGCAGCCCTGAATGCGTTCTCGATGGTCTCATCCTCGACGCTCTTGGGCACTATCTTGTCCAAGAGGCATCTCCTGATGAACTCCTCCTCGGACACAGCAATACCGGTCCTTACGAGCCCATTTAGGGTGTCCAACTGTATGTCGCTGAGGCGGACGAAGATCCCGCCTTCCGCGTTCAAGGGCTGTCCGGCCTTCATCGAGGCTATGTAACCCTTGATCGCATCACGGATGAAGTCAGACCTGTTACCGATATCATGATCGCCCATGAAGTCCTCCATCATCTGGATTTCCTCGGGTCCCATCCTGATCGTGATCTTGGTTCCTTCGTCTGACATTTTCATCCGTTCCTTTCTTGCAGTTTCCGTAGAGTCCCATCCCTTCTTTGACTGCATGTAAGACTATGTCGGGCAGAGTATATATAATTGTCGGACAACGCCTTACGTTGTCTTACAATCGCCCTAAAAATGTGTCCGACAGCAACGATACTGTCCGACGGGCGTATTCTCAACGCTTTCCAATATTATAAAGAAAGTATATTAAGAGTGGTCTTATTCCCAGCCTTACATACAGCAGGGATACAGTATGGCATACGATTATGGAGCGATGGAAAAGAAGTGGCAGGAACGCTGGATTGCTGCGGGCCTGGACAAGTCTGACAGGGACGAGAGCAAGCCGAAATATATGGCGATCTTCGCATATCCGGGAGTCACCGGGTACCTTCACGTCGGACACTTGAGAGGGTATACCTATCTTGATGCCATCACCAGGTACAAGCGTATGACAGGTTACAACGTCCTGTTCCCCGTGGGAACCCATGCCACCGGTAACGGAGGTATCAGTCTCTACAGGAGGATCTCCGGAGGGGACGAGGGGACCATAGACTATCTCAAGAGGAACGGCTGTACGGACGAGGACATCGCCAAGATGAAGGATCCCATGTCCGTCATAGAGTTCTTCAACAAGGTGTATCAGAACGAATACTGGCGCAGATTCGGGTTCCTGTCCGACTGGCGCAGATTCACTTGCACCCTGTATCCCGACTACTCCAAGTTCATCGAATGGCAGTTCATGAAGCTCCATGACGCCGGTATGCTCATCCAGAAGCCTTACTACGCCCCGTTCTGTCCCGATCATGGCCCAGTCGCCGTCGATGCATCCGAGACGGACATCTCCAAAGGCGGTAAGGCGGAGACTCAGGAGTACACCCTGCTCAAGTTCAAGCACGGCGACGAGTACCTCATCGCGGCCACCCTCAGGCCCGAGACCGTGTATGGTCAGGTCTGTTTCTGGGTGGACCCGGATACTGTTTACAGCAAGATCAAATACAAGGGTCAGACATGGATAGTGTCCCCACAGGCCGCAGAGAAGCTGCAGCTCCAGAAGGACGGCGTTGTGGTCGTTGGCAAGATCCTCGGAGCAGACATGGTCGGTTGGATGTGCGAGGCACCCATGATCCACCGCGAGATCCCCGTGTTCCCCGCCACATTCGTCAACCCCGACGTCGGAACCGGTCTGGTAACATCCGTTCCGTCCGACGCGCCCGACGATTGGATATCCCTGGAGGCCATCAAGAAGAATCCAGAGTCCCTTCTCAAGTACGGACTCACAAGGGATGTCCTGGACAAGGCCGTCCCCATCTCCATCATCGAGATGAAGGGATACGGCGATTTCCCCGCAAAGGACATCATCGACAAGCTGGGAATCAAGGAGCCCGGCGATCCCAAGCTCCTCGACGCCAAGCACATAGTGTACAAGGACGGATTCCACACCGGTAAGATGAAAGACATCTGCGGAGAGTTCGCAGGTCTCCGTGTCCAGGAGGCGCAGGAGAAGATGAAGCAGGCCATGATCGCCACCGGCGAGGCCGATGTGTTCTACGACCTCACCGAGGAGGTCATATGCAGGTGCGGTGCACGCGTCCACATCAAGAGGATCGATGACCAGTGGTTCATAAACTATGCCGATCCCAAGTACACGCAGATGACAAAGGACCACTGCAAGGACATGGAACTCAACCCTCCGGAGTGGAGCGACAATGTCTATGGAGTCCTTGATTGGTTCAGGGAGAGGGCTTGCGCAAGGCTCGGGAACTGGCTCGGAACGAACTTCCCGTACGACAGGAAGTGGATCATCGAGGCCATCTCCGACTCCACGCTCTACCCCATCTACTACATAATATCCATCTATGCCAACGAGGGACAGATCAAGGCCGACCAGATGACGGAGGCCTTCTTCGATTACGTCATACTCGGAAAGGGTGAAATCGGACAGGTGTCCGACAGCACAGGTATCTCCGTCGAACTCCTGGACAAGATCAGGAAAGATGTACTCTACTGGTATCCCCTAGACCTCAACCTTGGAGGGAAGGAGCACATGACGGTGCACTTCCCGGCTTTCCTGATGAACCACGTGGCCATCCTCCCTCCGGAGATGTGGCCCAGGGGAATTACCGTCAACTGGTATATCACCGGGAAGAAGGACAAATCCGGAGAGGCCACAAAGATATCCAAGTCAAAGGGAGGGGCTCAGCCCATACCCGGTGCGGCGGCCAAGTTCGGTGTCGACGCGATGAGGCTCTATTACGCAAACGTCGCGTCCATGTTCGTGGATGTCGAGTGGGATGAGGACACGGTCAACACGTACCGCCAGAGGACTGATAGGATCATGATATCCATCCAGGAGCTCCTGGCATCGGAGTCCGACGCACCCAAGACCGACATCGACGCATGGCTGATCTCCAGGTTCAACAACCACCTGGTCAACATCAGGAAGGCCATGGACAAGAACGACCTCAGGGCGATGACCACCATCGTCTACTTCGACATGTTCAACGACATGAAGTGGTACAACAGGCGCGGCGGTTGCAACAAGGATACGATCCTCGAAGCGCTGAGGATCTGGATCCAGTGCATGATGCCTGTGACGCCCCACGTCGCCGAGGAACTCTGGGAGCTCGCAGGATTCGAAGGACTCGTATCCGCCGGACAGCTACCCGAGCCCGACGAGTCCAGGATCTCCGCATCCGCCGAGTACGGCGAGAATCTCCTCAGGGAGGCAATGTCCGACATCACCGAGATCAGGAAGATCGCAGGCATAGAGGTCAAGAAGATCGTCCTGTACACCTCGGCCCAGTGGAAGAAGGATATCATGCAGCTCGCACTCGACATGCTGAAGGAGGGCAAGCTCACCATACCCGATCTTACCAAGGCATGCATGGCCAGGGAGGATCTGAGGAAGAACGGCAAGGCAGTCTCATCGCTGGCCCAGAAGGTGGCGGTGGACTTCGCAAGGTCGACCGTCGAACAGAAGATGCCCCTGGTCACCACCGACGAGGCCGCACTGTTCGGTTCCGCCGCGGCGTTCCTCTCCGAGGAGAACGGCGTCCCGGTCGAGGTCTACTCCGCGGATGCCGAGGGAATATACGACCCTCAGGGCAAGGCCAAGGTGGCAGTGCCCGGCAGGCCCGCCATCTATCTTGAGTGATAGTCAAACAATAATCGAGGGGGATGTTCCCCCTCATCCCCATCTTTTGTAAAGTTCGTGCTCCTGGCCTATCTGGTCCAGGCATCTGCCCACGACGATGTCCACAAGGTCATCGACAGTCTTCGGTCTCGGATAGAATCCGGGGTTGGCATCGACGATGCGGACCCCTAGTCTGGCGAGCTTCAGCTCATTCTCCAGCATTATAGCGCTTTTTGGTGTCTCCCTTGGAAGCAGGATCAGTCTCCTCGCCTCCTTGAGGCAGACCGCCACCGCACGGGATATGAGGGTGTCCCCGATGCCGTAGGCGAACTTCGCCAGGGACGATTCGCTGCATGGCGCCACTATCATGGCATCGTAGCGGAAGCTGCCCGAGGCTATTGATGCGAACATTTGGTCGTCCTCGAAAACCTGGTCCGCCAGGGCGTACACCTGATCCGCCGTGTAGTCGGTCTCCGCCTCCAGGATGGCCTTGGCGGTTTCCGACATCACCAGTATCTTCTCGCCCTCCAGCTCCTGCAAGAGGCGGACCCCGTATATGGGTCCCGAGGCACCCGTCATGGCGATTACGTATCTCATGGGATCAGCTGATGAATTTGTCCTTGCTCTGGTAGATCAGGAAGCTCATCACGAATCCTACGACGGCAAGGAACAGGCCTGTGAGATCGCCGAGGAAGATCATTATGACGGTCAGTCCCGATGATACGAGGCAAAGTGTGAACGCGGCCTGGAAGTTCTCCATCTTTCCGCAGAAGCGGCTGGAGATGATGGCCGTGATGCCGCTCAGTCCGAGGACGATTCCCTCGAGGATGAATCTGAACTTGACTGCGGAGATCGCAGCTTCGGAGGTGAGCCCGAGCATGCTCAGCAGCTGGTCGTACTCCTCCTGGGTGATTACTCCCTGTTTTACATACTCATTGAACATGTCCAGCATGTTGTCGAGGAAGGCGCCTGTCATGGCTATGAAGAATGCGCCGATGATAGCAAGGATCCCGTAGACCAAGATGAGGGCCGGTATCGCACCGAGGTCGCTCTTCCTCGAAGAGACGGGTCTGGCAGTGTATTCCGCACGGCCATCCGAATTGTCCGCTCTAACGGATGCTCCGCATTCGGGGCAGAAGTCAGCACCCTCCGGGAGGGATGCACCGCATTTGTAACAGAACTTCACCTCATCTGTCATAGTCTCCAGAATGAATTCATTATAATTAAGCGGGAGGTCGCGGGGACAGAACAATTCATATACTACAGCGCTATTGCAACAATCACGGATATCAGGATCTCGTTTGTGGGTCCTGCCGTGGAGGATGTTTCATCCTCAGGCCGTACGGGGGCGAAGTGCCGAACGTGCGGAGCACGAGTAACACTTGTTATACATAATTACTCTAGCAACGCTTATATACAACACCACTATACCAGAGTCTCAGTTAGGTCCACCCTGTGTGGACTTTAGCGAGGTAATCAAATGGTAACTGTCTACGATGTTCCTGCCGAGCAGCTCATACTCAAGACGGCCCAGAAGCTCAAGGAGAACGACAAGATCGTCCCTCCCGAGTGGGCAGAGTATGTGAAGACCGGAAGGCACACAGAGAGAGCGCCTTCCCAGGATGACTGGTGGTACACTCGTGCCGCCTCCATCATGAGGAAGCTGTACGTCAAAGGACCGATGGGAT
>Ga0265298_10005519_pt1 | contig 15834 bp, 3 predicted proteins | sample AusTroGonzalo_MG_3_FD_193486 | JGI IMG/M metagenome (GOLD analysis project Ga0265298, IMG submission 193486) | Bovine rumen microbial communities from tropical cattle in Woodstock, Queensland, Australia - Gonzalo_01 | ecosystem: Host-associated > Mammals > Digestive system > Stomach > Rumen ... | reverse complement strand
AAGAGCATAAACACTGCCAGTATCAGAAAACTCTGCCCAACCTCCTTGTTCTCCAGATCGGCGTAGTTATCCCTAAGCCAGCGTCCATAGCGCCGGACAGCAAAGTACATATACACCATTAATACAGCGTATACTGCAATGACATAAATGCCCTGCCAAGTCAGGAATGCGTCTTCTTTGTATATGACATTCAATACCGCCAAAACAATGGCCGGGACCAGCGCCACAGCCACAGGCCATACGGGCCGATGCCGGTCCTGTAGCATAGAGAAAAGAATGCCGGCTATGATGGGTATGAGCAGCAGGAAGTCCAGAGCGCAGACAATAATGTAAACAAGAGCTGAAGGATGGCAGAAATACCAAAGCCATAAAACGTGGCTGAGCACGTTCTCCATCATAATGGCCGCCGCCCATAGGCGCAGGCGCAATGGAGGCGTCACCCCCGGAGCAATGGCATTACTGCGCCGTAGCAGCAGATAGAGTGCCGCTGCAATGCTCAGACCCATTACCACTCCGTAAAGGATGACAAATACTATGTCTTGAAGTATCTCTTGCGCCTCCATGGTACTGTCCCTACTGCGTTATTTATAGCTTTTTATCATGACACAGGGAAACGTCCCTATCATATCATTGAGCACGCTGTTTACGGCGCCACATCAGGAATATAACCAAAAGTGAGATGGTGAACAGGGCACCGCCTGCGTATGCAATGTACCAGGGCAGCTGCAAGCCCTCTTTTGCAATCAGGATGTAGGTGCTGGTTACCATTGACATGAACATGGCAGGAATGAGAGTAACCAGTACATTCTTACGTTTGGTTTCAAGATAGACCGTGACAGCCCACAGCGTGAATACTGACAGGGCCTGGTTGGACCATGCAAAGTAACGCCAGATTACGTTGAATCCCTCCTTGTCACGCAGGCTGTAGAACAGCGCAAAGAAGGTGATGACAAAGAGCGGGATGCTTATGGCAAGGCGGCTGCCTATGGTTTTCTGTTTCTTCTTAAGGAAATCGGCCACGATAAGACGGGCTGAACGCAGGGCTGTATCGCCCGATGAGATAGGTGCGGCAACAACGCCGATGACGGCCAGCAGGCCACCAACCTTACCCAGCCAGGTCTTGGAGATGTCAAGTACAATCTGTGCGGCGGTGCTGTCTGTTCCGTGCTCACCAAAGTATGCGGTGGCGGCGGCGGCCCAGATAAGAGCTACTATACCCTCGGATATCATTGCGCCGTAGAAGACCAGCCTACCCCTGCTCTCATTGGTGATGCATCGGGCCATAAGGGGTGACTGTGTGGCGTGGAATCCGCTTATGGCACCGCAGGCTATTGATATGAACATCATGGGGAATATGGGGTTCTTGTCATACTTGGTGCCGAATCCGTTCCACATCTCGGGCAGCTGCGGATGGTTCACAAAGAGGGCAATCATTATACCCAGGGCCATGAACAGCAGGGCTCCACCGAATATTGGGTACAGACGGCCTATGATCTTGTCTATGGGGAACAGTGTGGCCAGCAGATAGTAGATGAATATTATGGCAATCCAGGTGTTGATACTCATTGACTCACCGGTAAGGCGTACCAGGATATCGGCCGGCTGTGATACGAATACCGCACCCACAAGCACCAGCAGGATCATTGAGAATACCATGAATACCTTCTGTATGTTGTTGCCCAGATAGCGGCCCACAAGCTGGGGCAGGCTCTCGCCTCCGTTCCTGAGCGATATCATTCCTGACAGATAGTCATGCACGCTACCGGCAAAGATGGTACCAAACACAATCCACAGATATGATGCCGTACCGAACTTGGCACCCATGATGGCACCGAATATGGGGCCCAGACCTGCTATGTTCAGGAACTGGATCATGTAAGCCTTCCATGTAGGCATGGCAATGTAATCCACGCCGTCGGCCATACTCTTGGAGGGCACCTCACGGTTGGGGTCGGCACCGAACAGACGCTCAATGAATTTTCCGTAGAACACATAGCCCAGAACCAGGGCTATCAAAGCTATCGCGAATGTTACCATATCTTATATGCCTTGAACAATCAGGGCACAAAAATAATAAAAAAATATCCCCCCTGTCACTTTTTTGTGGCAGAAGGGATATTTACTTTCAGTGAGTTATCTCAACGATAGAGTTTCTTATGATCGCTGATAATGATCTTACCCTGGATATCGGCATCATCTGATATCTCACGGCCCTGCATGTCATAAGATATGCCGTTACCGTCAGATACGTTTATCAGGCCCATACCGGTGGGTGAATCCATGTCAAGCATAAGCGGATTCTGGGGAGTACCCAGGATTGCATCCGATACATACTCCAGACTACCCTTAAGAGGTATTATCTCTGCGCCCAGAGCAACCTTCATGGTCAACTCAACGTTATTGTCGCCGGGTACGGTAAGATATACCATACCTTTCTCATCAGTGATTTCCGATGCACGGCACTCACCGTCGGCAAACAAGCCGAGTTCAGCATTTGCCAGAGGCTTGCCGTCCTTGATGAGCTTGGCAGCCATGGTCAGGTTGTTTGAGTAAGTGCGGAAATCAACAGCCTGGAACATATGGCTCTTACCGACAACGTTTCTTGCCTGTACAAAGCTGGGACCGTATGATACCAGTGATCCGGGATAGCTGAATGTACGGGTAGCGTCAACAACACTCTTGGCCTTGTAACCCTGGCCGGGCTCAAGCAGACGGAGTGAGCCTACCCATTCGTACTCGTCATAATATGCAACACCGCTCTGTGCCTTGACCACATCACCGGTGACAGGAGCAAGTCCTGCATAGGCATCCTCAAGGGTTGCTACCTGACGGCCGTAGTATGAGATCCAGTTCCAACCCTTATAGAGTGTAATAGGATTGGCATCAATCTCAAGACGCTGACCTACCAGACGCAGCTCGCGGTCCTTCTTCATCTTGACGGCATACATCTCGGTATTGTTCAGGCTACCCTTAAGGTTACCGCCCCATGAACCGTTCTCATATACCAGATATGCGTTCTGACTCTTTATCATCAGTACGTCATCGGCAATCTGAGCCAACAGTGAAGCAACGGTCATGATATCGGTCTTGACATAGAGTGATACCCAGTTCCAACCCTCCTTGAGCTTGATAGTCTGCTCAATCTTATCAAGGGCTGTCAGCTTGACGGGATCAGAATAGGTTCCGTTCAGGTCAAGCAGGTCAAAGTTGATATCCTTATCGGCAACGACCTCAGGATAGAGTGTTCCGGTAGATGCATCGAATGCGCGGAATGTGACAGGCTCTCCTGCCTCACTGTTGCCGTAGATATCCATTGTCACAAAGTATGAGTCATAACGCTCCCTGTAAGCCGGATGTGCAATACCGCGGCACTCCTCACCTATGAAGGCTGCTACGATATCATCCTCATCCTCGCTCTGCAGGCCCAGCATGTCAAGGGTTGCAATAACGCTCATTGAGTTCTCATACTCCCTTGCATTGACGCTCCAGTCAGGTGTCTGGCCGTTGACCTTGACATTTACGGTAAGCGGAGTCTCTATACCGTTGTTACCCTTAAGGTAGATGGTCTCCTCATACTTGCCTATAGGTGTTGAGGGGCTGACGGTAAAGGTAACGGTGCTCTTGCTGCGCGGGTTCACAACACCGTAGTCAGCACTTGCGGTGAGCCATGAAGGCAGACCGGAGATGGTCCACATCTGCTGCTGGCCGCCCAGATTCTCCATTGCCACGCTAAAGCTGCTCTCCTCCTTGACCTTCTGCTCAACGCTTACGGCCTCATCCTGCCATGCCAGCTCCTTGCGGTTCACAAAGGCGCTCCATATTGCATCCTCTGAGTAGTTGCCGTTCTTGTCAAGCAGGTCACGTACGGTGAAGTTCAGTGTGCAACCCTCAATGCGCTCAGGTTTCTCATCAATGTTGATGATTATCTTCTCATCCGATGCCACGTAGCTGAAGTTTACGTTGGTCTCGGTAGGTTTGGTACGCAATGCGGGAGCGTCATCGGCGAATAACGGATCAGACTGAGCACCGCCCGATATCGTTCTCATGGCTGCGTCTCCACCATTGCCACACAGATCCTTGACCTCACCCTTGGTAACAACCTGGTTGAATCCGTCAAGGTCCTTTATCTCAAACGGATAGTAGGCAGCAAGACCGCTCTCCTTTCCTGTAAAGCGTACCTTGCGGTTGCTTACTATCAGGTTACTGTTAAGAGTTGCAGCCCAGATACGGATCTCATCCAGGAATCCTACGTAAGCACGGTCATATTCATACTCAGCATTCTCGGCCGATACGGTGATGCGACGTGCACCTGCAATCAGGCTGTTGGTTACGATATTGCCGACATTGGACTCAGTTACGGTCAGGCGGCGTACACCGTCCACGTATACTGAGGCGGCACCCTGACGCAGCACGCTCAGTGCCACATGATGCCATGTGTTATCATTCAGGACAACTCCCGATACGGCCATATCCTGGCTGGTACCGGCGGGCAGATAAGCGCCCTTGGCTGTGAACTGCAGCTCACCGGCTGCATTGAGCCAGAAGGCTATATCACCCATCTGCAGCAGCTGTGCATCGGCATTCTGCTTGGCGGCACGCATCCAGAACTCAACTACATAGTCACCGGATGCAACTACAGGCAGGCTTGCAGCACTCATCTCTATGAAGTGGTCACCGTCCAGACTTACTGAGAGGTTCTCATTATTGATATACCATGACTCATCTGTCATAGCCATATGACGGTTGCGGCTGTAGTCACGTATAGAGGTACCCTCACCCTCATTCATCTTCCAGTAACCTATCAGATGACGGGTTGAAGGACTCTTGGTTACGGAGCGGTTCAGCAGGGCTGCAGTCATGTCATGAGCCTCATCCCAGAGCAGCAGCTCATGGATGGCGGCATCGGCACCGCAACCTACGCTCAGGCGGCCGTTACCCTCATAAGGCATAGTCTTGAGGCCGCTGAACAGAAGAACAAAGTCTTCGTCAACGGCAGCCTCGGCAGTCAGTGCGCCATCCTTTGTAAGACTCATGGTCAGGAATATCCACTGGTTGAAAGGAATACTCTTTGAAGATGTGCATACGCTGTCTGCAACCGTCACGATCAGATGACCGGCAGCATCAACACCGGCAGTCAGTCTCTGTGCGCCCTGACCGTGGCTGAAGAGTGTACCTGCAGAAGCTATGTTGACCCATGCATCAATTGCAAAGTCCTTCTTGGCCAGGTTGATTCCAACCTCAGTACTTGCCAGAGCCTTTGCGTTTGATCCGCCCTTAAGGCTGAGTGCAGTCTCATGCTCAATCTTGCTGCCGTTAAGCACGCCGGTTACGATAAAGTTGGACTCGGCAGTGATGCGGCCCTTAAGGATAGGCTCGTTGAATGTCACGCTAAGCTCATCGCCAATGTCAAGCACGCCGTCGCTGGGCTCAGGCTGTCCCATTGAACGCGGGCTCTGCATATCCTTGACAAGAGCCATCTCATTACTGTATCTGTAAACCTCATCATCACCGTCGGTGCTTACTGATACCACGCGGAACAGGTAATCACCATCGGGTAATGAATTCATGTTGAAGGTATATTCAACCTGTGTACCCGATGAAGGCAGCATATCATTTCCGGGTTCCTGATACTTGGCATTGGCCACAAACTCATGGATGCGGGTCCAATCCAGACCGCCCTCTCTCTTATACTGCAGGCGGAATGCCTTGAGTCCGTTGTAGTTGCGGTCAAAACCGAAGAATGAGATCCTGAGTTTGCTGCCGGTCTCGTTATTCATTACGGTATTTGACAGATCCAGCTCAACAGGAGATGATGAGGGAACGAAATAGGCCGTTACGTCAACGGTGTCAGCAATCACATCCCATGTGCTGGTAGGATCATACTGGCTCTGTGATGCAAGTACTATCTCGATATGCTCATACTTGAGGATACTGGGATCGGTCTGCTTGAGCTGGAGAGCCTTGGTAACGGTTGTACCGGCCGGGATCTTGATGATACGGCTGTCTGTGATGGGCTTTCCGTCAATCATCAGGTTGGCACCGTTGGGGTTGGTCTCATCGTTGACCAGCAGACGGTAATATACATCCTCATCAATCTGAGAAGCATTTGAGAGTCTGAGAACGTAGTTGGCAGTTCCACCCGACGGTACATCGGTCATAGTCCTTACGTCAACATCAATCTGCGGAACCTCAATCTGCATTGTAGCCTCCATGATGGTAGTACCGGGCTCATAGTACTTGGTTACAACCTTACCCTCGTACGGGCCACAGGTCTGACCGCCACGGGTGCGGAATATGGGACCGAACTTGCCGTACTCATATACATCGACCGTAATGGCATCGTCATCACCCTCCTCAGCCAGAGTGTAGCTGAAGCTTGCGGTATGACTCTCTTCCTCCTCACGCTCAATGTGCTCACCGCCTCCGGTCTCAGTCTTGATATCAAACTGAACGCCCACACTATTGATGGCAAAGCCGGTGGTGGCGCCTATGATGGCAGCGGCCGATACGGTATTCTCATATTTTGATCCGGTCTTATCCTCAGTCTCCTTGGTGATGGTCAGGCTGGTACCGGAGTCAAATGAGAGGTTTGTGGCTGTAACGCTGTCGCTCTTGGCTTCGGCCAGCTTAAAGGCCCTTACCTTCTGCATCTCGTTGTTGGCCAGATGTTTCTCCCAGTTGCGTATCTGTGTATTGCACCACTCCACACTGTCAGTATAGTTCTCCTTTGAACCGTTGGGCACAACCATCGTGTATGACGGGCCATCTGTTGAAGGTCCGGGAGTGGCGTTTGAACCGAACAGATCCTCATCATTGTTGCTGGCTCCGAATCCTGCATCACCGGGAAACATGGTAGTGATGTAAACCGGATACTTGCCGTCATTCACATAACCGGGAATCTGCTCCACGGTCTTGAGCATGCCGTCACGCAGTTTCTTAAGGTTGGGAATGAGCACATTCTCAATATAGTTCTGGGTGTATGCAAACTCTGTACCGAATGAGAGTCCGGTTGTCAGGATATCAGTCAGGGTCAGTTCCACATCACTTGTAGTACCCACGCGTGTGAATCCCACGTTGCGTGCCATACCGAATATGATGTTGGTGGAGCTGCCTATGAATACGTCACCCTGGGCACCTACATACTCAGCTTCATCGGATGTGCTGATTGTCCTGGTAGCGGTGATTGAACGGCTCCAGGATGATGCATCCTCACCCTCAACGGTAACCTTGGCACCTACGGTAAGGTCAACCTTGCTCTCCAGGTCCTCGATGATGGCAAGTCCTATACCTGTAACGGTCTCAACCTTGGGTCCCAGTTTGGTCTGGGTCTCAACATTGTTCTCACTGTTCCATACAGCACCTGTTGACTGTGATTTAGTGATGACGGTACCCGATGTCCACTCGGTCTTGGACTTTGTTCCGGGGGGATCACGCAGCACCATGTCAAGTATATCGGGACCTGCCGTGATAAAGTTGTTACCCGTAGGCAGTGAACCCAGCACGATACCGTTCAGAGCTTCGCCGTCATTCCATTTGTAGGTCTTGTTGTCTATATCATATGTTATAGATATGGTACGTGTATAGGGAGCGCAGATATTGGGATATCCGGCCTTCCATATATATGTAGCCAGGCCAAGGCTGTCAAGAGTAAGCTGGTTGCTCTTGAGCTCGCTTACTGATCCGGCCTCCTTACCCACCTTGTTGCCTTCAATATAGACAGCCTGCTCTGATGACAGGGCGTTGTCAATGGTTACAATCGTTCCGGCAAGAGGAACAACCGATACCTCAGGATCATTTATGTTGGCGTCAAAGTTACGGTACTCCTCCCTACCGGAGATGTTGAACTTGTAGGTATCCTTCATAATGAAGACGGCGCCACCATATTTATATACCTTATCTTTTTCAGGTTCGTAAGGATCATAGAAGTCATTCAGGACAATGCTGCCCTGAGCATCCTTAACCTCATACTCCTTTATACCGAAGCAGCCGTCATCGTGGTCAGACTGTTCAACGGTAAATATAGGTTTGCTGTGACATGTCTTCTTGTACAGAGTGTTGTACTCATAGTAATCATAACCTCCGTCCTTATTGACAAGAGAATCCTTGTAAGTAACCAGAGGTTTGGAGAGGTCTGCCAGAGCTGACTCCTTAGAGTCACCCAGAACAGAGTCCAGGACAACCACTACAGGAGCCGATACCTTATACTGCAGAGGAGGCAACATGGCTGAGAACTCACCGGTAAGGGAGTCTGTAAGAATGATAATCTTACGGCAGTCTGCCGTTCCGGCTCCACGCCAGGACTTGCTGTTGATCTTATTTGAGGCCGATGCCACTTGAACAGTCTCATCGTTGGTCTCATATGAGAATGATGTCTCTCCCCTCTTCTGCTTAACCACATTCATGCGGTAGAGGTCATTCAGGGGTGTGAGCACAAGCTTGATAACACCGATGTTGTTATGGCTCTGTCCGAATCCTACAGGTTTGTCACCCTCAATGTCACCACCTACTACACGTCCGGTATAGTTGACAAGAGTGGTATCACGGAACTCAAGTCCGCTTATGGCCTGGTTGAAATTCTTCTTAACTCCACGACCCTCAGGATCGGCAGGATAACGGCCGTTGGCAAACACGTGACCGCTCTTGGCAACCTCAATGAAGTGGTTTCCTATGGGCACGCTTATGGTGAACGTTCCGTCCTCGGCACTTTCAATGATCTTGCCGTCACTGGCGCAGATCATTCCGTCCACATAGAGGTTGGCACCCTCAACGGGATAATCGGTACCTGAGTATAATATTTTACCGCTTACAGGGAATGATGATACATCCTCAAAGTCAACACCGTTGTGTATAAGTGAAGCCTGACTTACAAAACGGGACTTGGAAACAGGTGAGAACTCATGTATTCCCAACTTGGGGATAACGCTGTAGCTGGTTCCCTCGCCTGAGTAAGGAATACCGCGAACCTCATAGTATCCCAGACTGTCAGTATATGCCATCAGACTCAACTGGTCCTCATTGGGAATGTAGTTACTGCTTGATGCCGGAATCTTGGACAAGCCATGACGGCCGTTGCTTACATTGTTGGTCTTGGACAGGTCATATGCCAGACTCTGTACGGTCATACCCTCGTCAAACGGATAATATATAGCCAGGTCCTTCTCGTTTCCGGTAAGCGGATGATTGTAGTTCTTGAGCAACTCGGCATGTGAAAGTGCACGGGTAAAGAATCGGAACTCATCCATGTAGCCGTTGTAATACTCGGTCTGGCTGAAACTTGAATTGTTGGCAATGGATATGCCATCGGCCAACGTAACGTTGACTTTAGCATCTGTTTTCACTATTTCATTGCCACTCTTAACCGTATCCGATAAGATACTGTCTCCTCTTGCAATTGACAAGGCTGTATAAGAGCCCTGCTTATGTGATACGGTAAGATGTGTCCACTCTCCCGGTTTTACATCAAGATTTGTCAAGTAGGTCTCTCCCTGGAGCCACACAGCCGGGTGATACAGTTTCTTTGTATTGTCATATCTCAGATCCAATGTAAAGGAGTACGATACATCGAGCAGGATGCTTCGGTTGTTACCGGCCATGACAGTATCAGGATTGATGTACATCTGAACAGAGAAATCCTTCTCCAACAGATTCTTGAGCGTAGTCAGGTCACAATCGTACTTGAAACCGGTACCGTTGCCTGAGAACCTTATGGAGTGCATACCCGATGACAGGCCGTCATCTTCCTGGCGCTTGAGCACCACCTTGGCACCTGCTACTGCAGTTCCTGTTCCATAAGTGATGTTACCGCTCAGCGTTCCTGTAGAGAGACTGAATCCGTCGGCCACATCGGAATCATCATATGAAACCTTGTCACCATCCTGGCTCCAAACCACTACCTTATACTCATTATAAGTACCGGGCAGAGCGGTCACATCATCATAGCTGTAGCCCGATGCAGTACCGCTGGTGCTGTAGATATCGGCCCAGGCAGACTCATCGTTACTGCCCAGGGGACGACGCTGGATAATGAAGTTGGTTACGTTTGATCCAACCTGCTGCACGGTCCATTTGACCTTGACCATATTGTTGTATGATCCTCTTGTAGCGGAGAATGACAGAATCTGTGAACCGCCCAGTTTCTTGTTGACAACCTGGCTGGTAATATCAGCATCCATAACATTTACAACCAAGCGGTAGAAATATGTATGGTTGGCTGTAAAACCTGTCTGGTCTGTATATGTACCGCTGTTGGTTTCCTTACTCGTAATGGCTACAGTATTGACATCCTGCCATGTTGCCTTGGTAGGATCACTCACATCATAATCTGTAGAACGCTGTATATGGAGTGTATAGGTCTTGTCTCCGGCATTTCCTATAGGAGTGTGGTTCCATGAGAGGTTGATCTTGTCACCGGTTTCAGGAACTTCGGCCTTGAAATTACTGAATGACCACTCGCGGTTAAGGCAACTTGTGGTGCGGACAGACAGCTCATCGCGGCGCTCACCGTTACGCGGAATGAAAGAGACTTCATATGTATATGTCTTGTCATACTCAGGATTGACTACTGCAAAACTGCGGGCAGCTTTCTCCAAGCCGTCTTTTACCAGTACGCGGTTCTTGAGATCGGCATCATCATAACGGTATATGCTCCATGTACCGTCACCGTCCTTTCCCTCGACTCCCCAGGTAAGGTTCACCTCCTTGTTCCAGATATTTGCCGTTGATGCCTGAAGATCCTTGGCACGCATGTAACCGGGTACGTACACGACATACCACATATAATATTTCATGCTCAGTTTCTGGTTGTCCGGCAGCGCATTCAATTCGCCAGGAGTATAGCCAGTACGTGTGATTACGTACTCGAAATAAGTCTTGACCTCATTATAGTAATCAGTTCTGCCCTTAAACTCCATCTTCTCACGGGTGAATGAAGTGAGACTGGAATTAAATGAAGCCGTTGTGGTCAATTGTTTCGTCCATGCGATGTTATCTAAATTGGCACCCTCAAAAGAACCGACAGTATTTGTACCATATCCGGCTTTCAGGTTACCGCTTAACAGAATGTGATCAAAGTCATATGTAACTGCCGTAGGGCTTGATACGCCAAAAGTTCCCAGACCGTTGAAATTCCAGGTATATGCCTCCTCGACAGGAGTCTTCTGGTCCCTGTTCATCTTCCACATACCCGCAATCTTTACGGTAGTGGTCTTGCCATGAGGCAGAGCGTCCGGGAATATCAGGACGTGCACATACATACGTTTGCTGTCACCGTCATGATACGGGTTGTAGAATTTGATGGTGTAGGTTATGCCGTTAATCTTGGCTTTGTAGGTGTTTCCCCACCACGTATCATTACCGCAGGCACTCCATGCACCGTCACCGTCACCGTTCCAACCAAACTCATAGATAGGCGAACATGCATACTGTCCGTCGATGAAAATGGCCGGGCCATCGGCAGCGCTACTGGGAATGGCGCCGTTCTGGGTCGGTTTCTGTTTTACAAAATAACCGTTGTTGTTTGCCGTCTTGTCAAAGAACATGGCGGTAAACCTCAGATAAGGACGGTCAAACGACGGGTGGTTAATCACTGCGTGGTTACCGTTCCCCCTAAAGTGCCAGCAATCAGCCTTGGCACTGAGATTTCCTAAAAATAGGATAACTAAAAACGCTAACAGACGCCCTAAAAAGACGCCCTTTCTCATGGGAGTGTCCTTGTGCTCCCCTGACAATGGATGAAACATAATTGATTTATAGGTTTATTGAGATTTTTCCGAACATCGGGACTATTGTACAATTAACGCGCAAAAATATAAAAAGTATTGAATAATGTCAACAAAATTTTATAGAATCACATTGAAAATCAGGGGCTCAAAAAAAAAGCGCAGGAGTTGTCTCCTGCGCCAATCAATGATGATTATCATGCTATTTTATGAACGCCTTGCTGTTGCGTCCGTCAATGCAGATCTCAAGTTCGCGGTCAAATCTGACATAACGCAGATACTCGGTCTCCTCAACAGCAGGCAGTTTGTCCAGATCAGTAAAATCCATCACATCATCCTTGTTGCCATAGGGATCCACGTTTATGTAACCGGCATTGAATGACGTCAGGTTCTGGAAGAAATGCGTACCCTGGCTGGGGTCCACGCGGAAATCCTCCAGGCTGCACTCCACGATAACCTTGGCCTCGGATATGTTGCTCCACTGCACCGGGACACCCAGCGACGGTATGCTTGAGCCCCATCGGCCAAATCCTATCAGGACATAATTCTTACCCTCTGTACGCATACGCGTATTGATTGCGGTGAGCTGACGGCCCATATCGGTGGTCTTCTGGGTATCAAAAGCATCTTTCTTGAGATATATCACGTCATGGACACCCTTTATCCAGCCTGTACCCAGCGCACTGTCTGACTTGAGCATGGCGCCGCTGGTATCAATCTCATCCCAGTCCACGTCAACGTTACGGCTGTCAACCGATATGGGGCGTATCTGCAGCACCTGGAACTTGGGCAGTTTGTTGGAGTCACCGCCGCGGTCCAGATCAGCCGCGAACTCTATCTCCACACCGCATTTCATCTCACGTGCAGCAATGTCAAGCAGGTCCTGGACTATCTCGGCCAGCGGGAATGTCTTGTATTTGAGCATCTGGGCGAACGTCACGAATCGGGGGCCGGCAGGATAAGCAGAATCCACCATTCGCTGGTTCTCAAGATCCCAGGTGGATACCACATACTTAAGGTTGCGGAACTTCTCACAAGCCGATATGTCCAGATGCTCCAGGTTCACGGCATCATCGATTGATGTCTTGAACTTCTCCGGATTCAGGTTCAGGGCGAACATCTGCTTCTGGGTCTCTGTCATCACCTGCTCAATGGTCGATGTCTGCAGCACGTGTTTGGGGTACTTGGGAGAGAAGCGGAGCACCAGGTCACCGTCTACCACGGCCTTACCCAGACCGAACGCCACCTTCACGATACCGTCCTCGGCCTTCTCATGACCGATGGGATAGAAGTTCACTGAACGGGCTACACCTGAGAGCGTGGGGAAGAAATAACCCTGGTCGCTGCTGCCGCATATCTCCTGCAGGATGATGGCCATCTTCTCCTCCGATATCATATTGGCCGTAGCGGTGATGTAGCTACGTGACGATGCGTAGAATATGGACGCATATACGCTCTTGATTGCCTTGGAGAGCAGTCTGAGCTGTTGGTCCTCATTCTCCGTGCGGGGAATCATATAGGTGGAGTAGACACCTGCAAAGGGCTGATAGTACGAGTCCTCAAGTTTGGATGATGAGCGTACGGCCAGTGGCTTGCGTACCTTGTGTATGAATACCTTGAGCGCATCGGTCAGTTCCTGAGGCAGAGTCGATGCCACAAACTCTGACAGAATCTCGGAGTCTGAGATATCGGAATTGATCACATACTGAAGGCCGTTGTCTATAATGAAACGGTCAAAATACTCGGTGGTGATGACAAGTGTACGGGGCACCGTGATGCGCACGTCCTCATACTTGTCATACATGTCATACTTTACCAGCACGTGATTGAGGAACGCCAGGCCACGGCCCTTACCGCCCAGCGATCCGGAGCCCAGACGCGAGAACCTTATAGTGTCATTGTATGTGGCGGGGTTGAACCTAGCTACCACACCCACTCCCTGCATGATGCGGAAGTCATGGATGATACTCAGGTTCAGGCGGCGTATCTCGGGCAGGTCAGAGTCATCACGAATGGTGAGCGGACGCAACTGCTTACCCAGTGAGAAGAGGCCGCGTGCAAAGAGCCATCGGGAGATATAATTCTTGTCACTTAGACGGCGGAAATCACTGTCCGATATCTCCTTGATTATTTTCTCAAATCCGTACAAGTCCTTGGCGCGGAAGAGTTCCTCACCCGTCTGCGGGTCAGTAACCACAAAATCACCGAACCCGAACTCACGTCCTATATACTCCGACAGGTCATGGGTCAGCGTCTTGGATGTCTTGAGCACAAAGCCCACACCCAGCTCACGGGCCACCTCACGCATGCTCTCCTGCGATGACTGCATCAGTATGGGCATGGTGGGATTGTCCTTACGTATATGATGGCACAGGTCTATGCCCGCATCCAGTTTCTCTTTCTCAGGGGCATCGTCGCGGTGAACCACGAAACCTATGTCCGATATCACACCCAGTATGTTCTGCTTGTAACGCTCATAGAGTTCAACAGCATCGTCATAGCAGCTAGCCATAAGGATCTTGGGGCGGGAACGTTTACGGGTGGTCTGCTGTTTCTCATTGAGCGTGTCACTGATGGCATCGCTGTTCTGGCGCAGAACCAGACGGTAGAGCGTAGGCAGATAGCTTGAGTAGTAACGCACCGAGTCTTCAATGAGAAGTATGGCGCGAACGCCCTCCTCCAGGATGTCATGCTCGGCATTCATTCGGTCCTCAAGCAGTTTGATGATGGCGATGATAAGGTCAGTCGAGTTGTTCCAGCAGAAAAACCAGTCAATGGCCGATGTGTCATGATCCTGGATGCGGCGGTATATCTCACGTGAGAACGATGCCAACAGCACGATAGGGGTATCGGGAGCGATGGACTTAAGCTGGCAGGAGAAATCAAACACGCTCACCTCACCCACGTTGTACATGGTTATGACAAGGTCAAAACGCTCTCCGTCACGCACCTTCTCCAGAGCCTCGAATGTGGTCTCGGCCCTAACGATTTCGGGCGGGTTGCTCAGGTTCAGGGCTGCATAGTCCTCGGCAATCTGAGCCTCTATATGTCCGTCCTCCTCAAGGGTATAGCTGTCATAGTTGTTACATACCAGCAGGATACGGCGTATCCTGTGGGTCATCAGCTCAACATTATGTCTTTCGTTCTCTTCCATCATCAATAAATAATTTGGGCCGGCCCAGAATCTCTAAGCCAGCCCAAAATTATCAATTTATAAGGTATTATACAAGACCCTGCTCGCACATAGCATTTGCAACCTTGATGAATCCGGCGATGTTAGCACCCTTCACGTAGTTGATGTAGCCATCCTCCTCGGTACCGTACTTAACGCAGGCAGCGTGGATGTCTGACATGATACGATGCAGCTTCTCGTCAACCTCCTCAGCGGTCCACTTAAGACGCATTGAGTTCTGTGACATCTCAAGACCTGATGTTGATACACCACCGGCGTTTGAAGCCTTACCGGGTGAGTACAGCATCTTGTTCTTCTGGAACAGAGCGATAGCATCGGGAGTGGTAGGCATGTTGGCACCCTCAGTTACGCAGTAGCAACCGTTGGCAACCAGCTTCTCAGCATCCTTAAGCTCGATCTCGTTCTGAGTAGCGCAAGGCATAGCGATGTCGCACTTAACACCCCAAGGACGCTCGCCCTCAAAGTACTTGGCGTTAGGATACTGCTTTACATACTCCTTGATACGGCCACGGATAACGTTCTTCAGGTTCTTTACATAAGCGATCTTCTCCTCGGTCATGCCCTCGGGATCGTAGATGTAACCGTTTGAATCTGAGAAAGTAACAACCTTAGCACCCAGACGCATAGCCTTCTCAGCAGCGTACTGAGCAACGTTACCTGAACCAGAGATAACTACAGTCTGACCCTCGAAGCTCTTGCCACGGGTAGCAAGCATATCCTGTGCAAAGTAGCAAGCACCGTAACCGGTTGCCTCAGGACGCAGGAGGCTACCGCCCCAGCACTGACCCTTACCAGTGTAAGTACCAGTCCACTCGTTCTTGAGCTTCTTGTACTGACCGAACATGAAACCAACCTCACGGCCACCTACACCTATATCACCGGCAGGTACGTCGGTGTCAGGACCGATATGACGATAGAGCTCGT
>Ga0265298_10005518_pt1 | contig 15836 bp, 15 predicted proteins | sample AusTroGonzalo_MG_3_FD_193486 | JGI IMG/M metagenome (GOLD analysis project Ga0265298, IMG submission 193486) | Bovine rumen microbial communities from tropical cattle in Woodstock, Queensland, Australia - Gonzalo_01 | ecosystem: Host-associated > Mammals > Digestive system > Stomach > Rumen ... | reverse complement strand
GTGAGGTGATGGCGAAGAGCATCATCACCTATTTCCATGATGAGAAGAATCAGGAGATTATTCGCCGACTGCGTGAGAAGGGCGTTCAGATGGCTATATCGGCTGACCAGTCGGCTCCTGTATCCGACAAGCTGGCAGGGCAGAGCATCGTTATCAGTGGTGTTTTTGCCCATCATTCGCGTGATGAATATAAGCTCATCATCGAACAGAACGGCGGAAAGAATGTGGGCAGTATCAGCGGTAAGACCACCTTCATACTGGCTGGCGAAAACATGGGACCATCGAAGCTCGAAAAGGCTCAGAAGCTGGGCGTGAAGATCATGAGCGAGGATGAGTTCCTGGAATTATTGGGAAAGTGAAAATAAAAAATATATAGATGAAGAAAATTTGTATTGTTGCTGGTGCACGCCCTAATTTCGTGAAGGTTGCACCACTCATTAGAGCTATCGAGGCGACCGATGGCGCATCCTACGAACTGGTGTACACAGGCAGGGCCGACGACCCGACACTGGAAGCATCGCTTTTCGACGACCTTCAGATAGCCCGTCCCGGTCTGTTCCTGAATGTGGACAGCGTGAAGCTCAACGAGATTACCAGTAAGGTGATGGCTGAGTTTGACAGTTATCTGGACACTCACGCTACCGATGTGGTGATTGTCGTTGACGACCTGGCCTCAACAATGGCTGCAGCTATCGTCACCAAGAAACGTGGCATCAAACTGGCTCACCTCGTGGCTGGCACTCGTTCGTTCGACATCCAGATGCCCAAGGAAATCAACCGTCTGGTGATTGATGCGCTTTCCGACTATCTGTTTACGGCAGGCATCAAGAGCAATAGCGTGGCTTCACGTGAACAGGGGGATGCTTCACAGACGTTCATGGTGGGCAATATCCTGATGGATACGCTCCGCTTCAATCACGGACGACTGCGCAAGCCTTCGTTCAACGTAGAGGCAGGGAAATACATCGTTCTCACGCTGAACCGCAAGGTGCTCCTCTCCGAGAAAGAGCGTCTCGCAGAACTCCTGACTACGATGACGAAGAAGGCAGGCAACGTGCCTGTGATTGCTCCACTGCGCGGCGCTGCCAAGGAAGTAGTGAAGGAGCTGAACACCAATATTCAGATTATCGATTCACTCCCTTATCTGGAGTTCGGCTGGCTCACCGCCAACGCACTGGGCGTGATTACTGATAGCGGCAACGTGGCTGAGGAAGCTACCTTCAACGGTGTTCCTTGTATCACGCTCAACAGCTATACGGAGCATCAGGAAACGGTGACCGTAGGCACGAACGTGCTTGTGGGAGGCGATGCAGAGAAACTCGCAGAGGCTATGACAAAGATGCTGGAGCACAGTTGGCGTGCAGGTGGATTACCTGAACGCTGGGACGGTCGAACGGCTGAGCGCATCGTGAGAATCCTCATGCAAGAATAAGTGGAACGACAAGAGTAAATACGAAGATGAAAGACAGTATCCTCATCCTGAGCGGAGGCATGGACTCCGTGACCTTGCTCTACGACTACCAGCAGCAAATAGCGCTGTGTATCTCGTTCGACTACGGAAGCAATCATAACGCCCGCGAGATTCCCTTTGCCCGCATGCATTGTGAGCGACTGGGCATCCGCCACGTGGTGATACCATTGGCCTTCATGTCTGAATATTTCAAGAGCTCGCTACTCGAAGGGGGAGAGGCCATCCCTGAAGGCCACTATGCCGACGAGAACATGAAATCGACGGTTGTTCCCTTCCGTAACGGCATCATGCTTTCTGTGGCCGTAGGAATGGCTGAGTCGATGGGGTTGAAGCATGTGATGATGGCCAATCATGGAGGCGACCACACGATCTACCCTGATTGCCGCCCTGAGTTTGTTGATTCCTTCAGCAAGGCAGCAGAGGCTGGCACCTACGTAGGGGTGACACTGGTATCTCCCTACACGAACATGACCAAGGCCGACATTGCCCGACGCGGCAAAGAGCTGGGCATCGACTATGCTGAGACATGGAGCTGCTATAAAGGGGGCGACGTGCATTGTGGTCGCTGCGGTACGTGCGTGGAGCGACGTGAGGCTCTTGCTATGGCAGGCATCGAGGATACGACTGTCTATGAATAATTATTGAAGAGAGAAGATGGTAAAGTTTATTTCTTTTGGAAGCGGTAGTAGCGGAAACTGCTATTTCTTATATACAGAGAACGACGGTCTGCTGGTGGATATCGGCGTCGGCATACGAGCATTGAAGAAGAATTTTCGCGATTACGGGCTGAAGATGCCGCAAATACATCGCGTGCTCATCACTCACGATCATGCCGACCATATCAAGTCCGTGGGAAGCCTCAGCTATGATTTCCAATTGCCTGTCTATGCAACGAAGAAAGTGCATGACGGCATCGACCGTAACTACTGTGTGACCAAAAAGGTGGGTAGCGGATTGCGCCATATCCTTGTGCCAAATGAGAAGGTGGTGATGGGCGATTTCACCGTGACTCCGTTTACCGTGCCTCACGACAGTAGCGATAACGTGGGCTATTTCATCGAGGTGGAAGGTATCACCTTCTGTATCATTACTGATGCGGGTGTCGTGACTGACGAGATGGGTAGCTACATCTCACGTGCCAACTATCTTGTTCTCGAGGCCAATCACGATGTGGAGATGTTGCAGCGCGGTCCTTATCCTGAATATCTGAAGAAGAGGATTCTCAGTGAGACGGGACACCTGTCGAATACCAGTTGTGCCGAGGCCATTGTGAAGAATGCCACTGAGAGCTTGCGCTACGTGTGGCTTTGTCATCTGTCAGAGGAGAACAATCATCCTGAGCTGGCTCGTAAGACCGTCGAGGCCGTACTACGCTCCTTCGGCATGGTTACAGGAAAGGACTTCCAGTTGGAGGTACTAAAAAGAACCAGTCCGATGGGTGTCTTCGAACTGGTTCCCTAAAGGGTTCGTCAAAGAATACGAACCGTTATTTTCCCGCGTTGAGCACGCTATTGATGGCACTCTTGATGGTTTGCGAGGCCTCTGCATTGCATCGGTCATTCTTCAGGAATTCATTGGAATGAATACCGATCAGGTTCATGACCTTCCAAACCTTTCGAGAGGGGTTATTGGCTGTATCAGCAATGGCGCCACCCGTCCATGGATCGTTACGGGAATAGACGAAGATGACAGGCTTGGCAATGGTCGTTACAGCCCATTTGTGAACGTCATTCATCAACTGGCCACCATCCCATTGTCTAGGGTAGCGCTTGCTGAATTGATTATCAACACAATTCAGATAATTCACCTCAGCGGCAAAATCCGTTGTAAGATAGGTGCCATCGACCAATGAGTAGTCGAAGGAGCAGGCTCCCAACTCACGATAGGCTTGCAGACTATAGACCATGAGGTCCTGATCGTTCTTGCGATAATCCAGTATGCCCCTATCATCCAATGCACTACGTGTAGTCACTTTCTGCTGGTCCTTCATCACTTGCTCATTTAATTTCTTATCTCCCATGAACACGAAATTAACCACAGGGAAGAAATCGGCAATATCAGCCTCTGGTCTAATGGCCTTTGCAGGGTCAGGGACAAGTTTGGCCCAACTACTGAACGGTATGTAGGAGAAATAGTTCACGAGATTGACATAGAAGGCCTTGATGACACCAGCAGTAGCTGCCATTTCCAGTTTCTTTCCGTCATAATAGTCCAGGAATTCCTTATAGACGTCAGGATCTGAAACATGGAACTTTTTCAGACAGGCATCACGTAGCGGCTTATTGGCTGTGATAGCTGCTGGCAGGTCGCGCAGACGCTGATAGGCTATTGCCTCACTACTACCTTCCGGATAGCCACTGCCACAGGTATTGATGAGATACTGTCCGAATAGCACATCCATACAGTTTTCTTCAGTACCCGTGAGGAATGGGGCACAGAAAGGCACGTAAAGATCAATATCATCCCATCCGTTCTTGTCGCTATAGTAGGCGTAGAGAGCAGTGGTGATACCGCCTTTGCTGAGACCTGTAGAGACCCATTTGTTGGCACGTGGGAACAGATGTTTCTGTAATAGTGTCACGACATGATGAAGGTCGGCAGCAGCCTGGTCGGTATATAGATAGGTGAAATCCAAGTTCTCGAACTCCTCTGGCAGCGATTTGCCGAAATAGCGGTGCTCAACGCAAATATAGTTGGCTTTCAGATAGGTCACCAAGTCCTGGTCGTCCTCCATCTGGTCAACAGAATCGGGCATTTGATAACCCCAGGTATCCAATACCACAGGACTTTCATAGTCCTTAAAGCTCAGGAAGCAGCGCTGTCGGAAGGTTCCCTTATCGAGATTCTTGTGATCCTTCGGCTGCTCTACGAAGAAGAAGTAGCCGAGTTTTTGGGAATCAGCAATCGAATATTGAATACTGACATCGCTGATGCCTGGCACAGCCGAAAGGGCTTTGCTTACCTCATCACTGGGCGGTTCATCGGAGGACGTACCAGTAGCGTTTTCCGCCTTGTAATTATCCATGTAATCACTCTTGGAACAGCCTGTCATGAACTGTGTACTCCATGCCAACAGGCAAAGAAGCATTGTGTAGTTTATATATTGTCTTATCTTCATAATCTTTCAACTTTGATTTTGTTAGTTACAAGCCTCAACAGTTTTAGTTTCCGTTTCTAATATATTGCAGGGCACGGTCCAACTGAGTGTCTTTACCAGTGGTCAAAAACTGTATAAGATCAAGGTTGACCTCGATGTCAGGAGTAACACCATAGCCATCCAGGATCTGACCTTCACGGGTGAACTGAGCCATCACGGGCAGATAGATATAGACAGGTGTCTTATTCTCTTCACCAATATGGCCGGAGTAGTTGTATGAGAAACTTTCATTTCCTGTCAATCCACACAATCCACCCCATGTACGCTGACCGATAGAAATGGCATTGTCGATATACTTGGTGCTGAGTGCCGTGATCTCAGCCATGCTAATAGAAGCCAAGTTAGATAATACCACGATAGGCTCTGTGATGACAGCGTGCTCATCATCCATCGTAGCGATAATCCCGGGCATCAAGGGAGAATAGTCCAGACGGCCAGGTCCACGCTTGTAACGAGATTTGCCATATTCGAACCCACCGCTTGGTAGCAAAGCTCCCATCACAAGCTGATAGTCACTCATAAGGCCTCCTCCGTTGTTTCTGACGTCAATGATGACACCACCCAACTTTCCTGATTTATGAAGGTCCTGAATGGAGTTATACCAAAGATACCATACTTCCTGTACTTTCTTGAAGTGGGCTATGGTTGACTCGCTGGGGTTGTGGAAAGTATATTTATTGGCCTCCTCATTGAGATAATACGATAGATTGAAATCACTGAAATGCAGGTAAGCGATATTTCCCTTCAACAGAGCAGACTTAATCTTAATATCATTGTTACAGAAAGCCTCGTCAATAGGTTCGAAGCCGGGAATGTTCAGATAAGCATAGCGGTTGGCCAGCCAATTGAACAACTGAATCCCCTCAAGAGAATCTTCAACCTTCTTTAACTCGTTCTTCAGTTCTGTCAATACCTGCAACATGTCAACCTGTTCGGCAGTAGGTGTGGTCAGTTCCTTCAAGACAGTGATACTGTCGTTGATCCAATTCATACCGATATCGTCGGTTTCATTAAATTTATCAAGCATGTCTTCGGTATCGGTAGAATACTCCAAACAGAGGGGTTGGCCATCTTCGTCAAGCTCTATCTCGCCATTTTTCTTATCGGCATAGTACTCCAAACGGGGGGATGCACTCTTGATTGCAAGGAAATTGGGGCGCTGACTATTGCGCACCTCAGAGGGGAAGACAGTAATATAATTTCCCGTCTTATGGTTCTTCAGCTTTACGACCATGTGACCGTCGTGCAGCGGACATATCACCTCTTTGGTCAGCTCCAACAGCTGATTATCCGTCACATCCTTCTGTTGGTCGAGGGCCTCATACCGTGGTAGATACTTGTCGTAGACATCATCCCAGTCCAGTCCATTCTCTTTCTCGTAGTCCCACATGGCATAGTTCTGGCTCAGAGCGTTCCACATCACCTTGAACTTGCCAGCATAGCTGTTCTCGGCTTCGCTAAACGCAATTTGATCCTGATGGTCGTAACTTATCAGCGTATCACTCTGTTCACGACACGATGCGAGTGCCAGTATCAGGAGTCCTGCTCCTATCATAGATAATATCTTGTGTTTCATATCGTTCGTATTTTTGACTTTCAACATTAAAAGATATAGTTTACACCTGCCTGAATGGCAATGGTGCTGTTATACCGATAGTCTGCGACTCTCGAATATTGCTTCTGCGTACTCGTCGTACTGTGGTAGTAGCGAGACTCGACCTGAACAGCCCAGTGGTTGTCGAAGCGATATTCCACACCCGCGCCACCAACTAAGCCGAAGTCCCAGCGCTGATCGCGGTCGCTATTGAACTCCACCTTCTCACTGAACGTATGCTGTATCTCAGTTACAGAATTGTACTCATCACCCTCACGATGACTGGTCAACCAATAACCTCCATACACGCCTACGTTGAAGAAGCCTCGGAGTTTCTCACCTCCCATGCTCAGCGAAGCCATGACGGGTAGTTGCAAGTAGTTATTCAAATACTTGTAGTCGATAGGAATCCTCTCACGATAGTTGCGGTAGTTCTTCTGTGTCCAGTTCAGGTCGGCCCTGATACCCAGCCAGTCTGTCACGTCATACTGACCCATAACACCCACGGTGGCTCCCCAGCGTCCCTTCGTCTGCCAGTCGGTCTGATACTGCTTGTCCATCGTGTACATGTTGTAGTCGGCACCTACTGTCACACCCGCACGCCATTGCGCATGTGAGACCATCGACAGTATCATAGCACCGACAAGAATAATGCTTCTTTTCTTCATTAGTAATAATATTGTTTTAGGTTATTTATCTTGTCTATTTTGCAAAGATATGGATTTTTTTGAAAATACAAATCTATTATTGAATATTTTTTTCGTATCTTTGCAAAATCATATTATCAATGAAAGAATCTTGGACATCACACAGACGATAGTTTATTTTCTCATCGGCATTAACGTGCTCACATTCTTTGTCTATGGCATTGACAAATGGAAAGCGAGAAAATCAAGGTGGCGTATCCCTGAGGCGACACTCCTGCTATGGGCTGTGTTTGGAGGCAGCATCGGTGCATTGCTGGGGATGAAGCTATGGCATCATAAAACACAGCACAAGAAGTTCAAGTATGGGCTGCCACTGATTCTCATAGTCCAGATTGTACTTCTGTATTTGATCAACAAATCCCAAGTTTGAAAAGAGTAGAGAAATGAAGAAACTTTGTCACTATATATCAGAATACATGGCCGTGTTGGTCCTGGTTGCAGCATTGCTTGCTATGATATTTCCTAATGCACTACAACAAATACGTCCTTCGGTCATCAACTACCTGTTAGGCGTAGTGATGTTTGGCATGGGATTGACACTCAATCTACATGACTTCAAAATCGTATTCAGCCGTCCTAAGGATGTGATTATCGGTTGTCTGGCACAGTTTACCATAATGCCACTGTTGGCATGGGGACTAACAAAAGTATTCCAGCTTGACGAGGCACTGGCTCTTGGCGTTGTACTGGTGGGCTGCTGTCCTGGAGGAACGGCATCGAATGTCATCACTTATTTAGCTAAAGGTGATCTTGCTCTTTCGGTTGGAATGACAGGCTTTTCTACATTGTTTGCTCCTTTCCTTACACCATTGTTGACATGGGCTTTGGCAGGGAAGAGTGTCAACGTAGATGTTGTAGGCATGTTGGTGAGTATTCTCTGGGTTGTGATAGTACCAATCATGGTAGGATTAATAGTGAAATGGCTATGGCCTAAGTTCACAGAGAAAGCAACCGACTATCTTCCTGCTTTCTCATCGATTGCTATTGCCTTTATTGTAGCTATCGTCATTGCTGCAAGTGCAGATAAGCTGATGACAGGCGGACTGACGATCGTTGTGGTGGTCATGCTTCACAATATTTGCGGACTAAGTCTTGGTTACCTTATCGGACGATTACTCGGTCTGTCTGCGCCTAAGAAGAGGGCTATCTCCATAGAAGTAGGAATGCAGAACTCAGGACTGGCCAGCAGTTTGGCTACTATACACTTTGCTGCTTATCCCTTGGCCACGATTCCCGGAGCCATCTTCAGCGTATGGCACAATATCAGTGGAGCCCTGGTTGCATATCTATATCGGAAGAATCAAGTCACCCGAGAATGATGTAAGCATCTCATATTTCACGAACTATCATCAAACTGAAACGTAAAGATTAGAATTAACTATGTTGGAACATATTGCAGAATTCACGGCCTGGCCAATACTGACAGGTATTTGTATCGGTTACTTTGCCAACCGCATTATGAGCGGTGAAGGCAAGGGATGCTGCATGAACCTTATCGTGGGCATTATCGGCAGTTACGCAGGTACTTTCATCAGCCACCTACTGAACATTGAACTGCTGGGCAAAGGCTATCTCACCAACTTCGTATTTTGCGTTGTTGGTGCCGTAACGGTATTGTGGATATGGAAGAAACTGTTTGATTGAGCACCATATGCAGATAATACTCGCTTCCGCAAAGATCATGCATGACAAGTTAAAGTCTGTTCCAGACATTAGCCTGTCGACACCTCGTTACATGAATGAGGCAGATGCTTTTGCCAGGGATATGGTGCAATATCCTGCAGAGACGATAGCCGAAATGCTAAGCTGTAGTCTGCAGATAGCCATACAGAACAGACTCAGGTTCATGCAGTTCTTCGATGAAAAGCCGAAGTTGCCTGCCATTCTTGCTTATCATGGACAGGCATATAAGCACTTAAAGGCTGAGTCGCTGAATGTGGATGATCTTAATTATTCTCAAGGGAAGTTATGGATTACCTCATTCCTCTACGGTATGCTTCGCCCCGTGGATGGCATTCTGCCGTATCGGATGGAGGGGAATGTGGAACTGCCAAGCGGAGCTGGGCAAAATATGTTCGGTTTCTGGAAGAGCCGTCTGACAGATGTCCTGATTGATGCCGTGAAAGCGGATGGAGGCATTCTGATCCATCTTGCCACCGAGGAATACCAACACCTCTTCGACTGGCAGCGAGTACGTCGGGAAGTACGTATCATCCAACCATTGTTCTATATCCGCAAGGGGAACGAGCTGAAGATCCAGGCCGTATGGGCAAAGACCTGCCGGGGAGCGATGACGCGATTCATCATTGAGAACCGAATCGACAACCCGGAAGATCTCTGTGCCTTCAGCTATGAGGGCTTTGTCTACAAGTCAACTCTTGGCGAACCGGATTTTCCACATTTTATCAAGGAATAGCAACAGACATAGATTACTTCATTTTCTTTGCTACCCATAGTACCCATGGATCAATGTTGTCGGTAAGCTGCTTGGGATAGGGCAGGGGGATGATAACGTCGGGCTTGTAGCCAGGATTCTTATCGCGGCACTGTCTCTCGAAGGTATCATCGACTGTCATGGGATAAGACATTGTGATGTGGCTATGAGGCAAACGAATACTGTTACAATTGCCTGTCTGCTCACATCCCATGGTATTATCTCGGCCATACACCTTGGCGTGTTTTTTAGAGTGGTTGTGTACGAAGCGTACCGGTGTCTCGGCTGCGCTGGCACTATAGGCATCGACGATGATGGCTCCATTGCGCACCATCGGCTTCATCTCGCCACCTTTGCGGAAACTGATCCAATTGATGAGACTACCTTCCTCGGCTGTCTTCGACTCCTCCCATACGCGGTCGAAGAAGTTGCCTGGTACTGACTCGCAGGCCATAGCCAACCGCTTATCGTTTTCAGAGCTCACGCGATAAAAGTAATCTTCATCGTTCATCGCACCGCTATCGCACATGAATTTGGTGAAAATAAGACTAATATAGTCGTCACCGCCACCATTGCCACGAAGGTCGAGAATCAGGTATTTGCAGCCCGACTGTAGGAACTCCTCGGCTTTCTTCTCAACCCATTCCACTGTGGGCACATCACCAGAGCTCGACGGCAAGCGCAGGAGATAGGTCTCTTTATCGACCAGACAGGCCACTGGCTCTGGCGCATAGTTGCCTATGAGTTTACGATAGTCGGGGTGGCACGTCTGCATGAGCGGCCAAAAGGCGTGAGCCGAACAGCTGGTGTGACGGTCAAAGTTCTTGTAGAACCAGAAGGTGTAGTGGGCAACGGCCTCGTCAGCAGACTTCTTGCCACTCATCAACTCTTCCAGGAGTGCGCTCTTCATCTCCTTGTATTCATCCTCAAAGCCGCATTTTATCAAGACGGGGAATACGGCGTTGTTCTTCTCAGTCACATCAATGGCGTAATTGAAGGTCTCGTAGGCCTTACGGATAGAGTCGGGCTGTGCGCCATAGCGTTTCTCGAATTCATCGTTCATGAATTGCGAAATATCCTTCTTCATCGGAGCCTGGCTGCTGCCAAACACTTGCTGGAAGTTCGCTGGCAAACCGCAACGGTCCCATAGGCAGACTAACGGGCGACCGTCATCGTCAAACGAGGTTGTTGAGATGGTCTCATAGTCAATCCAGTTGATGAGCCACGTTTGGTCCTTCAAGTCTACTGCATTTTCGCTCAGATACTTACAAGGAGCGTAGTGGCACGATATGTTGGCATTAGGAAACTTCTCATTGGTATTGACGATTACAGCTCCGTTGTTACTGAAGATGATATATTGGTTTTCCTCAGAGCAGTTAATCCAATACTGTGTGGTGGCAATATTATCCTTCTGTAGTCCGCGCAGCTTCCATGAACCGAGCAGACGGTTGTTCCCTTTCACGTCCTTCATTGTCAGCACGTTGAGTGCTCGATGAATCCTGTCAGTAGAATCCTTCACCAGCTCATAGACCTCGTCAATATTGGTGTTGCTGGGAAAGAGATGCTCATTGAAAGCGCCACGGTCATTGTACCAACGCAAGGTAAAGGTGCTGTCGGAAGTTCCGATAATCTGGATGCCGCGATTCTCCGTCTTCGAGAGTTCGCCTGTAAAAACAAGTGGCTTGCGGTCAGGATTGGAGATACTGAAGTCGAAGGGGGCGTTAAGCAATGGAGACGGGTTGTAACTGAACATGAGCGTCAGGTCGTCCATACAATATTTATATTGCCTGTAGGGAGCCTCCAGATGCTTACCGTCCTGATGGATAATTTCACTAAGCTTATAGAGACCTTGGGGATTTGTTGTCTGAGCTATGACGGAAGTGCAGACAGATGTCGAAAGAATGGCTACGGCAAATAGTTGCTTGAGATAGCTGACTGGTTGAGAGAACGTCATATGATATGTTAAGGCTTTAGTTACTACAAAAAAATGAGGATGTATCATCTTACTGAAACATCCTCAATTGTTATAATATTGCCATTAGAAAGGCAGGTCGTCGGCTGTACCTTCAGCAGCAGGCTCCTGTGCAGGAGGGAAGGGAGCTGTAGCAGCCTGAGGAGCTACGGCCTGAGCTTGCTGAGGAGCAAAAGGAGTAGCAGAGGGGACTGCACCAGCCTGACCACGCATGATGTTGTAGGCACGAATCTCATTGAACCAACGGCCATTATATTCATGAGCATCGATATCGAACTGAACGGTGATGTCCTCACCTGCCTGAATATTGAATTGCTTGATGCGATCCTCGCCAAAAAGACGGAAGAGCATCTTGCGGGGATACTGTCCAGGTACTTCGATAACATATTCCTGACTCATCCATGGGTTACCTGTGCGGGTCGATACGCCGCTGTTTGCCGGAAGAATGGCAATTACTTTTCCTGTTAAATCCATAGTAAAATATTGCTTGTTTTATTGTTATTTTTCAGAAATCGCCTGCGAAATTACTAAAATAGTTTGAAAAGAAGAAAAAAAATCGCGATAATTTTGTTAATCTCCCATTATTTTTGTATTTTTGTACTCAATTTGAACAAAACAATAAAATTATAGCAATAATATGAGATTCACAGTTTCAAGTACTGCCCTTGGCAACCGTCTTGTGGCTCTTTCAAGAGTGATTAACAGTAAGAACTCTTTACCCATTCTTGGTGACTTTCTGTTTGAGATTGCAGACGGCCGTCTGAGCCTAACTGCTTCCGATAGCGAAGTGATGATGAAAACATCGATAGAGTTGACCGATAGTGATGAAAATGGTCGTTTCTGTGTTGGCAATCACGATTTGTTGGAAGCTGTAAAGGGTATCTCTGAACAACCCATCACATTTGACGTAAACCAGAATGAGAATATTGCCCGTATTAACTATCAGAACGGTATGTTCTCACTGCCAGTGGAAAATGCTGATGAGTTCCCTGTAGCACAGGAAGTAGGCGAGGGCGCTACCGTTATCCAGATTAGTACGGCACTCCTGAGCGAGAACATCAACCGCTCTATCTTCGCAACGGCTCAGGATGAACTTCGTCCTGTGATGAACGGTATCTACTTTGACCTCACTCCTGACTGCTTGGCAGTTGTTGCCAGCGATGGTCACAAGCTTGTTCGCAATAAGATCTTTACTATCAAGAGCGATGTACCAGCATCGTTCATCCTGCCCAAGAAGCCTGCTTCGCTGCTGAAGAATGTTCTGGGTAAGAATGGTGGTGATGTGGTGATTCGTTTCGACGAGCGCAATGCTGAAATCAACTATGAAGAAGGACAGATCATCTGCCGTCTGATTGAGGGACGTTTCCCCAATTATAATTCTGTGATTCCACAGAACAATCCTAATCAGCTTACAGTAGATCGCCAGACACTCCTTTCGGCTTTGCGTCGTGTACAGCCCTTCTCAAATGATTCAAGCAACCTTATCCGTTTCCACGTTGAGAACGGTACATTGCAGTTAGATGCCGAAGACTACGACTTCTCGAAGACCGCAACAGAGCGTATGAGCTGTGAATACAACGGTCAGGCTATGAGCATCGGATTTAAAGGTTCTTCATTCATAGAAATCCTTAATAACTTCGATTGCGAACAGGTTGTAATCCAATTGGCTGATCCTAGTCGAGCAGGTCTTGTTATCCCTGTGGAGCAACCTGAGAATCAAGATGTACTGATGTTGATGATGCCAATGCTCATCAATGATTAATCCATAAAGAAATATTGTCTCCCTTCATGGGAAGTGGGGGGTCTGAATAAAACAGGCCCCCCTTTTATGTAAATTTAGATTTGTAGAATGAAACTGAATTTGAAGAAACCACTCGTGGTGTTCGACCTGGAGACTACGGGTCTGGATATTGTCAAGGATCGCGTAATACAGCTCTCATATATTAAGGTATTGCCAAACGGTGAAGAAGAGCGTGGCAACTATTTGATTAATCCCGAATGTCACATTATGCCAATCATCACACAGCTAACAGGTATCTCCGATGATGACGTGAAGGATAAGCCGACATTTAAGCAGATTGCCAAGCAACTTGATAATATCTTCACTGGATGTGACTTTGCTGGATTCAACTCAAATTATTTCGATATCCCCATGTTGGCTGAAGAATTTCTTCGTGCCGGCATCGATTTCGATTTCTCTAAGTCAAGACTGATTGACGCATGTACTATTTTCAAGAAAATGGAACGTCGTAACCTTGCCTCAGCATATAAGTTCTACTGTGGAAGAAAAATGGAGGATGACTTCGAAGCCCATCGTGCCGATCAAGACACAGAAGCAACTTATCGTGTGCTGCAGGCAGAGCTTGACCGATACACTGAAGAAAAACAACGCGAACTGGGTGAAGACCCAGAAGGCCGTGTACTGCAGAACGACATGGATGTGTTGGCAGAATTTTCGAAGGCTAATAATAATGTAGATTTTGCAGGTCGTATCGTTTGGGGCGAAGCCAAGGACGAACAAGGTAAAACTATTCTCGACGAAAACGGCAAGCCCAAAATGGTGGAATACTTCAATTTCGGCAAATACAAAGGTCGATCTGTGGCTGACGTACTGCGCGTAGATACAGGCTACTACGGTTGGATGATGTCTGGTGACTTCTCCTACAACACCAAGCAGGTACTCACACGTATTCGCATGCGTGAGGCGCAGGCTCTCAGATAGTGAAGAATTAGCTACCGCTTTATAATAGATTAGGATATGCTGAAAGGAAAGAAGATCGTTTTAGGCATCACAGGTTCAATAGCTGCTTATAAGGCATGTTACATCATCAGAGGCCTCATCAAGGCCGGTGCTGAAGTACAAGTGGTCATCACACCATCGGGCAAGGAGTTTATCACGCCTATAACCCTGTCGGCACTCACCCAGAAGCCTGTGGTTAGTGAGTTTTTCTCGCAACGTGACGGAACATGGAACAGTCATGTCAAACTGGGACTGTGGGCCGACGCGATGCTGATAGCTCCCTGTACGGCTTCGACCTTAGGAAAGATGGCCAATGGTGTTGCCGACAATATGCTCATCACCACCTATCTATCGATGAAAGCTCCAGTGTTCATTGCTCCTGCAATGGATCTAGACATGTATCAGCATCCCACAACCCAACAGAACATAGAACGCCTAAAGAGCTTTGGTAACTATATCATTGAACCACAGAGCGGATTTCTGGCAAGTGGTCTCGAAGGAAAGGGACGTATGGAGGAACCCGAGAATATTGTGGCTGCACTTGATGATTTCTTTCAGAAAAAAGATTTGCAGGGCAAACGTATCATGATTACGGCAGGACCAACATATGAAAAGATTGATCCCGTGCGTTTCATAGGCAACTACTCAAGTGGTAAGATGGGATTTTCACTGGCTGAAGAGTGTGCCAGCCGTGGTGCTGAGGTTACACTGATAGCAGGTCCTGTGGCTCAGCAAACGCACCATGCAAACATCCGTCGAATAGATGTGGAGAGTGCCATGCAGATGTACGATGTTGCTGTAACGAACTTCCCACAGATGGATGCAGCTATCTTATGTGCTGCTGTTGCAGATTTCCGTCCTGCAGAGGTAGCCGATCATAAGATTAAACGAGAAAAGCAACTGACTGGTGACGAGATGTCACAGACCATGAATCTGCATCTTGTAGCCAATCCCGATATAGCTGCTGAACTTGGAAAAATGAAGACTGCCAACCAACGACTAGTAGGCTTCGCCCTTGAGACCGACGATGAACTGCAGAATGCTAAGCATAAGTTGGAGAAAAAGAATCTTGACTTCATCGTGATGAATTCGCTTCGTAATGAAGGTACTTGTTTCAAAAGTGACGAGAACCAGATAAGCATCATCTCGCAGGAAGGCAGAAAAGACTATGAGAAAAAGGCAAAGACGGCTGTTGCCTGTGATATTATTGATGAATTAGTAAACAAACTAAAGTAATAGTCAGATGCGTAGATTAATGCTCGCTGTTTTACTGTCGGCCTGTGTTGGCTCAGTTGTTGCCCAAGAGTTGCAGGCAAAGATAAACATCAATCATCAACAAATACAAGGCACGGATGCCTCTGTATTTGAAAACCTGCAAAAAACTCTCGAACAATTTATTAACGAGCATCAATGGACTGCATTGCAGTTCCAGCAGAACGAACGCATCCAGTGTACATTCAATATCACTGTAACAAAATACGATGCAAGTGCACATCGTTTTACCTGCACAGCACTTGTTCAGGCTAATCGCCCCGTATACAACTCGGCCTACACCACCACTTTATATAATAATAGGGATAAGAACTTCGACTTTGAGTTTGCTGAATTCGACCAGCTGAACTTCAATGAAGAGTATATTGATAATCAATTGGTGGCACTAATGGCCTATTACGCCTATCTCATCATCGGTCTTGATATGGACAGCTTCTCGCCAATGGGAGGTACGGACGTTCTCTATCAATGCATGAATCTGTCCATATC
>Ga0265298_10005517_pt1 | contig 15837 bp, 11 predicted proteins | sample AusTroGonzalo_MG_3_FD_193486 | JGI IMG/M metagenome (GOLD analysis project Ga0265298, IMG submission 193486) | Bovine rumen microbial communities from tropical cattle in Woodstock, Queensland, Australia - Gonzalo_01 | ecosystem: Host-associated > Mammals > Digestive system > Stomach > Rumen ... | reverse complement strand
GGCCCGAGGCCACTACACCGTGTTCGCGCCGACGAACGATGCCATCCAAATCTATTTAGACACCCTCCACAGGAAGGGCATCATCACCGAACCGTCGTGGGCGGGCTTCACGAAGCCAGAAATTCTGGACAGCATCGAGAAGGTGATTGTCTTCAACAGCATCATGGACAGCGGAGACCAGGATGCCTACGACATTCCCGGCTTCCCGGAACACGAACATGAGTTCGGACTGGCAAACCTGAACGACCGCAAGCTGCGCGTCTTCCGGGGACAATCCGACATGGACAGCATCAGCGTTGGCGGGGCTGTCATTTCGAAGACCAATCGAGGCATCCCCCTCATCAACGGATATGTACACCAGATGGAGGGCGTGATTGCACCGAGCGACGGACGCTTAGGCGACTTCATACGTCTCTGGAGCAACATGCCAAAGAGCGGATACAGCGTGATGTCGCGCCTGATAGTGGCCTGCGGACTGATAGATACACTAAGTGCCTATCGCGATGAGACATGGGAACGTCTTTATCAGACGGGAGCCGTGAAGGATTTGCGTGTCCACTCTTCTGTGAAACAGGTCGGAACTATTCCCAAGCACCGCTTCTATGGCTTTACCCTCTTTGCCGAGACCGACAAGTTCTGGGAAGAGACGCTGGGTCACAAGGCAGAGGAAATCACTGTCGACGAGGTGTGCAAGTACCTGAACAATTCTGGTCTCTTCGGTAACGTGACAGGAACCCTCTATGACGACAACTACACCAACGAGAAGAACTTCCTGAACCAGTTTGTCACATACCATCTGCTGCCCCAACGCATAGGTAGGGACAAACTGGTGATACACTACAACGAGCTGGGGTACTCGTATCCGAACTCCAAGGTTCCCACAATCGCCATTATGGACTATTACCAGACGATGGGAGTGCCCCGCCTGCTAAAGACCTTCGAAAGCCGCGAAAGCGACGGCATCTACCTCAACAGGTTCCCCAAACTCCAGAATGGACGCGGAGAGTTTGGCATATACAAGGGAAACAGGAACGACTATCACGAGAGCGGACTTTTCCCACCATTGAAGGGTGCTAGTACAACGCCCGACGAAAATCAAGGCATTCGTATATTGACCAATACCGAGGCAGGAACCGATGCCAGCGACATCGCCAACGCCGTCGTATATCCCATCGACAAGCTGCTGGTATGTACGGAAAATGTCTGCAATCAGATGGGGAGCCAACGCATCCGCATCGATGCCGGATGCATGATGCCCGAGCTGATGAACAACGATGTCCGCGCCCCTCGTTCCAACTACACTTACGGAGCTACCAGTGTGCGAGCTATACCAACGAATTACCCATACATATCAAATGTTGAGATACGAGAGGGTACTGACTTCTACTTCCTCTCGGGATACCCCTCGCCTTATCATAACCTCCAGGGTGACGAGTTTAACATCATCGGCCAGTATGACATCACGATGCAATTGCCGCCCGTGCCACGCGCCGGACAATATGAGATACGCTTCGGCGTGGCTACCGGCTCCTATGTCCGTTCCATGGCACAAGTCTATTTCGGCACAGACCGCAACCGAATGCCGGCTGCCGGTATTCCACTCGACCTACGCATTGGCGGAAAGGAAAAGAGAATGGGCAACATCACCCTCGACTCGGATGTGGGTTGGGAGGAAGACACCGACGATGAAGAGTACAACGACCGCGTGACGAAGACGATGCGCACAAAGGGCTTTATGAAAGCACCGAACTCCTGGACCAACGAGATGGGAAGCTTCAAGGGGGTACGCAAGGATCATTTCATGTCGCGCCGCATCCTTGTGAATGATTTCCTGCAACCAAACCAGAACTATTGGATTCGCTTCAAGTCTGTCCTTGACGACCAGAACAAGGAGTTCTACATGGACTACTTCGAATACGTCGCCAAGGAAGTCTATGACAACCCCCAGGAGTCTGAAGACATCTGGTAAAGATGTGTCTTAATTAACAACAACGGCTGTGTTTTGACACGCCCCCATGTACATGAAGGCATGCCTTGAAGGGGAATCAGCTATTTCATATCGCCGTTTGTGACTTGGCTGAGGGTGAGAGGGACATAGACCATGTTGTAGATGTAGGGTTCCTCTTCGTAGAAGAAGGCGATGCGGCCGTCCTTCTGGAGGCACATTGTGGAGTAGGCAGAGCGTTTGTTTGTGACTTGCAAACCGAGCTTCCAGCCCTCGGCAAACGTGGCTGAGGTGTAGCTTCTGCCTTCCTCCAGCACCTTGTAGTAGATGGACACGTCGGCTCGCGTGTCGGCTTTCGGCAGACTTTGGAGGGCAACGTGGCAACGCTTGCCGTCGGAGGTGCGACGGCCACGGACAATAAGTATCTCGCCGTTGGTGCTGTTGGCACCCACCTTGATGCCCGTCGGCACGTCGTGGCTGTTGACAGGCGTGTCCCAAGAGCCTTCTGTCGTGCTGCCCTCGGCAAAGGTCCAGATGTTGAAGGTGCGGCCGTACCACTTCCTGCCGCTCAGTACAATTTGTCCGTTAGGCAGTTCCTCCACCTTCGGCTCATCGCTGTCGGGAGCGGGCTGGAAAGCCGGGTCGCCGCCAAGCAACTGCCATGTCATGCCCATGTCGTCGCTATAGACGACGTATGCGCCCTTTAGCCCCGTGCCTTTCACCAGCAATGCCGCATAGAGGCGGTAGTACTGGCCGGTCTTCGTCACGCGGCTCTGCAGAATTTTACCGCTGCCGAAGAAGCCTGCCCACGCAAAAACGCCCGTTCCATCGTCTGTTTCGCTCTGCTGGAAGAGGGAGCCCTTTTTGCCCCAGAACTGCTGGGTGATGTCCTCTGGAACGTTCCAAGTGTGACCGCCATCAGCGGTGGTCTGCCGGGCGATGAAGGGGCGGTAGTCGGCTTTGGCATAGCCATAGATGCACCGGCCGCTGACGCTGATGAGCACACCTCGGTTGCTTTCGCGGTCGAAACAGAGGGCCGGGTCGCCGAAGCCCACGCCGAAGACATTCTCTTCACCGCCCACGCCGTCGGCTATCTTTGTTTCAGGCGACCACTTCCTGCCGTTGTTCTTCGAGATGCGCATCACCTGATCCACCTCGCCGAAACCGATGTCGAAACCGCAGACGCGGTAGTCGTAGATGGCCACCAGCTCGCCTTTGCGGTTCTTGGCAATGGCCGGGATGCGATAGACATCGCGCGTGCTGTCGTTGCTGTTGGCCAGGATTTGGTATTCGCTGCGCTGTATGCCAACAGCCGACGTTGCTTCTGTCACGCCATCGACGTATGGCACAAAAGCCAAGGCGTTGAGCGGCAGAAGCATGAGCAGGAGAATGTGGGAAGAACAACTGCCGCTATTGCAACAGTCGCAACAGCTGCATTTCTTATCACTGCGCAAATAGCGGTACAGGACGAAGGCTGCAACGGCAACCAAGACTGCAAGGAGGATGATGCTTTGTGTGTTCATAAGTATCTTTCTTAATTCTTAACTCTCAATTTCTTAATTCTTAACTCTTAACTCTTAACTAATAATGAGGTGCACGAGGAATGCCGCTACCCAGGCGATGCAGCACTGGCCGACCATGATGAACAGCATCCAGCGCGTGCCGAGCTCGCGGCGGACGGTTGCCATCGTTGCCATGCAGGGCGTGTAGAGCAGGCAGAAGACGAGCAAAGTGTAGGCCACGCCGGGCGTGAAGACTTCGGCAATCGCCACACCTGTAAAGAGTGTGCTGAGCGTGCTCACCACCACCTCCTTCGCCAGAACGCCGCTCACAAGGGATGTCACCACGCGCCAGTCGCCACAGCCAAGCGGCTCGAAGATGGGGGCTGCAAGGCTCGAAATCTGTGCCAACATGCTCTGCGAAGCCTCGTCCGCAGACACCATCCGCAGATGGAAGTCGAATGTCTGCAAGAGCCAAATGACAATGCTGGCCAGGAAGATGACCGTGAAGGCACGAGAGAGGAAGTCCTTTGCCTTGTCCCACAGCAAATGCCAGACGTTCATCAAGGCCGGCAAGCGGTAGTTGGGCAGCTCCATGACGAAAGGCACCGCTTCGCCCCGGAAGTGCACCCACTTCAAGGCAAGCGCCACAACAATGCCCGTCAGGATGCCTATCACATAGAGCGACATCATCACCAAAGTCTCATGCCCCGGGAAGAAAGCCGCCGCAAAGAAGGCATAAATGGGTATCTTGGCGGTGCAGGACATGAAGGGGGTGAGCAGGATGGTGAGCCTGCGGTCGCGCTCGCTGGGCAATGTGCGGCTTGCCATGATGCCTGGCACCGAACAGCCGAAGCCTATCAGCAAAGGCACGATGCTCCGGCCCGACAAGCCCAAGCCTCTGAGCAGCTTGTCCATCACGAATGCGATACGCGCCATGTAGCCTGTGTCCTCCAGCATACTGAGGAAGAAGAACAAACAGACGATGAGCGGCAGGAAGACAAGCACGGTGCCGACGCCCGAATAGATGCCGTCGATGATGAGCGAATGGATGGGCGGCGCGATGTTCCACTGCGTCAGCGTCGCGTCGGAGTAGGCCGTAAACCAGTCGATGCCCTCTTGGAAGAGATCTTGCAGCCAAGCCCCTATAGTGTTGAAGGTGAGGTAGAAGACCGCCGCCATGATGAGCAGGAAGGACGGCAGGGCGGTGTAGCGGCCTGTCAGCACCTTGTCGATGCGGATGCTTCGCAAGTGCTCCTGGCTCTCTTCGGGATGCACGACGGTCTGCTGGCTGACTTGCATAATGAAATGGAACCGCATATCGGCGAGTGCGGCACAGCGGTCGAGGCCGCGCTCCTCCTCCATCTGGCAGATGATATGCTCGACGGTTTCCTGCTCGTTCTGTGTCAGGCGAAGTGCCTCAGCCACAAGCTTGTCGCCCTCAATCAGCTTGCTGGCGGCAAAGCGCACCGGAATGTCGGCGGCCTGAGCGTGGTCTTCGATGAAGTGCATGATGGCGTGCAGGCAGCGATGCACCGCGCCGCCGTGTTCCGTGGGGCTGCAGAAGTCCTGGCGCGCCGGGCCTTCGTTGTAGCGGGCCACATGGATGGCGTGCTTCACGACCTCGTCCACGCCCTCGTTCTTCATGGCGCTGATGGGGATGACGGGAATGCCGAGCAATCGCTCCATACGGTTGATGCGGATGGTACCGCCGTTGCCCTTCACCTCGTCCATCATGTTGAGCGCAAGCACCATAGGGATGCCCAGCTCCATCAGCTGCATGGTCAGGTAGAGATTACGCTCGATGTTGGTGGCATCCACGATGTTGATGATGCCGCTCGGCTTGTTCTCCAGAATGAAGCGGCGGCTGATGACCTCCTCGCTCGTATAGGGACTGAGGCTGTAGATGCCGGGAAGGTCGGTGACGGTGCAGTCGGGATGACCCTTGATGATGCCGTCCTTGCGGTCAATCGTCACGCCCGGGAAATTACCGACGTGCTGCTTGCTGCCCGTCAACTGATTAAACAGAGTGGTCTTTCCGCAGTTCTGATTGCCGACGAGGGCAAAGGTGAGCGGACCCTTTTTTGCCGATGAAATGGGATGAAATGCGTCTTCTTCGTGATAACGGCCTTCCTCGCCGAAGCCAGGATGTTCCAGCCCCCCTCCAACCTCCCCCCGAGGAGGGAGGCTTTCCTCGCGCAGCTTTCTCCCCTCCTCCTCGGGGGAGGGGTTGGGGGAGGGGGCTGTTATCTCTATCTTCTCCGCATCGGCCAGTCGCAAGGTCAGCTCGTAGCCGTGGATGCGCAGCTCCATCGGGTCGCCGAGGGGCGCGTACTTCTGCAGCGTGACCTGCGTGCCGGGTATCATGCCCATGTCGAGGAAGTGCTGCCGCAATGCTCCCTCACCGCCAACGGCGAGGATGGTGGCCGACTGTCCTTTGCCAAGTTCCCTGAGTGTCATCGTTCTTAGCTTTTAAGGCTTTCGCTTTGCAAAGATACAAAAAAAGAGACACATAGCCAACAGCTACATGTCTCTTAACAATAAAAATACCTAAAAAAGGTGACGCGACAGGGACTTCGCCTCAACTATCCACGCTATGCCGGCCAACCACACACGTCTAATTGGCAAATTAGGCACGCCTAATTGCCCAACTAAACGTGCCTAATTGGACAACTAAGCGTGCCTTGTTCTGAAACGAAGCTTGCACCTACTCGGCAGAAGGCACGGAGGGCGTCTCCTCCTTCTTCTTTGCGAGGTATTCTGGAAGCGACATGCCTGCCTGGTCGAAGAGGTCGCTCAAGGGAGGAACGCTCTTCATGAGGCCCGACAGGAAGTTGGCTGTGCTGGTCTTGCCGTCGCCTGCTCCGCCGCCGTTGTCCCAAACAGTGACCTTGTCGATGTTGATGCCCTTGATGGCCTCGACTTGTGTCTTGACGAGTTCGGGCAGCTTCTCGAGCAGCAGGAGCGTGTATGCCTTGTTGGGGTCGCCGCCTGCGGCCTGTATCATCTTGTCGTAACCGTCGGCCTGCTTCGTCAGTATCTCGTAAAGACCCTTTGCCTCGGCACTCATCTTGGCGTAGGTTGCCTCTGCCTCACCCTTGGCCTTGATTGCAATTGCCTCAGACTCAGCCTGTGCCTTAATCTTGACAGCCTCGGCCTCACCCTTGGCTTTGATGGCGATAGCATCACCTTCACCCTTGGCCTTTGTCGTGATGGCATCGGCCTCACCCTGTGCATTGACGCGCTTCTTCTCGGCTTCTGCCTCGGTTGCAATCACGATACGCTTCTTCTCAATGTCTTGAGCCACGATGACATTGGCTGCCTGTGTGCTGCGTTCACGCTCGGCACGGGCAATTTCTGCCTTCTGCTCGGCACCATACGCTTCCTCCAAAGCCTTGGCAGCAGCAATCTTCTCGGCAGCCGTAGCCTTGCGTTCAGCCTCAGCCTCGGCCTCGCGAAGCATGGCCTCCGAATTGGCGATTTCCACCTTGGCCTGGTTCTCGCCCTTCACAGCATCGGCATTGGCGGCAGCGGTACGAATACGCATCTCCTTCTGAGCCTCAGCCTCACCAATCATACCAATCTTGTCCTGCTCGGCCACATTCACCTTGGCCTCGTTGTTGGCCTTAGCCTTACCCGTCTGTCCGAGCTTCTCCTGCTCAGCCACACGCACTTTGGCCTCGTTGATAGCCTTGGCCGCAGCCTCCTGACCGAGAGCCTCGATGTAGCCGCTCTCGTCTTTGATATCGGTCACATTCACGTTGATGAGCTTCAGACCAATCTTCTTCAATTCCACTTCCACATTGGCTGTAATGGCCTCCAGGAACTTGTCGCGGTCGGAGTTAAGCTCCTCGATGCTCATTGTGGCAATAACCAAACGAAGCTGACCGAAGAGGATGTCGCGAGCCATCTCCTGTATCTGGTTGGCGCTCTGCCCAAGCAAACGCTCGGCAGCTGCATTCATATACTCGGGGTCAGTACTGATACCAACGGTAAAGCGGCAAGGCACGTCCACGCGGATGTTCTGGCGGGACAGGGCGTTGGTCAGGTTGGCATCGATGCCGATGGGCGTCAGGCTCATGTAAGCATAGTCCTGAATAACGGGCCAAACAAAGGCACCACCGCCATGAACACAGTTGGCAGACTTCTTTGCACCATTGCCACTACCATAGATGACAAGGATTTTGTCGGCAGGACACTTCCTGTAGCGATTCGCCAAGAAAGCAACAATGGCTACGAAGAGGACAGCTCCCACAACAATAAGGGTTAGAGGATTCTCGAAAATCATAGTTTTAATTATTGGTTAATTGTTAATAAATCTCATATTTAGAAGACTATGCTGGCTCTACTTCAAGCACCTTCTTGTCTATTACACGCAGCACACGAACCTTGGCACCCGACATTATCTGCTCTCCGGGGGTGCGGGCATCCAATTCCTGAACAGAGCCGTTGAAGCTGATTTGCACCTTTCCCAAGCCCTGACCATTTGCCGGGATGCGCAGATAGACGTCACACACCCGACCGACAGAGTCGTTGATGTCGAAGGCACCGTTGCTCTGAAGCTTCATCATCTGACGGAACAGGAAGAGGAAGATGCCTACGAAGAGACAACCCACCAACGCTGCCACCAGCCCAAGGACAATGGGATTGGCGATGGTGTTCCACAGGCTGATGCCTGTCCAGCCAAAGCCCAGCAGGAAGTAGAAAACGTTGCGGATAGAAAGCAAATGCATGGCTCCGGCATGGTCGAGGCTGTCTGCATCGGCATCTGTATCTGCGTCGAAGTCCACATCAACATCGCCTGTATCTACATCGCCCGTGCCTGCGAAGGACATCGCCATCTGTATAATTACAACGATAGAAGCAAAGATTGCAATACCCCAATACACTCTTAGGGTCGGGTCTAATTGGTTGAACCACTCTGAAAGGACACTCATAAGCATGTAATTTTATTGTTTGACATATTATCTTTTGCGTTTCTTCGATACAAAGTTAGCAGTTTTCCGTGGAATAGGCAACGAAAACTTGCTTTATATCGCACTTTTCGCTACTTTTGCAAACAAGAAATATCAAAAAAGTATGAAGGATTGCACAGGAAATCACCTGCTGAGTCTCTTTAGCCATTGCCCGAAGTGCGGGGCAAAGACTTTCGTAGAGGACACGGAGAAAAGCAAGCGGTGCGAGGCTTGCGGCTTCGTCTATTTCATGAACCCAAGCGCTTCGACGGTCGCCATCATTGTCGATGACCAGGACCGTCTGCTGGCTGTGCGCCGCAGCAAGGAGCCTGCGAAGGGGACACTGGACTTGCCCGGCGGCTTCTGCGACTGCTATGAGACGGGCGAAGAGGGTGTCCGCCGAGAAGTGATGGAAGAGACCGGCCTCACCGTCAACGCGGCACGTTACCTCTTCTCGCTGCCCAACATGTACCACTTTGGCGGAATGGACATCCCGACGCTCGACCTCTTCTTCCTTTGTAAGGTTGCTTCAACAAGTGGCGCAACAGCAATGGACGATGCGGGCGAAGTGCTTTGGCTGCCTTGGGATGAGGTCAAGGCGGAGGACTTCGGATTGAAGTCCATCAGTCTGGGCGTGTCTCGGCTGCTACAGATAAACGCTTCTCAGCCGGCCACCTTCCGCTGAGCCACGGAACACGCTCTATGTAAGGCACCAGCCAGGCACAGAGGCAGAAGATGACGGGCAGCAGGATGAGCACATCATCCACCTTGCCGTAGATGCTCCGGCCGAAGGAAAGGCGGGTGAACTTGTAGAAGTAGAGCATGGGATAGTGCGAAATGAAGAAGACCATGCTGTGCTCGCCGATGAAGCAGAGCCAGGGGATGCGGGGGACATCCAAGGTGAGCAAAACGCCCGCCAAACCACAAAGCACCAAGGTAGCATTCACGACAGCCATCACGGGATTGCCTGTGAAGAGGTTCTGGCTCATGTTGTAAGTGCCAGGAGTCACGATTCCCAGCACGACGAAAGCCGCCACCATCAGCCACGAAGCCCACATAACTTGCTCTCGACTAAACCTCTGCATCACCCAATGCCACAGCCTGCCGAGATAGAAGAAGTAGCAGGCGATGAAAACATTGCCGAGGCTCATCGGCACGTTGTTGCCCGTGCTGTATGCCCAATAACTGAGGGCAGGGAAGATAATCGTGAGCCAACACAGGTGCTTCACTTTGTCGATGTACCGCACCATCATATAGACGGTGAAGAAGGAGAAGAGGAACCAGATGGGAGAGTTGCCATAGAAGCCGCTCTTCATCCAGAGGTGGCTCCACTCCAACGGCTCGACGAACTTCTTATAGCGGTCAACCAGAGGGAAATAGAAGCTGAAATAGACGGCTGCACCGATGAAGCCGCTCATCAGATAAGGCACGAGCAGACGCTTCGAGCGGTCACGAAGGTAGTCGAGGTCGGTGCCTGAGGAGGTGCCTTTGTTGAAGTAGCCGGCCTTGAAGAAGAAGAAGCTCATGAAGAAGAAGCTCCACCGCATCACTTCCTGCCACCAATCCAGCTTCTCCTGACCGCAGAAGGCCATGATGTGGAGCGTCACCATGCGGATGATGCAGATGCCGCAAAGGATGTCGAAGGCGTGGTTTCGAGCTTTCATAATGGTCAATGCTCAATGGTTAATGGTCAATGGGAAAAACGAGTTCCTCTGGTCGGTGACTTATCTTCATCTCGTCTGGTATGTCTTTGCGCACAGAGCCGTAATGGTTGTTGAGGTAGAGCAGGAGGTCTCTGGGGGCGCAGACTTGCAAGGGACCCAAGGTCACGTTTTGTGCTTGCTTGATGTCCGCGATGGGCAGGTGCTCGCTCTTGGTGATGATGTTCTTCACTTCGTTCAGGTTCTTGCCGTTGAATGCCGTCTGCACCTTATACATTATATTATATATAGTGCGTTTGCTGAGGACAGAGATGAGCAGTCTCGTGAATAGGCACGGCAACCAGCCTCGCTTCCTTGGCTCCGGAATGTCGCACTTGCCGCAATGCTTCCATTGCCATATCTCAGTGGCGATGAAGAGGCCGTTGAAGAAGAAGAGTACGCTGTGTTGCAGCCGTTCGAGCCAAGCCTGCCGGGGAATCTTGTCGAAGGGGAAGATATCGACATAGATGCCTTGGTGCATCTTGATGTGCTTGAAAGTGGCCTCCGAGAAGCGGGAGCCGTTCATGCGGACTTTCATAAAGTAGAAAGGCGTGTGCGGCTCTGTGTCTGGTGTTTGCAGGAAGAAGCGGTCGCCCATCTCTTTTTGCGCAATCGCGGCAAAACGCTCGTAGTCGGGACGCATCATGCCCACATCGACATCATCGTCCCAGGGCAGAATCTTCCCCCAGAAGTAAGCACCGATAGCCGTGCCACCCGTCACGAAATAACGGATGCCATGCTTCCTGCAGATGCGATCCACCTCGCCCAGCGTCTCATAGAGCGCTTCCTGCAATCGCGATAATTCTGCCTCTTTGTAATTCACAATAACTATGAACTATGAATTATGAACTATGAACTAAAGCGGGGCTTACTTTCTTCGTTCCCAGCGCATTCACATATTCCATCTCGCCTGCCCCTTCCCAAGTGTCGGTCTTGGCACTGAGATTGTCGATGTGGCTCACGACGATGGCTTCCTGCGTGCAAGGCACGACGGGACTGCCGAACTCGCGCTGACCGTGATGCGCCAGGACGCAATGCACGATGCGCTTCGTCTCTTCCTTGTCGATGCCTCTGCTTTCAAGGATGTTCTGCAGCCAATGCGCTCCGATGTAGATGTGGCCGAGCAGGAACATATCGGGCTGGCTCTCGCCCGTCTTGCTGTACTCGTTCATCTTGCCGCAGTCGTGGAAGAGAATCGCGAGGATGCAATGCTCCACCTTCACCTCGTAGGGCAGGCAGGGATAAAGCCCTTCGAGCATCCGAAGCATCTGGTGCGTATGGTTCAACAAGCCGCCGGGATAGGCATGGTGCATGGCTGTGGCTGCCGGATAGAGGCAGAACGGCTCATAGAAGCGGCCGGCAAACTCCTCAACAATCGCCATCAAAGCCTTGTCTGTGCAATAGCTCAGGAGCTTCCGAATCGTGTCGTCCCAGACATCCCGACGTATCGGGCGGGGCAACAGATTGTAGAGCGGATGGTCAAGCAGCGGCTCCCCGCAGCACTTCAGGTCTCGCAGGTCGCACGACTTCTTGCCGTCGTTGTCCTTCATGTTATAGAAGACGACGAGCTGCCCAACCTGTGGCTCCGCCGTCGGTGCCATGTCCCAAACCGCCACATTGATGGTCTCGTTGAGGTTCGCCACCTTGAGCGAAGCGTACGGCGACCCAGTCTTCGTCGTCCCGTTACTGCGACTGATAACGAGGTATTCTTTGTTGTTCATCACTATAATTTACGATTTGACGATTTACAATTTATTTACGATTTAACTCTTGAACTTATTAAACCTTTTGAATTATTACTGGTGTTTTGTTTCGCAAAGTTACAAAAAAACTTTAACTTTGCACATCGAAAGGCAAAAAAGTTCATTCTTAACTATGAACTATGGACTATGAACTATGAACTTTAAGTGATGGAAAATGACATTTTATATATGAAGCAGGCGTTGGCAGAAGCCAATGAAGCCTACAGGCAGGGCGAGATTCCCATTGGTGCCGTCGTGGTGTGTCGCGACAAAATCATCGCCAAGAGCCACAACCTGACTGAGCTTCTCCACGATGTCACCGCTCATGCCGAGATGCAGGCCATCACTTCTGCGGCAGAGCACCTTGGCGGCAAATACCTCAGCGACTGCACACTTTACGTCACCGTCGAGCCTTGTGTGATGTGCGCCGGTGCCCTCGGCTGGTCACAAATCAGCCGCATTGTCTATGGCGCACCCGATGAGAAGCGTGGCTACTCCCGCTTCGCGCCCCAAGCCCTTCACCCTCGCACCCAAGTCACCTCCGGCATCATGGCCGAAGAATGCACCGAACTCATGCAACGCTTCTTTAGGGAAAAGCGATAAAAACGCAGAAAATCTGAAGTGGTACTTCGGATTTTCAGCGAAAATCGGAAGTAGCGGTCCCGATTTTCATACATATTACATGCCGCGCCCCAAGCCCTGCACCCTCGCACCCAAGTCACCGCAGGCATCGACCGAGGCAGAGGTGAAAAATTTGTTTCGGCAGCGGAAACACTTTGTTTCACGGGCGAAACAAAGTGTTTCCACGTGCGAAACAACTTGCCGGAACACGTCGGGCGAAGTCGGCAAATCAAGGTGTCGAGACAATTATTCACGCAATGTATTCTTTTATTTAATTTTTCTTCGTACCTTTGCACACGCAATTAGTCGTTTGGGAGATTTGTCGTTTGGTCGTTTAGGCATTTCATAAATGCTTGGAGGCCTTCGGTAACTTTCCCAAACAACTAAACGACCTGACAACAAAACGACTAAAAAAAGATATTATGAACAAGAAAGCTCTTTTGATGATCCTTGACGGCTGGGGCATTGGCACTCACGGCAAGGGGGATGTCATCTTCAACACTCCGACTCCAAACCTCGACAAAATCAACGCCACCTATCCTCACAGCCAGCTCTTAGCAAGCGGTGAGAACGTCGGTCTGCCCGACGGACAGATGGGAAACAGCGAGGTGGGACACCTCAACATCGGTGCCGGCCGCATCGTCTATCAGGACCTCGTGAAAATCAACCGCGCCTGTGCCGACGGCAGCATCCTGAAGAACCCTGAAATCGTCAGCGCCTACGAGTACGCCAAGAAGCAGGGCAAGAACGTCCACCTGATGGGCCTGACCAGCAACGGCGGCGTGCACTCCAGCCTCGACCACCTGTTCAAGCTCGTGGAAATCGGAAAGGAATATAACGTAGGAAAAACCTACGTTCACTGCTTCATGGACGGTCGCGACACCGACCCGAAGAGCGGCATCGGCTTCATCCAGCAGCTCATCGACAAGTGCGACGAGGTGGGCAATGCCGCTATCGCCAGCATCATCGGCCGCTTCTATGCAATGGACCGCGACAAGCGCTGGGAACGTGTGAAGATTGCCTACGACCTCCTCATCTCTGGCGAAGGCAAGCAGGCTACAGACCTCATCGAGGCTATGCAGGACAGCTACGACGAGGGCGTGACCGACGAGTTCATCAAGCCCATCAACAACAGCACGGTTGACGGCACCATCAAGGAGGGCGACGTGGTCATCTTCTTCAACTACCGCAACGACCGCGCGAAGGAGCTCACCATCGTGCTTACCCAGCAGGACATGCCCGAGCAGGAGATGCACACCATCCCCGGCCTGCAGTACTACTGCATGACGCCCTACGACGCAAGCTTCACTGGCGTTCACATCCTTTTCCCGAAGGAGAACGTCGAGAACACGCTGGGCGAGTACATCAGCAGCAAGGGCCTGAAGCAGCTCCACACAGCCGAAACAGAGAAGTACGCGCATGTGACCTTCTTCTTCAACGGCGGGCGCGAAGCTCCCTACGAAGGCGAGGAGCGCATCCTCGTGGCAAGTCCGAAGGTGGCTACCTACGACCTCAAGCCCGAGATGAGTGCCTACGAGGTGAAGGACAAGCTGGTGGAGGCCATCAAGCTCGACAAGTACGACTTCATCGTGGTGAACTTCGCAAACGGCGACATGGTGGGACACACGGGCGTTTATGAAGCTATCGAGGCAGCAGTGAAGGCCGTCGATAAGTGCGTCGGCGAGGTCATCGAGGCAGCAAAGGCAACAGGCTACGAAGCCATCATCATTGCCGACCACGGCAACGCCGACAACGCCATCAACCCCGACGGCTCGCCCAACACAGCCCACTCGCTCAACCCCGTTCCCTTCATCTACATCACTGAAAAGCAAGGCGTCACCGTAGAGAACGGCGTCCTTGCCGACGTTGCCCCCAGCATCCTGCACATCATGGGTCTGGAGCAGCCGAAGGAGATGACTGGCAAGTGCCTCATCAAGTGAAGAGTTAAGAGTGAAGAATTAAGAATGAGAGTTAGTTTTGCACTCTGATTAGTTGCTTAGATTCTTCACTCTCCACCATTTCCTCATCCTAGTGGTCGGCCCAGAGATATTGCATTGTCTTCTGGGCCGCCACTTTGTTTAGGGGCAGTTTATAGAATTGTGATATAAGTCAATTGGGGTGACGCATCAGAGAAGTCAAAAGGTTGAAAAACATCTATCACATTTCCTTTATTCATTAGGCGCTTCGCGCCAGACTTTTCCACAAATTATGATAAATCAGGGTTCACCAATTATGTAAAAATGGTGAAAGAGTCTCATTGAGCACAGATTTCTTGTTTTGAGGTGCTGTACTTTGACGTTTTTTGTGTATTTTTGCAGTCAAATCAATATTCACATAATATGAGTGTCATAATAGTCAATACCGAACAGACAGCCCACTACACTATCAAGGAATACTGCGGGTTGGTGACTGCGAACCAAGTGGTGGGAGCCAATTTGTTTGCCGATATGTTTGCTGGTCTTACAGACATCGTTGGTGGCCGTTCTGGAGCCTACCGTGAAAAGCTCGATAATCTGTATAAAGACGTGAAGAAACAACTATCAGAAAAAGCTCTTGAACTTGGAGCCAACGCTGTGGTAGGTTTTCGTATAGACTTCGACGAGGTGTCAGGCAAGGGCAAGAGTATGTTCATGGTAACCTGTATCGGAACAGCCGTTGTAGTCGAGCCAGACCGTTACGAGATCTACGAGAAACTCCATAACCTCAATATCTATTTGAAGGATGGGCTGCTCACGCAGGAACAATACGACTTTGAAAGAGAGCAGATAGAAGAAAACAACGAGAACATCCTTGCCAATGATGCAAGAAAACGGGCCGAACAAATAGCTGAAGAACAAGCCTTGAAGGAGGAAATACGTAAACGCAAGGCTGCGCTCTCTGCAGAGGAAGCTCACAAGCAGGAAGTCCTTTCTGCCAAGCGTGAGAATCTCTGGATGATGTCAGCTCAAGGCATTGAAGGGGCAGAAGTGCCATATTCGTTGAAAGGCAATTCGATGGACGAGGTTATCATAAATCTTATTGCCGAGGATAAATTCAATGAGGCTGGAAGATACTATATGGACGAAACTGGACTTGATGCCGAATCAGCCTATGAGTATGTATGTTGGTTGGTTGAAAAAGAATAAGGAACTATAACACACAACTTCATACATTTAACGCATAGCATGGATTACATTAAACCATCTCACGATTACAATACAAAATGACAATAGACTTACAAAATCTCTCTAGAAAACACAGAACAGAATATTTTGAGATTAAGCCAATACTTACAAATCTCGGAATAGAACTCTTACAAGAAAACGTAGGTGACAAACCAGACTTCCACTTCGATTATAAAGACAAGATAATAGGCCTTGAAACCACACGTTGTTA
>Ga0265298_10005516_pt1 | contig 15837 bp, 17 predicted proteins | sample AusTroGonzalo_MG_3_FD_193486 | JGI IMG/M metagenome (GOLD analysis project Ga0265298, IMG submission 193486) | Bovine rumen microbial communities from tropical cattle in Woodstock, Queensland, Australia - Gonzalo_01 | ecosystem: Host-associated > Mammals > Digestive system > Stomach > Rumen ... | reverse complement strand
GCCGCCGCCTCAGCCATCTTCATGTCCATGTCCACACGGTCGACGGCCAATGCCTTGACCTTGTCAGAACGGACGATGATGGATTTACCGTTCGGGAAGATGAACTCCGCGCCGTGGAACGTACCGAAGATATTGGGCTTGACGCCGGTCATCTTCAGAGTGTCCTCTGTGATGAGCCCCGCGCAATGCTGAGGAAGCCCCGGGACCTTATGGTTCTCCATGACCAGCACGTCATATCCTTTGCTGGCCAGGGACCTCGCTGCCAATGTTCCGGTCGGTCCGGCGCCGACCACGATCACGTCCTGCATCTGACCTCAGTTCTTCTTGGATTTCTCGTAGTCCGCGATGAACTTCTGGATACCCTCGTCGGTCTTGGGGTGGCTGACCATCTTCTTGAGGGTGTCGTAGGGGATCGTTGCGATGTCGCAGGCGTCCAGTGCCGCTTCGAGCACGTGGGTGGGTCCGCGGATCGATGCTGCGATGACCTCCGTGTCGTATCCGTAGTTCTCGAAGATCGTCATGATCTGCGATACAAGGTCTCCTCCGAACTGTCCGATATCGTCGAGACGTCCGATGAAGGGAGATACGAATGCGGCTCCCGCCTTTGCCGCAAGAAGTGCCTGGAGAGGCGAGAAGATGAGTGTGACGTTGACCTTGATTCCCTCCGATGAGAGGATCTTGGTCGCCTTGAGGGTCTCCACGCACATGGGCAGCTTGACATTGATGTTGGGGTGGATCTTCGCGAGCTCGCGTCCTTCCTTCACCATCTCGTCGCAGGTCATGGACATCGCCTCTGCGGAGATGGGTCCGTCGACGATCTCTGCGATCTCCCTAACACGGGTCCTGACGTCGACGCCTTCCTTGGCGATGAGACTGGGGTTGGTGGTTACTCCGTCCAGGATTCCCCAGCTGTTGATTTCCTTGATCATGTCCAGATTCGCTGTGTCTATGAAGATTTTCATGTTCAACCCTTCCTTGAAATCGATTTCTTCGCGGCATCGTAGATGTCCGCTGCTGTAAGTCCGTATTTGGCCATGAGGTCCTTGGGGTTTCCGGATTCACCGAAGGTATCCTTCGTTCCGACCCTCTCCAGCGGTGCGCATATGCTTCCGCTGAGCGTCTCCGCGACCGCGGATCCGAGACCTCCTATGATGCTGTGCTCCTCTGCGGTGACGCAGCATCCTGTCTTCTTCACTGATTCGACAATCGCTTCCTCGTCGAGGGGCTTGATCGTCGACATGTTGATGACCTCGGCCGATATTCCGTCGGCCCTGAGCATCTCCGCCGCTTCCAGACAGGATGATACCATCTGTCCGCAGCCGATGATCGTGACATCGTCCCCTTCCTGGAGGACGGTGGCCTTCCCGATCCTGAACTCGACTCCCTCGTCGAGTATTGTGGGGAAGTCCGCACGGCCCATCCTCATGTAGGCGGGTCCGTCGTAAGCCGCCAGCGCCTTGGTGGCGGCGTAGGCCTCGTAGGCATCTGCTGGTGCGACGACTACCATGTTGGGCAGCGAGCGCATGATCGCGATGTCCTCAAGGGCCTGGTGCGATGCACCGTCCTCTCCCACGCTGATTCCGCAGTGGGTGGCGACGATCTTGACGTTGGTCTTCGGATATGCTACGCCGAGCCTGATCTGCTCCCAGCACCTTCCTGTGGCGAAGACTCCGAACGTGGATGCGAACACGGTCTTACCGGATGCAGCGAGACCGGCGGCGATGCCGATCATGTTCTGCTCCGCGATTCCTACCTCCACGAACCTCTCGGGGCATACCTTCTGGAATTCGGATGTCTTGGTGGAACCTGCGAGGTCCGCGTCCATGACGACGACCTTCGGATCCTCTGCAGCGAGATCCGCAAGGGCCTTTCCGTAATAGTTGCGCTGTGCGAGCCTCTGTCCTGTCATTGGATGACCCCCTTGAGTTCCTCGACGGCCTTCTGGAACTCCTCGTCGTTGCAGGCCCTTCCATGGAATCCTGCATTGTTCTCCATGAACGAGACTCCCTTTCCTTTGACCGTCTTCATTATGATCACGGTAGGCTTGGATTTCGCCTTGTAGGCCTTGTCCAACGCCTCCAGGATCTGACGCATGTTGTGTCCGTCTATGATGATGACCTGCCATCCGAACGCGCTCCACTTCTCGGGGAAGGGCTCCAGTCCGACGGCATTCTCTGTGTCACCGGTGATCTGCAATCTGTTGCGGTCCACGATGGCGATGAGGTTGGTGAGCTTATTCTGGCGTGCGAACATCGCAGCCTCCCAGTTCTGCCCTTCCTGCATCTCGCCGTCTCCCAGCATGCAGATGGTCTTGTACTCCTTTCCGTCCATCTTGCCTGCCAATGCGATACCACATGCCATGCTCAGTCCCTGTCCGAGGGATCCTGTGGACATCTCCACTCCCGGGATCTTTCCGCGGACTGGGTGTCCCTGTAGCTTGGATCCGACCTTCCTCAGTGTAACGAGGTCCTCGACCGGGAAATAACCTGATTCCGCCAGAGCGGCGTACAGTACGGGTGCGACGTGTCCTTTCGAGAGGACGAACCTGTCCCTGTCCTCCCATGCGGGATTCTGGGGATCGTGCCTCATTACCCCGAAATACAGGGCTGCCATCATGTCGGCGGCCGAGAGCGAGCCCCCGGGGTGTCCCGAGTGGGCCGCATAGGTCATCTCGACGACATGCAGCCTCAGCTTGTTCGCAATGTTTTCCAGCTCTGCCGCGGTTGGACACTCCATCTTCTCACTCGCTTTCGATCCTGGGCGCCAGCAGGTAGCTTACCTGGGCTGCTCCGTCTGCCAGTGAGAACACGAGTTTCACCGGGTAATCGTTGTCAAGCTCAATGTTAACCTGTGTTCCCGTGGGGATAGCCTTGATTATGTTGGCCAGATACTCAGGGGGGAACATGCTGCACACATCTGTGTCGGTGGAAATCTTAGCAGCGGCGGAGTCCAGCTTAAGACTGACTGAATCTGTGTCGCCCTCGCATGAGAGCTCGAAGAACTCCGGTCCTGCTTTGAGTGTGATGTGATCCGAGATCGATTCCACTGCACGGATTCCCTTCTGCAGCTCCTCGATCGGAACGGCGATGTTGGCCGTGAGGTTGAGCTGAGGGACCTTGGGATCGGTCATGCCGGTAGTGTCGATAAGGCTCATGCGCCTGGTGATGTTGCCCACCTTGAAGACGAGCTTACCGGTGGAATCGTCCTGCTCCATCTTGATGGTCTCTCCGGCTCCTGCGAGTTTCAGGACTCCTTTCACTTTGTCAAGGTCGAGACCGAGCTCCGTGTCCTCGGCTGAATAGGACTCGAACGCATTCTTGGTGATGTTCATCTCGATCATGGCTACGTGTGCGGCATCCACGGCCTTCAGGGTCATACCCTCGGGTTTGATGGTGAATTTCACCTCATCGATGAGTGTCGAGATAATGTTCACGAGACCCTTGAGCGTATCAGATTTCAACTCTGCGCTGAACATCCGAATCGCCTCAGTACTCTCTCCATGAGTGGTTGCACTTGCAGCAACGGTAGATCCTCGTCTCAGGTTCATCAGCTGAACGGGTCTGCCTTATGACGAAGAACGCCTCAGAGTGTCCGCACTCCGGACAGGGGATGCGGGTCTTGGGGAGGGTGGCGACGTTCTCGGTTATGACCGTGGTCTCCTTCTCCTTAGCATCCGTCTTTATAACTTCGGCCTTTCCACCGATATCCTTGGTGGCGCCGCATGAATTGCAAACATACTTCCCTTCCTTAGGGAACATCATTGAGCCGCATGAACAGAACATTTAATCAGCCTCTTGAGACTGCATCGACTGCCTGTATTTTAACGTTGACGCGCGCACTTAATATAGAAAGGGTAAGGGGTTTAAGAGGGGGTGTCCCCCCTCGCTTGAAAATCATTTCTTAGCCGGTTTCTTCTTCTTTTTAGCGGCTTTCTGAGCACGGATGTTGGCCTTGACTGCGGCCGCAATCTCGTTACCCTGGTCGAGTCCGTCGGTGATGGTGTTGATATCGTATCTGATGATCACCCATCCGTCTTCCTCGAGCTTGGCATCGTTGGTCTTGTCGAACTCAGCAGGATCCTGGACGTATACGGCCACCTTTCCCTTGACGAATGCGACGGGAATGTGGTACTCTCCGTAGTCCCTCCTGCACCTCAGACCCTTGTTCCAAGCTGCCCTCCTGACGAGTGCCTCGGGTGAGTAGTCGGTGAAGATATCCTCGAGGACCTCTTCCTCTTCTCCCTCATCTTCCTCTTCCTCGTCGGCGACTGCCACTGCTGCGACCGCGGCTCCGGCAGCTGCTGCTGCGGCGGCCTCTGCGGGTGCCTCCTCAACGGGTGCTTCCTCTGCAGGTACGGGTGCGGGCGTCTCCTCTGCGGGAGCAGGTTCCTCGACAGGGGCCGGTTCGGGTTCTGGCTCTGCGGGTGCAGGCTCCTCCTTCACAGGCTCTTCCTTTACGGGTTCCTCTTTGGCGGGCTCTTCTTTTGCCGATTCCTCTGCGGGTGCAGGCTCCTCGACGGGTGCAGGTTCTTCCTTTGCAGGCTCCTCCTTCACCGGCTCCTCTTTGACAGGTTCTTCCTTTGCAGGCTCTGCCTCCGCAGCTGCAACTGCAGCTCCGGTCGCAGCACCTGCGGCTGCTGCCTTGTTGGCATCCTTGGACGAGACGAGCTTGGACATGAAGTCGTTATTGGGCTTCTCCTCCTTCTTGGCCTCGACTGGAGCGGGCTTCTCGGCAGGCTTCTCCTCTGCCTTGGGGGCGTCTTTCTTGTGAGCTTCTTTGTGAGCCTCTTTCTGAGCCTCGAGCTTCTCATGCCTCTCCTGTTTCTCCTGCTCCTTCTTGGCCTGCTCTTCCTTCTTGGCCTGCTCCTTCTTGTGAGCTTCGAGCTTCTCCTGCTTGTTCTGCTGTTTCTTCTCCTCTTCCTTCTTCTTCGCCTGCTCCTTCTGAGCCCTCTTGGCGGACTTCCTCTCAGGATCGATCTCGGTCTTGGCAGCGGGCGACGCGAGCGCCGTCATGCTGAGTCCGAGAGCTGCCGCAAGCCAGAATCCGATAACGAGAACTGCTGCAGAAGCAGAGATTTCAATGCTCTCGTTCATGAACATCAGAACGAGGAAAACGATTTCCAAAGCCATGAAGATGATGTTTATGTCCATGAGGCCTCTCATGCCCCTGACCCACTCGGCCCCTACGCTTGCGAGCATAGCGGCGGCCGCGACTCCGGAGAGGATCTTGAGGACCAGGACGTAATCCATGTCAGCGTCGATCATGAACTTCGCCCCGACACCCACCGCTCCCAGAACGATAATGAGTAAGGCTGCGATCTTCTCAATGAACTTGCCTTCTTTCAGCAGAAGGAGTATTCCGGCAAGGATTGCCAATACTCCCGCTCCCAGAACAAGGTACTGAGCGGTAGAGGTGAATACACCCGTGTCGGAACTGTCGTTCTTTGCGAGTATCATCACGAAAGCCGCTATGATGAATAGGACTGCAGAGAGCAGACCTACGTAATTTCCATATTTGCTAGCGGATGTTCCCATGGTGGAATGAATCTTTTTTAAAGCATTTAACGGTTTGCGATGTGTGGCTCATATTAATTTACCAGATTCATCCAAATGAGCCAGCATACAAGAATACATGTGCCAGACAATTTTTAATGCATTTTCATTAAAATACGCACACGTCTTAGGTTTTATATATTATACATAGATAGGGAAAGACCACTCTTATAATATGGGGCGCACGGAGGCCCTGTATCATCATCACAGTCAAGGAAGGAGTTTCCTTCTTTCACAAAGTCCTCCGATGAGGAGGCAATATACGAAAAGGAGCCTAACACAATGAAAATGAAGTGTAAATTCCTGGGCGGTGCCGATATGGTCGGACGCATGGGGATGACCATGGAGGGGGACGGGATGACCGCTCTGATAGAGTACGGTCTCAGTCCGACGAAACCTCCTGAGTATCCTCTGCCCGCACCCCGCATCGACTATGCGTTCCTTACGCATTCGCACCTGGATCACTGCGGTATGATGCCACAGATCTGCGGTAAGAACGAATGCGACCTCTTCACGACACCTCTGTCGGCGGAGATCTCGGAACTCATGATGTACGACACGCTCAAGATTGCGAAAGCAGAGGATTACCCCCAGCCTTACACGACCGGGGACATCGAGAGGACCATGAAATCGGTAGTCCCGATGACATTCAAAGACCAGATTACGATCAACCACATCGACGTGACCATGCTCGACGCGGGACACATCCCCGGAGCTGCGATGTTCCAATTCGACAAAGATGTCTCGACCATCTACTCCGGAGATATCCACACGGAGCCCCAAAGGCTCGTCGGAGGAGCCAGGCCAGCCGACTGTACCAACCTCTTCATCGAGGGTACCTACGGAGGCCGCAACCACCCTGACAGGAAAGTTACGGAAGAGGCGTTCATCGCCAAGATCGAGGAAGTACTCGACCGCGGCGGAAAGGTCCTCATCCCCTGCTTCGCTGTCGGAAGGACACAGGAGATCATGCTCCTGCTAAGGAACCTCGGTTACGAGATGTGGGTAGACGGAATGGGAAGGTCAGTGACCCGCCTGTTCCTCGACTATCCCGAATACATCAGGGACGTCAAGCACCTGAAAGCAGCAAAGAGGAAGTTCAACGAGGTAAGAAACGCCAACTCCAGGCTCTCCGCCATCAAAGGCGAGATCATCGTCACAACCGGCGGAATGCTCGACGGAGGACCCGTTCTCGGATATCTCAACGCGATCAAGGACGACCCCAAGAGCGCCATCCTGCTGGTCGGCTACCAGGCCGAGGACACCAACGGAAGGATGCTCATGGAGGAGCACTGCGTGAAGATCGACGGCGAGATCGTGAACATCTCGTGCGAACTCCAGAAGTACGACTTCTCGGCGCATGCCGACCACTCGCAGATCGTGAACTTCATCAGAGAGTGCGATCCTGACAACGTCATCATCATGCACTCCGAGGCCCGTGAGGCCTTCCTGCCCGATCTCGAGGGCGACTTCAACGTCATCCTCCCGACCACCGGCGAAGAGTTCACTCTGGAATTCTGAAACCATAAACCTGCCTCCGGGTAATCCGGAGGCCTGGTATTCACCATCCTTGTTTATATCGAGTAACCGTTACACGGAATCATGTCGCTCAATCTGGAAGAGTACACATGCGAATTCTGCGGAGGACCGTGCAAGAACGTCATCTACGCCGCGTTCGTCTGCGATAATCCGGAATGCATAGAGAAAGCAAGGGTGGCCCGCGGTGGTCCCGGCGGCCATATGAAGAGAAAAGCCGAAGGCAAACCCATAATCCCTCAGGACCTCGAAGAGGCCGTCGAGGACAACAAACGCGTCTGATTCTGAAACAATCCAGGGGCGCAAGCCCCTTCAATTCTCCACCCACAGCTCATCCACGAGCTTGGACCACTCCAAAAGCTTCTGGAAGGGCGGTACATCCACCATATCCGATGTCAGAAGGACCTTCTCGCAAAAAGCGGATATCTCGAACAGCGTATCCCTGGTCTGCTCGTCCAGATAGCCTTCGTCGAAGGCCCTGTTGATCAATGGGTCCAAAGGACCGATGACCCTCTTCTCGCCCAATTTCTTCAAGAGCTTCTGCTCCAGTTTGGTCCTGAGCTGGCTTGCGGTGCTTCTCGCTTTGAGGCTGTTGTAAGGGATGTCTGCCATATGATCCGAGGCATCAATGGATGCTGGACAATATCAACGTTGGTACAGATTCCCGAGAATTGAAGAAATAGGGCCGGTCCGTGGACCGGCCAGTTTAAGTTTCAGTGCCTGAACACACGGCAGCCGGTGAAGACCATCGCCATGTTGTGCTCGTTGGCAGCATCGATGACCTCCTGGTCCCTAATGCTTCCTCCGGGCTGGATGATCGCCGTGACACCGGCCTTGGCAGCCTCGTCGACTCCGTCCCTGAAGGGGAAGAAGGCATCGGATGCCATGACGCATCCCTCTGTGGGCTCGTTGGCCTTCATGGTGGCGATCTTAGCGGAATCCACACGACTCATCTGTCCTGCACCGATTCCGACTGCACGCTCTCCCCTGACATAAACGACAGCATTGGAGGTGACGTGCTTGGCAAGCTTCCATGCGAAGAGCAGCGAGTGGACCTCCTCCTCCGTGGGTGCGCGCTTGGTGATGACCTTCAGGTTCTTGGGGTCGACCAGCACATCCTCGTCTGTCTGTACCAGCATTCCGCCCTGGACCTTCTTCATCTTGTATTCCCTGACCCTCTCGGAAGGTCCGATGGGGCAGTTGGTCCTCAGGAGACGGATGTTCTTCTTGGCCTCCATGATCTCAACGGCGCCCTCCTCGTAGTCGGGACAGAGAACGGCCTCCACGAAGTACTTGGAGATCATCTCCGCGCACTCCTTCGTACAGGGCCTGTTAAGACAGATGACGCATCCGAATGCAGAAAGGGGATCGACGTTGTATGCGGTCTCGAATGCCTCGAAGATTGTGTCCGCAGATGCGAGTCCGCAGGGGTTCGTGTGCTTCATGACGACGGCTGTGGGCCTCTCGAAGTCCATACAGATGTCCAGGGCCTTATCGAGGTCCAAGATGTTGTTGTAGGACAGTTCCTTACCCCAGAGGCACTCCGCCTTGGCGACTGTGGGTCCGGGTGTGAAGGGGTCCTTGTAGAATGCAGCCTTCTGGTTGGGGTTCTCTCCGTACCTGAGGTCCTGGACCTTCTCCAGCGGGATAGGGAAGGACTCGGGGAAGTCTCCGATGAACCTCTTCTTCATCTGGGATGCGATCATCGCGTCGTAGTTGGCTGTTGCGACGAATGCATCGGCCATGAGCTTCTCGTGGAGCTCCAGGCTGAGCTCGCCCTTCTCCTTGAGCTGTGCGAGGATCTCAGGGTACTGGGAGGGATCTGTTACGACTGCGACCGACTGATAGTTCTTGGCCGCGGCGCGGATCATGCTGGGTCCGCCAATATCGATGTTCTCGACGATATCCTCGAACTCGACTCCCTCTTTCAGGACGGTCTGCTTGAACGGATACAGGTTAATGACCACCATGTCGATGGGCTCGATGCCCTTGTCCTTGATGGCGCTCATGTGTTCCTTGACGTCCCTGCGGGCAAGGATACCTGCGTGGACTTTGGGATGGAGTGTCTTGACACGGCCGTCGAGCATCTCGGGGAATCCGGTTACGTCGGATACCTCTGTGACCTTTATGCCGTTCTCTTTCAGAAGCTTGAATGTTCCGCCTGTGGAGATGATGTCCACGCCGGAAGCTGCAAGCTCCTTCGCGAAGTCCACTATCCCGTTCTTGTCGGAAACGCTGATTATTGCCCTTTTAATCTTAGCCAGATGCACACCCCCTCGTATAGAGGAAATGCATACCTTGTATGCATTTTGAGAATCAGGTGATTACATATAAGAGTTGCACCGAGCCCCTCATCGGACCGTCAGAAAAGCCTTTCGGATATTCCTCAGTTTCTTTATACTTCTACCCTCTGAACATTCCCATGTATCAGCTTACCTTGAACATGTATGAGACCGTTGGGCTCGCGGCGGTCGTTCTGTTCGTGGGTACGATACTCGTAAGGCATTCCAAGCTGCTGAGGAGGTTCTTCATCCCTGCGGCGGTCGTAGGCGGTATGCTGTTCGCCATTGTCTCGCTGTGCCTGTATTCCGCGGATATCGTCGAGATACAGTTCGATGACACCCTCAGGCAGATCACGATGATGGTCTTCTTCTGTTCCATCGGATTCCTGGCATCCTTCAAGATGCTGAAGGCCGGCGGCAAACTCGTTTCGATCCTTGTGGTACTGATGCTCGTGCTCATACTGATGCAGAACGGCGTCGGGATCGTGTGTGCCGACATCTTCGGCCTGGATTCCAAATACGGTCTCGCTCTGGGATCCATCTCCCTCTGCGGGGGCCACGGGACCGCTGCGGCCTACGGAGAGCTTCTCGTAGATGATTACGGCCTCGTAGGCGCCGACTCCGTGTGCCTGGCGTCAGCGACATTCGGATTGGCGCTGGCAGGATTCATCGGAGGCCCTCTGGCCAAGAGGCTGGTGTGGAAGCATCGTCTGGAACCGTCCACCGAAGACTACGAATTCAAGGTGAAGGAGCCTGAGAAGCTCCAGGAACGCCGTTTCCTGACGGCTGCGGGGATGATAGCCGTATGCCTGGGTGCCGGAGCTGTTTTCAACCTCTTATTCGAGGATACGGACATCACCCTCCCGGTTTACCTGGGTGCGATGCTCATCGCCTTCGTGTTTCGCAACACCGCTGAGAAGATAGGTGTCGAGGTTCCGGTCAGGGAGGTCGAGATCCTCGGATGGGTCTGCCTCTGCCTGTTCCTGTCCATGGCCCTGATGTCCATCAAACTGTGGGAATTGGAAGACCTGGCTCTTGCAATGGTCGTTACGCTTCTGATACAGGCCGTCGCCCTGGGCCTCTTCGTTTATTATCTCGTCTTCAGAGCCACAGGGAAGAACTATGAGTCCGCTGCACTGGTCACCGGAGTCGCAGGATTCGGTATGGGCGCCATACCCAACGCCATCGCCAATATGGAGGCGCTGATAAGGGAGCACGGACCTGCCCCCGTGGCGTACTTCGTCGTCCCGATCATCGGCGGGGTGTTCCTCGACATAATCAATGTCGTGGTCCTCACGGTCCTGCTCAACCTGTTGTGAGTTTGTGATATTTTCGGATCGAATGATGTTACTCCGATTACGGCGACGAAATTCTCGGCCGGAAACAGCCGGACGGCAGTACAATTCAGAGAAATCGCAAAAAATTAGGGGATCCGGACTTCGGATTTCTCCGAAATCCGGATAGATATTAGGGGAACCCGAACCTCCAATCCCTTTTTGGTTCAGGTAAATCGTTTGTTAGGGTTAGACACACCTACTATCGACATCTTAACCCAGTAGGTACATCCTTGAAGGGTCATTAGTTTTACATTGTATTTAAGCGTTAGGTATTCATTTTCAGTAAATGTACAAACCAGACATGTTACTTATGAACACATCCGTCCATCTGTACACCTACTCCCTGCATAGCAGGTCTCATAGCGGGCCTCTGTATTAGTTCTCGGATATAATAGTACTCTCATCTCCACGTTGAAATATAGTAAGAAAACGCCGTCTGACTCATACAGGATCATCCTCTCCGGCCTGGATTGGATGTCTAATCCATCCATTCGGCTGGATGGCACAGGATCCAAAGAATGAGCTATAACCGGCTGAGAACACGGAAAAATCGAAAATAGTAAAGGAAAAACAGATAAATTGGGGTCCGAAGACCCCTTTGAGTTTCAGTAGGAGACACCCTGCCAAAGCATGGCGTTGGCGACCTTCTCGAATCCGGCGATGTTGGCTCCTGCGACGAGGTTGCCTTCCATTCCGTACTTCTTTGCGGCCTCGGATGCCTGCTTGTAGATGCTGACCATGATGTCGTGGAGCTTTGCGTCGACCTCATCGAAGGTCCATGCGAGCCTCTGACTGTTCTGGCTCATCTCGAGGGCGGATGTTGCGACTCCACCAGCGTTGGCTGCCTTTGCGGGTCCGAAGAGGACGCCTGCCTTCTGGAATGCCTCGATTGCCTCAGGTGTGCTGGGCATGTTGGCTCCCTCGGCGACTGCCTTTACGCCGTTCTTGATCAGGATCTTTGCGGACTCTCCGTCCAGCTCGTTCTGTGTTGCACAGGGGAGTGCGATGTCACAGGGGATGGTCCAGATTCCCTTGCATCCCTCGGTGTACTTGGCTGACTTGGAGTAGTTGACGTATGTCTTGATTCTGTCCCTCTTGACCTCTTTGATCTCCTTCATGATCTTGTAGTCGATTCCCTCGGGATCGTAGATGTATCCGTTTGAATCAGAGACTGCAACGACCTTCGCTCCCAGCTGGGTTGCCTTCTGGCATGCGTATGTAGCGACGTTTCCGGATCCGGAGATGACGACTGTCTTGCCCTTGAATGAATCCTTCTTGTCCTTGAGCATCTCGTCGGTGAAGTAGCAGAGACCGTATCCGGTTGCCTCTGTCCTTGCCAGGGATCCTCCGCAGGGGATTGCCTTTCCGGTGAGGACTCCTGTGAACTCGTTCTGGAGCCTCTTGTACTGGCCGAACATGTAACCGATCTCTCTTCCGCCGACTCCGATGTCTCCTGCGGGGACATCTGTGTCCGCACCGATGTGCTTGGCGAGCTCTGTCATGAAGGACTGGCAGAAGCGCATGACCTCTGCGTCGGACTTGCCCTTGGGGTCGAAGTCCGATCCTCCCTTTCCTCCTCCGATGGGGAGTGTGGTGAGACTGTTCTTGAAGATCTGCTCGAATCCGAGGAACTTGAGGATCGACAGGTTGACTGAGGGGTGGAGCCTGAGTCCACCCTTGTAGGGTCCGATTGCGGAGTTGAACTGTACACGGTATCCGCGGTTGACCTGGACCTTGCCCTTGTCGTCTACCCATGAGACGCGGAACATGATGATCCTCTCGGGTTCAACGATCCTCTCGATGATTCCTGCTTCCTGAAGCTCGGGCCTTGCTTCTACGACGGGCTCGAGGGATTCAAGTACTTCCCTGACGGCCTGAAGGAACTCGGGCTGATCCTTGTTGCGCTGCTCAAGACCTGCATACACTTCCTTCAGATACTTGTTCTTAATAGCCATAGTTACTCACCTGGTTACAGAAATATATCCTATATTCCCTGCGGTGGGCTTGATATTTCTCATCTAATAAAAATTGAACTAATCGTAATCCATTTTTGGTACAAATTTTGTTTTTCATCGTACACTCTGAAAAAAATCATGTCGGATGCCGAACAAACACCGATACGATAATCGTAGATTTTTATGCTCGAAGCGGATACAAAGGACCGCAGGAGAACGTTCCGCAGGGGTGTGAAAGATGAAAAAGAAGGACCTTGAGATGGGATTGCAGAAAGTGAGGAACTTCGATGATCCCGATCCGTCCCTCGAGCAGTACATGACCCCGGCGGTGATCGCTGCGGACATCCTCTTCGATGCATACAGGAAGGGAGATGTGGAAGGACTCAAGGTCGTAGATCTGGGATGCGGCACCGGGATGTTCTCGATAGGCGCATGGATGCTGGGTTCCTCGCAGACCATAGGGTTCGACATATCCGAATCCGCTCTGAAAGTAGCTGAGGAAAACAGGAAGGATCTCGGTGCAAACGTTGAGTTCCGCCATCAGGACATACTGTCGGTGGAGGAGGGAGCTGATACGATTTTCATGAATCCGCCCTTCGGATGCCAGAACAGGAACGCTGACAGACCCTTCCTCGACAAGGCCATGGAGCTCTCGGAATGCGTATACTCCATACATATGGCCAACACACTGGATTTCGTGAAGGAATACTGCTCGGAACGCGGCAGAGAGGTCACTTATTATAAAATCTATAAGTACGAAATCCCTCATACATTTTCATTCCATACTAAGACGAAGAAGACGGTTGACGTCGCGGTCGTCAACATAAGGTGATTTCACATGACAGAATCCAAATTCGTGTTCCCCGGAGAGGAAGTGGCCTCTGAAGAAGAGTATCTGGCTGCTGAGGGGACTTTCGCAGAGAACGGGGTCATCTACGCCTCACAGGTAGGAGAGCTCGTACTCGATGATGCAGAATGCGTAGCCAAGGTAATCTCCCCCAACCCGCCGAACGTTCTGGCGGTCGGAGATATCGTGTACGCCGTGGTCGGCGACATCAGGAGCACCATGGCTACTGCCGACGTTTACGTCAAAGAGGGAGTTGAGAGGAGGCTCGGCGGCGACACATACGCAACGATCCACGTGTCCAAGATCTCCCCCAACTACACAGACGATGTCTCGAAGGAGCTCAGAAAAGGAGATTTCATAAGGGCACGCGTTACAGCAATCAAACCCGCCCTCCAGCTCACCACGAAGGACGAGCACCTCGGAGTCATCAGGGCCCAGTGCGGAAAATGCAAGACGGAGATGGTCATAAGCAAGAAAGGCGACGGCCTCTTCTGCCCGGAATGCAGATACGCAATGCCCAGGAAGCTCGCTGACGATTACGGCGACGTGGACCTCAAATGAAGCTAGTGGCACTGATCTCCAACGGAATCGACTCCCCTGTCGCATCATACATAATGAGCAAGAGGGGAGCGGACGTTATCCTTCTCCATATGGACAACCGTCCCTACACAGACGACCGTTCCATGGAAGTCGTGAAGGCATTGGCGGACAGGCTCAGAGAGGTCACCGGAAAGGGGTTCCCGCTCTATGTGGCGAACCACGGCGAGAATCAGACAGCCATCCACGACAAGTGCGATTATCATTATCAGTGCGTCATGTGCAAGCGCGTGATGCAGAGGACCGCAAGGGAACTGGCGAAGAATCTCGGGGCGGATGCGATCATCATGGGGGATTCCCTCGGTCAGGTCGCTTCGCAGACCCTGAAGAACATCAGGTCCGAAAACATAGGATTGGATTTCCCTGTCCTGAGACCGCTGATCGGTATGGACAAGCTGGAGATCATCGACATCGCCAAGAAGATAGGGACATTCGAGATCTCGATCAAGGAGACCAACGGATGCCTCATAGTTCCGACGAGACCCATCACAGAGGCCAATCCGGAGAAGGTCGTCAGGATGAGCGAAGAGCTCGACCTGGATTCGATGGCTAAGAAGTGTGCCAACAGCGCTGTTCTGATTCACTGATTCCTGTATCCTCTGGGAGGGAATGCAGGGCAGGCATCGATCTCGTCATCATCATAGACCATGTCGATGGTAACTCTCGAGATATAGCGTGCGACATATCTGGAAATGTAAAGTGTGTGTCCTCCGACCTCGATACGGATGTCGCTCTCCTTAGGACCTTTGACCGATGTAGGTACAAGAGCAGGTCCGAGGCATGCTGTACAGACGCGGTAATCGCATCCTGCATCCTTGATGAGCTGTTCCACTTCGGGTTCGACGGTTATTTCCATGAAGGGTCGATTATTGACACCATAGATAAGCATTTGGCGTATGCGGACCTCACAGCATGGCCACGAGTGCGGATGCCATATTCTTCAGGGATGAGATGTCGTCGACATCGTTGCTGTACGCGTATGCCATCCCTCCGATGACCGCATTGGACAGAGTCTCGAGCGCGAGCTGATCGTCCGAACCTGTTGCCTTCTTCAGGGTCTTCACCAGCTTGTTGCTCCACAGCTCGTTGAGCTTGGTATCCTTGTCCACGTCGATGAAGAAATCGAACCTGTCAGAATGAGCGTTCATGAATTCCATGCTCTTGTCGATGAACACGCAGATATCGAAACCGTCCGTCATGGAAGCCTCGACGAATTTGAACATGTCCCTGATGATATCGCGCTGCATCTGCGTATGAAGGTCGTCGAGATCATGATAGCACTGATAGAATTCGCTCATGATTATATCGATGCGCTCGCACAGGGCGGACACCCTCATCTCGCCTCCGTTGACGCAGAGATCGATGTAGCCTTCCTGGATGCGCTCGTAGATATCGTCGGACATGAAGGATGCTAGAACTGAATATGTAAAAAATGATTCGGTCAGTACTTGGAATATCTGAAGAATTCCCTCTCCTTCGAAGGGATGTCCTGACACAGCTCCGCCGGGATCTCCTTCAATCCGGCGATCCTGCGGTCCATGATGACGGCGACTCCCCTGTCGGTCTCGGACCTGATCAGTCTTCCGATGGACTGCCTCATCTTGCGGACCGTTGGGATGGTCGAGGTGTATCTCATTCCGTCCCCGAACCTGATGTCGTAGTATCTCCTCATCGCCCTCATCTTTGCCGTCGGTTTCGGATAGGGTATTCCGATGATGATCGCCAGCTCCA
>Ga0265298_10005515_pt1 | contig 15840 bp, 7 predicted proteins | sample AusTroGonzalo_MG_3_FD_193486 | JGI IMG/M metagenome (GOLD analysis project Ga0265298, IMG submission 193486) | Bovine rumen microbial communities from tropical cattle in Woodstock, Queensland, Australia - Gonzalo_01 | ecosystem: Host-associated > Mammals > Digestive system > Stomach > Rumen ... | reverse complement strand
GCAGCACGAGGCAGCGCCCACTGTTCCCAGAGCGGGTAGGAGGGACAGCTCAGCTCGATGATGTGGACGTTGGCAGAATCCTCTACACAACGGTCCTCGCCAGGCTTGACGAAGACGTAGTACTCATCGTCAGTCTGCATCTGTTGCAGTTCCTTGATTTCCTGCAAGACGACATAGTCCATGCCGTGCTTGTTGTTGCGGAAAATGCGCTGGGCCTCGATACCTATTTTCATGGCTATTAGCAGTTAGCAGTTAGCTGTTTGATGACTTTCGCTGGAACACCACCAACCAGCGTGTTGTCTGGCACGTCCTTGGTGACGACAGCACCTGCCGCTACCACACAGTGACGACCAATGGTGACGCCAGGCAGAATGACGGCGTTGGCACCAATCCATACGTCGTCGCCAATGACGACAGGCTTCGTGCTGACACCTTGCTCGTCGATGCGCTTGGTGGCATCCTCGAAGTTGTGGTTGAGGGCTGTCACTGTGATGCCTTGTGCCAAGTTGACGTGGTTACCTATGCAGACAGGGCCAATGACGGTGCAGTGTATGCCGATGCGTGTATAGTCGCCAATGGTGACGTCGCCAACGGCGTTGTTGATGCAGCAATATGACTCGATGACGCTACGCTTGCCCAACCAGAAACGACGGTAGGGTGGCGTGTCCATGCGAGCACTCCAGTAGATTTTTGACCCACTGCCGCGATGCTGGTAGAGAGGTGCCAACAGACGGACGTACCATCGTGGACGGGCGTCGCGCTGGTTCATGATGAGGTAGTCCAAGAAACGCTTCAAGCGTGGTGAACTCTTCAATCCCTCTCGTAGTTGCTCTTTGTTTGTTTCCATTTCTGCCTACAAAAATACGGATAATTCTTGATTCGTCCAAATTTTCTCCGTAGTTATTTTCTTATCAGGGAAGAGCCCATATCACCCAGCTGTACCACATAGATGCCTTTGGCCAGTGTGGGCAGGGGTAGCGTGACGGCGGACTGCTTGGCGCTGATGCTTGTCTGGTAGACACGTGCTCCACCAGTGGTATAGATGCTGACGCTCACTGGTTGGGTGGGCACCTTGTCGAAGGTGATGTGTAGCTGTCCGTCTTTGGCCCAGATGGTAGCATCGTGTGGCTCATGCTGGCTGATCTCCTTGATGGCGGTGACACCCAGGATGTCCAGCAGACCACGGTAGGCATCTATCTCGCCATAGCCGTAATAGTTGTTGGGATAGTCGATGCCTTCCTCCGGATGGCGACAGGTGCGCTGCAAGACACCTATGATGTCGTCACGTGTCAGGTCGGGCTTGGCTTGTAACCACAGGGCAATGACACCTGCTACCACAGGACACGACATCGAGGTGCCGGAGTCGACATGCCAGGGATAGGTGCGTCCGTCGACCTCTACATGTGCCACGTCGTTCTTGGCGGATGTGGGGTGTTCCTCCAGATAGTAGCTGTTGTATGACGCAATGATGTTCCTGCCAGGCGCTACCACATCGGGCTTGATGCGTCCGTCAAGGGTGGGGCCTACTGACGAGAACGGACTCCACAGTCCTGCCTCTTCGTTGGCGTAGATGTTCGTTGTCCATTCGCCGTCCATGTTCTTATAACAGGTGCGGTGGGTGGTCGACCCTACCGTGATGGGCGCTGTCATGCAACCTGGTCCGAGGATGTTATGACTGACAGAGGCATCGTTCCACTGCGGGTCAGTGTCCAGGTTCGCCAGCGCATTCGATGCGGAGCCAATCACTGACGCCTGCTGGTCCTTGCCGCCAATGACGATGGCGATGGGTGGCAACTGACTGATGGCTTTGTTGGCGTTCATCAGCACCATGGAGATCATGCCTTGCTGGTCGAAGGCCGATGGGTAGCTTTCGATGGCAATAGCCAGCGTGTCGTTGTCGATGAAGAGTGTGTCGACGAACAGGTCGTTCCAACGCTTGTCGTCAGCAGCAATATGCAGCTGGTGGGTGGGCGTGTCGCTGTCTTTATAGGCATACAAGGAGAGCGCTACGGGTTGCTCGCTCTTGATGCGGTAGAGGGGCGCTTTGCTACTTGTGTTCAGGAAGGCGCCAGCCTGTTCCTTGCCTACGGGCTTGTCGATATAGGTCAGCTTCCTGCTTTCGTTGCCTGCTGAGGCGACCAGTATGCGTCCTGGTCCGATGAGTCGCTCCAGGAAGTCGTTATACAACAGGTCGTCCTCGTCCATATAGGGCGTGTAGCCCTCGCTGAACGATACCACACAGGGCTTCCCCTGCTGTTCGGCATAGTCGAAGAGGTATTTGAATCCTAAGGCATCCGTTGCTGAGGTGTAGAGGTCGTAGTCCTGCGCGTCAATGAATTCCAGATCGCTGGTGACGGCATTAGCTACCAGACACAGGTCGCTCTCGTAGGCAATGCCTCGATAGGGTGAGTCGTAGCCGCAGCCTGCTGCGATACCTGCCGTATGGGTGCCGTGCCCCTGTGTCTTTCCGTCGACGGCACAGCCCAGTGCCAGGATGTCGTCCTCAGTGAGAAACTCGTTGCCTACAGGCAGCTTGCGGACTGAGACGTCATCGCGCTTGGCCAGCTGATCCCAGAAGGCCTTGATGCGATATGCACTGCGCGATACATTATTATAAAAGGTGGGGTGGGTGAGGTCGAAGCCGACATCCTCCACTCCTACCACGACACCAGCACCTGTGAAGGCACTATGCTGTGGAGTCGTTTGGTAGACAGGCAGAATGTTGTTGACCTGTGCCACTGTGTCGAGTGTCACGTCAGCACACTGGTTGGCCTCTACACGCAGTACGGTGGATTCTTCGATGAGCTTGCCAATCTGCGATATGGGGATGGTGATAATGCTGATATCACCCAGCTGGGCATAGATCGTGCCACCATATTCTACCAGCTTCTCATTGGTGAGCGTCTCGCTGGTCTGCACGAAGACGGTGGTCAACCTGTCCTGCTCGTCGTCAGCACGTCGCGTAGCTTCTGACCGCTGACCGCTGACCTTCTCCTGCAGCCATATCGACAGCTTGCCCTTTTGCGCACTGATGGTCAGTGGCAACAAAAGGAAGAGGATGGTCAGCAAGGTATTCCTATAGCCCATAAGAAAACGGTGTTTTTATCCGATGGTGATGGTGTATCGGCTCATAAACGAGGCACCAGGTAACAGGTGGTTCATCAGCGGCTTGTCCTTGAACTCACCACGGAAGTCCCTGGGGTCGCCCAGTCCGTACCACGGCTCTATGCAGACGAAGGGAGCCTGCTTGCCGAAGGGACTCCAGAAGGCGCAGACGGGAGCCTTGTAGTCTACGGTCACTGCTGGGTCGCCATTGGTATCCAACAACATGGCGCGGTGGGTCTGACACTTGTGAATCTTCACACTGTCGCTGCGGAAGAAGTTGTTGTTGATTTCCAGAATGCCCATGTCTGCATCCAGCGGTATCTCTATCATGTCGTGACTGCCGTCAGCATAGCTCTTCAACGAATCCATCGGCTCCTCATTGTCCAGCTTGATGATGCCTTCCAGCTTACCGCCAGGCACGTTGAAAGCAGGGTGACCGCCTATCTGGAAATGAATCTCCTGACAGTCTGTATTCTCCACATGCCAGATGACGTGTACCTTGTTGCCTTCCAGTCGATAGCTGATAGCCAGATTGAAGCGGTAGGGGTACACCTTCAACGTCTCTTCCGACTCATGCAGCGCCAGCGTCACCTTGTCTGCCGACTGGCTGATAACGGTAAACTCTGTGTCGCGAGCAAAACCATGGCGCGGCAGGTGATATTCCTTGCCATCCACCACGTAGGTGTTATTGTTCACACTGCAGACGATAGGAAACAGGATAGGCGAGTGCCTTGGCCATTCGGGACCTGCCTGCCACATATACTCCCTCCCTTCATTATCTTTCACACTCTGGAGCTCAGCTCCCAGTTCAGCTACCTGTACGGTCAGCTGCTCGTTCTTCAGTTCTATCATAGTAGTAAATATTTCTTGTGTGCAAAGATACGAAAGTTTTGATAGGATTTGATGGGAAAGACATGTGGAAATAATTGCAATTAAAATAATTTAACATGCTTCCTACTTGACAATTAAGCTTTTTCTTTGTATCTTTGGCGTCGAATATGCGAGTCCTATTTATAGCACTTATCCTCCAGATGCTGTCCACAGCTGTCCGTGCTCAGTTTTCAAGCACCTTGCTTGAACGCTATAATATGACGTGTCTGGACTTGACCAGTGGACTGCCGCACGACCATGTGAATCATATCTTTGTCGATAGTCAGGGCTTCGTGTGGGTGTCAAGCTATGGAGGTGGCGCTGTGCGTTATGACGGATATACCTTCAAGGCGCCTCATCAGGGAGACAGTCGCTCGTGTCTGGGCTTTGCAGAAGACCGCCATCGTCGCCTATGGATAGCCTACGACGAAGGTACCGTTGTCATTGACCTGAATACCATGCGTCGTGTGGTGCCTTCTTTTGGTGGAAAAAACATCGGTGCTTTGCTCCAGCGTGCTTCTGTGAAGGTGTATTGCGACTCTAAGGGTGCCATGTGGCAGGTGGCTCGTGACACCATCTACCGTTATGAGTTCGACAAAGAGGGTAACGTCTCTACTATTAGTCGTTGCCGTTATCAAGGCAATACTCCCGATATCACCATTCGTGATGTGGACAATAATGGTAATGTGTGGGTTTCCACCTTGTTGGGTATTTCACGCCTCACCGCTGCAGGCAAGACGTTGAAGATGACGCCCATTCATGCTGTCCTGCAGACCCTCAAGGGACTTTTCGTCACTGACATCCTCCGTCAGGGCAGCAATGTGTGGATAGCCACCAATCAGGGACTCTATGAGTATAATCTCTACGATAATAGGCTCCGTTCTTTCTTCCATACCCCAGATGAACACTCTTTGTCGCATAACCATGCCACTTCGCTGGCGCTGACTGCTGACGGTAACCTGCTTGTGGGTACATTGAGGGGAATCTGTCTGTTCGATGCCACTCGTTCTGACTTCTTCCATTGGAACTCTTCAACGGCAGGCTGTCCACTGCCAAGTGACTTTGTCCGTTGTATGCTCAATTACGAGGGACAGCTGTGGATTGGTACTGAGACTGCTGGTATCGTACGTCTCTTGCCTAAACCCCTGCTATTGCAAAACTACGTCCATCAGCCCAATCATCCTGAGTCGTTATCGCCAAATCCTGTGAATGCGATGTATGCCGCTGCCGATGGTACCCTTTGGGTGGGAAATGTAGAGGGTGGACTGAGCAGGCGTGTAAAGGGCGAGCAGGGTACTGTCTTCCAGCATTGGACTACTGCCAACTCTGCTTTGTCGCATAACTCTGTGTCAGTGTTGGCACCTGACAAACATGGCCGCTTATGGATTGGTACATGGGGTGGGGGCGTGAACTACGTGGAGATGAATGATGAAAGCGTAAAGATTAAGAATGTGACGCTCCCTGCCGACATCAAGCACGAGACCCGTTATGTGGGAACCTTGGCATACGATTCCTATAATGATGCACTATGGATAGGTTCCAACGATGGCATCTTCCTTTATGATCCGAATACAGGCAGGATAGAAGACCCGTTCTCTGGCAATCGTCTTATCAGAGGATGTATCGGCGCCTGTATCGATCGGGCTGGTCATCTGTGGATAGGCAGCATTACTGGTGTATGTGATATCAATCTCCGCTCTGGCCAAAAAGGACGTGGCAATTTCTCCTTCCGCCACCTGCGCAACAAACTGGATAAGCCCCAGTCGCCCATCATTGACAGGATAACCTGTATCTGTGAGGCCAAAGATGGAACATTGTGGCTGGGAAGTGACGGCTACGGATTATATCGTCGTGTGGTTGGACAGAAAGGTCAGGAATCATTCCAGGTGCTGACAGTAGATGATGGATTGGCTAACAATTCCGTCAAGGGTGTCGTGGAAGACAACCAAGGACGACTATGGATTACCACCAATAACGGACTGTCTGTGTATGACCCCAGCCAGCATACCTTTATTAATTATGGAGAACATGATGGCTTGCTGTGTCAGCGCTTCTACTGGAATTCTGCTGCGAAGAGTCCTGATGGTACCGTCTATCTGGGTAGTACAAAGGGACTGACGGAGATTCGTGGTGAGAATATGGATGCCGTCTATCCTGAACACCTGTCTTTTACAGGTCTGATGGTAGATAATCAGGAGGTGACATCTTCTAACAGCGCTGTTCTCGACTTTGACATCTCGTATGCCAAGAAGATTCGCCTACACGAGTCTAACAAGTCGTTCTCACTCAGCTTCTCTACGCTGAGCTATGCGGGTGAGACGCAACATTATATCTATAGACTGAAAGGTTTTGAGGACGAGTGGATTGCCCTGAAACCTGGTGAGCATACGGTGAGATATACCAGTCTGAAGCCTGGCACCTATGTCTTTGAGGTGAAAAACAGTACGGAGGCAGGACTGGAAGGACAGACCATCAGTATAGAGGTGATTATTACTCCCTATTTCTGGAAGAGCTGGTGGTTCATGCTGTTGTGCCTCGTTGTGCTGACCATTGCTTTCATGTATATCTATCATCAGCGCCTGGCTACTCTTCGTCGTCAAGAGGCTGAGAAATTGCTTGTTCCCATCAAGAAAGTCTTGGAGGAATCCGATGCTCCTGAAGCCCTGCAGGTACGTATTCAGAATATCCTGCACCACCATGAGCGTATGAAGGAGAGCCGTCAGCGTAGTGTGGAAACAGATAAGCAGCAGACACAGCCTGCGAAGAGTTTCACGGAGCGTGCTACCGACATACTGGAGCATCACTATATGGACAGCCAGTTCGATGTTTCGGAATTTGCTGAAGCGATTGGTATGAGCAAGAGTCTGCTGGCCAAACGTATCAAGGAGGAAACAGGTCAGAGCACCAGTCAGTTTATCCGTAACTATCGCCTGAGCATTGCCCGCGAACTGATTCTTGAGAACTATGCCAACCGAAATATTATGGAAATTGCCTATAAGGTTGGCTTCAACGATCCCAAGTATTTCACCCGCTGCTTTACCCATTTGTACGGCTCTTCTCCGAGCACGTATAAGGCTACAAGGTAGATAAAATGAGGGGTGGACGATTTTGTCCACCTTTATTATTATTTTGTCCACCTTGATTTATGTCAAGAGCTGTATATTTGCAGCGAAAATTCAATTACATAACAATTTAACATAACCTAAAAACGTTACACATGAGAAAGAAAATGTTATTCTCAATGATGTTTATGGCGGGTGTAGCCGGAGGCCTTGCTGCCTTTCCTACTCCAGCGATGGCATCAGTGACACAATCCCAGACGATTAAAGTCAGTGGACAGATTGTGGATCAAGACGGACAGCCACTCATTGGTGCTACCGTCAAGGTAAAGAATGCGAAACTCGGTGTTGTTACCGATTTCGATGGAAACTTCACTATTGATGTAGCCTCTGATGGCGTTATTGTTGTCAGCTATGTAGGCTACAAGGATCGTGAAATTGCGGTACGCGGACGTGCGAGCCTCGGAGAGATTCAACTCTCTGACGACACCAACTTGTTGGAGCAGGTCGTTGTCGTAGGTTACGGTACACAGAAGAAGGCCGACCTGACGGGTTCTGTCTCTATTGTCAACGCTGAAGAGCTGAAGCGTGTCTCCAACTCCAACATCTCGACCATGCTGGAAGGTAAGGTTGCTGGTGTACAGATTACCTCTGACGGACAGCCTGGTGCTGACCCTGCCGTCCGCATCCGTGGTATTGGTTCTTTCGGTAGCACTGCACCTTTGTACGTTGTGGACGGTGTTCCTATGGGTACTACCATTCGCGACTTCTCACCGAACGATATCGAGACCATCCAGGTGCTGAAGGATGCATCTGCTGGTGCTATCTATGGTTCGCGAGCTGCTAACGGTGTGGTTATCATTACCACTAAGAACGGTAAGAAAGACCAGCCTCTGAAGGTAGACTACAAGGGCTATTTCGGTATTGATAAGATTTCCAGCAGCGTCTATGACGTGATGAATGCTGACCAGTACAGCCAGTATCTGGGTCAGGCATGCGCTAACTCCAACACTCCGCTGGCTGGTGGCTATAGCCTTGGTGCCGATGGCAAATACCATTTCCAGGATGCCACCAATACCGACTGGTTCAACGAGGTCTTCAAGACAGGTACCCGTCAGAACCATAATATCAACATGAGTGGTGGTGGTGCACACAATACTTATAATATAGGTCTGGACTACTTCCAGCAGAAAGGAACCTTGGAGGGTGCAGGTCCTAACTACGAGCGCTTCACAGCCCGTGTGAACAATACCTTCGATACTAAGTTCATCAGTTTCCGTACCAGCCTTGTCTACTCACACAGCAGTCAGGACGGTATGGGTCTGTCGAATGCTTCAGAATATGTACAGGGTCTGTATGGTGATGTCACCAACGTACTGCGCGGCACCCTGCTGATGCAACCTACCATCAAGGCCTACGACGAGAGTACATGGGTGCTTGACGATAGAGTGGGTCAGGCAAGTGGCTGGCACTATGACGCCTACGGTTATGGTGTGTACTATGACACTGTTCATGGCGATATCTCTGCTTCGAACCCCTTGCTGGTCAACAACCTGCTGACTCGTAACACTATTGTTGATCGCGTCGTTGGAACGGGTTCTGCTGATGTAGACCTGCTGAAGATGATTGGCATGGAGAACAAGAATCACAAACTGACCTACCGCTTGAACCTGTCATATAGCAAGACATACGCTATGGACAAGACTTGGGTTTCAGCATGGATTCAGAGTAACCGCGTCTATCTGGACAAGTCAAATGAGAAACTGACCAAGGGTACACGTAACTATACCAACTTCCTGGTAGAGAATACGTTGACCTACGACGGCAATATTGGTAAACACCACATCAACCTCCTCGGTGGTGTCACCTATCAGGAGGACAATACCAACAATATCACTGGTTGGGGTGTGAACTTCTCGGAGCCTTACTTCCTGCAGCTGCAGAATGGTGCAGAGACCTTCTCGGAGTCTTATGAGGATAGCCGCCGCATTGCGTCGTTCCTGGGTCGTCTGAACTACGACTACGATGGCAAGTACCTGTTGTCATTGGTCGTTCGTCGTGATGGTAGCTCCGTACTGACAAAGGACATCCGCTGGGAAACCTTCCCCTCTATCTCTGTCGGTTGGCGCTTCGATAAGGAAAATTTCTTCCCCATCAATCGCGACATCGTCAATATGTTCAAGCTTCGTGCCAGCTATGGTGAGCTGGGTAACGAGGCTGCCGTTGGTCCGTTCGCAAGACTTGCAACACTGGCCCGTAACAATATGACCTACAGCTTTGGCAACAACGCTGTTACTGGTTCAGCTATCTCTACCTTCGTCAATGAGAATATCGCTTGGGAGAAAAAGAAGACGACAAACTTCGGTATCGACCTGGCTATGTTCAACAACCGCTTAGAGTTTACTGTTGAATACTATAAGAACAAGTCTGAGGAGCTGCACTACAACGTTCCCGTTCCTGCCAATGCAGGTGTGGCCAATACCTCAGTAACGATGAATGCTGCCTCTATGGAAAACAGCGGTTTCGAGTTCTCGGCAACCTATCGTAACAATGATCACCCACTGAAGTGGCAGTTGAGTGCCAACCTGAGCACCCTGAAGAACAAGGTGACTTCACTCGGTTTCGGTACTGAGCAGTACATCACTGGTGCTTATATTACTAAGGTCGGTGAGGAAGTCGGTCAGTTCTATGGCTGGCAGTATGGCGGCATTATCCGTTCACAGGACCAGCTGAATGCCCTGAACGAGGTTGGTCGTGTCAGACATAACAATATTGAGTTGAGCAAACAAAATGCTAATCCTTCTTATGTCCCCGACCTCGTTGCAGAGGGTGGCTGGACCTATCAGGAAGGTGCCAATATCGGTGACTGCTGGTACTATGATGCCAATGGCGATGGTAAGGTTAACGCAGATGACCAGGTAGTACTGGGCAGCGGTATGCCTAAAGTCAATTTCGGTATTAGTGCTCGCTTCGAGTATAAGAACTTCGACTTGGCCATCTCTACCTTCGGTGCCCTTAACTATCACGTTACTGACGACATCTACAACAGCCTGAACTCTTGCTATGGTCCTGGCAATAAGGATGTGGCCATGTCGAATGCTAACCAATGGTCTGCTGATGGAAAGACTTATCTGTCAGACGTTCCACGTACCTATTATAGTAATAATGCTACTTTGGCTTGGAATGACCTGTTCAGCGATCGCAAGATTCAGAATGCTGCCTACTGGAAGATTGCCAATGTGGAGTTGGGTTATAACATCCCCGACAAAGTGTTCAAGGGTGTCATCACTGGTGCTCGTGTCTATGTATCGGCACAGAACCTCTACACTTTCACCAAGTATAAGGGATATAACGTTGACTATGCCGGTGGAACGTTCACTCCTGGTTTGAACTTCTGTTCATTCCCCAGTGCACGAACCTTTATGGCTGGTGTCCTCTTCTCGTTCTGATAAGTGAAGAATGACAGTGAAGAATTTGCTATCGCTATTATAATATAAAGAAGAAATAACTATGAAACTATATAAATTATCATTAGCCCTGTTACTGGGCATTGGTATGATGACATCGTGCAGCGACAAGCTGGATGTCAGCAATCCCAACCAGCAGACCTCAGAGTCTTTCGGTAATACTTCTGAGGACCTGGAAGAATGTATCATAGCATGTTATAACCATATCCGTATGGAGGGAACCTACGCCCGTGTAGGTTACAACATCGACGTTTGTCGTGGTGACGAGGTCTGGAACTCTTCACAGGTATGGTACTTGCCTTTCGATGACCTGAACGAGCCTGTCACTGACGAGATTGGCCAGTGGTCTTGGCGCGACTGGTATTATACCATTAATGTCTGCAACTTTGTGCTCTCACGCACTGGTAATGACAACAGCGCACTCAACGACAAGATGAAATTCATCAAGGGACAGGCATTGTTTATCCGTGGTCTGGCTTACTATAATCTGGCTGGTTTCTATCAGAACCCTGCCATCATCACAGACTATTCAAACTATTCAACGCTTGATGGCCTTTATGCCAGCAATGGTGACGATCCCAATGCACAGTATGATGCAGTATGGGGTCAGGTAGAGTCTGACTTCTCCGAGGCTATGACGCTGCTGCCCAGTCGCGATAAGGGTGGTGAGTGGTCTAAGGGCCGTGCCACCAGCGGTGCTGCTGCTGGCTTCTATGCCCGTGCACTGATGATGCGCCACAAGTACAGTGAGGCACTGACCGTGTTGAAGGACATCATCGCAGGAACCTATGGCACCTATAAGCTCATGGCCAACTATGGTGACAACTTCCGTGAGGGTTCTGCCTATGAGAACAACGACGAGAGCCTCTTCGAAGTACAGTATCTGGACTATGGCACACAGGGCGTCGATGATGAGTGGACACCAGTAAATACCAGTCCTAACGCTACTCAAGGACACGCTATCGAGAGTAATTTCGGTCCTGGCGACTTCGGTGGTTGGGCAGACCTCTCTGCTTCTCCTTGGCTGTATAACCTCTTTAAGTCTGAGCGTACCACCGATGGCTCTCTTGACCCTCGTCTCTATTGGACTATTGGAACCTATGAGCCCGAATGGGATGGCTTTGAGTATGGCAATGTGTGCTATACAGCAACGATGACTGCCGACAATTATGTTGTTACCAATAATGGTTATGGTGGTCTGCCTATTGCCAAGAACACTAATCTGCGTACTGGCGTCTACGATAAGGTTGTTACGGGTCTGCATTGTGGTATAAATCTGCGCATGATGCGCTATGCTGATGTGCTGCTGCGTGCTGCTGAATGTGAGAACGAAGTCAATGGACCTACCCAGCAGGCTATCGATTGGATCAATATGGTTCGCACCCGTGCTGGACTGAAGGACCTGCAGCTTGCTGATTTCAATACTGCCGACAAACTGTTTGAGCAGATTGCCAATGTGGAGCGTCCGAAGGAGTTTGGTTGTGAGACAGGTCGCGGCTTTGACCTCATCCGTTGGGGATTCTTCTATAACAGTGGTCGTCTGACCCAGCTGAAGGAGCATGGCGCTTTCAACTTCTGGACGAAGTCTGACTATGCCAATGGTAAGATTACCTATACCCCGAAGGATCCTGTTGACTATAGCAACTGCAGCAAGAGCTCATACGATACCTATGTACAGGGCCATGAGTTCCTGCCCATCTATCAGGGTACGTTGAATGCTAATCCGAATCTGGTAGGCAATTCAGCCAACAAGAGTACCAGTAATGCAAATTACTTCTCTGGCAAGGGTTGGACAGTACATCCTGTTGTGAACCTTTAACATGAATGATTAAACATTAAAGATTATATATTATGAAATTCAAAAATATAGCAACAGTAGCTTGTTCTATAGCGCTCGGAATGATGGTGTTTACAAGCTGTGAAGGTGGAGACCTGTATAAGGTCAATGCTCCTGATTGGCTCGCTGACAAGATTGCCGAGGCTGCAGAGCAAGGAGGTGACGAGGAAGAAGAACTCGTGGGTATGCATGAGGATGTTTACACCGTTGGTGCTACCGATTTCAGCACTGGTTGGTGGGCTGCGTTCTCAAAGTACTATCAGATTCCTGATGGAGAGAAGTTTAACGTGGTGTTCAATCTGAGCATTAACCCTAATGCCAGCAACACCTATAAGAACTACGCCATGATTATCACTAACGACGAAGATCGTGGTGCAGCCAATTACAAGGAGTATGGCGCCATCCGCTACGATAATCAGCCCAGTGGTAACTCTGAGTGGGGTGACTACATTGATCGCGGTGCTGTTGAGAGCACGCTGACCTTCAACACCGATACTGACGCAGGTGTCGAAAAGCTCGGTGGACGTGTAGTGGTTACGATTGACCGCACTGACCCCAATGCCTTCATTGTGAAGATGTCCAACGGTACCGTTACCAAGACCTATACTCAGAACACACCATTGACAGCCCTGAATGCTGATGGCACTAACAGCCCCATCCGTGTGTTCTTCGTTCCTGAGGGTTCTTACATCAACTTCCTGCAGGCTAACATTGAGCCAATAGGTGGATACACCTCTGCTGAGGATAAGCAGCCGCTGTCGATGACACTGAATGGTGTGCCCAAGAAAGTGATGCTGGGCACTGATTTTGAGGCTGCCTTTGCGAACATCTCTGCTACGGTACAGTTCGAGCAGGAGGTATCGAAGGTGGTACCCGTCGCTGAGCTGGCTCTCCAGGCTGTTCCCGATATGTCAACAACTGGCACAAAGACCTTGGTGGCTGCATACAACAAGACCTTCAAGGGTGAGGGTGCAGCTAAACCCATCATTGCCACCATCCAGTTCGAGGTTGTCGACAAGATGTATACGACGATTGGCGCTGCAGACAATAGCGGTGACTTCTGGTCTGCTCATTCCGACAATATCAAGGTGGCTGCTGGCGAGACCTTCGTCTCTTCATTCACGAACTATACCAATGGTGCATCTAACTGGAACAACTTCTGCGTAGTGCTCTGCAAGGCCGACAACTCTGAATATGCTGTGGTACGTGCCGACAACTACGGTTGGGGCAATGGCTATGATGCTTGCACACCGACCTTCGACAATGGTGGCGACTGGGTAACATGGCTGGCTGCTATGGACGGTGCGAAGGTAACAACCTACGTGACGAACAATGGCAACGGTACTGCTGACGTGAAGGCCGTGATGGAAGGCAACGACGGCAGAACCTTTACACAGGAGTATACAGGTATTAATACTGTTGATGCTAACGACTTCTACTTCCGCTTCACCATCGACCACTCGCACATAGAGTTCGACGATGTGGTGGGTGCCGAGGACAACAGCGGTGACTTCTGGTCTGCTCACTCTGACATGATCAAGGTTCCGAGTGGCAAGACATACTCTACCCGTTTCAGAAACTTCACCAACGGTGCCGCTAACTGGAACAACTTCTGCGTAGTGCTAACCAAGGCCGACAACTCAGAGTATGCTGTGGTACGTTCCGACAACTACGGTTGGGGCGACAGCTATGAAGGTTGCACACCCACCTTCGACAATGGTGGCGACTGGGTAACATGGCTGGCAGCTATGGACGAGGCCATGGTAACCGTTTCTGTTACGAATAACGGTTCGTCTGCTGATGTGAAGTGCGTCATGATAGGCAATGACGGTCGTACGTTTACGCAGGAGTATAAGGGAATAAGCCCGATTACCGACGACGACCTGTACTTCCGCATGACGGTAGATCATAGCCACCTTATCTTTGAGTAAATGAAAGATGAAAATTGAAAAGTTAAAGAATTGATGATTATGAAAAAGCAAAATATGAAATATTGGCTGATGGGAGTAGCCTGCTTCGGATTGATGGCTACTGTGACAAGCTGTTCGGAAGACGAGTATCCTGACAGTGCGATTCCTACACCGCCAGAGGCATTGACGCCAACAGAGCCCACAACACAGGTGCTGTGGCCCAGCAATCTGCAACGTGTCAGCGTTCACGACCCCAGCGTGGTCTATGACCCCTCATCATGGTCCTACTATATCTTCGGCTCACACCGTGCCGTGGCTAAGTCACCGAACTTGATGACCTGGTCTACCATTGAGGTACCCTGGGCTGCTGATGGTCAGAAGGGCGTGGGTAATGATGTGGCTTTCGTAAAACCTGAGGTTACCCAGGTCACCCAGGGCGGAAAAGTGTACAATCTTCCAGCCTTCAATGCGATGGCATGGTCCGGAAAAGGCAGTGCATCATACAGTGTCGATGGCAATATGTGGGCACCTGATGTAGTCTACAACAAGGCTATGAAGAAGTGGTGCATGTACCTCAGCATCAATGGCGACGGCTGGTATTCCAGTATCATCATGCTGACCTCTGACTTCATCGTAGGTCCTTACACCTACCAGGCTCCCGTTGTTATCAGCGGTTTCAGATCTGGTGAGACCTACAAGGAGACCGACCTTGAGCTGGTCATTGGCGAGCAGGCTTCACTGCCTTCTCGCTATGCCCCCAGCGACAATTACGGCAACCATTGGCCCAACGCCATCGACCCCTGCGTGTTCTACGACGAACAGGGCAAGCTGTGGATGTCTTATGGCTCATGGAGTGGCGGTATCTTCATGCTGGAGCTGGACGAGGAGACTGGCCTGCGCGACTATACCGTTAGCTATGCAACGAGCGACACTTCCGATCCTTACTTCGGCAAGAAGATTGCTGGTGGTCACTACGTATCGGGCGAGGCTAGCTATATCGAGTATATCGGTGGTTACTACTTCTTGTTTATGACATACGGTGGTCTCAACGCCAATGGCGGCTACCAGATGCGCGTGTTCCGCTCTGAGAATCCTGATGGTCCGTTTGTTGACAGCAAGGGAACCAGCGCTGTTTACAACAGCTACCAGCTGAACTACGGTGCTGACGAGAACGACGGCAATCGTGGTGTCAACATCTTCGGCGCCTACGGAGAGTGGGCTTATCAGACTGAAGGTAGTTGGTCAGAGCGCTCTCAGGGTCACAACTCTGTCATTGCTGCTCCCGACGGCCGTACCTACCTGGTTTACCACACCCGCTTCCAAGCTCAGGGCGAGGGTCATGCTGTACGTGTCCACCAGTTATATCAGAATGAAGACGGCTGGTTGGTAGCTGCTCCATTTGAGTATACTGGTGAGATGGCTAAGAGTGCACAGATTGCCACTGAACAGCTGATTACTTCGGCTGACATCCCTGGCAACTACAAGCTGCTCGTTCACCACTATAAGCTTGACAACACTGCTATGGAACTGGCTACACCTATGGACATTACACTGAATAGTGATGGCACCATCAGTGGTGCTTACGCAGGTAC
>Ga0265298_10005514_pt1 | contig 15842 bp, 17 predicted proteins | sample AusTroGonzalo_MG_3_FD_193486 | JGI IMG/M metagenome (GOLD analysis project Ga0265298, IMG submission 193486) | Bovine rumen microbial communities from tropical cattle in Woodstock, Queensland, Australia - Gonzalo_01 | ecosystem: Host-associated > Mammals > Digestive system > Stomach > Rumen ... | reverse complement strand
CTATGACCGACGGGGAAGTGGTGATAACTCCGGGAACTATGTACGGAAGCTTATCAAAAATGGAAAAGGACGGTCTGATAAGATTTGTCCGTGAGGAAGAAAAGAGAAAGCTCTATGTGATCACCGAAACAGGTGAGGAGATTCTCGGAATAGAAATAGCGCGTATCAAGCGCTTGTACAGAAATATAGGAGGTAACTGATATGAGTGACAAGGCAAGATTGACTACACATAAATTATTCCTTCTTCCCGATTACGAAAAAGAGGGAGAGTACCTTACGAAAATGCACAGTGTGGGCTGGAAGCTGGAAAAAGTCTGTGCTTTTTCCCAGCACTTTGTAAAATGTGAGCCCGAAAATGTTGTATACAAGCTGGACTATGTTTCAAATAAAACTGATTATCCCGAGTATATCAAAATGTTTGCGGATTACGGCTGGGAGCACTGCGGCAGAGTTGCGGGATTTGACTATTTCCGCAGGAGCGCAGAGGGACTTTCCGAGAAGGAAATGGATATATTCAGTGACCCGCAGTCAAAGCTCGCTATGATGAAAAGGGTGATAATTACGAGAATGACTCCGCTGCTCATTATATTCTTCCTGATGATAATACCGAATCTATATTTATTTGCGATAAATTATCCCAGATTCGGAATGTCAGGTCTGATAATAGCGATCGTGTATTTATTACTGCTTGTTGAATATGTTTCGATTTTTATTTACTGCATAAGAGGATTTATCAAGCTCAAGAACAAATATAAAGAATAGTTATAAAAAGCTCCGAAGCGCAATGCCTCGGAGCCTTGATGTTTTTATTCAGATACCGCAATCTTCGTATTCCTTCCACTTTTCATAGTAGAGCTTGTTGCTCCAGCTGCGGAAGAGGATATATGCTACGGATACTATTACGAGGAATATCGCGCCGAGTACCGGCAGCGAATCCCTGAACATTTTTTTAGCGGGATAAATATTTTTTTTCTTGCGGCTCATAATAAAATTCCTTTGTTTTTGATCTTAAAGCGTCAGTTTGAGCTGTTTGAAGAACCGCCGTTCATCTCGGCAAGAAGTCTCTGGAGCTCTGCGTCTACCTTTGCTTCGGACTCAAGATCCTTGAAAGTGTTCTTCAACTCGTCGCCTGTGCCGCCTGTAAGAGCGTCGCCTGCGATCTCTGTGAATGCAGCTGCTTCAGCTTCCTTGCGCATTACCTTATCTTCCATTCTCTGGAACTTGTCAAAAGATGAGTTGGGATCGAAGCTTCCGGCAGCCTTTGCAAGGCTCTTCTGAGTGTCAGCCATCTGTGAGCGTGCGATGAGCATTGCCTGACGGCTCTTAGCCTCTTCGAGCTTTGACTTGAGCACCTCTACCTGATCGCCGATAGCGTCTGTCTGAGCAGAGATGGACTCATACATTTCCTTGTAATTTGCAAGATCTTCGTCAGCCTTGACCTTTCTTGCGAGAGCCTGCTTGGCGAGGTCCTGATCTCCCTTAGCGAGAGCAGCCTTAGCCTTTGATTCCCAGTCAGCCGATACCTTCTGAGCGTCGAGGTACTTCTTTTCAGCGAGGCGTTCGCTTGCCTTAGCCTTGCCGTAGTTCTGAGTAGCCTTTGTGAGCTCTGTCTGCATATCGATGATGATCTGCTTGACCATCTTCTCCGGATCTTCAGCTCTGTCGATAAGATCGTTTACGTTTGCCTTGAGAAGGTCTGATAATCTCTGAAATACACCCATTTTTATAATCCTCCTGTGTCATGTAAAAAAGTGTTTCATAAGGCACACCCCTTGTGCCACAAGAATATTATATGACATTGTATATTTCTTGTCAAGGAAAAAGCTGCCGATTTCATCTGATTTTCATTTATCAGTCAGATTTATGAACACATTATTACATAATTATTCCTCGTTTTTTTCAGAACCGTTAACAAATACCCTTGATTGTTGAAAAGCTGTTTGTCCGGACGATAAAAAACGAACATCTGTACGGGAGAGCTGTCCGCACGCTGCGGTGGCATTGTGCAGAAAGGAACTCCGATATTACTATTTTAACTTGAAAGATCTGATTTGTCAATATTTTTTTGTGAAAAATAACACCGATACGGTTTTTGATGTATAACATAAAGAAAAATTTTTTTCACCGGAGTCTTGACAAAGCTGTGCAAATAATATAAAATGATGATAATATATTGATATAGGGGGAATGAATATGCCACATTCATCAGGAGGCGGCTCTCACGGGGGCGGCTCACACGGAAGTTCACACGGAGGTTCCCGCGGAGGCGGTTCAAGAGGTCCCACAATAAGCCGCGGACGCTTTCCGGGTTCAACACGGTATGTTTACTACAGGCGTGGGGAGCCTAAGTATTTTTATGCTGACAGGAGCTTCAAGCCCAGTATTCAGTGGGGAAGGCTGCTTCTGATACTTTTCTATCTGCCTTTCCTGTTTGTTCTGGTGCCGGCGGTCGCAAAAAATATTCCGATAGCAAAAAAGAATTATGACCATAATATTGTTATAAGTGACGAGGCTGACGTTATCAATGACGAGCAGGCTCTTTACGATTCGCTGGAGCGCTTTATGAAAAAAACAGGCGTTACTCCGTCGGTAGTCACGGTCTACAATGATGTATGGTCAAAAAGGACTCTTGAAGAATATGCTTACGACAGGTACCTCAGTGAATTCAACGATGAGATGCACTGGCTGATAGTATATTCTCAGGACAGCTATCCGTCAGGTTCGTATATCGACTGGCACTGGGAAGGTATGCAGGGCGACGATACCGACAATATCCTCACTACAGCTGCGGTAGCCAGATTCACCAACGATTTTCACAGCAGGCTGCAAAGTGATGACAGGGATGTTGGAGCTCAGCTGATAGCTTCATTCGACCAGCTTACAGCAAGCTACAAGAAAGGGGTAAACTGGGCTGAGTTAGGCGGTATGATGTGTCCGCTGGCATTTGTACTGTTCCATATGTTCTTTATGGTATTCTGGGGAACTTTCAAGTACAGAGGTGCGAAGCCTGCGCCTGAGGTAGATACCTTCGGGCTCCCGACTACAGGAAACGACCCGTATAATGGAACTGATACGGGTTACGGCAGTACATCGCCTTATTCGCAGACGGGTACAAGACCGGACGCTACAGGCAATAATACATACGGCGGCAGCCAGTACGAAATGCCGGACCTTATTTCCGGTACAGAAAACAGCGGTTCCTACAGCAGCAGTCAGTCAAAGGAGGTAATGTGCGAGTTCTGCGGAAGCAAGTATTCTGCAAGGCTGAAGCGCTGTCCTCACTGCAATGCTAACAATCCGGATAATCCGCTCTGAGCATAAGAAAATATTATGAGATTTGCAGGACGTTTCTGGCTTTTATGGTCAGAGACGTCCTGTTGCTTTGAAATGGTGAAATTATGCAGGGGCAGCTATTGACAAAGATAGTAAAATGTGATAAAATATATTACATTGCAAAAGAAGCTACGGTTTCGGAGCAAGACTATTGACCACTCCCTGCGGAGTTGAGGCCATACGGACAGCCGGGTCAAATGCCGAATGCCGATATATCGGCTGGCAACTTCTGTTGCCTTATTGATTCGACTGTATGTCGATAAAGTTTTTATAAGTTCTCATCAGCTTGTGAAAGGTCAATAAGAGTAGTAAAAGGTAGACTTGCTTATATAGACTCTGTACCGTCAATGAAGTTTCTGTGCTAAAGGCATATGTATTTCATGCACACAATGGCTGATAAGGTCTTTGTGTGCATTTTTGTTGTGAAGGTGTTTTTTATGGAGAATAAACTGAAACTTTACGGGTTCAATAATCTTACGAAGTCGCTGAGCTTCAATATATATGATGTCTGTTATGCCAAGACGGCACGTTCGCAGCAGGAGTACATCGCTTATGTTGACGAGCAGTACAACTCCGAGCGTATAACTGATATAATGACTCATGTAACGGAGATGATAGGTGCGCAGGTGCTGAGCGTTTCACGTCAGGACTACGACCCTCAGGGCGCTTCCGCCACATTCCTTATCGCTGACGATACAATGATACCGGCAGGGGGAAGCGAGACCGTTGCTCACCTCGACAAGAGCCATGTAACTGTCCATACCTATCCGGAGTTCCACCCGGATACGAGCATTGCCACATTCCGCGTGGATATAGACGTTGCAACCTGCGGCAAGATAACGCCGCTTACGGCTCTTGATTACCTCATAGGCAGCTTCGATTCGGATATCATTACGATGGATTACAGGGTAAGGGGCTTCACCCGCAACCTTGACGGTGAAAAGCTCTTTATCGACCATGATATAACCTCGATACAGAACTATATCGACGAGAAGATACTGGACAAGTATGATGTTGTGGATATAAACGTATATCAGGCAAATATGTTCCACACGAAAATGCTCATCAAGGAGCTTGACCTGCAGAATTACCTCTTCAATACAGATGTTAACGAGCTTCCGCCAAGGCGCAGACTGGAGATAACCAATGCGCTCCAGCGGGAGATGATAGAAATTTTCAGCGGAAGGAACGTGTTCGGAAATGGCTGAGCTTTCCCAGACAAACGCGCCTATATATGAGGCGCTGCGAAGATTCAGGCGCATGAGGATAGTACCCTTTGACGTGCCCGGACACAAAAGGGGCAGGGGAAATATGGAGCTCACTGAGTTCCTCGGCGAGGACTGCATGAGCGTTGACGTAAACTCCATGAAGCCCCTCGATAACCTGTGTCACCCTGTTTCTGTCATAAAGGACGCGGAGGCTCTCGCTGCCGAGGCTTTCGGTGCGGCAAACGCTTTCTTCATGGTTGGAGGCACTACCTCCGCTGTGCAGAGCATGATAATGTACGCCTGCAAGGAGGGCGACAAGATAATCATGCCGAGAAATGTACACAGAAGCGCTATCAACGCCCTTATCATGACGGGAGCTGTTCCTGTTTATGTAAATCCTGACGTGAATACCAAGTTGGGCATAGCCCTCGGTATGTCAGTTGCTCAGGTGGAGCAGGCTATCCGCGATAATCCCGACGCAAAGGCGATAATGGTCAACAATCCCACGTACTACGGCATATGCTCCGACCTGAAGAAAATAACGGATCTGGCTCATGCTCACGGTATGTTAGTGCTTGTTGACGAGGCGCATGGCACTCATTTCTATTTCGGGGAGAATTTTCCGCTGACCGCTATGGCGGCAGGGGCGGACTGTGCTTCCGTAAGTATGCACAAGTCAGGTGGAAGTCTTACACAGAGCTCCTTCCTGCTTCTCGGAAAGAACGTCAACGCTGACTATATGCGTCAGGTGATAAATCTCACTCAGACCACAAGCGCTTCCTATCTGCTGCTTTCAAGTCTTGATATCTCAAGGAAGAGACTTGCTCTCGGCGGCAGGGAGATTTTTGCGCAGACAGTGGAAATGGCTGAATACGCCCGTTCCGAGATAAACGAGATAGGCGGTTACTATGCCTACTCAAAGGAGCTTATCAACGGTGACAGTATCTTCGACTTTGATGTGTCGAAGCTGAGTATATACACTCTGCCTATCGGACTTGCAGGTATCGAGGTCTATGACCTTCTCCGTGACGAGTACGATATACAGATAGAATTCGGAGACATCGGAAACGTCCTCGCCTACATATCCGTAGGCGACAGAAAACGAGACATTGAACGCCTTATCAGCGCTCTTGCGGAGATAAAGCGGCGTTTCGGAAAGGACGGTACGGATATGCTCACACAGGAATATATCAGTCCTGTGGTGTCGGAAACTCCGAGAAAGGCCTTCTACGCGAAAAAGCGTTCACTTCCTCTTGATGAGGCAGCTGGACAGGTGTGCAGCGAATTCGTTATGTGCTACCCGCCGGGTATACCGATACTTGCTCCGGGAGAGCTAATAACGAGCGAGATAATAGAGTATATAAAATATGCCAAGGAGAAGGGCTGTCAGATGACAGGCACTGAGGATATAAATATCGAAAGGCTCAATGTTCTTGATCTCTGAATATAGTATTTGTTGTTTTTAGGGAGGAAACGGATATGAAAAAAATTGGATTACAGATGAATATACTTATGGCAGTCACGCTCAGTTTCTGCCTTTCACTTTTGGGCACACTTTCTTCAGGACACTTCACAGTTTCCGGATTTCTTATGAGCTTCGGGATAAGCACTGTGATAAGCCTTATCATCGGTTTTTTAGTACCGATGAAAAAGTTAGAGGACGGAATTGTACGCAAATGCGGTATTGAGGAGCACAGTCTCCCTGCAAGACTTCTTTCGTCGCTTGTGTCCAATTTAATTTATACACCCATACTTACATTTTCGATGGTGTTCATGGCATACAGGCAGGCAGTGTCACACGGTTCAAAGATGCCTTTCCTGCCGTCGTTCATCAAATCACTGATATTAAGTCTTATAGTTGCATATATCATTATTTTTATTGTAAAGCCTTTATTCCTTAAATTTGTTATGAAGCAGAATGGAATGTCGGGAGCTCCGGCAGATAAATCATAATTTTGCAAAGCAAAATTATGATTTAAAAGGAGGTATAGTATGGAATTATGGTTCACGGAGAGACATACTCCGAATGTTAAATTTTCAATAAAGGTCGATCATCAGCTTTACAGCGGAAACAGCGAGTTTCAGCGTATCGACGTTTTCGACTCAAAGGAGTTCGGACGCTTCCTTACCCTTGACGGATATATGATGCTGACGGAAAAGGACGAGTTCATCTATCATGAGATGATAACTCATGTTCCTATGGCAGTACATCCTAATCCAAAGAATATACTCGTTATAGGCGCCGGTGACGGCGGCGTTGTGCGTGAACTCACACGCTATGCATCGGTAGAGAGCATAGACCTCGTTGAGATAGACGAGCTTGTGGTAGAGGTCTGCAAGAAGTACCTCCCGACTACTGCCTGCCGTTTCGATGATCCGAGAGTAAATGTGTTCTATGAGGACGGCGTGAAGTTCATACGCCGCTGTACTGACCAGTATGACGTTATAATCGTCGATTCCACGGACCCCTTCGGTCCCGGAGAGGGACTATTCACGAAGGAGTTCTACGGAAGCTGCTTCAAGGCGCTCCGCGACGACGGTATCATGGTGAATCAGCATGAGAGCCCCTTCTATGACGAGGACGCTGCGGCTATGCAGCGCTCACACAAGCGCATAGTTGAGAGCTTCCCCATAAGCAAGGTGTATCAGGCGCATATACCTACTTATCCATCTGGTCACTGGCTCTTCGGCTTTGCTTCAAAGAAATACCACCCGACCAATGATTATAACGGTACAAAATGGAGTATGCACGGTATCAAGACGCGCTATTACAATCCAAGACTTCATACGGGAGCATTTGCCCTTCCGTGCTATGTAGAGGAGCTTCTCAGAGATGTTGAATAAGAATATACAGACCTTCATAGCCTGCGACAGCGAGTATGAGGACGCTAAGGTAGTCCTTTTCGGAGCAGGCTTTGACGGTACTACAAGCTTTCGCCCGGGAACGAGATTCGCTCCCTCAGTCATAAGGAATGAGAGCTTCGGCATAGAGACATACAGTCCCTATCAGGACAGGGACATGACTGACTACAGCTACTTCGACAGCGGAGACCTTGAGCTTCCCTTCGGGAGCATAGACCGTGCTGTTGACGATATAGCTTCAAGGGCAGGCATTATACTTGAAGACGGAAAGCTGCCCTTTATGATAGGCGGCGAGCACCTTGTCACTCTCGGCTCGGTAAGGGCTGTGAAGGACAGGTACGAAGATCTTTATATCGTACACTTTGACGCTCATGCGGACCTTCGGGACGACTATCTTGGTCAGAAGCTGTCCCACGCCTGTGTATTAAGGCGCTGTCACGAGCTTGTGGGAGACGGACATATCTTCCAGTTCGGTATCCGCAGCGGCGACCGCGAGGAGTTTTGCTTCGCCGACGAGCATACCGAAATGCATAAATTCAGCTTTGACGGGCTTGAGGAGACAGTGGAGAAGCTCAGGGGCAAGAAAGTCTACTTCACTCTCGACCTTGATGTGCTTGACCCGTCCGTATTCCCCGGTACGGGTACTCCCGAAGCCGGCGGAGTGACATTTGAGGAACTGAGAAAGGCTGTGACTCTCGTTTGCAGCAGGCTTGACATAGTTGGCTGCGACGTGAATGAGCTCAGTCCGGTCTACGATCAGAGCGGAGTGTCAACGGCAGTTGCCTGCAAGATAATAAGGGAAATGCTGCTGGCGCTTTCGTGATATCGGTGCCAAGCTGCAAAAAGCGGGATAACGACGGTCATTCCTGCGGATGTTAACAATGAAAGGATTATTGGGTGGAAAAAATGAAATATAATGATTATAACAATTATGAAAATTACAGTGGAGCAGCCGGAAAGACTGCGGAGGTTATAGATTTTGCGGACAGACATCAGAAAGCTATATCCAATACTGCTGGCTTCATAGGCTTATTGGTCTTACTGCCGCTGCTGATCGGAGGTATTATTTTATTTTCAGTCGGAGTATATTTTGGCTTTAACAACATATCGGCTAAAAAGAACTGTACCGAATTGGTTTCGGGTGAGATAACAGCTATGGTGTCATGGAGCGAAAGTCATCCCCGTGACAGAGACGATCCTGACAGAACGGAAACATATGCCCCTGTTTTCAAGTATACATACAATGGTGTTGAGTATACAAAAAGTGGGAATTCATATGCACAGTTTAATGGATTATGGGCAGGCAAACAGGTGGAAATATATGTGGATCCGAGTGATCCCGAAAAAATTTATGTGCCTGATTACATGAAAAAAGACCACAGTTCAGTAGCGTTTATCATAATAGGCATAGTTATCGTTGCGGTAGTTGTAATTATTATAAAAAAGGTAAGAAATACTACAAGAAATTTCATATATCAGGCTTCGGATTATAAATCTGCGGGATATTTAGAAGGAAGCGGCAAATATACTCCAAATTATGAATCTGCGGGATATTCAGGAGTAAAAGGCATAGTTACTCCAAAAATGACAAAAACAAGTGCTGTTGTTCTTTCTCTTGTTATCATTGCTACAATGATCGGCGGAATAATGTTTTTTAAGTATGATTCCAAGCTGAAAAAGCAATGTACTTATAAAACGACCGCCATAGTATCGCGCATTGTTGAGGATTCGGATTCCGACGGTACTACCTATGCCCCTGTGTATTCCTACGAATATAACGGCGAGGAGTACACTGCTCAGAGCCGGGTATATTCATCGAGCCTGAAGGTACGTAAGGGTGATAGGGTGGAATTCTATCTGGATCCTAACGATCCTCAGACCTATTACTGCCCCAAGGAGACCTCGGGCAGGTTCTTTGGTGTAATACTGCTTATAGTCAGCGGTTTCTGTATTGCCATGCTGGCAGTGTATATCAAAGATGTTATAAGAGAAAAAAGATCCGATTCGGACTATTATTGATAGCATGATCTTTTTGCTTCCGTCCCGGTGGAGGCTGTACCTTGAAAGGAGAAAATTATGGATCATATCATGATATTCTTAATAAAAGTCCTGGTTCTTATGCCTTTTATAGTTGTAATATATGTGATCGTCAGGGAGAAAAAGAGAAAAAGCCGCTGTACGGAAAGTGTTCTGGCGGAAGTAGTAAGTTATACCAGTGTCAGGTGTTATGACAGTGATGACCATTCATATTACACTAAAAAGGCACCTCTTTATGAGTATTCCTACAATGGTGAAGTATTCCAGCTTGCAGGCAGCACCGATAGCAAGTGGCTCAAGAAGGCAGAGATCGGTTCGCAGTTCGAGATCCGTGTGGATCCGGATAATCCTAAGTCATTTTTCTGTCCTGAGGAAACACGTTTTGTCAGGAGACGCAATATAAAGATCTTGTGTGTGGTCATTGGATGTTTGCTGATTTTAATCCTTGCATTTGAGATCCCTATTTGGTATGCGAATCAGGCATTAAACGAATTCGGTCCGTCTTACCTGAGTTAAACCGGAGAAATCATCGGCTGCGTCAGTCAACGCTGATTATATGAGTGCCGCAGTGATAAAAGCAGCAGGATAAGGAGTTGAGAAAAATGAAAATAGTGTTAATCTTGATCCCGGGTATTTTTATATTGGCAGGCGCTTGGGGAATAATAAAAATGATACTGAACAGGAAAAAATGTACAGAGTATGTTGAAGCCGAGGTCATCGGTATTAATGTCAGCCGTGACAGTGACGGAAGTGTATCACGTTATCCTGTTTTCGGGTATAGTTTCGGAGGAAATGATTACAGGAGCGAGAGCAGTTTGTCTTCTTCATTTTGCCGGTTCCATGCGGGTGATCGGGTAGAGCTTTATGTTGACCCTGATAATCCTGAGGATTTCTACTGTCCCAAGGAAACGATACATAAAGTTATTATTTACCTGATATTTTGCGGAGTCGGGGCATTTTTTCTGTTCAAGTTATTGAAAATCATTATCTGATCTTTATTTAGTTTGGGGTATAGCGGTAAATCTCAGAGTTTGTTTTGGGATAACACCGATCAGCATATAGAACACGGTCTGCTCATGTGCGTATGAACAATAGTTGACTGCGTTGATATAGAAGACAAATCCATTGAAAATAATTAAGATACGGAGGAATCAAAAATGGGAAAATGTATGATAATCGGCTGCGGCGGCGTTGCGTCCGTAGCTATCCACAAGTGCTGTCAGAACAGCGAGGTATTTGAGGGCATAATGATAGCGAGCCGTACCAAGTCAAAGTGCGACGCGCTGAAGGAGAAGCTCCAGCCCACAACAAAGACTGTCATCGAGACCGCACAGGTGAACGCTGATAATGTTGACGAGCTGGTCGCACTTATCAACAGCTATAAGCCGGACGTAGTTCTGAATCTTGCGCTCCCGTATCAGGACCTTACCATAATGGACGCTTGTCTTGCAACAAAGACCCACTATGTAGATACAGCCAACTATGAGCCTCTTGATACTGCTAAATTCGAGTACAAGTGGCAGTGGGCTTACCGTGAGAGATTCGAGAAGGCTGGTATCACAGCTCTCCTCGGAAGCGGCTTCGACCCCGGCGTTACCGGAGTATTCTCGGCTTACGCTATGAAGCATGAGTTTGACGAGATAAACTTCATCGACATTCTCGACTGTAACGGCGGAGACCACGGCTATCCCTTCGCTACAAACTTCAACCCTGAGATTAATATCCGTGAGGTTTCGGCAAAGGGCAGCTATATCGAGGACGGCAAGTGGGTAGAGACAGAGCCTATGGAGATAAAGAGGGTATACAACTTCAAGGGCGTGGGCGAAAAGGATATGTACCTTCTCCACCACGAGGAGCTGGAGTCCCTTGCGATCAATATCAAGGGCATCAAGCGTATCCGCTTCTTCATGACCTTCGGTCAGAGCTATCTCACACATCTCAAGTGTCTTGAAAATGTGGGCATGACATCTATCGAGCCCATAATGTATGAGGGCAAGGAGATAGTACCTCTCCAGTTCCTGAAGGCTGTTCTTCCCGATCCTGCTTCGCTGGGTCCGAGAACAGTTGGAAAGACCAATATCGGCTGTATCTTCCGCGGAAAGAAGGACGGCAAGGACAAGAACTACTACCTTTACAATATATGCGATCATCAGGAGTGTTACAGGGAGGTAGGCTCACAGGCTATTTCCTATACCACAGGCGTTCCGGCGATGATAGGCGCTATGATGATAATGACAGGCACATGGAAGAAGGCAGGAGTATACAACATCGAGGAATTCGATCCCGATCCGTTCATGGAGGCTCTGAACAAGTGGGGACTCTCGTGGGAAGAGGACTTCGATCCGGTACTCGTTGACTGATTTGAGACTGAAAAAGATCATTGTCTTTACGCTGTTTGCGGCCTATATCCTGCTTGCGCTCAATCTGCTGTTCTTTATAAGGAGCAGTATGCGGGGATTTTACACATACGGTGAATACTTCCGTGAGAACACCAATTTCGTGCCGTTCCGCACGGTCAGGGAATTCATCGGATATATCCGTGACAGGGACGTTTATTATCTTGAAATGTCCAAGGATAACCTTGTGGGAAATCTTCTTATATTTATGCCTATGGGAGTATTTCTGCCTGCTGTATGGGAAAAGCAGCGGCGCTTAGTTATTTTTATCCTGACGGCTTCGGCAGTCATCATCGGCGTGGAGATAATACAGTTCATTACAATGCGCGGCGCCTGTGATATAGACGATTATATACTAAACTTTTGCGGAGCTGTCATAGGATATACACTTTCAAGGCTTAAAATAATAAGAAAGCTGATGTTCGTCAGCAAAGAATAGAAAACTGGAGGAATAAAAATGAATTTTATCAATGGCTTAAAGAGAGGAGCAGCTATTGCTGCTGCAACTTCGATGCTCATGATTACCGGCTGCGGAAAGGAACTGAACCTTCCTGAGCAGAAGGAAAAGGCTGTTCAGTCAGGCAATACCATAGTTTTTACGCTTCACCCCGATCAGGCTCCTATAACCTGTGCGAATTTCGAGAAGCTCGTGAATGAGGGCTTCTATAACGGACTTACCTTCCACCGTGTCGTTGACAACTTTATGGCTCAGGGCGGGGACCCCAAGGGCGACGGCACAGGAGGAGACGAGGTAGAAAGCATCAAGGGCGAGTTCACGGCTAACGGCGTGAACAATGAGCTCTCACATCAGCGTGGAGTAGTTTCAATGGCTCGTGCTATGGATTACGACAGCGCTTCATGCCAGTTCTTTATCTGCTACAACGGTCAGTATGCCGATACTCTCGACGGAAACTACGCAGCATTTGCAAATGTTACAGAGGGTATGGAGGTAGTTGATGACTTTATGAAGGTAGACCGTGATCCTAACAGTATGGGCGAATTTGCTGTACCGAAAAATCCTATCATCATGGAAAAGGTGGAAATGATAGATCCGGACGAGAGTGGTGAACCGAGAGTAAAGATCACCATGAACAACTTCATAACCGAGAACAATTAATATGTTTGATACTTCAAAGCTGCCGACTCCCTGCTATATAGTGGATGAGCCGGCACTTGTTCACAATCTGGAGATACTGCGCGGCGTTTCAAAGCGCACAGGCGCAAAGATACTCCTTGCACAGAAGGCTTTCTCGTGCTATCATATGTACCCGCTTATCGGTGAGTACCTTGCAGGTACTGCCTGCAGCGGACTTTTTGAGGCAAAGCTGGGACATGATGAAATGGGAAAGGAAAATCACGTTTTCTCGGCGGCTTACCGTGAAAACGAGATAGACGAGATAATATCATACTGCGGACATATAATATTCAATTCGTTTTCGCAGCTTGACAGGTACCGCGACCGGGTCCTTGCAGCCGGAAAGAAGATAGGTCTGCGTATAAATCCCGAATGCTCCACACAGGAGGGACATGAGATATATGATCCCTGCTCGCCTAAGTCAAGGCTCGGCATAACACGCAGGAACTTCCGGACTGACGACCTCAGAGGGGTCACGGGTATACATTTTCACACTCTCTGCGAGCAGAACTCCGGCGACCTTGAAACTACCCTTGACGCGGTGGAGGAGAAGTTTGGTGATGTGCTGCCGCAGATGGAATGGATAAACTTCGGCGGCGGACATCATATAACCCGTGAGGACTATGACATACCGCGGCTTGAAAGGTGTATACGCCGTATGCAGGAGAAGTACGGACTGGAGGTCTTCCTCGAACCCGGTGAAGCCATAGCTCTGAATGCGGGCTGGCTTGTTACGGAGATCCTCGACATCACCGAAAACGATATGCCTATTGCTATCCTTGATACCTCGGCAGCCTGCCATATGCCCGACGTGCTGGAAATGCCTTACCGTCCGCCTCTTATGGGTTCGGGCGAAAAGGGGGAGAAGAAGTACAGCTACCGTCTTGGCTCACAGACCTGTCTCGCAGGGGACGTTATAGGGGAGTATTCCTTTGACGAGCCGCTTCATATCGGCGACAGGCTGGTTTTCGGAGATATGGCGATATATTCAATGGTCAAGAACAACACCTTCAACGGTATGCCTCTGCCTTCGATTCTCCTTCTGAAAAAGGACGGAAGCTTTGAAACTCTCCGCCGCTTCGGCTATGAAGACTTTAAGGAGAGACTGTAATGACCAACATCTATTTTGTACGCCATGCGCAGACAGACCACAGCTTTGCTGATGCGGCGCTCCGTCCTCTGACTGAGGAGGGAATTAGGGACACTCTCAGGGTAGTTGAAGCCATGAGGGATATACACCTTGATTATGCTATATCAAGTCCCTATAAGCGGAGCTATGACACTATAAAGCAGGCTGCCTCTGAACACGGGCTGGTTATAGATACCGACGAACGGCTCCATGAGCGTATCAGCGGCAAAAACGGCAATAATCTCGAGATGTTCAAGAAGCGCTGGGCTGACCTCAGCTTCTGCGAGCCCGGCGGCGAGTGCCTTGATTCGTTAATGGAAAGGAATATCGCTGCCGTAAACGATATCCTCGCTGCACACAGGGACGAAAATATCATGGTGGGAACTCACGGAACGGCTCTCAGCGCTATACTCCACTATTATGACAACAGCTTCGGAGCTGATGATTTTCTGCGTATCATAGACTTCATGCCCTATATAATCAGGCTTGGCTTTGAGGGCTTGGACTGCGTTGAAAAAGAGGAGATACTCATAGTGGAAAAAGAATTCAAGGGCGGAAATAACCATTAAAAAAGGACAGCATGAGCTGTCCTTTTCTTTTGATTCACCCCTTGCGGGGCGCCTTCGTAATATTTCGCTGTTCTCTGAAAGCTGTGAACAGCGACCAGAGGCGCTGCCTCTGGACACCGCCAAAGGAACACAGTCCCTTTGGAATCCCATTCATGGTTTTGGCATAATTATTGTGCTGTAAGCGATGTACGATTAACAGCATAATTTGAAGTGAGCGAGTTTACGAGCGCCAACGTGGCAAGCGCCGCCGCTCGCTCAGCGGCAAATTATGATTTACAGGAATATATATTTGAGCACGAAAAGTACCGCGAGTATGTACATAATAGGATTTATCTCCTTGCGCTTTCCGCATACAAGATTAATTACCACATAAGATATAACGCCTATGGATATACCCTCGGATATGCTGTAGAACAGCGGCATGGCTATTACGCAGAGATATGCCGGTATAGCCGATGTATAGCTCTTTTCGTCCACCTTTATCTCTGATACCGTGCAGAACATAAGGAAGCCAACAAGTATCAGCGCGGGAGCTGTCGCAAATGCAGGTATAGCTATGAATATAGGCGCGAGGAACATCGACAGAAGGAAAAGCACTGCGGTAGTAAGAGCTGTGAGACCTGTTCTTCCGCCTGCCGCTACGCCTGCGGAGGACTCCACAAACGTGGTCGTAGTTGAGGTACCCAGTACAGCGCCTGCGGTAGTCGCAACAGCGTCCGCCATGAGGGCGGGACGAATAGCCGGGAGCTTTCCCTCCTTGTCGAGAAGCCCTGCCTTTGTGCTGACACCGATAAGAGTGCCGAGTGTGTCGAAAAGGTCAACGAAGAGGAAGGAGAATATCACAACGATGAAGTTGAATATGCCTACAGCGTCAAAGTCGATATTGAAGCACTGTCCGAAGGTATCGCCCAGCTTTGAGAAGTCCGTCATGCTGAATGAAGGTATAAGTGTGAATGCGCCTGATTCTGCGTCGGGTACGTAAAGTCCCGTGAGCTCGCATAAAATTCCGAGTATCCACGTCGCGACGATACCTATGAGTATCGCACCCTTTACTCTTTTTATGTAAAGTATGGACATGAGGAGCAGTCCTATGATCGCAAGAAGTGCGCATATACCTGTTGTATTGAAGTTTTCGCGGAAGTTCACAAGCTGTACGAGAGTAGAGGAGTCTAC
>Ga0265298_10005513_pt1 | contig 15844 bp, 12 predicted proteins | sample AusTroGonzalo_MG_3_FD_193486 | JGI IMG/M metagenome (GOLD analysis project Ga0265298, IMG submission 193486) | Bovine rumen microbial communities from tropical cattle in Woodstock, Queensland, Australia - Gonzalo_01 | ecosystem: Host-associated > Mammals > Digestive system > Stomach > Rumen ... | reverse complement strand
CATTAATCAAAGGATAGGAAGAATTCCACTTGACGAACAAAGGCTGCTTCTGGACAATGCCAGTATAATAATACGACCATGTTTTCCCATTGTCTTCTGAATGGGCAACCCAAAGTTCAGGTTCTCCGATAAAGGTCTCTACATATTTGGAATCATAATAGACAAAAGCCTCGACATTTCCCTTTTTTTCTTGTTTGAGAATCTGGTATTTGTCAATTCCGCCGATATACCGGACTAAAGAGTCCGTCATCCAATACTCCAAACCCAATTGAAATATGGAATCCTGATACGGCATAAAAAACAAAGTATCGTTGTAAGGCGTATAGTTGTCCACCTTCGCAAACTTAAAGAAGTCGTCATAATAGTTTGAGACAATTTTCTTATTCACAGGCTCAAAAGACTTGAACGTCTTTCTCTTGTCATAATACTCTTCTCTTTCCTTGCTTTCATAGTCCTCCTGGGCCATAACAAACGCCGGAACTACTAAAATCAATAACAAAAGGCTAATGTACTGTTTCATAATTTTGAGATTTATTACCAAAATAAACGTTTTTAATCATCTACGATACTCATTATACCACCAATTTGCCAGCCTTTGTCTGTCCATTTGGCATAGTATAAACTATTCCACATCAAACCTCCAATAGAGAAAACATAAGTATTTTCCAAGTGATCGGTTTTGAACATTGGGGAATAAGAGTACATACCATAAAACGCATCCCCATATTCATTTTTTATTTTTATGGCATCGTACTCTTCAGACGAAAGAAAAATGAATCTGTCATTTTCGGGCTGTATACTGATAAGATTAGGGTCATCGGAGACAACCGTGACTGTCATAGTTGAATCAGTGGGATAATACACCGGCGTAACTTCATCCAAAGGAATCAATGCACATGTATCAGTGTCCCACAAACACCATTCAAGCCTTTTGTCAGAATTGACAATCGCCTCATAGACAATCGTTTTATCAGTTCTCGGCGCAGCACGACGCGGATTCAAGTCCAAATTGTCGGGGACACCGTCACCGTCGGTATCGGCATTATTAGGATCAGTGAAATATTTCTTTTCGAGGATGTCAGTCAAGCCATCGCCATCAGAATCTCTTCGAAGCGTGGCCAAATCAAACGTAAGCAGCAGCCCATCTTGAACCAACTCATATTCTGCAAACAAACCGATAGACATCTTTCTCATCAGGCACACCTCGATTTGCAAGTCACCTTTGGAATTAAGCAACGAATAGTTGGAATACCACTTGATAAATAAAGGTTTCTTCTGTGTGATGCCTGTGTAATAATAGGACCAATTGTTGCCACTATCAATAGAATATGCAACCCAAATGCCCAATCCGTTTTCCATCTCTCCAATCTCATAGATAAAGGCTTCGATTGTTCCTTTCCTCTCGTGCTTTAAAATTGAACATCGGTCAATTTTTCCAATGTATTGAGGCTCGTGGAAAAACAAATCACTCGGAACGTATTGCGCTTCGGGTAAAGAGTCTCTGTACCTTTTCAACCGTTTGTCTTCAACAGTACGCAACGAGTCGTAATAAGGCGTATGATAATTCTTTTGCTTTTCGTATGGCACATAATCCTTGATTTTCTTGAAATTGAAAAAATCATTCTTATAGCGTTTTACCTTACTCCTTTTCAAAGGCTTAAACGGTATAAACTTCCATTCCTTGTCCTCACCACGATGATAGTATTGGTCTTCTTCAGTACTTTTGAATTTGGCTAAATATGCCTCAAAATCATCATCTTCCTCCTGCGCATACGAAAACATCGGAACCAACAATACCAACAATAATAGGCTAATGTACTGTTTCATGTTTTTCATATTTTGATGATTAATATGTCGCAAAAATAGATGATTTTTCAATGAAACGGCATTTTGAACAATATTATTTCATCGTTATTGCTGAAAATGTGTACTTTTGCCAGCAAATACTATCAGAAATGAGTACAGCAACATTGACAAATCTATTGGAATTCCTATATGGTATTCTTACGCCAAGCAATCAAAAATGGTTGGGCGAGCATTTGATAGAGCACGCAAAAAGTATTGAAGACCCGATACAGCCCTACACGATGGAGGAAATTGATGCTATGCTTGAGGAATCCGAACGCGATTTCGAAGCAGGAAATTGCTACAGCACAGAAGAAGCCATAAAGATGTGCTTGGAAGAAACATCAAAAATGCAACTTGCATGAAAGTCTCTTGGTCAAAACGGGCAATAATCGCTTGTAAAAGAAGTAAAATAAGAGAACTTAATTTGTATAAACCATGAAAAGACTAAATCTAATCTTATTATCTTTGACGGTCAGTCTGTTCGCTTCGGCGCAGACCATCGAAAAGACCTATGAATTGGGTCAACCGAGCATCAGCCAAATCCAAGGCTATGAACAAATCCAGTTTGCGGGTTGCATGCAATCGGCCCTTGCCGGTCAGCCCTCGCTGCCCTGGCACAGCGTCAGCCTGATGCTCCCCCAAGGTACGGAAGCCGTCGCCATCGAAGTGGAACTTTCTGATTTCCAAACGATGGAAGACAGCCACAACCTCTATCCTTACCAGTCGGCCCTCACCTACTCCGACCCCATGCGCAAACAATTCGAGAAGGACGAGGCTCTTTATGCTTCGAAAAGCATCTATCCCGCCCAAGCCTACGGCCAACTGAGCACACAATACTTGAATGGTGTCGGATTCGCTTTCTCGGCCTTCACGCCCGTGCAGTATGTGCCTGCCACTGGGGAGGTGAGATACGCCACCAAAGCCACGGTAAGAATCACGACGGGTGCCGCCAAGGTAGACCAAAGCCGCAAACTATGGCTCAACAACAGCAACGCCGAACGTGCCATGCGCCTCGCCCAGAACCCTGAAATGCTGCAAACCTACAACAGCAAAGGTCGCATCATGGGCGGCTACGACCTGCTCGTAGTCACCAAACAACAGTATGTCAGCGCTTTTGAGGAATATGAGAAATTCTACGAAGTCCGTGGCCTCCGCACCCGTGTCGTCGACCTTGAAACCATCCTCAGCACAATGGAAGGTCAGGACAATCCTGAAAAGCTGCGCAACTTCATCATCCAGGAATACGAAGAGAACGGCATCATGATGGTGAACCTCGCCGGCGATGTGCCCAGCATCCCCTATCGCGGTCTCTATTGCCATGTGGACAGCGGCAGCGGCTATGACGACAGCGACATCCCCGCAGACCTTTACTATGCCGCCTTGGACGGCACCTGGAATGACGACGGCGACAACCGCTGGGGCGAAATCGGCGAAGACGACCTGTTGCCTGAAATCGGCATCGGACGCATGTGTTTCAGCAACTTAGGTGAGCTGAACAACATGCTCCACAAGTCCATGACCTATCAAACCGAGCCTGTCTTGAGCGAGTTCCGCAAGGTCATCATGGCTGGCGAACACCTCTACGACGAACCTTATTTGAGCAACGGAAGCCAATATCTCGAACTGCTCATCGGCACGCACGACGACAACGGCTACACCACCACGGGCATCCCCGAGGACTACGACTTTACCCGCCTCTATTACGAAGATGGCAACTGGAGCGGAACCAACCTCCTCAATGCTGTCAACCAAGGCACACAATACGTCCACCACGACGGTCACGCCAACACCAGCTATGTGGCCGGCTGGACCAACTGGGACATCACCAACGACAACTTCAGCGGCTTGGATGGTGTGACTCACAACTACACCTTCTTCCATACCTCCGGCTGCATCTGCGGCGACTTCAGCAGCGACTGCATCCTGGAACGCATGACAAAAATCGCCAACTTCGCCGTGGCCACCTTCGGCAACTCGCGCTACGGTTGGTTCAACGAAGGCCAGACCGAAGGTCCCGCCATCCACCTCCACCGCGAGACGGAAGATGCCTATTACCACGACCGCATCCCCTACGGTGGCATGGCCTTGAGTGAGGGCAAGATGCAGACCGCGCCTTGGGTCACTGCCCCCGGACAATGGGAAGAAGGCGCCCTGCGCTGGAACTTCTACGACCTCAACATGATGGGCGACGTGGCCTGCAGCCCCTGGCACGACGAGCCTTTCACGCCCAATGTGGATTACCCGACGGAAATCCTCGAAGGCCAAAGTTCAACAGAAATTCATGTGACCAACACCAACGGCGAGGGCTTGAAGAACTTCCGCTGCGCCCTCTTTAATGGTGAAGAAATGATTGGTTTAGGCTACACCGACGAAAACGGTACGGCCATCGTAGAGATTGACGACCCATTGGATTACGTTGCCGACCTGAGCCTTATCGTCACGGGCTGCGACGCCTGGCCGCAAACACATTCCATCTCACTTTGGGCCACCCCCGAGAACACGATGCACAACGTGGTTCTCTATCCCAACCCGAACAAAGGCCAGTTCAGCATCAGCTTGCCAAACGAGGACTGCGAGATTGTCGTTTACAACAGCCTTGGCCAAAAAGTGCACCACAGCCACGCCCAAGGCCTCACCGACCTGAACCTTGAAAACCTGAGCGATGGCGTCTACTTTGTTATTGTGAAGTCGGCAAGTGCTGTTAGTACTTTGAAGTTTGTGAAGGAATAACATTCGACATTATCTATTAGTAACAGCCTCGGAGTGCGTGCTTCGAGGCTTTTCTATTTTACAATTAAACAATTGTCGGAAATGGTATTGTCAATCAAAATTATTTGCGTATTTTTGTACATTATAATCGCACTATGGCAAAACAAGATAAAAAACAAGAAAAATCCATGGAAGCGGCCCTGTGGGAGTCGTGCAACAAGTTGCGCGGTGCCGTGGAGCCAGCTGAATATAAACATGTGGTGTTGAGCCTCATCTTCCTCAAATATGCGGGCGACCGCTTTGAGCAGCGCAAGCAGGAACTCATCGAGCAGGGACTGAAAGAATACATCGACACGGTGGAGTTCTACACGGCGGAGAATGTGTTCTACCTGCCGGAAGGTTGCCGTTGGTCGTTCATCATGCAGAATGCCAAGCAACCGAACATCTTCCAGATTATCGATGATGCGTTGTCTAATATTGAGAAGAAGAACAAACAGTTGGCAGGGGCACTTCCTAACAACTACTACTCCAACCTGGGTTTGGACAAGACCAAGTTTGCTTCGTTGCTCGATGAAATCAACACACTGGAAACCGTAAAGGATTCGGAGAACGACCTCATCGGGCGTGTGTATGAGTATTTCCTCGGCAAGTTTGCCATTGCAGAAGGCAAGGGCAAGGGAGAATACTACACACCGAAGTCGGTGGTGAACCTCATTGCCGAGATGATTGAGCCCTACGATGGCAAGATCTACGACCCTTGTTGCGGTTCGGGCGGCATGTTTGTGCAGTCGATGAAGTTCGTGAAGGCACACCATGGCAACCAGAAGAACGTGAGCGTGTATGGGCAGGAAAACACCAACACCACTTTTAAGTTGGCGCGTATGAATCTCGCCATCCGTGGCATCTCGGCCGACATCAAGCAGGGCGACACCTTCCACAACGACCAGCACAAGGACCTGAAAGCGGATTACATCATGGCGAATCCGCCTTTCAACCAAAAGGACTGGCGCGAAGACAACCAGCTCACCGACGACCCGCGTTGGCGTGGCTACGACATTCCACCAACTTCGAATGCCAACTACGGCTGGATTCTGAACATCCTCTCCAAGTTGTCCACCAATGGTGTGGCGGGTTTCCTGCTTGCCAATGGTGCTTTGAGTGCGGATGGGACAGAGTTGTCCATTCGGCGCAAACTCATTGCGGACGACAAGGTGGAAGCTATCATCATTTTGCCTCGCAACATGTTCTATTCCACCGACATCAGCGTGACGTTGTGGATATTGAACAACAACAAGAAAGCGCATGTGGCGATGAAGAACGGAGAGGAAATCCATTATCGTGACCGCGAGAACGAAATCCTCTTTATGGACCTGCGGCAGATGGGCGTGCCTTTCGAGAAGAAATACGTGGAGTTGGACCAGGACACGCGCGACACCGTCACCCGCACCTACCATAACTGGCAACAAAAGGGTTTTGAACAGACCTATGCGAATATCCCCGAATTCTGTTATTCCGCCACTCGAGACGAAATCGAGCAGAAAGGCTGGAGCCTCGTACCCAGCAAATACATCGAGTTCCGCAACCGCGACGAGCAGATTGATTTCGACACGAAGATGCGCGAGTTGCAAACCGAAATGCGTGAGTTGTTGCAGCAAGAGGAAGAAAGCAAAGGAGAACTGAAAGAACTATTTGAGAAACTCGGCTATTCATTATAAATGTTGGACTATGGAAATTATGACATCTGAATACAAACACTGGCTCGGAGAACTAAAACAGCGTATCAGGCAGAGTCAGATCAAGGCGGCAGTGAAAGTGAATACCGAACTACTTCAACTCTATTGGCAGTTGGGCAGTGAAATCGTGGAGAGACAGCAGAATGCCAAATGGGGTGACAGTTTTTTGAAACAACTCAGTATAGATTTGAATGAGGAATTCCCTGAAATGAAGGGTTGGAGCGAACGAAATCTGAGAAGAATACGCCAATGGTACCTTATTTATTCACAGCATAATATATTTCGGACACAACCTGTGCCCGAAATAGATGCAAATACGAAACAGGTTGTTTCGCATGTGGAAAACGAAAATGCAATACAACCCGTTTCTCAAAATTGCCAACAACTTGTTGGCAATTTACAAAATGATTTCTTCTCTATTCCATGGGGGCATCATATTCTCATCATGCAGCGTTGCAAGGAGATGGACAAGGCGTTGTTCTACATTCACAAAACGTTGGAAAACAATTGGAGCCGGAGTGTGCTCGACTGGCAAATCGACAGCAACCTTTTTGAACGTCAGGGCAAGGCTGTTAGCAATTTCTCCCACACGCTTCCAAAGCCACAAAGCGACCTCGCACAACAAATCACCAAGGACCCTTACATAATTGATATAATGGGTGTCCGTCAGGAAATGCAAGAACGGGAATTGGAGGCTCATTTGGACAAACACATCTCGCAATACCTTTTGGAACTTGGCAAAGGCTTTACTTACTATGGCCATCAGATTCAACTGAAAGTTGGTGATGAAACATTCTACATCGATCAGTTGTTCTACCATGTCCGACTGCATTGCTATGTTGTGGTTGAACTCAAGGCGGTCGCCTTCAAGCCCGAACATGTCGGACAACTTAACTTCTATGTCAATGCAGTTAATGCCATGATGCGTACTGAAGGTGACAATCCTACCATTGGGTTGTTGATTTGTAAGGATAAAAACGACGTGGTGGCCGAATACACATTGCAAAGCGTTAATTCGCCGATAGGAGTATCGTCAATGCAGATTTACGATCAGTTGACCGCTGACTACAAATCCGCCTTGCCTACAACCGAAGAAATTGAGGCAGAAATAAGAAACATGGAGGAGTGATGGAATACCACCGTTTAGGCGACTATATCAGAGAGGTGAATGTCCGTAACCGAGATTTGAAGGTTGCGAACTTGCTGGGTTTGAGCATTGAGAAGAAGTTCATTCCTTCCATAGCCAATACCATCGGCACGGACATGTCGGTTTACAAGATTGTAACACCCAAGCAATTTGCGTATGTTCCTGTAACTTCTCGGAATGGTGAAAAAATTACGGTTGCCTTGTATGATGGAGAGGAACCTGCCATCATTTCACAAGCCTACACTGTCTTTGAGATTACCGATCATAATGCTTTGCTGCCTGAATATCTGATGATGTGGTTCCGTCGTCCGGAGTTTGACCGCTATGCCCGTTTTCATTCCCATGGCAGCGCTCGTGAAGTGTTCGATTGGAATGAACTATGTGATGTGATACTTCCCATCCCTACCATCGCCCGCCAGCGTGAAATCGTGGCGGAATACGAAACGCTTTCCAACCGCATCCGTCTCAACGAGCAGATGATTGAGAAACTGGAAGCCACCGCGCAGGCGTTGTACCGCAAGATGTTTGTGGATGGTGTGGATAGGGAGCATCTGCCGGAGGGGTGGAGAAGTGGGAAGCTAAAAGAGGTTGCGACCTTGAAAGCAGGGGGTGATAGGCCAAATGAGTTTTCAGAAGAAAAGACAGAGGTTTATAACATTCCTGTTTACGCTAATGGAATTGAGAATAAAGGCATATTTGGTTATACAACAAAACCTATTATCAAGGTAAAGAGCATTACAATTTCGGCAAGAGGAACAATAGGATATTGCTTTTTGAGAAAACAACCGTATGTGCCGATTGTGAGGCTTATAGTTGTCATCCCTCACGATGAAATAGCAACACAATATTTATATCACTATCTTGATGCTTCAAACATTAAAGGTTCTGGTTCTGTCCAAAGTCAATTAACTGTTCCTGATATGGAAGTAAAGGAGATCATTGTACCTCCTCACAGACTTGTGCAAGAGTTTAATGATAAGGCTGAAGTTATAGACGAAGCAATAGAGATTCGTGAGAAAGAAAACTTGAAATTAACTGAATTACAGTCTTTGCTTTTGGCGAGGATGGGGAAATAAGAGAAAAACAATATGAAATACGTGAATATTGATTTAGACACACTCATTTTTTTAATTATTACGGTACTGGTCATAGCAGGACTTCTAATCGGACTTGTATCAACTATTTATGGTACAATAAAAGCTAATAGATTAAACTCAGAAAAAGTTGAAGCATTTAATTTACTTCTAAATAGATACAGTGGAAACGTATTGGATGCTGATTCAGTACATCTCATATATGAGGAAAAGATTAATAAGAAATTTGATTATTCATATGAGGATTTTTTGAAATCGTTCCTTATATATGTCACAGAAAAAAATGCAGGAAATGAAAATAGGATAAAGGGAATTGAACAAATCATTAAGCCTTTATTACAAATAGAAAGAACATTTAAACCTTATTCCAAACTTGAAGAGGAAGAGAGACAAGCTCTATTGGCTATAGAAGCTTATACCAAAAATTCAGGTGAGATTGTGCAAAATTCCGTGAGGTATAATTTAGACTGGTTATCATCTATGATGGAAAAGAAACATAAAATGTTGAAGACCTCGGAAATAAAGAATAAAGTGTCTTATGCAATAGGCATATTGGGTGTGTTGTTGACTATATACAGTTTTATACGTAAACCCTCTATCTCAGAAGAAAGCATAAAAAACATCTCCACGGAGATTTCCATGCAAATGGATAGCATTTTAAAACAAAATGTATATGTGGATACTGTTCGTGAATTCGTTGGCAACGAGGTGGCCAATTGAAAGAGGGCATAATGAAAAATTAAATCAAATAATAATCGGAATTACAGTCTTTGCTTTTGGTAAGCATGAGGAAAAGAAAAAAAATGATAATATGGGACTTTACGAAGGAATAAAGGATGTTGCAAAAATTGTGCAGCAAGCAGACAATTTGGAGTTGTATCGTCAACTAATCGATTTAAGCGCACAAGCATTGGATATGCAAGCCGCTATAAACAAATTGACTGAGGAAAATGCAGAACTAAAGAAAAAGCAAGATATAGAAAAGCGCATCCAACGGCATCAAGAACTTTACCTAACTTTAAGGGGTGAAGAAGGCGACATCTTATACTGTTCACATTGCTGGGACAATGATAGAAAGCTGATTCAGATGCGTAAATCGTATGGAGAATGTTTGTGTCCTCATTGTCAATTAGTAGACTATTATGATAAAACTGAATACGATAAATTTAATAGGAGGTATTATTTATAAAACAGCTATCAATAAGGAAAAATTTGCGTAATTATTGTCTTTGCTTGTTTCGAAAAAAATGCAACTTTGAAGAATTGTTGAGATATGGCAAAATCGAAAAAGAAAAGTAAATTGAAAGAGATTCTTGAGTGGGTCGGTATTATTGGAGGAGGTATAGCTGTGCTTGCTGTACCTGTAAGTGTTGGCTTGTTCATCAATAATAAGCAACACAAAATGGAGATGATAGAGTTAAACCAACAACACAATCTAGAATTGCAACGTCAGCATGATGAGTTTGAAGAGAAAATTTCAGAGATAAAAAATCAGCTGGACGATTGCAAACAGCAGTACCGTTTATTAGAAATTGAAAATAGAAAGGGTGGTTATGAAAAAGAAGGTCATTAATAAGGTGATGGAGTTTTTGCCAATAATTCTTATTGTTGTTTTGTTGGCGACACTTGTTTACTGCATATATTATATTGGAAAATTAGAAGATCAAATTTGGGAGCGAGATAAAACGATACAAGATTTGTCGTTTCGCAGTGATTTGGTGGAAGAGTACTTTGATATAAAACACGATTCGGTAGAACATACAACCTCGTATTCTTTGAAAAGCTCTAAAGCAAACTACACGATTTTACAACATGATAGCACCGAACTTGTGTTTCATCAAGGAGATAAGGTGCTCTCTGCTCAAGAACTTGTTAACGAGTATAATGCGTTATCGAAAGACTATAACAAACTGGTTAGAGATTATAATAAATTGGTTAATGATTATAATAAACTGACGAAAGAGTTTAATGATGAATTCAATAAAAACATGCGCCAAATTCAAGAATTGGAATCGGTGTTAGGTTTGATAGAAAAACGGTATAATATTCAATATAATATAGAGAGAGATTCAACTTTCTCTGATATAGTATTATCAAATACGGGAAAAATTGATTCTGCACTAGTGCTATTACCATACTATAAAGATAAATTAAAAAAAGTCTCTGATTCGGTTTGGACAATTGAGTATTATGAGAGGAAGAAATAATCAAATAAAAACAAATACATGTCGTACTTCAACGAAAAGGACATGGAATTAACCTAATTAGAGTTTTTTGCTATTGACGAGGACATAAAAAGAACAAGAAACAGATATTTAAAAATGACAGAGAAATTCAGAAATAAATATAGAATACCGTCAAATCGTTTGCGGGGATGGGATTATGCCGGCAGCGGGCATTATTACATCACCATTGTCACCGCTGGCCGTGATAGGATATTTGGGGATATTGTCAATGGAGAAATGGTATTGAACGATTTGGGGCAAATTGTTTATGATGAATTTTTCAAATCATTCGAATTGCGCGAGGAATTGTTTTTGGGCGAATTTGTTTTGATGCCCGACCATTTGCATGCCATCGTGATATTGGATAAATCAAAATGCACGGATGATGTTATGGAAACGTGCGGCCGTGTGGAAACGCGTGGCCGTGTAGAGACGCACGGCCGTGCGTCTCTACAATACCAACGCCAATCCCAACGTCAATGCCAAAACCAACAACCACCCACAACCCCGCAATTCCAACGCCAACCCAAATCCATTTCGTCATTCGTGGCCGGTTTTAAATCATCAACCATCAAACAAATTGATGATTGGATCGATTCGAACAATTTGCCAATGGCGAAATTCAACAAAAACAATCCTCTGTGGCAATCGAATTATCATGACCATATCATTCGAAACGAAACGGAATACCGACACATTTCAGAATATATTGTCAGTAATCCAATAGATTGGAAGGAAGACACGTTAAACAAATAAAAATAAACAAGATGCCGTATTTCAACGAAAGCCAATTAGAACAATCCATCATCAGCCTGCTACAGGAACAAGGCTATGTTTACGCCAAAGGCGAGGAAATCGTCCGCGACCTCGATGAGGTGGTGCTGCGCGACGACCTTGCCCAGTATCTGCGCGACCGCTACAAGAACGACGGCATCACGGATACGGAGGTCGAGGCGGCCATCCGCGTCATCATGCAGAAACATGGCGGCACCCTCTACGCCGAAAACAAACAGACCCTCAACCTGCTGATGGATGGCTTCTCGTTGAAGCGCGAAGACCCCACCAAGCAAAACCTCTATATCTATCCCATCGCTTTCGATGAAGCCAACCAAAAGCACAATATCTTCAAGGTGGTAAACCAGTTCGACATCGTGGGCTACCAACACCGCATCCCCGACACCATCATCTTCCTCAACGGCCTGCCTGTGGTCGTGTTTGAGTTCAAGAACGCCCTCAAAAAGAACACCACCATCGAAGATGCCTACAAGCAACTCACCATCCGTTACCGCAGGGACATCCCAGCACTGTTCAAATACACCGCTTTCATCGTCATCTCCGACGGCGTGAACAACAAGTTCGGCACGCTCTACACCCCATACGAGTTCTTCTACGCTTGGCGCAAGGTGAACGCCAAAGACAAGGGTTGCGACGGCATCAACTCTTTGAAGACGATGATCGCAGGCCTCTTTCGTAAGGACCGCCTCATCGATGTCATCCACCACTTCGTCTATTTCCCCGACACCTCGAAGGATGAGAAGAAGTTCATCTGTCGCTATCCGCAGTACTTTGCTGCCCGTTCGCTTTATCAGAACATCCTGAACCATAGCAAACTCAACGCAGGCAGTGATGGTAAGGGTGGCACCTATTTTGGCGCTACGGGTTGCGGCAAGTCGCTTACCATGCTCTTCCTTTCGCGCTTGCTGATGAAGAGCAAGGCCCTGTGCAGTCCCACCATCATTCTTATCACCGACCGCACCGACTTGGATGACCAACTTTCGCGTTTGCTGCTCAACGCCAAGCAGTTTGTGGGCGACAGCGTGATAGAGCAGGTGGAGAGCCGTGAGGACTTGAAAGACAAGTTGCAAGGGCGCACTAGCGGAGGCGTGTTTCTCACCACGATACAGAAATTCTCGAAGGACATCAATCTGCTTTCAAACCGTGCCAACATCATCTGTATCAGCGATGAAGCCCATCGTTCACAAACTGGCTTGGAAGAGAAGGTGGAGATCACCGACAAGGGTGTGAAACGTTCCTATGGCTTCGCCAAATACCTGCGCGATTCGCTGCCGAATGCCACTTATGTTGGCTTTACGGGTACGCCTATTGACGCCACGCTTGACGTTTTTGGTGCCGTGGTGGATGAATACTCGATGATAGAGGCCGTGGAGGATGGCATCACTAAGACCATCATGTACGAGGGTCGCGCCTCACATGTGTTTGCCGACAGCGAACTCATCAAGCAGATTGAGGCCTACTATGACAAATGCGCCGAGGAAGGCTCGTCGGAATACCAAATCGAAGAGAGCAAGAAGGCGATGACGCAGATGAGCGTGCTGCTCAACAGCCCTGATCTCATCCATCGTCTGGCGGTCGATTTCTTGCAACACTACGAACGTCGTGTGGAAGAAGGCAGCACGGTGAAGGGGAAGGCGATGATTGTCTGTGCCACTCGCGAGATAGCCTTCGCTATCTATAAGGAGATTGTCGCCATGCGGCCCGAATGGGCAGAGGTGAAGAATTGTGGCGACGGCGAAGAGCTGACCAAAGAGGAAGCCGAGAAGATCAAACCTATCGAGAAAATCAAGTTGGTCTGCATCCGCCAGAAGGACGACGACCCCGAACTGTACAACCTGCTTGGCACTGACGAGGAACGTAAGAAACTCGACCTGCAGTTCAAGGAAGAGAAGTCGAACTTCAAGATTGCCATTGTGGTGGATATGTGGATCACGGGTTTCGATGTGCCATGTCTGGACACGATGTACTGCTACAAGCCGCTACAAATGCACACGTTGATACAAACCGTCAGCCGTGTGAACCGCAATTACCCAGGCAAGGACAAAGGTCTGATAGTTGATTATCTGGGCATCAAGAAGAAGTTCAACCAGGCAATGAGAAAATATGCCAACGGTGGACAGAACGAGACGCCGGTGGAAACCATCGACGCTGCCGTGAAGATGTTCAAGGATGAGCTGGATCTGTTGCGTCGTATGTTCACTGGATTCGACTATTCGAAGTTCTTCACGGGAACACCCCTTGAGCAATTAGACACGCTGCAGCAGGCTGCCGAACGCATGCAACAGACCGAAGAGACAGAGAAGCGCTTCATGAAGCACACGCTTATCATGAAATCGGCTTACAACATGTGCAACAACGACGAACGCATCACAAAGGAGGAAGTTAACGACGTGCATTTCTTCACGGGTGTGCGCTCCGTCATCTACAAGACCACCACGGGCGAGTCACCCGATGCCACCCAGATGAACCGCTACGTGTTAAAGCTTGTCAACGAAGCCTTGATTTCGGAAGAGGTGGTGTCCATCAACTCCATGCGCCTCGACAATGCCGAGCAGATCGACATGCTTGCCACGCAGTATATGGAGAAACTGAAACGTTTGCCCTACCAGAACACCAAGGTCAAGTTGATGGAGCAGTTGCTGAAACGTGTCATCGATAGCGTGAAGAAGGTGAACAAGGTGAAAGCCGTTAGTTTTACCGACCGCTTGAATGATATCATCGACAAATACAACGACCGTTCCGATGACATCGTGCTGGCCGACGAAATCATTACTGAGGTGGCGAAACAATTGGCCGACTTGTTTGAAGAAATCAAGAAAGACAGTGTGTTGCCCGATGGCATTCCCAATATTGAGGTGAAAGCCTTCTATGACATCTTGAAATCCGTGGCTGAACGGTATGGTTTCTTGAATGAATACACTGAGGAGCAATATATCGCCCTCGCCAAAGACGTGAAAGAGGTGGTGGATGACAAGACGCAATATATCGACTGGGACAAGAAAGCCGACATCAAGGCCCAACTGAAGGTGCAGATTATCCTTACATTAGCCAAGCACAAATACCCGCCTGCGACACGCGACGATGTCTTCAAAGCCATCTTCGAGCAGGCCGAGAACTTTAAGAAGAATAGAGCCGTCGATGTTGAAGAAGGAGATTATTTGTCTGTATCTATAGTCCCGTACAACTTTGGTGAAGAATCAGAGGTAAGTATGGCTGCTGAAAGCAATTTAATAAACAAAACATGACTCAACCCTACCCATTGGTACGATTGACGGCATTTCCTTTCAACTAGGGTACAATATTTACCTCCGTTGAGATTTCCATTTTTAAAAAACTCTTTTTTCATTCGCCGAACAAAAGCAAGAGGATTATAGAAATGATTGAAATCTTTTCAAAAAATCCTTTTCCCTATTGTTTTGTTTTTCCAAAACCCCTAACTTTGCACCTTCATTTTCTGACGAAAGAATATCAGTTAAATCACTAATAATCAATTAAAACAATGACAAAGTACGTTTACACCTTTGGCGGAAAGACCGCTGAAGGAAATGCTTCGATGAAGAACGAGTTGGGCGGCAAGGGCGCTAACCTTGCTGAAATGTGCCTGCTCAAGCTCCCCGTACCCGCTGGTTTAACCATCACCACCGAGTGCTGCACCGCTTATTACCAGAACAATTGCCAACTTCCTGCCGGTTTGATGGACGAGGTCCACGCAGGCATGAAAAACATGGAAAACATCATGGGCATGAAATACGGCGACCCCGAGAATCCGCTGCTCGTCAGCTGCCGTTCCGGCGCGCGCAAGTCAATGCCCGGCATGATGGACACCGTGCTGAATATCGGTCTCTGCTCCAAGACCATCCCTGGTCTGATCAAGAAGACCAACAACCCCCGTTTCGTGTATGACTCTTACCGCCGCCTCATCATGATGTACGCCGACGTCGTCATGGAGAAGGCCGAGGGCATTGAGCCCGCCGACGGCAAGAGCATCCGTAAGCAACTTGATGATATGCTGGACGCTTACAAGGAGAAGATGGGTTACAAGAGCGACACCGAACTGAAGGCTGAAGAGCTGCAGCAGCTGGCTGAGGACTTCAAGGTCCGCATCAAGGAAGTGCTCGGCACCGAGTTCCCGGATGACGCCGAGGCTCAGCTGGAAGGCGGCATCAAGGCCGTGTTCAAGAGCTGGAATGGTAAGAAGGCCATCTCCTACCGCCGCATCGAAGGTATTCCGGACGACTGGGGCACTGCCGTCAACGTGCAGACCATGGTGTTCGGTAACATGGGCGAAGGCTC
>Ga0265298_10005510_pt1 | contig 15850 bp, 13 predicted proteins | sample AusTroGonzalo_MG_3_FD_193486 | JGI IMG/M metagenome (GOLD analysis project Ga0265298, IMG submission 193486) | Bovine rumen microbial communities from tropical cattle in Woodstock, Queensland, Australia - Gonzalo_01 | ecosystem: Host-associated > Mammals > Digestive system > Stomach > Rumen ... | reverse complement strand
GTCAGCCTTTGCTCGTTTTCCCCAGATACGCCTCCTGGATCGCTTCGCTCGCGAGGAGCTCCTCGCCGGTTCCGGACATCGTGATCCGCCCGGTCTCCATCACGTAGGCGTAGTCGCAGGCGTGCAGGGCGGCGTTCGCGTTCTGCTCGATCAGTAGCACCGTCATGCCGGTGCTCTTCAGCGTCTGGATGATCATGAAGATATCCTTGACCACCAGCGGCGCCAGGCCCAGGCTGGGTTCATCCATCATGATGATCTTCGGCCGGGTCATGATCGCGCGGCCCACGGCCAGCATCTGCTGCTCGCCGCCGGACAGCGTACCCGCCAATTGCCAGGAGCGTTCCTTCAGCCGGGGAAAGAGGTCATATACATAGTTGATATCTTCTTCGATCAGTTCCTTGTCCTTGCGCAGATAAGCGCCGATCCGCAGGTTCTCCAGCACCGTCAGGTTGGCGAACACCCGCCGTCCTTCCGGCACCATGGCAATCCCCGTCTCCACGATCTTCTGGGTCCCGAAGTCGGTGATATCCCGGCCTTCATAATAAATCCGCCCGGATTTCGCGGGCACCAGCCCGGAAATGGTCCGCAGGGTTGTGCTCTTGCCCGCGCCGTTGGCGCCGATCAGGGTCACGATCTTGCCCTGGTCCACCTCAAAGGAGATCCCCTTCAGGGCTTCGATGCCGCCGTAGGAAACCACCAGATCCGTCACTTTCAGCAGGCTCATTCTTCATCCACCCCCAGATAGGCCGCGATGACGACCGGGTTTTTCTGGATCTCGTCCGGCGTTCCTTCGGCAATCTGCTTGCCGAAGTCCAGCACATAGATCCGGTCGGAGATGTCCATCACCAGGTTCATATGGTGCTCGATCATGAAAACCGTGAGGTCGAATTTGTTTTTGATCCCCACGATAAATTCGCCCAGCTCGTCCGTTTCCTGCGGGTTCATGCCGGCCGCCGGTTCGTCCAGCAGCAGCAGCGTCGGGTCGGTCGCCAGGGCCCGGGCAATTTCCAGCCTGCGCTGCTTGCCGTAGGGCAGGGAGGTCGCCAGCTCGTCCCCGACGTCCGCCAGGCCCACGATCTCGAGCAGGTTCCTTGCCTTTTCCCGCATGGCCTTCTCTTCCTTCGCGTTCAGCCGGAAGGAAGCCGTCAGGAAATTGCTGGTCCGGCGCAGATGCGTTCCGATCAGGACGTTTTCGAAAGCCGTCTGGCTCTTGAACAGGCGGATGTTCTGGAAGGTCCGGGCAATGCCCATGTGCGTGATCTTGTCCGGTGTATACACAACCGCCTTCTGGTCTTTATACTTGTCCGCGTTGATCCCGCTGTACTGCTTGACCATTTTCCCCTGGGGATGGTTGACGGCGATCGGTTTCCCGTGGAAATAAACCGCGCCGTTGGTCGGCTCATATACGCCGGTGATGCAGTTGAAGGCGGTTGTTTTCCCGGCGCCGTTCGGGCCGATCAGGGCCACGATCTCCCCCGTGTTCACTTCCAGCGAAAGGTTGTTGATCGCGACCACGCCGCCGAACTGCATGGTAATATCCGTCAGGCGCAGGACATTGTTATCGTTGTTCTTGCTCTCGCTCATTTGATGTCGCTGCCTCCTTTCGCCTTTCTGCGGCTGCCGAGGTCCCATAGCTCCCGGTCACCCATGATTCCCTTCCGGAAGAACAGCACCACGACCATGATCACCACCGAGAACGCCACCATCCGGAATCCCGGCGCCAGCAGCGGAACCTTGAAATCGCCGATCATCGTTTCCGTGTCCAGGAACCGCAGCCACCATTCGCTGCACGCAATGAACAGGAAGGACGCGATAATGCTGCCGGATACGGAGCCCAGCCCGCCGATCACCACGATCAGCAGGATCTCGTACGTCATGGCGCTCTTGAAGCCGTTGGCCTGCAGCGTTCCCTGATACATGGCCAGCAGCGCCCCGCCGATCCCCGCAAAGAAGCAGCTGATCACAAACGCCATCTGCTTGTGATGGAACAGGTTGATCCCCATCGCTTCCGCCGCGATCTCGTCGTCCCGGATGGCCTTGAAGGCCCGCCCGTAGGTGGAATTGATCAGCAGCAGAATCAGCCCGATGCAGATCCCGACCACGATGAACGTGAACAGCACCGTGTTCCCCGGCATGGCCGTCTTCAGGGTCGGATAGGTCTTCAGCAGGTTGGATCCGTTGGTCAGCGGCCCGATCGCGTCCCACTGGATAAAGGCGCGGATGATCTCCGCGAAGCCCAGCGTAGCGATCGCCAGATAGTCGCCCTTCAGCCGCAGCACCGGCATGCCGATCAGCGCCGCGAACAGCGCCGCCACGATTCCGGCAACCAGCAGCGCCGGAATCATGCCGATGGTAAACTGCACGATCCCGCCGTCATAATACTGGTAGACCGCCGCGCGCTTGGCCATGGGGATGGTCAGGATCGCGTAGCTGTATGCGCCGATCAGCATGAATCCCGCCTGTCCCAGGGAGAAAAGTCCCGTAAATCCGTTCAGCAGGTTCATCGATACCGCGATCAGCGCGTAGACCGCGCCCTTCTGCAGCACCGTCACCGCCATGGACTTGGATCCGCAGGTCTGTTCCACAATGAATCCCGCCACATAGATCAGGGCCACCACAGCCAGCGAGATGATCAGACGCCGATTTCCTCTTTTCTTCATCTTCATCACCTCACACTTTCTCCCGCGTCTTTTCGCCGAACAGTCCCGTGGGCCGTACCAGCAGCACCACGATCAGCAGGGCAAACGTAAACGCGTCGGAGAACATCGTCAGTCCGGCCGCCTTGATCAGGTTTTCGCAGATACCGATGATCAGCGCGCCGATCATGGCGCCCGGAATCGACCCGATCCCTCCGAACACCGCCGCCACGAATGCTTTCAGGCCGGGCATCGCGCCGATGGTCGGCGTCACCGCCGTGTAGTTCGTGAAGTACAGCATCGATCCGATCGCCGCCATCGCGGAACCGATAATGAACGTGACGGAAATCACGTTGTTGATCTTGATGCCCATCAGCTGTGCCGTTTCAAAATCCACCGAAACCGCCCGCATCGCCATGCCGATCTTCGTCCGCTTGATCAGCAGCACCAGCGCCACGACCAGGATCACCGTCACCACCGGCGTCACCAGGGTAACCACCTTCGTGCTCGCGCTGCCGATCTGGATCGAATCGCCCAGGCCGGGAAGCACGGGATACTGGCGGGCCAGGCCGCCGGTCAGGTACCACATCAGGTTCTGCAGCAGATAGCTCACGCCGATGGCGGAAATCATGATCGACATTCTCGGCGCGGTCCGCAGCGGTTTATAGGCAACCCGCTCGACCGTGAAGCCCAGGATCACCGTCAGGATGATCACCAGCGGAACAGCCAGGGCCGGCGGCAGCGCGGCTGCCAGGTAGACCATGAAGAAACCCGCCGCCGTAAAGATATCGCCGTGAGCAAAGTTGATCAGGCGCAGGATGCCGTAGACCAGCGTATATCCCACCGCAATCAGCGCGTATTGTCCGCCGACGGAGATCCCGGCCAGCAGGTAAGGGAGCAGCGTATCAAACATATCAGTCTCGCCCTTCCATGGAAATAATCATAGATGATTTCAGTTCAAACATGAAAAAATCAAACGGGAGCTGCTGCTAACCGCAGCAGCTCCCAGTCTTCAGCAAAGGATTATTCGCCGACTTTCTGGGTCTTGACGAAATCGAATGCGCCGGTCTCGGGATTGGCGTACTTGATGTAGGCCATGTCCTTCTTCGCGTCGCCGATGTCGTCGAAGGCGATGCTTCCGGTCACGCCGTCGTAGGTCACGCCGGGCAGCGCTTCCGCGATCGCCTGGCTGTCAGCGCTTCCCGCCGCTTCAATCGCGGTCAGGGCCACGTTGTAGGCGTCAAAGCCCAGCGCGGAAACCGCAGCGACGATGTCGTTGCCGCCGTTGTTGTTCAGGTTGCCGGAGTCGGCGTTCAGCCATTCCTTGAAGCCCTTGACGAATTCCGCGGCGGAAGCTGCGTCGTCGTTCTCATCGAAGAAGGTGGAGCAGTACACTTCCACGTCCTTGCCCTTGGCGGCGTTCAGGATCGCGGAGTTCTCCCACGTATCGCCCGCCATGATCGGGAACTTGACGCCCTGCGCGGCGGCCTGGTCAATGATCAGCGCGGCGTAGGTGGTGGAGCACGGAGCGAAGAACACGTCGCAGTTTGCGTTCACGGCGTTGTTGATGTACGCGGTGAAGTCGCTGTTGCCTTCCGGGAAGGTCTCGGGCTTGTCGCCCACAACGGTGCCGCCCAGCGCCTTGAAGGCTTCGACAAAGTAGTTCGCCAGGCCGCTGCCGTAGTCTTCACCCTGCATGTTCAGGACGTAAGCGGTCTTGGCGCCCTTGTCCCAGGCGAAGTTGGCCATAACGGAGCCCTGGAAGGGATCCAGGAAGCAGATGCGCCAGTAGTAGTCGCACAGCGCGGTCACGTTCGGGTTGGTGCAGCTGACGCCGATGGCGGGCACCTGCGCGTCCACGAAGGTATCGCCGGCAGCCATGCACACGCCGGAGCCGTAGGAGCCCAGCACCACGGACACGCCCTTGTTCACCAGGCTGGCAGCCGCGGTCACGGCCTTGTCGTTCACGGACTGGTTGTCTTCGATCTCCAGTTCAACCTTGTACTCTTCGCCGCCGATGTTCACGGTGGGCTTCAGGCTGTTGGCATACTGGATGCCCAGGATCTCCTGCTTTCCGCCGGCGCCGTTGTCGCCCGTGGAGGGCTCAAACACGCCGATTTTGATGACGTTGTCCGCCATCGCGAAGGCGGGGACCAGCATCATCACAGCCAGAACCAATGCGATCAGTTTCTTCATAATTCGGTTTCCTCCTTGTTTTTCAGGTAAATCGCTTTTACCTTGCGGTTTTAACAGTATACCCATTTCATCCCGAAAAAACAATCAAAGTGCAGAGGAAAGACAAAAAGGGCTTCTCAGCCCTCCAGTCCCATTTCCTGCCGCTCCATGTTTTCCACAACGATGTCGTAGATCTCCCCGAGGCTCGCGCAGTATTCCAGCACCTTCCACGGTTCGTTCGTGTGATAGTGGATTTTGATCAGTTCGTCATCGCCCACCGCCAGCAGGCAGTCACCCTCAAAGTTGTTGGTAAAGTATTCGTTGATCTCATCCTCATCCAGTCCTTCTCCTTCGATCAGCAGCTGGGTGTCGAATTTGAATTCCAGCATGGTCGTAAACAGCTCCTTTGCTTTTTGTTGCCCCCGGCTCGCCGGAAACAGAACCCAATGTACCATGTCCGGGCAAAAAAGTCAATTCTGTCAACGGCTCCGGCCGTTTTATTTCGCCTCGGCCCAGTTCTTTCCCCGGTGAACTTCCGCCACCAGCGGCACCTTCAGTTCGATCGCGTTTTCCATTGCTTCCCGCAGCAGTTCCGCCGCCCGGTCCGCCTCTTCCGGCGGGCATTCCAGCAGCAGTTCGTCGTGCACCTGCAGGATCAGGCGGCTCTTCATTCCCGCCTCCCGCAGCGCCCGGTCCACCCGGACCATCGCCAGTTTGATGATGTCCGCCGCCGTTCCCTGCACCGGCGTGTTCATCGCCGCGCGCTTTCCGAATTCCCGGATCGGCGCCTTGGGGGAGCGCAGTTCCGGCAGATACCGCCGCCGCCCCATCAGGGTTTCCGCGTATCCCTTTTCCGCGCCGTCCGCGGCCGTCCGGTCCATAAAGCGTTTCACGCCCGGATAGGTCCGGAAATACTTCTCGATGAATTCCGCGGCCTCCCGCCGGCTCACGCCCGTGTTCCGGCTCAGGCCGAAACCGCTGATCCCGTAGATCAGGCCGAAGTTCACCGCCTTGGCCCGGCTGCGCAGCTCCGGCGTCACCCATTCCGGCGGCACGTCGAAGATTTCACTCGCCGTCCGGGCGTGGATATCCTCTCCCTTCCGGAAGGCGTCGATCAGCGTCTCGTCTCCGGAGAAATGCGCCATCAGGCGCAGTTCGATCTGGCTGTAGTCCGCGTCCAGCAGCACCCATCCTTCCCGGGGCAGGAACGCTTCCCGTATTTCCCGTCCTTCCTCCGTCCTCACGGGAATATTCTGCAGGTTCGGCTCGGAGGAGGAAATCCGCCCGGTGGCGGTCGCCGTCTGGTCAAAGGTGGAATGGACGCGGTTATTCCTGTCTGCCAGCGGCAGCAGCCCTTCCACATAGGTGCCGTTCAGCTTGGTCAGCTGGCGGTAGCGCAGCAGCGGTTCGATCAGCTCCGGCGCGTCGAAGCGCAGCCCTTCCAGCACTTCCGCCGAAGTCGAGTAGCCCTTTGATGTTTTCTTTCCGTGGGGCAGGTTCATCTTTTCGAACAGCACCTCGCCCAGCTGCTGCGGGCTGTTCAGGTTAAAGGTGTATCCTCCCGCGGCCGCGATCACCTCGTCCCGCCGCTGCGATATTTCCGCCGTGTATTTCTTTCCGAGCTCCCGCAGGAACTCCGTGTCGACCGTAAACCCTTCCTTTTCCATCCGGAACAGCACAAAGCTCAGCGGCTGCTCGATTTCCTTCATCAGGGTCATCATGCCGTCCGCTTCCGCCTGCGTCTTCTGCCATACCGCCAGGGAGCACAGCGCAGCCGCGTCTTCCTGAAGGTCCGGACACAGCGCCGCAAGCCGGTAGCTCTTTTCCTGCGGGTTCAGCAGATAGGCCGCCAGCATCGTATCCCAGCCGAAGGTTTCCGGCAGCGGCAGGCCCAGCCGGTCCAGCGTGTGCAGCATCGCCTTGCCGTTGTGCACCACGGCGTCGCCCTTCTGCAGTTCCGCGCCCAGCAGCGTCAGCACTTCCGCCGGATCCAGTCCCGGGTTCAGCAGGTCCCCGCCCAGCGAGATCTCGGCCCGCTTTCCTCCGGCCCTGGCCAGGGAAACCGCCGTTTCGGAAACAAACAGGCACAGCGGTCCGTCTCCTTCCGTTTCCCGCAGCCACGCGGAGATCTCTTCCGCTTCGCTCAGCACCGTCGCTTTGTCAAAGGGCAGCAGCGTCAGGGTTTCCCGGCTTTCTCCGCCTTCGCTCTCTCCCTCGCTGCCCAGCCGGCGGATAATGCTGTTGAGCTTCAGTTTTTCCAGTGCCGGTATTCCTTTTTTCAGGTCCGGCATCGCGCACGCGCCCAGGCTGAAGCTCACCGGCGCGTCCCGGCGGATCGTGGCCAGTTCCTTGCTGAATCGGGCCTGCTCCGCGTAGGTCTTCAGTTTTTCGCCCAGTTTTCCTTTCACCTGGTCCGCGTTTTCCAGCACCTTTTCGAGGGTTCCGTATTCCTGCAGCAGTTTCACCGCCGTCTTGTCCCCCACGCCGGGAACGCCCGGAATGTTGTCGCTGGAATCTCCGGCCAGGCCCTTCCAGTCCGTCACCTGTTCCGGCGTGAATCCGTATTCCTCATACACCTTTGACGCGTTGAACCGCACCGTCTCGGTAATTCCCTTCCGGGTAAACATCAGCTCCGTTCCGCCGCCCACCAGCTGCAGCGCGTCCCGGTCTCCGGTCAGCAGCAGCGGCGCCGCGCCGGCCTCCGCGCCTTTCAGGCTCAGCGTGCCCAGCAGGTCGTCCGCCTCCCATCCCTGCAGGGAAAACCGGCGTATTCCCATCTCGTCCAGCAGCGTCAGGATTGTGGTAAACTGCTGCCGCAGTTCCGGCGGGGTTTCCTTTCTCCCGGCTTTGTAATCCGGATAGACCGTATGGCGGAATGTCGGCCCGTGCTCGTCGAAGCACACGGCCAGATATTGCACATTCTCTTCCTTGATCACCTTCAGCAGCATGCTGAGAAAGCCGTAGATCGCGTTGGTATAAATCCCGTCCGCGTCCATCGGCGGAAGCGCGTGAAACGCGCGATGCATCAGACTGTTCCCGTCCACCAGCAAAAATGTGTCTTTCATGGGTCCTCCTCCGCCTGCCTCCGGGGCGTTTTCGATTATCGATATTATATAGGAAGTCTCCCCGTTCGTCCATTCTTTTCAAACAGCCCGAAACATGCTATACTCCATTCTGTATCATGCTGACCGGCAAACGGAAGGAAGATCAGTTTCATGGCATATACGGTAGGCGCCGTTTCCCTCGGCTGCAACAAAAACCGCGTGGATACCGAAACAGCCCTGGGGCTGCTGACGGAAAAAGGCTTTGTCCTGACGGAAAATCCCGAGGAGGCGGACATCCTCCTCGTGAACACCTGCGGGTTTATCGATTCCGCCAAGGAGGAGTCTGTCAATACGATCCTCGATATGGCGCAGTATAAGGAAACCGGCCGCTGCCGTCTGCTGGTGGTCACCGGCTGCCTCACGCAGCGCTATCCGGAGGATCTGCTCAAAGAAATCCCGGAGATTGATCTGCTCCTGGGTGTCAATCAGTACGCGGATCTCCCCGCGGCCATCGAAAAGGCCCTCGGGGGCGAGCGGCAGGCCTGCTGGAACGATGATTTCGGTTATTTCGAGCATTCCCGCGTGCTGACTACGCCGGCTTATTCCGCCTATATCCGCATCGGTGAAGGCTGTTCCAACTGCTGCACCTTCTGCGCCATTCCGCTGATCCGCGGCCCCTACCGCAGCCGCAGTGAGGATGCGGTCCTTCGGGAAATCCGTCAGCTGGCCGCTTCCGGTGTCCGTGAGCATATTCTCGTCGCGCAGGATACCACGCGTTTCGGCACCGAGGATCATCCCCACACCACCTTGCCCGCCCTCATGCGCAAAGCCGCCGCCATCGACGGGGTGGACTGGCTCCGGGTGCTTTACTGCTATCCGGATGAGACGAGTGAGGAACTGCTGGACGTGCTCGCGGAAACCGATAATGTCTGTCCTTATCTGGATATTCCCCTTCAGCATATCAATGCCGATCTGCTCAGGCGCATGCGCCGGCGGGGAACCCGGGAGGATATCCTTCGTTGTGTCCGCGGCGCGAAAAGCCGCGGCCTGACCCTGCGCACCACGCTCATCGTCGGCTTCCCCGGGGAAACTGAGGACCAGTTCAGGGAGCTTCTGGACTTTGTGGAGGAAACGGAGTTCGACCGGCTCGGCGCCTTTGCCTATTCGCCGGAGGAGGGAACGCCGGCTGCCAGACTTCCGTCTCAGCTTCCGGACGAGGTGAAGCAGGAGCGGCTTGACCGCCTCATGACCCTGCAGCAGCGTATCTCCCTGAAGCGGAACCGGGAGCGGGTCGGAACCGTGGAGCAGGTCCTTGTCACCGATACCGACGGAAAAGGAAACTGCCTCGGCCGCAGCAGCCGTGAAGCGCCGGAGATCGACGGGGAAATTTATGTTTCCTGCCCTGATGCCCGGCCGGAACCCGGCCTCTTCATCCCGGTCCGGATTACCGATGCCGATGAATATGATCTGCGAGGTGAAATGCTTTGACTTTGCCCAATAAACTCAGTATTGCCCGCGCTGTCTGTATTCCGGTCATTGTGGTGCTCCTTTATCTTCAGGATCCGGCCTGCCGGATCGCCGCGGGCATTGTCTTCATTCTCGCCTGCATCACAGATTTTCTCGACGGGCGCATTGCCCGCAGCCGCAACCTGGTAACGGATTTCGGCAAGTTTATTGACCCGGTGGCGGATAAGCTTCTTGTCCTGACCACCATGATCATGCTCATTCACCTGCAGCTGATGCCCGCCTGGGTCGTCATCATCGTCATCTGCCGTGAGCTTTCGGTGGATGGTCTGCGGATGGTTGCCGTCACCCAGGGCAAAGTCATTGCGGCCGGTCCGCTCGGAAAATGGAAAACCGCCTGCCAGATGGTGCTCATCAGCGTTATGCTGATTCTGAATCTTTCCTTCTGGTCCTCCTGGCCGGTCATGGTGCTCACGGGGATCATGGTCCTGCTCACGGTGGTTTCCGCTGTGGATTATTTTGTCCGCAACCGCTCGGTTCTCGCGGAAAAATAAGGCCCTGCGGCAATCCACAGCCTGTTTTCCACAGCCCGGTGAATTCATTGAATTCAGTGGATTATTGACAGTTCCTGCGGTTTTTTTCCCCGGCTTCCGGAAGGGTTTGCCGCCGGGTTTCGGCTCACAGCGGTATCCGCTTCGGTCCAAAAGAAGGATTTCCTTTTTCGCACATGGAATATTTACAGGAATCCTGTGTATGAATTGAAAGGTTTTCCACTTTTTTTCCACAGCATGAATGCAGTCATCCTTGACTCTTTCCGCTTTTTCCACCGTTTCCACAGGGTTTACTACGACAACGATGATGATTATATATATTATGATCATTCTACGTTTTCAGGATGAGTGAGGTTTTGCCAGATGATTCTTTCCATGAATTCCCAGGACCTCCTGGAAGGTCTGAATATTGTTACCCGCGCTCTGTCGCCGAGGCCGGCGAAACAGATTCTCGAAGGGGTGCTGATCTCCGCGGAGGATAATCGTGTGCTCATGACCTGCTCCGACGGGTCGCTCTCCATCGAGTATACCAACACGGCTTCCGTTCAGGAGGAAGGCCAGACGGTTCTGCCCGGCAGGATTTTTACGGAGATGATCCGGAAAATGCCCCAGGGTACGGTCACCATTACAGAGCAGGATCACCGCTCCGCCACCATTCGCTGCATGAAGAACAGGAGTTCCCTGGCTGTCATGAATCCGGCCGAGTATCCGGAGATCACTCCGATGAAAACAGGCGCGACGGTCAAAATTCAGCAGAACAAGCTCAAGGATATGATCAGCCATGTCGCCTTTGCTGTGGCGACGGATGAAAGCCGCCAGATTCTCACGGGCAGCCTTCTGGAAGTGAATCGCAGTGAGGCGCGGCTTGTGGCACTGGATGGTTTCCGCCTGGCGATGTACAAACTCTTCCAGCCCTTTGAGCTGGCGGACGGGCTGGATGTCGTCAAGGCTGTCATTCCCGGTAAGGTCCTGAATGAACTGACCAAGATCCTGCCGGATGATGATGCTTTCTGCTCCCTGCTTATCGACAAGGGGCGGATGCAGTGCGTTTTCGGCAATATTCGCCTGACCACCGTTTTGCTGGCCGGGGAGTATATTGATTACCGCAGAATCCTCCCTTCGGATTTTAAGACCGAAGCGCTTACGGATAAAGCCAGTGTTCAGGATGCAATTGACCGTGCCAGCCTCATGGCCCGCGAGGGAAAGAACAATCTGATCAAAATGAGTTTCCGGGAGGATACGCTGAAAATCTCTTCCAACGCCGAGCTGGGTGATGTGGAGGAAGAAACCGAAGCGTCCCTCAACGGGGAGCCGGTGGATATCGCCTTCAACGCCCGCTACATCACGGATGTGATCCGGAATGTACCGGATGAAAAACTGTTTATGAAGTTCAATTCCTCCGTCAGTCCCTGCGTCGTGGTTCCTCAGTCCGGTGACGATTATCTCTACCTGATCCTTCCTGTTCGGGTTTTCCAGTAAATCAGAAAGAGTGAAAGAGCAGAACGGCGGCCCGGAAACGGGTCCTGCCGTTTTCTGTTTTATAAGAAGATGCGGATAACAGAGCTGAAACTGAAAAACTTCAGAAATTATGAAAATCTGGCACTTTGTCCGGATCCCGGTGTAAATCTCTTCTTCGGCAGAAACGGTTCCGGAAAAACCAATCTGCTGGAAGCTGTTCATTATGCGGCGCTCGGCCGTTCCCACCGGATTTCGAATGATGCCAATGTCGTTCGTTACGGGGAGGCCGGCGCTCTTTCCACCGTCGGGGTCAGCACGGCCCTCGGGCAGCGGGAGATTGCCGTCCGTTTTCACCCGGGAGAAATGCAGAAAAAGGAAATCCTGATTGACGGAAAGAAAATTCAGAAGTTTTCGGATATGATGGGCTGCCTGCGCTGCGTCATTTTTTCTCCCGAGGATCTCGGCCTGATCAGGGAAGGGCCGTCTGTCCGCCGCAGATATCTTGATATGATGATCAGCCAGATCAGCCGCCGCTATTTTATTGCCCTGCAGCAGTACAGAACCGGTCTGGACCAGCGAAACGCGATTCTGAGAAATCTGCGGACGGATCCGTCCGCCGGAAAAAGCCTCCTCGGCGTCTTTGAGGAAGCCATGGCGGAACCCGCCGCGGAAATTATCCGGGAAAGACGCCGGGTCATTTCCCTTCTCTCGGAAATCGCGGGAGAAACATACTGCAGAATTTCCGGAACGGAGGAGCAGCTTCGCATTGCTTATCATTCTTCTGTCCGGGAAGAGGATCATATCGCGGAATCGCTCTGCAGAATTCTGCGGGAAAACCGGGAGGACGATATCCGTCTCGGAATGACGTCCGTCGGTCCCCATCGGGATGATCTGATTCTGACCCTGGACCGGAATCTCATGAAACAGTTTTCCAGCCAGGGGCAGGTTCGCACGGCGGCCCTGAGCATGAAACTGTCCCAGATGAAAATCCTGACCGATGACAGCGGGGAAGAACCGGTTCTTCTCCTGGATGATGTCATGAGCGAACTGGACCGGAAACGCAGGGCCAGCCTGATCAATGAGATCCGCTCCTTTCAGACGTTCATTACCTGCGCGGACCGCGAGGATGTGGATTGTGAAAAAGTCAGCAGAATCTGGCAGGTTTCTGCTGAAAGCGGCTCGGCATCGCTGACGGAAACCGAAAAGTAAAAAATGTTTCACGTGAAACATTTTGGAAAAACGGAGATCGTTTGATCTCTGTTTTGTTTTTTTGTCGTCAGGATTATACCCGGCTGAACAGCAAAAACCAGAATATTATCCACAAGTTATTAACAGGCTGCAAACCGTTGATATATAAGGATTTTCTGCAGTTATAAACAGAAAATTGTGGAAATTAATACAGTTTTCCACAGGCATCAGAGAGGGCATAAATCCTTGTTTTTGTTTTTGCCTGTGGATGAACTGTGGAAGGTTTTTTTGCTCTGAAATGACCGGACGGACAAAACCCGTCCTCAGGAGACATTTTTGTCTTTTGATCCCGTTTTGATAACTCACAGTCACTCATTATGCACAGTCTGTGGATTACGGTTCAGGCCCCGGAAAACGGTCTCAACCGCGTCAAATCAGCGTTCGGAGAAATAAACAGGTTATCCACAGGTTGAAAAGCCTTGAAAGCAAAGGGTTTCAAAAACACAGATCCGCGAAAGCAAGGAAAATCAATGTTTTCGCGGATCTGTGCATACCTGTTCATGCCGGTGGAAAACTGTGGATAACTTGTGGAAAACTGTTCTGCCTGTTGAAAAATCAATTCTCCGGGGGTTCCTGCTTTTCCGTTGCGAGGGAGGTCAGCGGCAGGTCGCTCTCCAGGAAAGGATCATCTTCCTGCAGAATCGGTCCGTCTTCTTCGGCGGGGGCACCCTTCGGTGCATCATCCGTTCCGGAAGGATCCTGCGTTTCGGGGATCCCGGATTCAAAAACGCTCGTCCCGGACGGACGGGAAATGTTCAGATACCCTTCTTCGTCCTCTTCCAGCCGGATGGTTTCACCGTATACGGGCATGGCCAGCACCTCTGTCGTGCGGCAGCTGGCCGTCCGGGCATATTCCGTGGCGGTATCCGTCCGGTGGAAATAGTGCATCGGGATCAGGATCCGCGGTTTGACGGCAAGGATAAAGTAATTGGCTCCGGCTTCAAACATTGCGCCCTGCCGCGGATCCACCGGAAAGAAGGCCACGTCGATCCTCTCCCGGGAGAGGGGTTGAACAGCCTTGCGGAATTCCTGGTCTGCCTCCTCGATTTCCTGCATCGTGGATTCTTCCCGCCAGTGCCAGAAGTTCAGGTCACCCGCGTGGAAGAACCGCATCCCGAGAAAATCCACCAGGAAGCTCACGCCCAGGTCGGTCGAGTCGAAGGCGGTCACCGTCACTTCTTCTGAGAACTTCACCGTATCCCCGGGAGCCATCCGCTTTCCCCGGGTCCCCACCGGCATATCCGAGGATACGATCCAGGATACGTTTCCTGCTTCGTTCCAGGAAAAGACAATGGGATCCAGATGATCGATATGCTCATGGCTGATGAATACAAATACGTTTTCATAGGCCCGCAGTTTTTCCGGTGTCAGCTGGATTTCCGGCGTCAGTTCCCCGCGCTCTCCGCGCCAGTAGTCGAATACCAGCAGCGTGTGTTCTCCCGCGACGGAAAAACCGCTGTGGTAATAATGGGTAATCAAAAATGGTTGCTTCACTGAAGATGCGCACCTCCATGGCCCCTTGCCGATAAAGATCGAATCTATCATAAAGCCGCCTTGAGGAGAAGGGCAGCGAAAAAACGTTGATCAAAAACGTTACGGGAATTGTAACACCATGTCCCACTTTTGTCAAATTTTGCCCGATTTCAGAGAAGGGTGAAACCATAAATAAACCCAAAAATAACGCATTCCGGCAGTTTATCCCCACCGGAATGTGTTCGGCGCTTGTTTTTTATCCCATGATCTCCCCGGACCGGTCTTTGCCCTTCGCTGCCGTAAGCGTCAGCCCCATCAGCCCGGCAATGGTGGGCCCGATGTCCCGCATCGGGAAGGAGGGCATTTCGTATCCCTGCCGGATGCCCTTTCCGTATACGGCAAAAAAGCACAGATCGCCGGGATGGCCCGGTCCGAAACCATGGGTGGCCTTTTCCCGTTTTTCCGGGGCAAGGCTGTCGGAGAAAACAACCCCTTCCGCGGCTTCGGCCGCCAGCACCGGTCCGCTCACCGCGTGCAGCCGGTTCAGCTCTTCCCGGCTGTATAGGTGGGAAATCCCCAGCTCCTCCCGGTGGCTGTCCAGCAGGGGAATCAGTCTGTCCGGATCCGGAACCTCCCCCTTCGGAAAGAAGTAGGCGCTCATCCCGTTGGACTGGGGCAGCAGGGGAAACCCGGGCATCAGCCTTTCGAGGCTTTCCCGCAGGTTCACGGTTCGCTCGATGTCCGCCTGTCCGTGATCGCTCACGAGGATCAGCAGCGCCTCCTCCATGCCGGGTGTCTCGTCGAGGGTTTTCATCAGCTCGCCGATCCGCTTGTCCAGCCGGCCGATCGCCTCATCCGCCTCTTTGGAGAAGGTGCCCGTATGGTGCCGGGCATCATCCAGGTCGATCAGGTGCAGGGCGGTCAGTTCCGGCTGTTTCCGCCGGATGATGTCGTCCGCCAGGGCGGTGGCATAGTCGCTCAGCCAGGGTTCCTTGATCCCTCTGCGCAGATGGCGGAAGCGCTTCTCTCCCTGGAGGATGAAGCGCGGTGTCCCGTAGCGCAGGGCTTTCAGTGCGGCGTTCTCGCCGGGCAGGGGATGAACCTCCGGGAAGCACCAATTGACGGCCCGGTTTTTGCAGTTGACCGGCCACAGGATCGAGCAGCTTCGTCCGCCGGCTTCACGCACGGCTTCAAACAGCGTGGGCACGCGGATATGTTCCCGCTCCCAGTACCAGCGGCGGCTTTCCTTCGGCGTGTCGGGCTGGAAGGGCTGGTTCTGCCCCACGCCCGTATCCTCCGGTTCGCACCCCGTCACCATCGTCACGTGGATCGGATAGGTCAGTGCGGGGAAAATCGTCTCCACCTTCCGGCACCACGTTCCTTCCCGCAGGATGCGGGCAAGGGCGCCGTCCGGGGGCAGCCGTTCGAGATCCGGCTCAAAAAAGGCGTCCAGGGACACCAGCAGCACTTTGCGCATTTGGTTCCTCCGTCATGAAAGAAGGCAATAAAGAAGGCCGCCGGCGGCGGCCTTCGAAAGTCCGGTCTTATGCCCAGGGGTTCTCGGTCCGGTAGGGCAGTTCCTTGGGCTGGTTCCAGGCGATGTCTTTCACGCCCAGATACTTGAACACTTCGAACAGCAGCTTTCCGCAGTGGGCAAACGCCACGGCGCCGTGGTGCGGATAGCGCTTCTGCACCAGCACATGGCGGTAGAAGCGGCCCATTTCCTTGATGGCGAAGATGCCGATGCCGCCGAAGGACTGGGTGGCCACGGGCAGCACTTCGCCTTCAGCCACGTAGGCGC
>Ga0265298_10005508_pt1 | contig 15853 bp, 8 predicted proteins | sample AusTroGonzalo_MG_3_FD_193486 | JGI IMG/M metagenome (GOLD analysis project Ga0265298, IMG submission 193486) | Bovine rumen microbial communities from tropical cattle in Woodstock, Queensland, Australia - Gonzalo_01 | ecosystem: Host-associated > Mammals > Digestive system > Stomach > Rumen ... | reverse complement strand
CTACTTCTCTGTTTTATGTAAATCTATTCAAAGAACGCTTCTTCTAAAGCCTCACAAGAGGTGTCTCTCGTTTAGCGGATGCAAAGGTAGGAATTTTTCTGCAACCGGCCAAATAAAACAGAAAATATTTTAGACTTTTTAAGAAATAAATCGCGGGACTTGATTTGAGTCAAGCCCCGCAATACTATATACCTTATTATATATTATTTACTCTCCTCAGGAGCCTGTCCTAACAGTTCCATGAACTCATCGAGTTTAGGAGTGATGATAATCTGAGTGCGACGGTTGCGCGACTTGCCTGCATCCGTGGCATTAGATGTCAGTGGGTTATACTCACCACGGCCACCAGCCGTCAAGCGCTTGGGGTCTACACCATATTTGGTCTGCAGTGCCTGCACAACACTGGAAGCACGAAGACAAGACAGGTCCCAGTTGTTACGAATGTTCTCACGAGAAATGGGCACATCATCGGTATTACCCTCAATCAGTACTGAATAATCCTTATAATCTGTGATAATCTTAGCGATCTTAGCCAGTGTTTCTCCTGCACGGTCACTGATCTCATAAGAACCACTCTTATACAGCATGTTATCGTTGAGCGACACATAGACAACGCCCTTCAACACCTGAACATCAACCTCCTTCAGCTCTTCCTTAGACAGAGAACGGGTGAGATTGTTGGTAAGCACCATATTCAGCGAATCGCTCTTTGACTTGACATCAACCAAATGGCGGATATACTTATTTGACTCGTTAATCTGGTCGACCAATTTATCAATGCTCACATTATTCTGATTAGCATTGTTCAAACTCTTATCCAGAGAACGCTGCAAAGCGGCTGTAGAACGGGCCTGCTGCTTCATCTGCTGCTCCAGACTTGTAGCGCGTGCATTAGCTGCAGCCAACTGTTCCTTGGTCTCTACATAATTAGCCTGTAAGGCTTTATTCTCTTCCTGGCATGCTACCAATTCCTTTTTCGATACACAGCTTGTCATCATCAATGACACTACCGCAAGCGAAAACATAAAAACATTTTTCTTCATATTCACTACAAAATTTAATAATATCAAACTTATTGCTTTGACCGTGCAAAGTTAATAATAAGACGTAGATTTCAGACAAAAATTGCTTTGATTTAGATATTTTTAAGTAACTTTGACTAAGGTCGAAGGTACTTTCGTTCAAAAATAAAAAGAAAAACAAGTTTTCCTTTTGTATTTTCTTCACTTATTCGTACCTTTGTACCCAAATTCATAAAAAGTAGGTATAAAAGACATGATTTTCTTTTTCAAGACTCCCCAAAAGAGCGTGATTGCTACGCAGGTAGACCATCAACTCACACAGACAGAAGTACAAGAACTTTGTTGGCTCTATAGCGGTGCCACGTTGCTAGATGCCCAGACATTAGACGGATTCTTCGTGGGTCCACGCCGCGAAATGGTGACCCCTTGGTCAACGAATGCTGTTGAGATTACTCAGAACATGGGACTCAGCGGCATTTTACGTATAGAAGAGTATTTCCCCGCCAGCAGCAAGGATGCTGAGCACGACGAGATGCTGCAGCGCATGTATAACGGCCTGAACCAGGACATCTTTACGATTAACATCAAGCCGGAGCCCATCAAGTATGTGGATAATCTAGAAGAGTATAACGAGCAGGAAGGTCTGGCTCTCAGCCCTGAGGAAATTGAATATCTGCACGGACTGGAGAAGCAGAACGGTCGCCCCCTGACGGATTCTGAGATCTTCGGTTTCGCACAGATTAACTCTGAACACTGCCGTCACAAGATCTTCGGTGGTACGTTCATTATTGATGGCAAGGAGATGGAGTCAAGCCTCTTCGCCATGATCAAGAAGACCACCCAGGAGAATCAGAACAAGATCCTCTCTGCCTATAAGGATAACGTGGCCTTCGCACAAGGCCCCATCGTGGAGCAGTTTGCCCCGAAGGATCAGAGTACGAGCGACTACTTCCAAGTGAAGGATATCGAGAGTGTAATCTCACTGAAGGCTGAGACACATAACTTCCCCACAACCGTTGAGCCGTTCAACGGTGCCGCTACAGGTACGGGTGGTGAGATCCGCGACCGTATGGGTGGTGGTGTCGGCTCTTGGCCGATTGCCGGTACAGCCGTTTATATGACAGCCTATCCCCGTCTGCACGATGACGAGGGAACAACACGTGACTGGGAGGATATCCTGCCCGTTCGCCAGTGGCTGTATCAGACACCTCAGCAGATTCTGACCAAGGCCTCTAACGGTGCTTCAGATTTCGGTAACAAGTTCGGTCAGCCGCTGATCTGCGGTTCGGTACTGACCTTCGAGCATCAGGAGGGAAAAGAGAAATACGCTTACGACAAGGTTATCATGCTGGCTGGTGGTGTAGGCTACGGCACCAAGCGCGATTGCCTGAAGAAGGAGCCTCAGAAGGGCAACAAGGTGGTGGTCGTTGGTGGTGATAACTATCGCATCGGCTTGGGTGGCGGTTCGGTATCATCGGTTGATACTGGTCGCTATAGCAACGGCATCGAGTTGAACGCCGTACAGCGTGCTAACCCCGAGATGCAGAAGCGTGCCTACAACCTGGTGCGCGCCCTCTGCGAGGAGGATGTAAACCCCGTCGTTTCTATTCACGACCACGGCTCAGCTGGTCACCTCAACTGCTTGTCAGAGCTTGTTGAGGAGTGCGGTGGTGAGATCGACATGACCAAACTGCCTATCGGTGATAAGACCCTTTCAAGCAAGGAGATCATCGCCAACGAGAGTCAGGAGCGTATGGGCTTGCTCATCGACGAGAAGCATATTGAGCATGTACGTAAGATTGCCGAGCGCGAGCGTGCCCCGCTGTATGTGGTTGGTGAGACCACAGGCGATGCCCACTTCTCGTTTAAGCAGGGCGACGGCGTGAAGCCCTTCGACCTCGATGTAGCTCAGATGTTCGGTCACTCTCCGAAGACCATCATGCGCGACAATACCGTAGAGCGTCACTATCAGGACGTGACCTATAGCCAAGATAAGATTAATGAATATCTGGACCGCGTGCTCCAGCTGGAAGCCGTCGCTTGTAAAGACTGGCTCACCAATAAGGTGGACCGCTCCGTGACCGGTAAGATTGCCCGTCAGCAGTGTCAGGGTGAGATCCAGTTGCCTTTGAGCGACTGCGGCGTCGTTGCCCTCGACTATCGTGGTGTGAAGGGTATCGCCACCGCCTTAGGTCATGCACCTCAGGCAGGTCTGGCTAATCCTGCTGCCGGCTCTGTGCTCTCTGTAGCCGAAGCTCTGACCAACATTGTCTGGGCACCTCTGGCTGAGGGTATGGATTCACTGAGTCTCTCTGCCAACTGGATGTGGCCCTGCCGCTCACAGGAGGGTGAGGATGCCCGTCTGTATGAGGGTGTGAAGGCACTGAGTGACTTCTGCTGCGACCTGCACATCAACGTGCCCACAGGTAAAGACTCACTGTCACTCTCTCAGCAGTATCCCAACGGTGAGAAGATCATCTCTCCGGGAACGGTCATCGTATCAGCTGGTGGTGAGGTCTCTGACATCAAGAAGGTGGTGAGCCCCGTTCTGGTGAACGACAAGAACGCCTCGCTCTATCATATCGACTTCTCATTCGACGAGCAGCGTCTCGGTGGTTCTGCCTTCGCTCAGAGCTTAGGCAAGGTGGGCGACGATGTGCCTACCGTGAAGAATCCCGAGTACTTTGCCGATGCCTTCATGGCTGTGCAGCAGATGATTGAGAAGGGTTGGATTATGGCAGGTCACGATATCTCTGCCGGTGGTCTGATCACGACCCTGCTGGAGATGTGCTTCGCCAATACCAAGGGCGGTATGCATATCAACCTGCACGACATCTGTAAGGATAGCGATATAGTAAAGGCTCTGTTCGCTGAGAATCCTGGTGTTGTTATCGAGGTGAGCGACCAATACAAGCAGGAGTTCAAGGACTTCATGGAGGAGCAGGGTGTTGGCTTTGCCAAGATCGGTTATCCTGTGGAGGATGGCCGCAGCATCGTGGTGAAGGCTGGCGACGACAAGATGACCTTCGACATCAACGCCCTACGCGACACATGGTATAAGACCTCTTACCTCCTCGATCGCAAGCAGAGCTTTAACGGCAAAGCCAAGGAGCGCTTCGAGAACTATAAGCAGCAACCTCTGGAGATGAAGTTCAACAAGGACTTCACGGGTAAGTTGACACAGTACGGCATCTCTGCCGACCGCCGTCAGCCCTCTGGCATCAAGGCTGCCATCATCCGTGAGAAGGGAACCAATGGTGAGCGCGAGATGGCTTACTGCCTCTACCTCGCAGGCTTCGACGTGAAGGATGTGATGATGACCGACCTCATCAGTGGTCGCGAGACCCTCGAGGACATCAACATGATTGTATTCTGCGGTGGCTTCTCTAACTCCGACGTGCTCGGCTCTGCCAAGGGATGGGCTGGTGCCTTCCTCTTCAACCCCAAGGCTAAGGAAGCACTCGATAAGTTCTATGCCCGCAAGGACACCCTCTCGCTGGGTATCTGTAACGGTTGCCAGCTGATGGTAGAGCTCGGTCTGACAGGTGCCAAGGGTGCTAAGATGCTGCACAACGACTCTCACAAGTTCGAGAGTGAATTCATCAGCCTGAGCATTCCTCAGAACAACAGTGTGATGTTCGGCAGCTTGAGCGGTTCTAAGCTCGGTCTGTGGGTGGCTCATGGAGAGGGAAAGTTCTCACTGCCTGAGGCCGAAAGCCAGTATAACATCATTGCGAAGTACAACTACGCCGGTTATCCCGCTAATCCTAACGGCTCTGACTATAACGTGGCTGGTATCTGCTCGGAGGATGGTCGTCATCTCTGCATGATGCCGCACCTGGAGCGTGCCGTATTCCCCTGGCAGAACGCTTGGTATCCTGCTGACCGCCGCAACGACGAGGTAACACCGTGGATTGAGGCATTCGTCAATGCACGTCAATGGGTGGAGGTTCAGAAGTGAAAAGTGAATAGTGAAAAGTGAAAAATAATATCTACTGGGAATCATTCAAGACTTTCTTTAAGATTGGCATATTCACCCTGGGTGGTGGATATGCCATGATACCTTTGATTGAGGAAGAGGTAGTAAACAAGCACCGCTGGGTGGAAAAGGACGAGATGCTCGACCTGATTGCCATCGCCCAGAGTTGTCCTGGTGTGTTTGCCATCAACATCGCCACCTTCATTGGCTACAAGCTGAATAAGACACGAGGCGCTATCGCCACAACCATCGGTACTGCCCTACCCTCGTTTCTCATTATCCTGCTGATAGCCATCTTCTTCAGCCAGTTTAAAGACAATCCATACGTGGCTGCTATGTTCCGTGGCATTCGACCTGCAGTGGTAGCTTTGATAGCAGTACCAACCTTCAATCTGGGGAAACGAGCACAGCTGAACGTGTGGACCATCTGGATACCCGTTGTGTCAGCCCTGCTGATATGGCTCTTGGGCGTATCGCCTATCTGGATTATCATTGCCGCAGGAATTGGCGGTTATATCTATGGGAGGATTGCCAAATGATGATTTACCTCAATCTCTTTATCACTTTCTTTAAGATAGGCCTCTTCGGTTTTGGTGGAGGTTATGGCATGCTGTCACTCATTCAGCACGAAACCGTAGAACGCTGGCAATGGCTTTCCAGCAGCGATTTTACTGACATCGTCGCTATCTCGCAAATGACGCCAGGTCCTATTGGAATCAATTCTGCTACCTATTGCGGTTACACAGCTTGTGCTAATGCTGGTTTTTCCATGCCCATGTCAATTCTCGGCTCCGCTACTGCCACCTTTGCCCTGGTGCTGCCTTCACTCATCCTCATGATACTCATCAGCAAGATGTTTATGCGCTTCATGCACCACCATTCAGTAGAGAGCGTATTCCGTGGTCTTCGTCCTGCCGTTGTAGGACTGTTGGCCGCTGCCACCTTATTATTATGTACGAGCGAGAACTTCAGCACACCTACAGAAAACCTGTGGCAGTTCTGCATCAGCTGCTTCCTCTTCTTAGCTGCCTTCTATGGTGTCAAGGTCGTGAAAATCAATCCTATCCGCATGATTCTCTATTGCGCCTTGGCCGGACTGGTACTATTATATGAGTAGCCACAGAAGCGTTTTAGGGAATAAAGCTGCGAACAGCGTTATTCATATTGTTTTTCTCGCAGTATAACTTTCACAAACAGACTTCGCTTACGTGACAGGAACCTGTCACCTGTCATAAATGAACCACCTCTAGCCCGGAGCCAGTTTCATGAGCAAATACGAGATTACTATCGGATAACCACAGGTCTACTCAGTTTTTCCTCCAATCTTCCTCAAGGTTAACTCATTCTTACCTCCAAGATAACGTTTACCTCTCTCTATTTTTTGCACATTATCTATTCTGCACTTGTACGGTAGTTGTACGGTCAAACACTGTACAACTACTGTACAACTACTGTACAACTACCGTACAAGTACTGTTCATATATATGAGGGAGGTATTTGATAACCATGAGATACTTCTGTATTAAGCCTGAGGTGGGCATGAGATAAGTCGGAGAAGGAATGGAGATAAGTCTGAGTAGAGTCTATTGTTTAGTAGTTATTTCTTAATGATTGTGGTTTTAGCTAGTTTGTAAAACAATCATTTCGGGCTCGCATTCGCTGCGAGCCCGAAATAGTTATTTTTAGAAAACAATTCAGCGGAATCATTACTTCTATAATCCTTTTCAATTCCCTGAATGGAATCATTTAGAAGCAATAGCCAAGAGTTATAGAACCAGTGTTGATTTTAATTTTTTTTGCGACTTCTGAGAAATCTGTACCATAAGAGGCTCCAATCATGAAAGACTTGTTAAACATAAAGTTTACACCAATGTGCCATCCAATTTGGAATCGTTTCCAGGTATCATCATCACCAAAAAGGTACAATCCAACTTCCTCCATGTCATCTTTATCAAACAGACCAAAAGATTCAGAATAGTCACCACTTTCAACCTTAATCTTACCTGAAATATTGAAGCGCAAATCTAAGCCTGCATTGGGGATAATAGAAATGGTAGAGTTAGGTATGTCATATTTGTACGCAAGACTAACAGGAACTTTCGCAGAAATCATAGTCAGCTTTAAATCAATGGTGTTTTTTTGGGAGGAATACGAATCGTAATCTTTTATGTCATCACTCCAAACAGAATATTGAACACCCAATCCTGCTTCTAGGAATAGAGGCATGTTTTGCGACAAACTAAATGCGTGATTAAATCCGGCACTGAATCCATTAAAGGATTTTGAATCTCCTTTATCGGGACTAAATGTACTTGGATTCCATTGCAGATAGAGTGTATTCCATTCGTCTGTAGATGAAGATGACGAAGAAGAACCAGAATTTGAGAACTGAGCAAACGATACAGAACTCAACATCAGCATAGCAGCTGTAAATAACACTTTTGTTTTCATAATCTTTTGTTTTTAGTTAATATTTAATGAACAAAACTCATACGCCAAACATTAGCAACACCTGTGGCAGATCCTCGCTGCGAGATGAAATATATATAATTTCCGTTGCGTCCCCATGTAGGACTTAAATCGTCTGCAGCATGATAAGTAAGCTGCATCAATTGAGTCCCATCATTACGACACACAAAGATATCGGTATTAGCATATGGACGGGTACCATTCATCAAAGTATTACTACCTACCATCAGTATCCATTGACCATCAGGCGAAAGAGAGGGGGTCGTAAAACTACGATTTGGATCACTAACCACACATTCCTCTATACCAGATTCAAGATTTACTCTCCAAATCTCGCTTCGACCTTGGGCATTTGAACGGGTGCATAACATTGAATTTCCTGTCATAGGATACGGATTCATACCTTTTGTGTAGTTACTCAAAAAGTTGTTAGCTATATTATAACTCCATATACTTGTTCCATTACTTTCTTGTCGAGCAAAGAATATATTCTTCATGTCTTTAGAGTATATGGGTGAATAATCTTTGTTGTTACTGGTTATCTGTCGACAAATATATCCAGTCGTTGCGCTTGTTTGGAATATCTGATTAAAGTTTCCATTCCCTTCAGAAAAGCAAATATACTTTCCATCTGGAGAATAATTGAAATCCAATACAGATTGACGGTTTGTGCGCTGAACAGAACTCCCCTGCTTATCTACGTCCTTTATAAAAATATTGGTTGTTTTATTGCGGACAGATAGATATGCCAATTGGGTTCCATCAATTGAAACATCAATAATTTTGTTTGACAACCAATCTACTTTTGCACCCCTTCGTTTCACGATAGGCATACAAACGTAGTCATTTTCGGAGGTGATGCGAGTAAAATCCGTACCCGACTCTTCATTTACTGAAACTACAGAATAATCAACCTGAGCGTTAGCACTCAAGGAAGCAAGCATTATACTTGCAAATAAAAATCTGATTTTAGTCTTCGTCATATGATTCATTTTTCTCACTTTTTTTGTAACCATTATACACTTTTAGGATTTAGCTATACACAAAGAGTGTGAGCCTTCTTGACATTCCTTGTCAGAAGGTTCTGGAATACCCGCACACGTAAGAATGAAAATCAGCTCACACCTGCAGGTATATATGTGAGCTGACTCCATAGCGGAGTGAGCAGTATATATGCTACTGCAGGAGGAACAGCCTTCAGACTTATCACCCGTGTGCTTTGAATTTTCCAGATTCTCTGACGGGTCAAAGCTTAATAACTCTCCTCAATGTCATCGTCCATTTCTCCGAACGACAGGGCAAAGATAGGAAGTTTTTCTCAATATTCCAAATAATTAGGGAAGAAATTTCAAACAACGTAGTTTTTTGAATAGTTATTCATAAGCTATACTCTAGGAGTAAGAGGCCGTTTTGTTATTAGAGTTACAATGTTTTGCTGATAGTGAAACGGCGTGTTGCTCTTTTCACCATAAAAATCTCATCAAGGAGAGATATAATGCCACCTGATGCATGATATATGATGGTTTCCTTCTGTAACCATACATGATGAAACTTTTTAGTATACTGCTTTTGACAAAAGTGTCACTTTTGATTCTAACATATTTAAAGTCAGCTTATTAGTTAAGGTGGTGGTTCTTGAAAAAGTACCACTAAGCATCACGCAACCAAAACAAGTTGTTTTGGTGTGAAAAGTATGGCACTTTATGGCGAAAGAAAGGCCTTCTACGATACCAAAACAACTTGTTTTGCTGTCGTAGATGCTGTCTCTTTCATCCTATAGAACGTTCTCCTTATCATTATGTTATCGTTACAAAACTTTAAAGCTCATTACTTATGCTTCTGATAGTACGCTATGGCACGATTGATGTGCTCACGCATAGCATCTGAAGTGAAGGTGGCGCCAGTGACACCATCGACCTTTGGCAATTCCTTTTTCTTGTCAACCTTCATGCCTTCATACTTTGTGAGCATACCGTTCTTGACCTTGGCGACATATTTGGGACCATCCATGGTCTTCAGGGGTACCACCTTGACAATCTTGTTCTTCTTGATATACACTTCGACGGGTGTAGGACCGGCATAGCCCTCCACATCATTTGCAATCGTGGTGGTATTCACTACATAAGTACCGTCTTTCTCTTTGCGCATCACCTGCTGAGCGTCAGCGGTGACGAATGCTGCCATAAGCAGCAGGGTTATAAAAGTTCTCATCATCATAATCATTAGTTCTTTTTTATTAGACGATGCAAAGGTAAGAAAGTTAAACCGAAATACCACCAATTTTAAACTTTTTTGTTACAAACCATCCATTTATTCGTCTTTTATAAGAAATAAAATAGGTGACATGATGAAACGAACATTAATGCTTTTGGCTGTTAGCTTTTGGCTATTAGCTATTTCGGCACAGCATCAAGTATATATATCCACCTCATTCCACGAACCTGCCACAGACGGCTTACGATTTATCTACAGTCGTGACGGATGGACGTGGCAACAGGTGGACGGCATCTGGCTGAAGCCGGAGGTAGGCAAGCAGAAGGTGATGCGCGACCCAAGCATTATCCGTACACCAGACGGCATGTTCCATCTGGTATGGACCTCCAGCTGGCGTGGCGATCGTGGCTTTGGTTATGCCTGTTCGAAAGACTTGGTACATTGGAGCAAGCAACGTTTCATCGAGGTTATGAATGACACGACGACAGTAAATGTCTGGGCACCAGAACTCTTCTGGGACGATGTCAAGCAACAAGCTATCATCGTCTGGGCATCGTGCATTCCCGGCAAGTTCCCTGACGGACAGGAGGAACACAAGAACAATCATCGGCTCTATTATACCACGACGAAGGATTTTAAAAAGTTCACGCCTGCCAAACTGATGATTGAGCCTGGGTTCTCGTGTATCGATGCCACGTTGGTGAAACGAGGCAACAAGGACTACGTGATGGTATTGAAGGACAATACCCGTCCTGAGCGCGACATCAAGGTGGCATACGCCAAGTCGCCATACGGTCCTTGGTCGAAAGCCTCGGAGCCGTTTACAGGCAAGATGATGGAGGGCCCAACGACGGTGAAGGTTAAGGATGGTTGGTTAATATACTACGACCGCTATCAGCTGAAGGACTTTGGTGCCCACTTTACGAAAGACTTTGTAACCTTCGAGGATGTCAGCAACAAGGTCGTTGTCCCCAAGTTGCACAAGCACGGCACCATTTTCGAGGCTGACGAAGCCATTCTGCAAGGTTTGCTGAATGCCAAGAAGATACACTATACAGGCAAGACACTAAGCAATCCCAATCGTCATGATGGAGGTCTATCACCTGTGGTGGGGGTGCATAATATCCAGATTCTACGTGCCAATCGTGAGCATCCAACAGAAGCTAACGGACAGGGCTGGACGTACAACCACCAACCCATGATGGCCTATTGGCAAGACCGCTTCTACGTCCACTACCTCCGTGACCCCAAGGACGAGCATGTACCCCCCTCGCACACCATGTATCAGACCTCACAAGACGGCTATACATGGAGCGACCCACAGATACTGTTCCCTGAGGTACAAGTGCCTGAAGGTTTCCAAAAGCCTAACCGACCAGAAAAAGCACACGACCTCATTGCCATCATGCACCAGCGCGTGGGCTGGTACATCTCGAAAAGCGGACAACTATGGGCATTGGGCAACTATGGCGTAGCCTTCGACAAGAAAGACGACCCCAACGACGGCAACGGCTTAGGGCGCGTCATCCGTGAGGTAAGAGCAGACGGCACGCTGGGACCGATATACTTCATCTACCAGAATGCTTGTTATTCTAGTTATACTAGTCAGACTAGTAGGACTAGTAAGACTAGCGAGGTTAGACCTTTCCCTTTCTACACCAAGGCACCTAAGGATGTCCGTACGGCCTGCGAGGAAATCCTTGCCAATCCCCGCTATCGTATGCAATGGGTAGAGGAGGCAGACCGTAACGACCCGTTGATTCCGCTGCACAAAGAATACAAAGCCTATTGCGACTACACTCTGCCTAACGGGCAGATAGCAGCATTATGGAAGCATGCCTTGACATCGACAAGTGCTGACGGTGGTCTGACGTGGGCACAACCTGTAGAGCGTGCCAAGGGTTTTGTGAACAGCAATGCAAAAATCTGGGGGCAGCGCCTGTCGGATGGCACATACGCTACCGTCTATAATCCCTCGGAATACCGCTGGCCGTTGGCCATCTCATTGTCGAAGGACGGCTATGAATATGTGACCTTGAATCTGGTTCAAGGCGAAGTGCCACCCATGCGTTATGGTGGCAACTACAAGAGCTACGGACCACAGTACGTGCGAGGTATCCAAGAGGGTAACGGCGTACCAAAGGACAGCGACCTTTGGGTGGCCTATTCGATGAACAAGGAGGACATGTGGGTAGCTCATATCCCCGTGCCTGTACAGACAGAAGCACACAGCCACGCAGACGGCAAGGAGTTCAGGCCCAACGGCAAAACCGTTAGGAACAATAATCTGGCCATGCTTGCCACCTGGAACATCTATTCACCTGTCTATGCGCCCGTCTCACTGAACGGCGGATGGCTGACAATGAAAGACGGCGACCCCTTCGACTATGCCCGCGTGGAACGAAAGATACCTGCCACGAAGGAATTGAAGGTGTCTTTTGACTTGAAGGCTGGTCAGAATAATCACGGCTTGTTGCAAATTGAGTTCCTCGACGCCCAAGGCACGGCCTGCTCACGTATTGAGTTGACAGACGAAGGCACCATGCGTTGCAAGGGTGGCGCCCGTTATGGCGGATTAGGTAAATACGAGGCCAACACAACCTACCACTTCGAGGTCGTGCTGAGCGTCAGTCGTCGCGTGGCAGAAGTCTACATTAATGGCAAGAAAGCTGGCCAGCGCATGTTCTTCGCACCCGTAGAAAGCATCGAGCGAGTGATGTTCCGCACAGGTTCAGAGCGCCGATTCCCTGATGTCGATACGCCTGCCGATTGGGACGGAACCCTCGAAAATGCCGGCGAGCGCGAAGCGGAGGCGACGTTTGCTATTGCCAATGTCGTCACCAGTCCCGAAGGAGAACCTTCGGGCACGCCAGCCTTTTTGAAATACGACGACTACAAGCACTACGTTGACTACTTCAATACGATGGAGGATGAGACTATCGTGCAGGCCATTCCCAACAGTAAAGCATGGGAGTGGATGACACAGAACGTACCCCTATTCGACTGTCCCAACAAGGACTTCGAGGAAATGTGGTATTTCCGTTGGTGGACGCTTCGCAAGCATATCGAGCAGACACCAGTGGGTTATGCCATGACAGAATTTTTGGTAAACAGAAGCTATGCCGACCAATACAACCTCATAGCTTCTGGCGTGGGCCACCACATCCACGAGAGCCGCTGGTTGCGCGACAGCACCTACCTCGATCAGATTATGAACACGTGGTATCACGGTAATGACGGGCAGCCCATGAAGAAAATCGTCAACTACTCCTCGTGGATTGCCCATTCTCTGTGGGGCCGTTATCTGGTGGATGGTCGCAAGGACTGGATTGTCTCGATGCTCCCTTCGCTGGAATGGGAATACAACTATTGGGAGAGCACCCATACCCGTGAGGGCGGCCTTTACTGGCAGGCTGACGTGCAAGACGCAATGGAGGAAACCATCAGTGGCGGACGCAAGAAGAAATACCTGCGTCCCTCAATCAATGCCTATATGTACGGCAATGCGAAGGCCATTGGTAATATTGCACAATTGGGTGGCGACAACCTGAAGGCAGCCACCTATTTCCAAAAGGCTGCCGACCTCAGAGAGAAAGCACACGCAAAGCTATGGAACGAGGAGCATGCGTTCTTCGAGACCCATCGCATCGATTCCAGCGCCAATGTTCGCGAGGCCATCGGTTTTATGCCCTGGTACACCCACATGGCCAAGGACGAAGCAAAATACAGCGTTGCCTGGCTTCAGGCCGCTGACCCCAAAGGTTTCTCTGCTCCCTACGGACAGACCACTGCCGAACGCCGTCATCCGCAGTTCCGCACACATGGTGTAGGCAAGTGCGAATGGGATGGTGCCGTATGGCCTTTTGCCACCAGTCAGACATTAACAGCCCTTGCCAACTTTGCGAATGACTATTTGTCAACTCTCAGTTCTCAACTCTTAGGTAATCATACCTCTCATCTCTCATCTTTCATCTCTAATCTTGACTCCTTATATTTCGCTGAACTCGAGAAATACATGCAAAGCCAGCACATGCGAGGCAAACCCTATATTGGCGAGTACCTCGACGAGACGACTGGTTACTGGCTGAAAGGCGACCAAGAGCGCAGCCGCTATTACAATCACTCGACATGGAACGACCTCATCATCACTGGCCTTTGTGGGCTGCGTCCTCGTGCTGACAACACCCTTGAGGTCAATCCCCTATTACCTCAAAACAAGTGGGACTATTTCTGCCTCGACAACGTACCGTATCATGGCCATAGCCTTACCATCGTCTGGGACAAGGACGGCTCTCGCTATCATGCTGGCAAGGGCTTGCGTGTCTATGTGGACGGTATATTGAAAGGTCAGCGCAACGACATAGACAAACTAACAATCAACAACGTCCTATGAAACGAACATTAATGCTTTTGGCTATTAGCTGTTGGCTGTTGGCTATTTCAGCACAGGACTATTTCGGTGATGCCCAATGGATTGGGGCTATCACGAAAGCCGATGCCAATACACCAGTGGGACGACAATATTCCGGTAGTGTCCTGAAGGAGAGCAAGGCGGAATGGGACAAGGCTAATCCTCTTTCTCGTCGCAGCATCATCCTGCGTCGTAGTTTCAAGCCTTACAAAACCGTGAAGCACGCCGAGTTGCGCATCTGTGGATTAGGTTTCTACGAAGCCACCATCAATGGCGAGAAGGTTGGCGATTCAGAGTTTGCGCCCACGTGGAGCGATTACGACAAGACCGTATTCTTCAATGTTTACGACGTCACCCAGCAGATTCAGCAGGGCAACAACGAATTGCTGGTGCTGTTGGGCAACGGCTTTTATAATGAGCAAGGTGGACGCTATACCAAGCTGAAGGTATCATTTGGGCCTCCTACCCTGCTTTACTTCCTCTACGTGACTTACGACGACGGCATGCGCGAACGCGTCTACAGCGACCAGAAGTGGCAGTGGACGGAGAGTCCCATCACGTTCAACAGCATCTATGGCGGCGAGGATTATGATGCGAGATTGGAAACCTCCCCCATTGCAACGCCACACTCTCAAAGAGAGAACTTCTCCGAAGAAGGGGAGAAAGGTTGGAAGCCAGTGGTTATTATGGAGGGCCCTGAAGGTCGCCTGCGTCCACAGATTGCCCACTCCACCAAATTGATGGAGCGCTATCCTGTGAAGCAGACGCTACGTAAAGATTCTATCCTCGTCTTGGATATGGGACAGAATCTGGCTGGCTATCCTGAGATTACCGTTCGAGGCAAGGCTGGTGAGCGGCTGAAGCTGACACCTGGTGAGACACTGGATAAGAACGGATTGGTGGAGCAGAGGCAGACGGGTCGTCCGCACTATTATACCTATATTTTGAAAGGCAATAGCCAAGAGCCAAATGCAAAAAGCCAAAAGCCAGAAATTTGGCACCCACGCTTCTCTTATTATAGCTATCGTTACCTTCAGATTGAGGGTGATATCGACGTATTGAAGAAGGTGGAGTCGTGCTTTGTGTATAATTCGGCAGAGCGCACCGGTTCGTTTGAGTGTAGCAATCCGCGCATCAATGCCACCCATCAGCTCATTGACCGTGCCATTCGCTCGAACTGGCAAGCCGTATGGACGGATTGCCCCTCGCGCGAAAAGCTGGGATGGTTGGAACAAGACTGGCTGAACGGCGAGGCATTGGTGTACAACTACGACGCACGCCACATGATAGAACAGACCATGCAGAACATTGTGGATGCCCAACACGAAGACGGTTCGATGCCTGAGATAGCCCCTGAGTACACACAGTTTACGGGACCGTATACTGAGCCGTTCCGTGAGTCGCCCGAATGGGGTGGTGCCATCATTGCCCTACCCATGCTTTACTGGCAACACTATGGCGACCTTGATTTGGCCGACCGTCACTACGATGCCATGAAGCGCTACATGAACTATCTGACCACTCAGGACTCATGCTTTATCCTGAAGATGGGCTTGGGCGACTGGTACGACTACGGTCAAGGCAAGGCAGGCTTCTCGAAGAATACGCCGATGCCTTTGGTTTCGACAGCCCACTACTATCAATGGATGTGCTACATGTACGTGCTGGCCAAGCACTTAGGCCACAAGCAGGATGCCGAGTGGTTTAACCTGCAAGCCGACAGCATCTGTCAGTCGTTCAACCGCACTTTCTACGAT
>Ga0265298_10005506_pt1 | contig 15857 bp, 14 predicted proteins | sample AusTroGonzalo_MG_3_FD_193486 | JGI IMG/M metagenome (GOLD analysis project Ga0265298, IMG submission 193486) | Bovine rumen microbial communities from tropical cattle in Woodstock, Queensland, Australia - Gonzalo_01 | ecosystem: Host-associated > Mammals > Digestive system > Stomach > Rumen ... | reverse complement strand
ATTGACATGTGAACAGACCGGACTGGATGAGAAGGGGCGCGTGGAGGGGTACCATACCGCCACCGGAAACATCCCGCAGTTCATCGACGAAATGCGCCGCAGCGGCCGTCTGAACATCGACATGTCCGTGTTCGTCCCGAAAGTCTGAGGCCACCCTATGACATTCAACTACATTCTGATCTTTATTTCGACCGGGTTGTTCTGCTTCATCATGATCCGGATGATCACGAAGTATCTGCAGGAAAAGCTGGAGCTGAACACCAACAAGAAATACGAGGCCCTGCGCCGTTACATCACCCCGGAAAAACTGCTCACGGGACGGATTTTCGCCGCAATGATCATGGGCTGCATCATGTTCATCCTCCAGATCGTGTTCGGCGTGGAGCAGATGAAGATCGCCATTCCGGTGTCCTGCGGATTCGGGCTCCTCGCCTATTATGCCGTCTACTGGTATTTCCTGAAGAAAATGCTGAACCGCAAGCAGGCGTTCGAAAGCAAGATCCTCGATTTCACGATGGGATTGTCCAACGGCATGCGGTCCGGCCTGGCGCTGGGTCAGTCCATCGAATCGGTCGCGAAACGCATCGGCGGTCCGATGCAGGAGGAATTGGCGACGCTTCTGCGCGAATACCGGCTGGGCATTGATCTGCCGGAGGCGTTCGAGCGCATGTACAACCGTATGCCCTGCGAAGACCTCCACCTCCTCGTCACTTCGATTACGCTGACGACGAAATCCGGCGGCAGCCTTGTGGAGGTGCTGGAGGAGATGGTGACCACCATTCGCGCCCGCACGGATTTCCAGGAACGTCTGAAAAATATGACTGCGGCAGGCCGCTTCGAGGCGCTCACCATATCCCTCGCTCCGCTGGCTGCGTTCATCCTGCTGTATGTCATCGACCCGGAACTGATGAAGCCCCTGATCTCCACGGCGTGGGGGTGGCTGGCCGTCGGCATCGCCACGCTCCTGGTCCTGATCGGGTATTACATCCTTGTGAAAATCACGACGATTGAGGTGTGACCATGCCGCAGAACAATATCGTGTTGTATGTGATCGTTTTCCTGGTCGTTTTCATCCCGTACCTGTTTCTGGCTTTCTTTATCAACAAGCCGGAAAAACGCTCCATTGATTTCAAGCTCTGCAACATCCCGCCGCTGTACAGGATGACGTGGGGGCTTATCGCGTATTTCACGGAGTCCCTCGGCGTTTTCGCCGAAGGCCTCCAGCCGAACCGCAAGAAGAAATTCCAGGATGCCCTGATCGTCGCCAACATCAAGATGGACACCACCTACATCTTCGCGGCGGAAGTCCTGTTCGGCATGATCTGCGCCGTTGCAGGCGTCCTTTTCTCCATGTCGTTCACGATGAATCCTTTTGCGCTTCTTTTCTCTGCGTTCATTTTCGGCTTCATCGGTGCTGTCATGCCGTCGACGACCATCATGAGCGCGGCGGACAAGCGGCAGAACCAGATCATGAAGTCCCTGCCGTTCGCCATCGACCTGATCGGCTCCGCGATGCGGTCCGGCATTGATTTCACCGCGGCGATCCGTTATTATGTTTCGACCGAAACGGCGGAGAATCCGCTTGCCCTCGAATTCGGGATCCTGCTCCGGCAGCTGGAACTCGGCAAGACTAGGATCGAGGCGCTGGAGGATATGAACCGGCGCGTGCAGCATGACGCCTTCGGCGCGTTCACCTCCGCGGTGATCCACGGCATGGAGGTCGGCGCGTCCATCGTCGAAACAATGAAGATTCAGGCGGAAGAAATGCGGCGGGTCCGTTTTAACGCCGCGGAACGCAAGGCGGCGCGTGCCGTCTCCGCCATGATCTTTCCGATTGCGGTCTTCATCATGCCCGCAATGTTTATCATCATTGGTACACCCGTTCTGTTGAAGGTCTTCAGCAGCGGTCTTGGAGGAGTCTTTCAATGACGCAATTACGAATCAGCTTTACCGCAGGGGACAACCAGGGGGAAAACTATCCGCTCCTTCCTGAACAGGTCGTTTCCCTCGGCCGCTCCCATTCCAACACGATCCGTCTGACTGCCCCCGACGTGTCGGGAAAGCACCTCATCGTCAGGACCGACAAGGGCGGGAATATCACCGTGGAAGTCCTCAGTTCCAGAACGACTGTGGTCGACGGGAAAAACGCCTCGATCGGAGATATCCTGAAGCTTGCGGCCGGCAGCACGGTCCAGATGGGAAACAACACGTCATTTGTCATTGAGCCTGCGGAGGACGACATCGCGGCGACCATGGTCTCGTCACCCGGTTATACCGCCACTTCGCCGGATGAGGAAAAGACCGCCCTTCCGAGCCCGGGCTGGAAGAGCGAACCGGATGCGGAGAAAACGGTCATGCGGGGCGGCGTCGGCGATACCGCAACGGTCCAGGGCAAGGCTCCTGTGCCGCCCGCGGCGCCGCCTGCCTCCGGCAAGAACGTCGGCAAGACCATCATCAGCACGCTTCTGCAGTTCGGCGGCTCCAAGGATCAGGAAGATGTCCAGTCGCAGGAAACGATCGCCTTCTCGACACGCGTGGCCTCCGACGATGAAATGGACAAGATCAAGAAGTCCATCCAGTTCAAGCAGCGCAAACGGATCGCCCTCATCGCGCTTCCGCTTTTCCTGTTCTTCTCCATCGCCGTCTTCCTTTATTTCTACCTGAGGCCATCCGCCGAGGAGTACGTCACCTGGCCGATGGATTCCAACGGCGAGTTCCTCAACGAATACCGGCAGGTCGCCCCGTATCTGGCCGTGGTCTATCCCGATGTCCCGGAAAACACGGTCACCGGAGACGACTCCAACGTCGAGATCAATACCCGGATCGGGAAACAGCGTGATGTCCGTCTGCATATCCTGATGAAGAGCGTCAGGGACCTGGCGACGCTGGAACAGACCCACCAGGAGGCGTTCGAAAACTGGATGGAGGCCATGCAGGAACAGGAAGTGACGCTGACGTTCGCCGGCGACAAGACGACGATGTTCCTGAACACGACCAAGGGCGCCGGTGTGCCGATGACGTTTATCTCCTACACCAGGCGCGTGGAAAACGATGATTTCTGGGGCTATGCCTTCTTCCTGCGCAACGAAGCCAATGTCCACTCGGTCATGATCGAGGTGGAGATCGGCGACCAGTGGCGCGCGGAGCCTTTCATGCGCTCGCAGGCGTCCGGCATGGTCCTCTATGCCTCCAAGAGGACGGAGGAACACTGGGAAGGCACATCCTCCTACCGCAGGGAAACATCGGTCGCGGAAGACCTGAAGGAAGCCTCCAGCTTCATGGAACGCGAAGCCCCCGTCTACTGGGGACGGATCCATTACCTCCTCCTCAGCGCGCTGATCAAATCCGCCAAGGCGGAAAACCCGGACCAGGGGCAGGTCGCGGACGCCACGAACATGCTCGTCCGTCTGCGCCGGGTTCAAACCACATGGTACAACACGCAGCGCCTCGCCTGGCAGTATGCCTTCCAGAATGAGGATAAAGCGACCATGAATTCCATTCAGGCTATGGGGGAATCCGTCTTCTCTTCCGAATTCCAGTATTCTGACTTCAGATACGACCTCATCAAGCGCAAGGATTGGAAATGAACCTCTTCAAACAGACACCTTTGACCATCCAGCTCGAACTCAACGGAAGAACCCTCTACGAGATCAGCTCGGAGGAAGTGAAATCCGAGATCACTGTCGGACGGAGCGAGCGGTGCGCTTGGCGGATCCCGTCCGAGGACCGCAGCGCCAGCGGCGTCCATGCGCGCATCTTCCTCAACGGGAAGAAGGTCATGATCGAAGACATGAAGAGCCGCAACGGCATCTATTTCATGGGCAGCAAGATCCAGAAACGGAAACTTGCGCCGGGAGATGTCTACGGCATCGGAGACTGCAAGCTTACCGTGGAATATGACGTCCGTAGCCGGAAGAAAAACGTCTCCCAGGAAAAATACCACAAGCTGGAGCAGCTGACCGGGGAAAACCGCGGGAAAGTGTATGTCCTGAAGGAGGACTACATCAAGATCGGCGCCGCGCCGGAATGCTTCATCGTCCTGAACGACAGCCTGGTTTCCAAGCTCCACGCAGTCCTGGAGAGCCATTCCGACGACACCTGCTGGGTCAAGGACATGGGCAGCCGGAACGGAACGAAAGTCAACGGAACGCCTTTGACCGAGGAAAATGCCCAGACCGGCCGCATGCTGAAGGACGGCGACATCATTTCCATCGCGTATATGGATTTCCGGTTCTGGGACAAGACCGTGGTCCACATCCGCTCGCATCTCTTCCTGAAGATCGGCGTGGTCGCCGCGACGCTGGCGATCGTGCTGGGCGGGTACTTCGCGTTCCAGGTCATCTCCCCCTCCGCCAAGAGCATCCGCCTGTCGGCGGAAAAACGCGCCGCGGCCGGAGATTTCGCGGGAGCCAAGGAGATTCTCCTGACCGCCACGACGGCGCGCGGGGCCGATTCGGACGCTTCGCAGCGGCTTGACCTGGTCCGCAAGCTCGCCATCTGGCAGGAAACGTGCGAATCGTGGGAGAAGATCCAATCCCTTCTGTCCGGGAGCCCCGGCGTGGGAGCCCTCTATGAAGCAAACGACCTGTTCGGCGTGATCACGTCGGCCGACCGGGAACGCTGGCAGTGGAACGTCTCCACGGCCGCGGTGGAAATGAGAAAAGCGCAGGAAACCCATGCGCTGCTGTCCACTCTCCTCGGCATTGAGGATCGCATCACCCATACGGACGAGGATATCGCATACATCAACGAAAACCGTTCCAGGCTGAAAGACGCCCTGGAGGCCTGCCGGAAGAACCCGCAGCCGTACCAGACGGCGATCCAGGCGGAAGCCGCGGACCTGCTCGGCGAAATGGATTTCCAGATTTCGGAGAACGATGAGATCCAGTCGGTCATTTCCGGCTGCAACGGAGCAGACAAACTTGACCAGACGATCGAAAGACTGGAAAAGATCCGGGAAAAGGCCTCCGACCGGATCGAACAGCGCAAAAAGGACGGGAAATCCTGTTCCCAGTGCTCGGAAACCCTCTGCAAGAAATTGCTGGCCGTTCTGCGTGACCTGCAGACAAGCCGGAAGCTGTTTGACGAAAACTGCCTCGCCGCCGCCCAGTTCGAATTCGGCAAGATCCAAAGTGACCTGCATCTTCCTTCCGCGGAGGACTGCATCCTTGCACCGAACCTTTCGCTCTGCCGCCTGGAACTGGACCAGGACAACCAGCATCTGAAGCAGATCGCCATCCAGCTGCTGAATTTCCAGACGTTCTTCAAGGATAACGAATTTGCACCGGGGCACAAGTCCCCGATGCTCGACTTGATATTCGATCAGGAAGCCTGGGAGACGAAGATCCTGGCCTGCGACTGCCTGAAGGTGACACAGCCTTCCTACACGGAAAAGACCGCCCGCAGCGAATACGACCGGGTGCTCGGCGTCTATGCGTTCTGGGAGTATCTGCGGTCCATTGGAGGCGATTTCGACACGACGGTCTTCGAAGACCGGTTCAAGCCGGATCTCTTCCGAGCCAAGGAAATCTTCAATCACCTGGATACCTTCCTGCTCTTCTGCGACCCGCTCGAGAAATCGCCCCTGCGCAAGGTCATGCGGCGCCTCGTCGCGGAGAATGACGGAAAAAGCGTCCTCGCGGACCATATCAAGATCGCGAAAACGATCATCCTGAAACGCGACACCCTGATCGACCGGATGTATGAATGCTATCAGGAGAATTCCGAATTCCGGGACGGCATCATCGCCGGCGGTGTCGCGATCTGCCTGCTGCCCGACGATTGGACGGACTTCAAGCCGGAAGAGCTTGAAAAAGGCATCGGCGACTCGCTGAAGAAACTCCGCGCAAAGCTGGCTTCGCTCAATGAGCAGGGGCTGGACACGACGCCCGAACAGCGGATGGAAAACGAAAAGAAGATGCTGCAGATCGGGATCCCCGGCGACGCCTTCCTGAAGCAGCCCTGGTCGGACCACGTCACCGCGGTCACTGCGCCTGCTTCGCCGTCCTCGGCTGAGAAGAAAGCGGAGAAGGATGACGACGATGACGAGGAGGAGGACGACTGATCATGCGGCATCTGTGCGACAACCTGAGGAAAACGGACGGTTCCATGATCCTGGAATACGCCCTGATGCTTTCCGTGGGCGTCGTGTTTCTCTTCGTCGCGATTCAGATATTCGAACCGGGCGAAGGCTTTACGGAGGACCTCGGGAAACCGCTGGTGGCGTACTTCCAGCGGGTCCTGACCGGAATCGCCCTGCCTGTCCCCTGACCTGAAAATACGGAACAAAACACAAGCCATACGGCTGATAACCTCACAACCACCCTAACAAAGGAGTAACAAAATGAAAGCTCTCCGTTTCAATCGTGCAAAGAACTCTCTTTGCGGCCGTGTCGTTCGTCGCCTTCTCGGTGAAGAGAAGGGCGCTGTGGCAATGGAATACATTGTGATCGCGCTCCTGGTCGCGGCAGCGGTCGTCGCGCTCGTCATGGTGTTCGGCGGCAACATCCGCAACATGTTCGACAAGACGAACCAGACTCTGACCCAGTCCAAGGTCTCCGATATCAAGGACGTCGGCCAGGCCTACAGAGATGAACAGGGGAAGCTTGCCGCTCAGAACGATACCGCGGTCCAGGCCGGCAACAAGCTCGGCGGCGACTTCCAGGATGACCGCATGTCGGTCGGCAGCAAGTCCGAATAATCAATCCCGGCGATTCCGTTCATGAACCCGCTTTACACCCTCTGCATCACGGTGCCGGTCCTGGCGATCCTCTGCTGGACCGACTGCAAGTACCGTCGTCTGCCGAACGTTTATACCCTCAGCCTGGCCGTCCTCGGCCTGGTCTGGCGGTTCCTGTTCGGCGGACTGGGGGGGCTCGTGGACGGAATCCTCGGAGGGCTTGTATGTGCCCTCTTTTTACTGATTCCTTTCCTCATGAAAGGCGCCGGCGGCGGCGACCTGAAAATGATCGCGGCCGCCGGTATCTTCACCGGTCTGCGGTATTGTGTGGCGGAAATGCTCTTTGTTTCGCTGACCGGTCTGTTCCTCGGCTTGGGGATGCTGATTTTCGGGCGGGTGAGGTCGTCCCGTCTGAAACACTTTCTCCGCACGCTTTTCGACTGGCGGTACGACCGCAAGCAGGGGGCGGAGAATCTGCCCGACAAAAGCGATGAAAAGGAACGTGTTCCGTTCGGCGTGGCGATCGCGCTCGGGACGGTCTTCGCACTGGCCTATGCATATTACGTGGAGACGCCCGCATGATGAAATTTAAGGATGAACACGGATCCCTCATGATGGAAGCCGTCCTGGTGCTTCCCATTTTTGTTCTGATTGTTTTTTTCGTGATTCAAATGACATTTGTCTGGACTGCAAAACAGATGACATACTATGCCGCATATTGCGGCGCCCGCGCCGCGCTCGTGTACAACCCGGCCGACTACGGCGCGGAAAAACAGGGCGACGGCAGCTGGTCGACCGGCGGGTTCGTCAACAAAGGCGTGGTGCATCAGGCCGCATGCACCGTGCTGTCCTGGGTCAGCTGGTCCCTCGCCGGATATGACCTTTCCGGCGGCAGGGGGCTCTTCTACACGAACAACGGCGCATTGAATGAATTGAAGAATTTACGGCTCGGGACGTATTCGGTCCCGCTTTCCTCCAACGTCCGCAACCAGGTATTCGTGGACATCAGCGAGTACGGAAACCTCGGCGGCACGTCGGGAAGCAAGTCCGGCGGAAAGGCGCAGGAGGCACCCATCGAGGAACAGCTCCCGGCTGTGACGGTCCGCGTCCGGTTCCGCTGCCCGCTTTTCATCCCGCTCGGCGGGCCGGTCGTGGCGTATTTTTATGGAGCGAATTCCCTTCCGGGCGGAACGGGGACCGATCTCGTGCGGGATTCCATCAGCGTCGGGGGGTTCAATGCCTCCGGCGGCACCGAAATCCACGCCAAACTGGTTTCGCAGGGCGATTATGCGGAATCCGGCCCGATCAGTTATTACAGCATGGTGCTTGAGGAAAGCTGCACCATGGCGAAACCCTACAAGACCGACACCTATCCTCTGATGCCGAAGGAGGACAAGACGTCGATGGGGATGTCGGAGTGAACATGAAAAAGCGACTGGTCCAGTATTTTGAGAACCGCCTTGCCGGACTCCGCCGGGACGAAGGTTTCGTGGTCATGTCCACCCTGGCGATCTTCCTCTTCATTTTCATCCTCTGCGCGTTTGTCTATGCCGTGGGCGAGACCATCCACCAGCGCATCAGGATGCAGAACGCCTGCGATGCCGCGGCGTATTCCGCGGCGGTCGTCCAGGCGGACGGATTGAGCCGCATGGCGGTCGTGAACCGCGCCATGGCGTGGAGCTATGTGCAGATGACCAACCGCCAGATGGACTATGTCACCTACCGCTGGCTGAAGCTCACCTGCAAGCGGTTCGGGGAAGACCTGGCAAACGCGGAGGAATACAATGACAACCTGGTCCTGGCCGTGGACAAGGAACTCGGCTGGTGGGCGCTTCTGGAAGCCGCCGTTTCCGGCGTGATTTCCTACCTCCTGGACCTGGACTGCTCCGGCTATCTCGGCGGTGATGTGGTGGCGGTGGAACACGGCGAGGAGGGGCATGGCTGGTGGTGCGGACTGGAGGTCGATAACCGTACGGGGCATATCATCCGCCTCAACCACCCGAAAAACCAGAAGATCACGGACCAGCTGATCACATCCGGCGTCGAGACTCTCACCGACAAGCTGACCACGTATGAGAACATCAAGAAGGTCCTGTCCCTTTTCAGTTTCCTGGACGAGGGGAACAATGCGGCCGGATGGGGCGAGCGCCTCGGCAAACTGATCGACTATGACAAGTCGAACATCGAAAGCCTGAACGGCGCGCTGGCCCGCATCAACAACCAGATGACCGTCTCCATGAAGATGACGGCGGAGAGCGTGCTGAAATCCATGCTCCGGGATCCCCGCGTCGATCCGTCGGACGCCCTGAAGGATTACTACATCAGCATCCATATCCCGGAAGGCAGGAACCCCTATGAGAACACCGAGGAGAAGAGCGCCGCGCCGAAGTCCTTCTTCTCGCCTCTGCACAACACTGAAGCGGAGGAGATGCTTTTCCTGAACATGCCGAATGCGGATGCCACGTCCAAGTCCCTCATCGACCATTTCCCGATCCTGGGGCCCAACGGCCTTGCCTGCGGCCTGGACCAGTGGTTCATCCGGGGGAAGGGCCTCTACAGCGACGGGAAAGACCACTCCGCCGAACCCGCCTCGAAGAAACCCTCGTTCACCAAGTCCTCCAAGTTCCATCAGGCCACCATCGTGCGCGACGAGGGCATGCTCGGGATCCAGCGCGTATACAAGGATGCCAACCTGAACGAAAACAACGCCGGTTTCATTTCGGACGGCCCCTCGGACAAGGGCAGTGCCGTCTGGCGCGGCAACCACCTGCTGGATGCCATGAACATCACCAACAACCTTGCCACCATGGCGAAAGGTCTTCTGAGCGGATCGAACTCGGGCGGCGGAGGCAAAAGCTCCTCGGGCGGCATTTCCAACAGGGAGGACCTGGACGCGAGATTGAAGGAGATCCATGACGGCGCCCAGGAGGAAGGCAAGGAGACCCCGTTCGACAATCCTCTGGACAACCCTGAACATGGAGGATCTTCCTCCAACGTGTTCGGGAGCCAGTCGTCCTCCGACATGAGCGCTATGGAGGCGGGCGTGAACCTCATCGCGGACGCCATCTCGAATGTCGTGGGCAACCTGGCGGGCAATTTCCTGGATGTCCACCCGTCCTGCGAAAACGAGCCGGACCTGGACTATGCCAAGTTCCCGATGTGCGAAAAGATCAAGGATCCGACGTCCGCCCTTTACTCCGAATACCGCTGGGGCTCCGGCAAGTGGATCTGCGCGACCAAGGCATTTACCTACCTGGTGTGCCTGGTGTTCGATTACCCGGATATCTATTGCGATTATCCCAGCGCCGACCTGGAGATTTCGTTCCTCGGCATTTCCATTGACATTTCCGTCGACGGCTACCTGCACTTCGGATTGCCCAAGTGGTTCTGCGGCCACGATCCTTCCGGGCTCTTTGTGCTTCCCCCGCTGATCCCGGAGACCATCTCCGGCGGCAAGCACGGGTACATGGACAACAACATAACCGACCTGTTGGACGGTTTCATCCGCCCGATGAAGGCGTTGTGGGGCGATGAGGGCGAACGCACATTCTCGCGCGACGAATACGAAAGCTGCGCGATGTTCTTCGACGGCATCGGGGACTGCGTCCCGATCCTGGGACACGTCTGCTATCCCGGCCTGATCCGCGGCCATGCCCGCATCTACGGCGACGACAAGGAGATCTTCAACAACCGGTACGTCGGAGCGAACTGCAAGCCCTGGGTGCTGAACGAACGGTTCTTCGCTGGCGACGGCACGATCGTGGTCGGCGCTGCGATGAAGCACACCAATCCTCTGGTCCAGCTCATGAACTTCTGGAATCCCAATGCCGGGAAACAGGAAGATGCGGAGAAGACCGTGCTTTCCGCGTTCAACATCCCGAAGGGCAACTACATGTGGACCATGGCCGCCGCGCGCGCCGGTGTCCGGCATACCCGCCGCAACGGGGATTTCGACCAGGAACGCCAGTATCAGATCACCTACGATTCTACCTGCGACACGGAAAACCTCAGTTACAACAGCCGCGCCTACGTTTACCAGCAGGACGGTGACAAATGGGTCACCCCCGAAGCCTGGGGCGGGGATCACGACGACAACCCGAACGCAATCTCCAGATTCTACAACCCGGATAAGAAGCAGGAGCAGAGCCCCATCTGGAACGGCTGTCCCTGCGGGAAGAACCCTGTTCAGTTCCGCAACCTCTGGAACCTCTGCGAGACCGACTGGGATGCGACGCTCATCCCGTTGCGGTATGCCACCCGGAAGGCTGTCCTGTACACGGACAGCAAAGGATCCCGGCAGTTTAATGACCTGGAGCATTCGGAACGATGCAGCTTCGTCCAGAATGACGGAAACGGCAACGTGGTCGGAAACGGCAGCAGCTGGAAGTGGGACTCGCTGGCGGAGAATCCCTCCTCTCTCGCCACGAACAACCCGTTCATCAAGGGCGGCTGGAAACCGGCCGGCGCGTCTTTCTTCGAGGATATGTTCCACGATGCCGTCCCCGGACTGGTCAGCACGGGCATTTCCGCCGTGAAGGATGACGGCCTGAACCTGAACAGCAAGATTCCGACGGGGAAGGAAGAAAAGACCATTGACGTGTTCACCATCCTGAAGGACCGTGTCTTATGAGAAACTCCGCCGCCATGTTCAAATCCCCCGAAGCGGAACGCGGCTCGGTCCTGCTCGAGTTCTGCCTGATGCTGCCGATCTGGCTTCTCATGTTCGGCGGCACGTTCATGCTGTTCGACGTCTCCATGGCAAGGTTTCATCTTCAGGAGGCGAACCGCAACCTGGCGTGGCTTCAGGACGACCGGTACGACAGCCGGGGGCTGATCAACAACGCGGTCTACAGCAGCGCCGTGCAGTTTTTTGAGACCCGCAATGCCCTGGAAAAAGGAATGTCGGGCGAGCCGATGTGGAGTTTCGGAGACTCGTACAGGAACTATTCCGCGAAACAGGGCGGCAAGAAGTCGGACAGCCCGCAATTCTGGGGAGGCACGGCCGATTCCTTCAAGGAAAACGGCGTGGAGATATCCGTCAACAACAGTGTCACGCAGGGGCTTTCGGCGCTCACCGGCGGTATGCTTTCCGACAAGCTGGAGAACGGCTACATGAACCTCCGGTCCGGCAACATGGAACTGGAAATGACCAGGGTTTCGGCCGTGTACATCGGGGCCATCGGCGTGTCAAGCGTTCTCTTCCCCGGCGAAGAGGGCGACGGGTTCGTGCCGCTCTACCAGTCCACCCTGTCGTTCACCAGGGCGAAGGAAACGTCCACGAAGGGCGAAACGAAGAGGAAGGACATGAACGGGGAGATGCTCCTGATGCGCCGCCGCGAAACGGACCGCGACAAGGTGAAAAATGTCAATGACCTTTTCCAGGACAATACGATCAACCGCTCGTGGCCTTCCAACGGGTCGCTGGGCGATGCACAACTTCTTCTGGGTATTTGAAACGATGAAAACGACGAAAACGGCTTTTTTCCTGCTCCTGTTCTTCCTGCTTGCGATTCCGCGGGGGGCCTTCGCCCAGGGCGAATTCCTGGACCTGGATTCTTTCGGCGGGTCCTCCGATTCCGGGTTTCTTTCCGGCGACTATGTGTCCTCCGCCCCCTCGGATTCCGCTTCAGGCGGCGATCTGTTGGCCACGGCGTCGGGTTATCTTGCCGGCAGCGGCGGGGATGCGGCGGGCGAACTGGCGGGCGGCATGGCAGGGGATCTGACGACCAGTGTGGTAAGCGGCATGGTGGGAGGAGGCTTCCAGGGGGAAATCCTCGGCGGCCTGGCAGGCGACCTGGTGAGCGACTGGGTAGGCGATCAGGCGAGCACATGGGTGAGCGGCCAGATAAGCGAGCTCACAGGCAGTGACATGTTCGGTGACTTCCTGGGCGATTTGCTCTCGGTTCCGGAAATAAGCAGTCTTCAGGAGACCTTGAACGGGATGGCGTCCTCCATGCAATCCGCCATCGTCACCCCGAACATCCCGCATTACCGCATCCTGTGGATGTTCAGCGGGGAATCGGCCATCGATGAGGTCAAATCCCTGTTCAGCGGCAATTATTCCAACTTGCAGGAAGGTCTCGAAAACCTGAAACAAATGTTCTGACGGAGTGTTCCCTTCCCTGTTCAAACGTCCATCTCCAACTTTTCATAAAAGGCATAGCGCATCACCATGAAAAAAAGCCTGGTTCTGTTCATCCTGCTCGCGGCGGCCGCATCTGTTGCTGCCGACCCGTTCGAGCTTCCCAAAAATACAACCGTCATCAACCGCGACGACAGCGGCAAGACCTGGGCGTTCAACGGAATGCTGGGGTCCTCCCTGTCCGCGACGAAAAAACTTCTGAAAGAGTCCATCTTGAAGAAAGGCTTTCAGTTCCAGCATGAGATCCCGGTCGACGAGAAAGGGGAGAAACAGGTGATCCTTTCGTTCGTCAAGGACAAGGAGACCCTGATCGTGATGCTTTGGAGCGAGGACGGGAAAAAAACCTTCTTTTCTTATGGTCTGACCAAATGAATCAAACAGAACAGTTCAATTGGATTGAATCGGCGTCCTTCTCGGATCCCGGCCTCGTGCGCAAGACGAACGAGGATTCCTGCGCCATTATCGCCGGGGACGGCTGCTATATCGTGTCCGACGGCATGGGCGGCGGCAGCGACGGCGAGATCGCGAGCCAGATCGTTGTGGAAACCATTTCCGACGCCATCGAAAACACCGCTCCGGATTCCCCCGGCAGCCGCAAATATGCGGTCCAGCAGGCGGTCCACCGTGCGAACCGGACCATCCGCGCATATTCCCAGGCGCACAATTATGCCCAGATGGGCGCGACGCTGGTCCTTCTTCTTCTTGACCCCTGGCATTCGGGCAGGGCTCTGCTGTGCCATGTGGGGGACAGCCGCATCTACCGTTTCCGGGACGGGACGCTTCAGCAGCTGACCCGTGACCACACCGTCGGCGCGGAGCTTGCGTTGTCGCTCGAGAAGAAGGGGAACAAGAAGGATTGCTCCATGATGATGGACCACACCAATTCCCCGTTCTCCCATGTCCTGACCCGTTCGATCGGGGTTTCCGAGAACGTCCTGCCCGAATGGGAGGAAACGACGGTCTGTCCCGGCGATTTCCTGATGCTCTGCAGCGACGGCGTGACGACGATGCTGAAAGACGATGAGATCCAGCGGATCTTCCTCGAAAATGCGTCGATGGAAGAAAAGATGTCATGTCTTTCCAAACGCGTTCTGGAGGCCGGCGCCAAAGATAATTTCACAATGGTCTTCTGTCAGGTCGCCTCCTCCCTCCCGCCGCCGGAAATGCCGACGGAAGAGGAACAGAAGGAAAGCGACTATCTGCTCAAAATTGCGGAAGAAAGGATCGATCATGATTGACGGAAAGCATTCTCTGCGTACGGCGGCCCTCCTGCTCCTGACGGGCGTCGTCCCCCTGTTTGCCGCGGAGGAGGAATCCCTCTGGAGCTATGCCGACCCCACTGCGGACTTGTGCGTGTACGTTAACACGAAACAGGCCGAAAAGGCCATGGAAAAGGATCTGTGGGACAGGATCAGCCAGGACAAGAACAAGGCCATTGAGAACAGGTCCAAAAAGCAGTTCTTCAGCACGAAGGACCGCGACATGGAGTTGATGGGCAATCTCCATATTTCATCCCTGGAGCCGTTCAGCGGCACGGTTGACGGAGTTGCCAACATCTCCGGGAATCTGACGGGCGACATCGACAAGATGATGGAGTCGCTGAAGGAGAACAACAGCCTCTTCCCCCAGATGACCAAGCAGGACGATCTGGATTTCTACACGCTTGCCCTCTCCGGGGCGGACAATATTTCCGGAGTCGACTTCATGCTGGTCCCGATCAGCCCCAACCAGATTCAGTTCCGCGTCAACATCAATTCCAAGGATGCCGTGCAGAAAAAAGTGTTGAGCACGTACTCGGAACCTTCCCCCGCGATCAAGAAACTGAGCAGCCAGGAGCTTGCTTTCGCCTGCATCCTGTCGCCCGAAAAGATCGCGGCGCTCGACCTCCCCGACAACGCTTCGGCGATCGCTGAGATCCTGAAGCAGATGAACCAGATCGCCGTCACGGTCTACGTGGCGGGGAAGCAAATGATGCTCGGCGGGACCTTCGCGTTCAAATCGGAATCCTTCGCCTCCGATTTCGTGACGATCGCGCAGCCGTTCCTGTCCCGGGTGAATTCTTTCACCGGCACCGAAAGCCAGACTCCTCCGCGCGTCTCCGTGAACGGGAAGGACGTCAGCGTCACGATCCCGGTCGACATCTCCAACGCATGGAGCCTGATCTCGAACATGACCGCCGATCCCGTGCTTGATGAAAATGTCGAAGCCGGCCTGCGGAAAGTCGCAAACCCGGCATCGAAGGATACGGAAGAGTAAAAAGACGGCCATGGAATGCCAAAACATTTTTCTGAACAGGCAGTGATCGCACATCCGCAGCTGCCCCCAATTTGAATAGGAGTCCACATCGTGAAAACACAATCTAAAATCCTCGTTGCAGCCTTTGCTGCATCCGTCCTGACCGCCTGTTCCAGCGTTGCGACCTTCGACTATGAATCGGCCTCCAGCCCGATGGCGGAATTCAATGAGACTGGTTTTACGAAAAAGACCATCGCGGTTGTGCCGTTCCTGGATCAGCGCGACACGAAATACTATGATGCGACCCAGGCGAAACAGGCCGAAGCGCATCCCGAGGGAGAACACGGTTCCTTCTATCTCGGATTCATCCCGCTCATGCCCGCCGGGTTTGTCGAAAAGGAAAAGCCGGAAAAAAGCCAGAGAAGTTTCGTTTCCCTCAAACGGTTCCAGTTCGACGTCCGTCATGACCTCGCGGATGCCGCGTACACGAGCCTGAAATACTCCAATCTCTTCTCTGACGTCACCAAGGCGGATTCCGTCGAACAGGCCGACACGGATTATGTCTGGCGCGGAAAGGTCACCAACACGTACTACGGCGGCAACCTGTACTCCTATTGCCTGACCTATCTCGTCTCCCCGGTCTTCTGGGTGCTGGGCGCTCCGTCCGGGACTTCGGAAAACCAGCTCTGGGTGAAATACGAGCTGATCGACCGCGCGACCGGAAATGTCGTCTGGAACTACGACTACCGCGGACGCGATTATCTCATGCACTGGATCTATGCCAGGGTCGGAAAGGACACC
>Ga0265298_10005504_pt1 | contig 15862 bp, 9 predicted proteins | sample AusTroGonzalo_MG_3_FD_193486 | JGI IMG/M metagenome (GOLD analysis project Ga0265298, IMG submission 193486) | Bovine rumen microbial communities from tropical cattle in Woodstock, Queensland, Australia - Gonzalo_01 | ecosystem: Host-associated > Mammals > Digestive system > Stomach > Rumen ... | reverse complement strand
TCTTCGCCGAGGCGGGGACGCTCTTCACTTTAGCCCCGTTTTTGGTGTAGACGGTGAGCCTCACGTTGTTCCTGACGGCGGAGAGGCTGAGGTCGTAGATGCCGCCCGCCGTATTGACGCCGAGCTTGTAGTAGTCGACCGCGTCGCCGTAGCCGACCCAGTCGTTCACCGTACTGCCCGCCGCGAGCGTCTTGGCGCCCTTGGGCGTGTCGTCCGAGTTGTCGCCCTTCGTGAAGGGGTCGTTGGTGGCGAACGTGAAGCTGTAATCCCCGAAGGTACGACCCTTGTCGGTGTTCTTGACGATCACCGTGTACTGCTTCGCCGCGCCGAGCAGGAACAGCTTGTTCTTGTTGAAGTTCAATACACCGTTCCTGACCGTGCCCGAGGCGACCTTCTTTCCGCCCGCCATGACGGTGATGCTGCCGTTGAGCCGCCCGAACGACGCACTGCCGATGAAGTACCAGCCGGGCTGGTCGATATTCACCGTGAACGGCTTCTGGTAGATCTCGCCGTAACGGATCGTCCCGGCGCACAGATTCGCGCTGTCGACGATGTTTTTGACCGTATAGGTCACGGTGTCGGAGAAGTTGCCCGCCGCGTCGGCGGCGCGGAAGTAGACGGTGCCGTTCTTCGACATCGTCACGCCGGTCGTGTAGTCGAGCCACTTGGTCCCGTCGAGGCTGTACTCCTTCACGGCGCTGTCGGAGCTGAACGTCGCCGTGACGGTGACGTTTTTGTTCGTGGCGATGGTGACGTCCGCCTTGGCACTCGGCTTGGCGGGAGGCTCGAGGTCGATGTTGTCGACCGTGACCGTCGCGATGTCGGAGAAGTTCCCCGCCGCGTCGGCGGCGCGGAAGTAGACGTTCCCGTTCTCCTTCATGATCACGCCGGTCGTGTAGCTCCACCAGCTTGTGCCGTCGAGGCTGTATTCTCTGACGTCACTGTCGTTCGAGAACGTCGCCGTGACGGTCACGACCTTGTTCGTGGGCGCCGTGATGTCCGCCGCCGCGCTCGGCTTGGCGGGAGCGGTCTTGTCGATGTTGGCGACTTCGTATTCGGCGACCTCGGAGACGTTGCCCGCCGCGTCGATGCCGCGGAAGTAGACTTTGCCGTTGGCAGTCATGACTATGCCGCTGGTGTATGCCAGCCACGCCGAGTTGTCGAAGCTGTACTGCTTTACGGTACTGTCGTTCGAGAAGGTCGCCGTGACGGTCACGTTGTTTTTCGTGGGCGCGGTGATGTCAGCGGACGCGACCGGCTTTCCCGGGGCGACGTTGTCGATGTTGGTGACTTCGTAGCTCTTGACCGCCGAGTATTCACCCTTGCCGTCGCCGGAGCGGAAGTAGACGGTGCCGTTCTCGCAGATCGTGACGCCGGTCGTGTAACTTTGCCACGTCTTCTGGTCGAAGCTGTATTCCTTCGTGACGCTGTCGGCATTGAACGTCGCCGTGACGGTGATGCATTGATTGGTGGGAGAAGTGACGTTCGCCGTGACGGTGAGCACGCGCGGTCCCGGAGCGATGATGTTCTCGACCGCGTATTTCGCGATTTCCGAGGCGTTGCCCGCCTCGTCGATGCCGCGGAAGTAGACGGTGCCGTTGTCATTCATCACCACGCCGTTCGTGTAAGTCTGCCACGCGCCGCCGTCGATCCGGTACTCCTTCGTCACGCTGTCGCTCGAGAACGTCGCCGTGACGGTGACGGCGCCCGTCGTCTCGTAAGTGATGTTCGCACTCGCACTCGGTTTGGTCGGAGCGATCTTGTCGATGTTGCTGACGGTATAGTTTTTGACCGCCGAGTATTTGCCGCCGCCGTCGCCGGCGCGGAAGTAGACGGTGCCGTTATCGTTGACGGCGACGCCGTTCTTGTAGTTCTGCCAGCTGCTGTTGTCGAAGCTGTACTCTTTTACCACCGAATCATCGTTGAAGGTCGCCGTGACGGTGACGGTCCGATTGGTGGGCGTGGTGACGTCCGCCGCGACGCTCAGCACCTCGGGCGTCCTGATCGCCACGTCGCCCGTGATGGTGAGCTGCAGTTTGCTGTCGTTGACGGCGAGCGAATATTTGCCGCTGCCGACGCTCAGATTCTGACCGATCCGCACCTCGCCGACTTCGACCCCGCCCGCGGTCGTGACGGTGATCGTGCCGTTGAACGCCGCCGCGCCGTCGGCGAGGCGGTAGGTTCCGCTCGACTGCCTGTTGGCGACGGTGAGGCTGTAGGACGGCGCGCCCTTTATCACCGACAGATCGTTGACGAGCGCGGTGTTGCCCGCGGCGACGCCGGAGATGTCGAAGTCGATGATGCCGCCGTCGTACGCCGAGACCGTCGCTTTGTCGCCGAAGGTGACCTTTCCGGTGAGTTTGCCGCCTCGGGAGACATAGGCGGAGCCGCTGCTGACGAAAACATCCCTCACCACGCCGCCGCCGGAAACGGCAATGGTCGCGCTGTCGGAAATATAGACGTTGCTTGCGCTGCCGCCGTTGTAGATGAACACGCTCCCCGCATACGATTTGGCGGTGACCGAGTTCGCGAGACCGCTGCTGTAGACTTGGAGACGTCCGGCGTAGCCCACCGTGGTGGAAACCGCCGTGGTGCCGGAGTGCACCGTCACGATGGAGTGGGATGCGACGGCGTTGTAGAAGGTGTTGGCGATGAAATTGACCTGCGCTTCGGGGTCGAGCTTTACTTCGCCGCCGTTTTCCTTGATGTTCGAAACTGAGCCGCCGCCCGCGACGTCGAGTTTGGCGAACCCGCCGACGACGATGTCCTCGATCTTGCCGCCTCTGGAGAGATTGACCGTGCCGGTGCTGACGAAAACATCCCTCACCACGCCCCCGCCGGAGACGTTCATGGTCGCGCTGTCGGAAATGTAGACGTTGCTTGCGCTGCCGCCGTTGTTGATGAACACGCTCCCCGCATACGATTTGGCGGTGACCGAGTTCGCGAGTCCGCCGCTGTAGACTTGGAGACGTCCGGCGTAGCCCACCGTGGTGGAAACGGCGGTGGTTCCGGAGTGCACGGTGATGATGGAGTGGGACGCGACGGCGTTGCTGAAGGTGTTGGCGACGAAGTTGACCGTTGCCTCGGGATCCACGATCACATGCCCGCCGTTTTCCTTGATGTTCAAGGCGGAGCCGCCGCCCGCGACGTCGAGTTTGGCGAACCCGCCGACGACGATGTTCTCGACCTTGCCGCCTCTGGAGACGTTTACATAGCCCACGCTGGTGAAAACATCTTTCGCTATGCCGCCGCCGGAGACGTTCATGGTCGCGCTGTCGGAGAGGTTCACGGTGCTTGCGATGCCGCCGTTGCTGATGAACATGCTCGTCGCGTATCTGCTGGCGGTTGTCGAGTTCGCGATGCCGCCGCTGTAGATGATGAGATACCCGGCGTAGCCCAACGTGGTGGAGACGGCGGTGGTCCCGGAGTGCAAGGTGGTGCTGGCGAAGGTTATGACGGCGTTGCTGAAAGTGTTGGCGACAAACGTCACGTTCGCCTCGGGGTCCACCAGTACTCCGCCGCCGTTTTCCCTGATGTCGACGCCGGAACCGCCGCCGGATATCGTGAGCAGGGCGCCCGAGTTGACGGTGACTTTGCTCGCGGTGCCGCCTCTGCTCACATACATGGAGTCGCCGGTGTTGATTTCTCCGGTTGAGATCACCCCGTTATCCACGACAAGCTTTTTTCCCATGATCGAAACCTTTCACTTTTTGCCGTATTATGGTCTTAAAACGAATTATCCGTTCCGCTCCGCCGTTTCCCCATCCGCGCCGTCGCGTCGGGGAGCACCGCCGGTTCGGTCTGTTTTCACTATACAGATAGCGGGGAAATTACGAAAATCTTTCCGAAAATTCCGAAAAACCGCGAAAAAAAGAGAAAATTTTCTCCGTTGCTGCTGCCGGGACAAGCATACAATATCCCTCTCTTCAGGATATTGCAACTGCGGAGGATTTTTTTTCAGGAAAAAAACGCCGCACCGGAACGAGCGGGTTTTACGGCGCGTTCAGCCGCGTTCCCGGAATATCCCGTCGTTATTCGTAACAGAACAAAAAAATCCCCCTTGGATGGCGGAGTTGCGCGATATCCGAGGGGGAGAAGGAGGGGGCGCAGTTTACTCGGTCGGAGCCTTGAATTTGCCCTTGACGGTGAACTTTTCGCCGGGGGAGACCATACAGCCGCTCGGGAACAGGGAGGTCCACTTGGCGAACGTGCCCGGCACTACGGTGCTGGCTTCGTCGCAGCACTCGAACTCCAGACACTCGGCAACGGCTTTCTTGCCGTCCTTGGGGTCGCGGAACGGCGACACCGACGGCACGAGCTTGGCGGTTTTTTTGCCCTCGTCGACGCTGACGACCTCGAACTGCAGCTCGAACTCCTGCACCTTGTTGAGGTTGACGTTGATCTTGTAGTAGCAGATGTGGGAAAATTGCGGTTTCGAGTAGTTCTTCCGGGCGGAGACGGTGACGCCGTCGGGCAGCTGCTCCGTCAGAAGTTTGAGTTCGCCGCGGCACCAGTAGTTGAGGTCGATGCCGGCGTAAGTGTCGGCGAACGAGGCGGCGGCGAAGCCGGTGAGCAACAATGCGGAGGCGAAGATCTTCTTCAGCATGGCTATTTCCTTTTTTTTGAGTTGAACATCACGGGAGCCAAAGTATGTAAAAAATACTCCGCTTTTCGGGAAAAATCAAGTGCGCCGCGGCAAAACGTCGCCCCGCCGGCTGTGCGCGTGGGGGGGAGGGGGACCTGCGCGTTTGTTTTTTCACGCAACGGTAATTATATTATAGACGAAAAAATACGCTGTCTTCGGAGGTCGCCCTTTGGATAAAATTCTCGCACCGCCCACCGTCCGGATCACGGGCGAAGTCCACCATGTCCGCTACGAAAACCCGGACACGGGCTTCGCCGTGCTGGTGATGACGGCACCCAACGGCGAAAAGTTCGTCGCCTGCGGCGTGCTGGCGGGGAGCACCCCCGGCAAGACGCTGGAGCTGTCGGGGCACTACGAGGACCACGCCGAGTTCGGGCGCGAGTTCAACGCCGAATCCGCCCGCGAGGTGCTGCCGCGTACCGCCGACGGCATCGTGCGCTTTCTCTGCGGGGCGGTGCCGGGGATCGGTCCCAAGACCGCCGATCTGATCGTCAAGCACTTCGGCGACGACACGCTGAACATCCTCGACAAGTCGCCGCGGCGGCTGATCGAGGTGCCGGGGATCGGTCCGCGCCGCGCCGCGGACCTCGCCGCCGCGTGGAAACAGCAGGGCGACCGGCGCGACCAGCTGATATTTCTGCAGGGGCTGGGGGTCACGCCCGCCTACTGCCGGAGGCTTTTCAAGCGCTACGGCGAAAACGCCTCCGAGGTCGTCCGCGAGAATCCCTACCGCCTCGCGGAGGAGGTCGACGGCATCGGCTTCCTCAAGGCGGACGGCATCGCGCGCGAACTCGGGATCGCCGAGGATTCGCCGGACCGCCTCGCCGCCGCGGCGACCTTCGCCCTGAACGAGGCGACCGCCACGGGCAGCGTCTGTCTGCCCGCGGGCGAACTGGCGGAGCGCACCGCGACGCTGCTGAAGCGCGTCCCCGCCGACGGGGAACGGGCGGTCAAGCTGGCGCTGGAGCGGAATCTCGTGCGCGAGGACGGCGGCATGATCTACACGCCGCAGCTGCTGCGCTTCGAGATCGGGCTGCCGCTGGTGCTCAAGGAGCTCGCGACCTGCGCGAAATTTTCCGGTCGGCGCCTCGTTCCGCGGCGGGAAGGCGCTTCGCGCTTCGCCCCGGAGCAGCTGCAGGCGCTGGAGAACGCCGGCCGCTATCCCCTCAACATCATCACCGGCGGTCCCGGCGTGGGCAAGACCACCGTCGTCGGCGAACTCGTCGGGCGCGCCAAAGCCGCCAAGCTGCGCGTCGTCCTCGCCGCGCCGACGGGACGCGCCGCCAAGCGCCTTTCGGAGTCGGCGGCGGGGGAGGGCGCCAAGACCATCCACCGGCTGCTCGGCTTCGACCCCGCGACGGGGCGCTTCGGGTACGACCGCGAGCACCGGCTCAAGTGCGATCTATTGATCGTGGACGAGGCGTCGATGCTCGATCTGCCGCTGGCGTGGGCGCTCTTTTCGGCGGTGCCGCGCGGGGCGAGCGTGGTGCTCGTCGGCGACGTCGACCAGCTGCCGAGCGTCGGACCGGGGCGGGTGCTCGCCGACCTGATCAAATCGGGGCTCTTCGGCGTGACGTTCCTGACCCGGGTCTTCCGGCAGGCGGAGCACAGCCGCATCATCGTGAACGCGCATCTCGTCAACCGCGGGGAACTGCCCGAGTCGTCGCGCGACGGCGGGGACTTCTACTGGATCGAGCAGAAGGATCCGCTGCGAGTGCAGGAGATCATCCGCGAACTCGTGACTTCGCGCATTTCGGGGCGCTTCGGCATCGCCCCCGCCGACACGCAGGTGCTGACGCCGATGAACCGCGGCGCCTGCGGCGCGCTCGCGCTGAACGAACTATTGGGCGGCGTGCTGAATCCCGAGCCGCGCCCCGAGCTCAAGATCGGCGAGCGGACGCTCAAAGTCGGCGACCGCGTGATGCAGCTCGCCAACGACTACGACAAGAACGTCTTCAACGGCGACATGGGGGTCATGATCCGGCTGTCGAGCGAAAAGCGGAAGTTCGTGGTCCGTTTCGACGGCTCCCGCGACGTGGAGTACGCCTTCGACGAGGCGGATCAGCTGACCCGCGCCTATGCGATCACCATTCACAAATCGCAGGGCAGCGAATTCCCGGCGGTAATCGTGCCGCTCTTGAACCAGCACTTCGTGATGCTGCGGCGCAATCTGCTCTACACGGCGATGACCCGCGCGCGCAAGCTGCTGGTGCTGATCGGCGATCGGCAGGCGGTCGAGATGGCGGTCCGCAACACCCGGGTCGAGGTGCGCTGGTCGCGTCTGCTCGACCGCCTGCGTCAGGCGCGGCTGGAACTGGACAAGTCTCGGAAGTGAGTAAATACAGGGTATGATGGGAGGTTCGGTCATGGATCACGCACCGTTCGACGAACTGCGCTCGAAGCTCGAAAAACAGTATGAAAACGCTTGTTTTTCCCCGGACGAGTGCTGGGACGAAGCCCGGCTCCGGCAGGCGTGGGAGGAGCATAAACGGGAAAATCCGAAGGAGGAGCGGATCCTCGCGCGGGCATTTCTCACTTCTCTGATCCTCGAACACGCGCCCGTCGCGGTCGAGAAATCCAATCCTTTCCCCGGCAAGTTTCAATCCTTCAATCTTTTGAAGGAGGATCTCGACGCCGGGTACGAGCTCGCGCGGAAGAAGATCCCCGGCGTCGTCACCTCCGCCCGCGATATCGTGCTCGGCGTCGGCTGGATGGTGGACCGCAGCCACACCGCCCCCGACTGGAAGGCGCTCGCGCGCCTCGGTCTGCCCGGGTTGATCGAGCGGGCGGAGCAGGGAACGTCGCCGTTCCACCGGGCGGTGGCGGTCGTCTACCGCGCGCTTGCGGAGTTCTGCCGCCGGGTCGCGCGGATCAACGGCAACCGCGTCTACGCCGAGATCGCGGAGCACGCGCCCCGGACGCTTCACGAGGCGTTCGCGCTGGCGTACGTGCTCCACGACGCGATCGAGTTCGCGGGCGAGGAGGTCCGGACTATGGGGCGCTTCGACGAAATATACATCGAATTCTACCGCAGCGACCTCGCGGCGGGACGGCTGACCCGCGACTCCGCGAAGGAGCTCATCAAATTTTTCTGGATCGCCTTCTACGCCCGGTATCAGGGCAAACGCTTCGGCAAGAACTTCTGCTTCGGACCCGAGTTCAACGAGCTCTCGTACCTCGGCATGGAGGCGTACTACGAGATGAACACCGTCGACCCGAAGCTCTCCGTGCTGGTCCGCGCCGATATGCCGCAGGATTTCGCGGAGCTCTACGCCCGGTGCATCCGCGACGGCAGAACCGGCATCGTGTCGCTTAACTACGACGTGGTGGTCGCGGGGCTGATCCGCCACGGGCGGAGCCCGGAGGACGCCCGGAACTTCATCCCGATCGGCTGCTACGAGCCCGCGGTGGCGGGCAAGGAGATCTCGTGCTCGGGGTCGAGTTTCATATATCTGCCCGCCGTCGTGCTTTTCGTTCTGAATTCGGGGCGGGACTACGCGACCTTCGACGAGTTCAAGACCGCCTGTCTCGAGCGGATCCGGGAAGTCTGCGTGACGATGGGCGAGGGGCAGGTGCTCTGCGACCTCGCGTGGAAGTACGTGAATCCGGTGCCGCTCTTGTCGGGGACCTTCGAGTCGTGCGTCGCGAAGGGGCGCGACATCTCCGACGCGGGAGCGGTCTACAACACCACGGGGTGCACGGTTTCTTTCCTCGCGGACGCGGTGGATTCGCTCGAAGCGATCCGCTATCTCGTCTACGAGGAAAAGCTCTGCACGCTCGCCGAGCTGCGGCAGATCCTGAATGACAACTGGCAGGGGCACGAAAAACTCCGCGCCGTCGCGCTGCGCAAACCTGCCAAATGGGGCAACAACGACCCGCGCGCCGACAGTATAGGTGTGGAGATCGCCGCGTTCGCGTCGGAGGTGCTGTCGCATCTGCCCAACGGGCGGGGGGGCTTCTTCTTCCCCGCGCTCTACGGTCAGCTGGTGGTCGAGTTCGGGCGCAAGTTCGGCGCGCTGCCCTCGGGGCGCCTCGCGGGCGAGCCGATGTCGAAGAACCTGGACTCGGTGATCGGCATGGACCGGAACGGCATCACCGCACTGATGGACTCGGTGCTCAAGGTCGACATGCGGCAGTTCCCCTGCGGGACGTGCCTCGACATCATGCTGCACCCGACCTCGGTCCGCGGGGAGGAGGGGATCGGGATACTCGTGTCGCTGATCCGCACCTTCATCGCCCACGGCGGCAGCGGGATACAGTTCAACATCTTCGACGCGGCGGTGCTGCGCGACGCGCAGGCGCACCCGGAAAAGTACGATAATCTGCAGGTGCGCGTCTGCGGCTGGAACGTCCGCTTCAACGACCTCGAACCCGCCGCGCAGGAGACCTTCATCCGGCAGGCGGAGGAGCTCGCCTGACGCATTCCGCGGGATAAACGACAACAGCGAAAGGGAAAACACCATGAACGGACAGAAAGTCGGCGGAAATAATGGTCTTCGGTTTTTACCGATCGCTCTGATGCTGCTGAGCGCCGTGTTCTGCGGATGCGAAACCGATGATGCCGTACTGCACCGTCTGATCGAAGCGCGCCGTCCCGAGGAAAAAGTGGATCGGGACACCCAAGTGCAGTTTCGCCGGTTGCTGACCGGCAACGATCGGCTGGTGTATGACGCACTGCTGGGGGCGCACGGCAATCAAGATCCGGGTCTGATGATATTTTTGCTGGAGGATTCGGATATAAGGGCCCGGCGCATCCTGAGTGCGGGAAATTACCGGACGCTGCTCGATGTGTGCTGCAACGGACGAGTGATGAAAAATCTGCTCGAATCCGAAAACGCCGACCCGCACAGCCTATCCGCCTGGACGGTCGGCTCCGCGCCCTTGTTGATACATGCCCAGCATGGGAACGAATGCGAAGCCCGTCGCGAATTGCTCCGTCATTATTGCGATGTCAACATCCGAAACCGCCGTGGGTTCACGCCGTTGCACTATGCGGCGTGGCGCGGTGGGACGAACAGTATAAATGAACTGCTCGAATTCGATGCCGACATCAAAGCGACGAGTTACAGCAAAAAGAGCGTGCTGCATCTCGCCGCCTTGCGCCCGGACGACGACCCCCGCGCTGCGGAACTGCTGCTGAATGCCGGCGCCGATGTCAACGCTGCGGACAAATGGGGAAATACGCCGCTTTTTTACGCCTGTGCCGCCGGAAACAAAAGGATTCTGACCTTTCTGTTGAAACACGGCGCCGACGAAGGGGTGAAAAACCGGGAGGGGAAACTTTATCATTCCGCAAAACTGACCGCGCTTATGATGTCGACCGCCTATTGAAGGCGGCTTCGATACAGTTGGTTTTATGCGCGGGTTCCGGCGGGTTCCGGCATTGAAAAGTCGCCGACCTCGTGTATATTACCGGCAGGGGATTAACGATCTGCAACCTTCAAGTATCAAGGAGGATGATTTTCATGAGTTCGAAGAATGTATTGGTGCTCGGCGCCACGGGCGCGATGGGACGTTACGCGGTGCCGTTTCTGGTGGAGAGCGGCTGCCGCGTCACCGCGGTCTCGCTGGACGATCGTCCGGCTTCGCTGCCGCCGAGCGTGACCCACATCAAGGCGAACGGCAAGGACGCGGAGGTCCGCGACGCGCTGCTGGCGCAGAACTTCGACGGCATCATCGACTTTCTCAGCTACAAGACGCGGGAGCTCGTGCCGACGCTGCCCCGGATGCTCGATCACACGGGGCAGTACATCTTCCTGTCGTCGGGGCGGGTCTACGCCAATCTGGAGTGCCCGGTACGCGAGACTTCGCCGCGGCTGATCGACGCCTCCGACGACCCGCTGCTGCTCAACTCGGACGACTACTGCATCTTCAAGGCGCGCGGCGAAAACATCCTCTTCAACTCGCCCAAAAAGAACTGGACGATCGTCCGCCCCGCGACGACTTACAGCTATCTGCGCTACCAGCTCGTGACGCTCGAAGCCGCCAACACCGTCGGTCGCGCCCGCCGCGGCAAGCCGGTCGTGCTGCCGGTTCAGGCGCGCGAAAAGCCCGCCACCTTGAGCTGGGGCGGCGACGCCGGAGTGATGATCGCGCGGCTGCTTTTCCGCGAGGCGGCGCTCGGCGAAGCCTTCAACATCAACAGCGCCGAATCGCGCACCTGGGGAGAGATCGCCGATTACTACAAGGACATCTGCAACTTGCAGGCGGTCTGGGTGGACAAGGAGGATTATCTCAAGATAATCGATCCCGACCCCTACAACCTGGGACCCCGCTGGCAGCTCGAATACGCCCGGCTCTTCGACCGGGTGGTCGACAACAGCAAGGCTCTCGCCGTAACCGGGATGAAGCAGTCCGACATGAAGCCGCTCTACGACGGGCTGAAGATGGAGATCGACCGCACGCCGCTGGACTATCCGTGGCCGGAGAATCCCCGCATGGACGAATATCTGGCGCGGATGAAGTGACGGAGCGGACCGGACGATGTTGAAAGTCTGCATCAGTTACGAAACGGGCGGCGGACGGCTGGGCGGGCATTTCACCCAGTACGCTTTCACGGGGCTCCCCGGGGTGGAGATCGCCGCGCTCGCGGACTCCAATCCGGCGGCGGAGGCGACCTACCGCCTGACCGGGGCGAAACGGCTCTACACCACATTCCACGCGATGATGGAGGCGGAAAAGCCCGACATTGTCGTATTGTGTTCGCGGCTGCCGCAGGAGCACCGCGAGCAGATCGGATACGCATTGAAGCACTCCTGCCACGTGTTCTGCGAAAAACCCCTCGCCGAAACGCTGCTGCAGGCGGATGAACTTGCCGCACTCGCGCGCCGGAGCGGAAAACTCGTGCAGATGGCGCATCTCGCGCGCTTCGCCCCGACCTTCGGCGAGATGAAGCGGCTGATCGACGCGGGCGGGATCGGCCGCGTCCTCACTTGCTACATGCGCGGCAAGGAGGATTACCGGGGGGGCGGCGAGGACATGGTGGTGCTCGGCACGCATGTGCTGGACGCCGCCGTCTGGCTCTTCGGAATGCCCGAAAGCGTCTATTCGGAGATCCGCCTGCAGGGGCGGTCCATCACCTCCCGGGACGTGCTCGCGACGCGCGAACCGGTGGGTCCCTGCGGCGGCGACGAGATTTTTTCGCTCTACCGTTTCGCGAACGGCGTGAACGGCATCTTCGAGAGCCGCCGCGTGATCGAAAAGGGCGAGGACCGGCTGGGCATCACCGTCTGCGGCACCGCGGGCGCGCTGACGATCCGCTACTCGGGCGATCGGGAGCTGCGCGTCTGCCGGGATTTCCCCGTGCCGATCGAGGACCGTTCCGAGTTCGTTCCGGTGTCGACGCCGGAGCCTGCCGACATCCCGGGCGCGGCGCCGCTCGAGTACGAAAAGCTCAAGATCGATCTGTCGCGCGGGATGCACCGTTACTTCGTCGGGAACAACCGCCGCGCGGCGTGGAATCTCGTGCAGGCGATCGCGGGTAAGGAGCCGCTCGTCGCCGGGATCGAGTCGGCGACGGCGTCGCTCGAAATGATCGTGGGCGCCTACCAGTCGGCGCTTTCGCATGCGCCCGTAACTTTTCCACTCGTCAACCGCCGGCATCCGCTCGATGCCAACGAAAGGTCGTGAATCCATGAAAACCAAGGCAATAGTATTCGTCGCTCCGGGCAAAGCGGAGCTGCAGGACCGGGAGCTGGACGAAACTCTCGCGCCCGACCGTGTCCTGTTGAAGACCGAGTGTACTTTGATCTCCCCCGGCACGGAGTTCGCCAATTTGAGCGGCAACACCAACCGGGGAACGAAATCGCCGTTCCCGAGCGTTCTCGGCTACAGCGCGGTCGCGCGGGTGCTCAAGACGGGAAGCGCGGTGACGACCCTCCGCGAGGGCGACCGTTGCCTCTGCTACCACAGCCAGCACTCCAACTACCAGCGGATGCCGGAATGCAATCTGGTGCGCATCGAAGACGACGCGCTCCCGTCGGTCGAGGCGGTCTTCTGCGTGGTGGGCTGCATGGGGTTTCAGGGGGTGCGTCGCTGCCGCCCCGAGCTCGGCGAGTCGCTGATGGTGATGGGGCTGGGACTTTTGGGGCAGTTTGCGGTGCAGACGGCGCACCTTTCGGGGTGCCTGCCGGTGATCGCGCTGGACTTCATCGAAGCGCGGCGCAAGATCGCGCTCGCGCTCGGCGCGGACGCGGCGTTTTCGCCGGACGACCCGGAGCTGAAGGATAAGATCCTCGCCCTTACCGACGGTCGCAAGTGCGATTCGGTGGTCGAAGTCACCGGCAACCCGCAGGCGGTGGTGCAGGGGCTGGAGCTGACCGCGAATTTCGGACGCATCGCGCTGGTCGGGTGCAACCGCACGCCGACCGAGAAGATCGACTTCTACAACCTGGTGCACCGTCCCGGCATCAGCGTGCTCGGCGCGCACAACATGGCGCGCCCGCAGGACGACCGGCGACCGGGGGTGTGGACGATGAAGGAGGATATGGCGGTGCTGCTGCGGTATCTGGCGGCGGGGCGGCTTCACAGCCGGGAGCTGCTGACGATGGTGGCGGATCCGGCGGAGGCGCCCGGCATCTACGCCCGGCTTTACGCCCGCGACCCCGAACTTTTGGGAACAGTCTTCGATTGGAGCAAATATTGAGGAGAGAGAATTCATGAAAGCGGTATTGATCGACGCGGAAAAGAATTTGGTCTGGAGCGACGTCGCCGATCCGATCCCGAAGCCGGGGCAGGTGATCGTCAAAGTGCGGGCGGCGGGGGTGAACCGCGCCGATCTGCTGCAGGTGGCGGGCAAGTATCCGCCGCCTCCGGGGTGGCCGGAGTGGCCGGGGCTGGAGTGCGCCGGGGTGATCGTCGAGGCTCCGTCCGGAAGCCGGTGGCAGGTCGGCGACAAGGTCTGCGCGCTGCTGGGCGGCGGCGGATACGCCGAAAAGGTCAGTGTTCCCGAGGGGATGGTCATGCCGGTTCCGGAGGGGGTGTCCATGGTCGAGGCGGCGGCGCTGCCCGAGGTCTACACGACCGCGATGCTGAATCTCGCGGTGCTGGGTGAATTGAAGCCGGGCGAGACGGTCTTCGTGCAGGCGGGCGCGAGCGGTCTCGGGATCGCCGCGATCCAGATCGCCAAACTGATCGGCGCCCGGGTCGTGACCACGGTCGGCTCCCCGGAGAAGGCGGCGGCGGTCGAAAAACTCGGTGCGGACGTGGTCATCAACCGCAGACTCGAACCGGTCGACGAACGGCTGATGCGCAACCCGGTCGACGTCGCGCTGGACTGCGCGGGGGGTGCGCTGCTGGGCAAGTGCCTGCCGGCGATGAATCCCGGCGGGCGCTGGATACTGGTCGCCACCTTGGGCGGCGAGACGACCGAAATCCCGCTGCGCATCGTCTTGAAGAAGCATCTGAAGATCATCGGCAGCACGCTCCGCAGCCGGAGCGAGGCGGATAAGAGCGCGTTGCTGCAGCGCCTCGTCGAAACGGTCTGGCCGCGGATCGCCGCGGGCGCGATCCGCCCGGTGATCGACCGGGTGTTTCCGATGGAGCGCGCCGCCGAGGCGCACCGGGTGATGGCGGAGCAGAAAAACATCGGCAAGATGATCTTGACATTGGGGGAGTGAGCGCGCGATGAAAAGAATTCGGATCGGTCAACTGGGCATCGGGCACAACCACGGCACCGAAAGAATGCGGGCGCTGCGGCAGCTGCCCGATTGTTTCGAGGTGGTCGGGGTGGCGGAGGACTCCCCCGCGTGGCGCGAAAAACGCGGCGGTCATGCCGCCTATCAGGGGCTGCCGATGATGAGCACGGAGGAGCTGCTCGCCGTGCCGGGTCTGGAGGCGGTGATGGTGGAAACCGACGGCGGCGAACTTCTCTCCTCGGCGCGGCGCTGCGCCGAAAGGGGTCTGCATCTCTGCATGGACAAGCCGGGCGGCGAGGATCTGCCGGGATTCCGCGGTCTGTGCGACCTCGTCCAAAGCAAAAATCTCGTTCTGCAGCTCGGGTACGTCTACCGCAACAACCCCGCCGTGAACTTCTGCGTCGACGCGGTGAAGCGGGGCTTTCTGGGCGAAGTCTTCGAGATCCACGCGGTGATGAGCCGCTGGGACAAGGACGAATACCGCCGCTGGCTGGCGCAGTTCCATGGCGGGGCGATGTACATTTTCGCGGGGTATCTGATCGACATCGTGCTGCGGATCCTCGGCGCTCCGGACAAGGTGACGCCGTTCATGCGGGGGACCCGCGACGACGGGCTGGTCGACAACGGTCTGGCGGTTTTGGAGTACCCGCGCGCGACCGCGACGGTCCGGGTCTCGGTGGCGGAGGTCGAGGGGTACGAGCACCGGCGGCTGATCGTCTGCGGCACCAACGGCACGGTGGAGCTGTGCCCGATCGAGTCCAAGAAGGATGAAGTTCCGCTTGCGGTGCGCCTCACGCTGAAGGAGCCGCGCGCGCACTACGCCTCGGGCACGCGGATGGTCGACTGCGGACCGCGCGGCAACCGTTACACGGCGCAGCTCACCGAGTTTGCGCGCGCCGTCCGCGGGGAGATCGCCAATCCGTTTCCGCCGGAGCACGAATATCTGCTGCACCGGACCTTGCTGCAAGCCAGCGGCTACCCGATCGAAGGGCAGGACGAGTAAGACGATTGGGACAACCGTGACTGGAACCCGCGCATCCGCCGTCGCGCCGATGGCGCTATGGCGTGACAAGCGGATGTGGTGGGCGAAGGTCTGCAAACAATAGTTTGTTGGTTCCAGCCCCGTTCACTCCGTACTTATCCGTACCCATCCGTCCCCATTCGTAAGGGGCGGTCGTTCGCGCAACGGCGGCTTGCATACGCGTCAGCGCTATTGCCAGCGCCGCCACCACTCGTGCATTTCGCGATTTCACCAAAAAAAACGGGGCGGCTCGAGCCGCCCCGTCAATTAGTGTATTCTTACGCCAGATTCTTGAACTTCAGCACGTCGTTTTCGAGCGTGAAGCCCCAGCCGTCGTAGGCGGTGCCGGTCCCGCTGATCGCTTGATCGAGAACGAGATCATCCTGGAGGTCGGTCACGTTGAAGGTGTTGTACACCGTGGTCGAAGCCGCGTCGATCAGACTCCACTCGGTGGCGGCGCCCGTCCCGAGCGTCAGGGTGATGGTGTCGCCCGCGAAATCCGCCGCGCTCCAGTCGAGGATCGCCGTATTCGCCAGCGCCGTGTCGCGCGCCGCCACGTCG
>Ga0265298_10005502_pt1 | contig 15863 bp, 24 predicted proteins | sample AusTroGonzalo_MG_3_FD_193486 | JGI IMG/M metagenome (GOLD analysis project Ga0265298, IMG submission 193486) | Bovine rumen microbial communities from tropical cattle in Woodstock, Queensland, Australia - Gonzalo_01 | ecosystem: Host-associated > Mammals > Digestive system > Stomach > Rumen ... | reverse complement strand
TAAACTGTAAACAATTGTACACACTCTGCCATCAAATCTTCATTTCTCTCTAAGAAAGAAGGAGTAATAACCACACCCTTCTCCAACTCAATTCCATCATGATAAAGTTTATCTTGAGTATTGAATTGTAAAGTGTTTGGGTTAAGTAATTGAATCGCCGCCATCAGGAACCACCTTCTGGATTGAATTCTGCTTCATCGTCGAGGATGTATGCATCATTGGCATAAACATCTTCATCGAAGTCTTCCGGCGCGCCGTAATAGTGCTCTTCGAAGATGTTGGTACTCTTGAGCGCGTTGAGACGTTGTGTAATTTCCTCGCCAATGCCGCCTTCATTGATGTAAAGCCGCTGGTTGTAGGCTTCAATGTTTTTAAGCGTTTCATCAAGCACATCGCGCGTTACATCGTCATAGAACTTGTTTTGACGACCGCGTTTTTCAAGCCAATAAGCCACTTCAGCGAAAGAGTCGAAGTCTGTTGCGTTCTTCGCATTCTTTGGTGTGAACTCGGCGCTCTTGATGATTTTGTCATAAGAGGACATGAACTTATCAACATCCTTATCGCCAGCGCGAATGCGATTGTCGATTTCAAGTGAGATTTTACACAGCTTCTGCGCCTGGTCCACCTGCAGCGCGCCCGTGATGTTTTGCGTATTCATCAAGCCGCGGTAAAGGTCTTCCAGATGATTTAAGTCCTCTTCATCATAATTCTCACCCCACTTACGGCGCAAGTCATGATATCTCTTCTCTCTTATCTCGGGCAACTCTTCTTCCAGCAAACCAACTTCTTTCAGCCGCTTGTATTGTCTGAAGTAGTCACCCCAACCCAAAGAAATATAATCATCCGAGCAGAAAATCTTTGCATATGTCGGCCACGTTTCCACCGGCAGCGTCATGCCGCGAATCCTTTCCCATTCCTTTACAATAAATGGAATACCAGCCCATTGACAGAGCCTGTCCACCACTTCCCAATCACCATCCGCGGCGTCTATTCTTTCGGCAATGCATTCATTGCACCATGGCAAGAAATTATCCACGTAAAATTCACTGTGCGCCCGCGAGAATTGAGAGAGAGGAAGAACTCTACCACATTTCTCACAGCGCTTTGATACAGACGCCGATACAGGTTTAGGAATTTTCGGAATCACCGGCATTCGCCGCACCTCCCTTTTCTGGCTTGGTCGCGGCCTTGACGAGTGCGATGATTTCTTTCTTGCGTTTGCGATTTTGCTTCTCAAATGCGCGCAGCATGTCGTCGAGGACGTCCGTGAAGGGCCGCGGCTCAAAGCGGTCTTTCACTTGTTCAGCTTTGGGATTTGTCTCATCCAGAAGCTAAACCTTGAGGAGCCGCGCAAGGCCAGTAAATTCAACTGCATTCAACTTTGGTATATAATCAAAAAACTTTTCTATTAAACTCATTTATACTTACTCCTTTTCTTCTTTTCACACTACTTACATCGCGGCGCGAAGCCATCGCTTGATTTCTTCTGTCGCACAAAGTTGTTGCTGCTTAAGAGTAACATTTTGCCACAATCTTTACACCGTTTGAAGTTCTCTGGAAAGAAGAGATTGGAAACGATGTCGTAGTGTTCCTATGCGGCGGCCGCGATCGACGTAAGGATTTTTTGGTGGAAAATGGTCGAGATGTAATTCTCATTATAAGACTTCCCATACTTTTGATTCACAATACTCGCAATCTCATAATTCTACTTATGAGCCATCTTCAACTCCAAAATCTCCTTCTACAACTCCGTCAGCGCCGCGTGTGATTCATAATAATACAGCGTCGCCAGCACAGACGCGGCAGCGCCATAAATCTGCTACGGATCCTCGCCCGCCTCATCCACCAAGTCCTCGCGCGCAACGTAAATGTTATACACGTGCGCGGGATTGCGGAAGTCAAGCACCAGCCCGTCGCCTACTTTCTCGGCACCCCATACTATATCGGAGATTTGTCTCAATTCCTCATCCGAGAATTGCTCTGGTTCGGGGTCGCCAAATATTTTTAAAGAGAGAGAATTAGAAGGGTTGATGAGTCCAAGCGGCAAGACGCACGCGTCTTCGTCAATACGAAGGACGTCTTGCGCGATGTAGATTTCGCCGTCCGCTTGCGCGTGACTAAGCACCCGCGCGCTGTGTGAGTCGCGGTAAGCGTACTGCTCGTTGCGGAGGTCTACGAGGAGATGTTTGAGTTTGAGATACTTAAATTGCGACAACTTGAGTGCCCGCTCATTCAAATCCTACTGCTCGGCCGCGCTAAAGCGGTGAAGCAACGACGCACGGGGCGGCAGTTTGCGCTTACCCGTCCAGAGGTCGTAATAATTGATGACTAGTTCGAGGGTGTCTATTTCCCTAAAGAGATTGTCGTAATAAGGGCGCAACCACTCCGGCGCCTCCTACAGCGCGCTCGCGCGGTCAAACACCACGCGCGGGATGCGCGGTTGCGGCTGATTGAGGGTCTTTAGTTGCCGCTCATTGAAGCCAGGCATCTCCATAAGTCCCTCAAGGCTCTCCACCTTCTCAGGCGCCCACTCCTTAATCTTCACATCGCCTTCTTGCTGTGCATTCCGTCCCTTTTCATTCTTTCCCCATAATATATAATTTGAAATCGTCTCCAACTCGTCCGCGGTTGGTACAAATGGCAAGGCCGCTAGATACTCCTGCACGAACGCAGTTCTATCGGCCGCGGATTCGAGTTGAAAGTTTAATTGTAACCTATTTTTTGCCATGTGTCAGGCGGGTGTAGAAGCCCGCGCCTCCGTGAAAAAATTGACTCATCCCCGTGAGAAGGTTAAGACCTTCTCCATGATTTTATTATATCACAGGTTCGGGGAAAAGTCAAATTTTTATGACATATTATATGCACTTTTGAATAAAGTTTTATAATTTAAAGTAACACTATAATCAATTTTGGTTGAATCGGCATTGCCGCCAATTGGCGGTTTTCCGTATGCCCACAATTCATTCGTGCCTGCAGTCATACCAAAGTTAGCGCGTATATTCTGCTCATTAATTAATGCCTATACTACATCAGAAGCCGCGATAATCTTATCTTGCATGATAAAGAAGTTGTTAGTTAAACTAGTTGAACCAGAGAAAATACCAACGTTATCGCCGCCGGTTTGTGTAGAAAGACGAATAATATTTGGAGCTAAACTTTTAAACACGGGCGCGAATGCGGATGCAAATGCATTCTAAAAACTTGGATAAGTCACTCGTCGATACAAATCCCAGTCAGCATAGTCACCGCGCACCTCTTTTGAATCAAGCGGTTGGTTGTAGCTGAAAGCCGCGTAGAATTTTGACTCGCCCGCAGTCAACGGAACCTAAAGACGTTGAACGTAGAATGAACTCGCGCTCATTTCACCTTCCCATGTGTAACTTACATCCACCGTGTTTTTGACCTGAATGCCATACATTTCATTCAGCGCCTTGACCACAAAGTCGATGGGCGCTTCTTGCAACTGGCCGTCCGCGGTCATGCGAATTTTGTCTAACAAACCAGTGCTCTACAGTTGAGCGGTGGCGCTTTCGCCAAATAAAGCATACATAAGTAAAGAGGCGCGCATTTCACCTAAGAAGCCGCGGATGTTGGATAAGGAACGTCCGATGGCGATTTGGGACGCAAAGCGGTCGACAACGTGTGAGTACTACGGTACCAACTACTTAATAATCTCCACCGTATCAGCTTTCAACTGGTCGATATTCGCGCTGCCGATTGGGATTGGGCCGATGTTTCCAACGAGTAGCGTGTCGCCCTACATGATAACTTCATACCTATCCTTACCAATTACCTGCGCGGCGATGGAAAGAAGGTAGTCGGCCAACTCCTAACCCATCTTGTCGAGGGGAATGAATTTACCTGTACCCGTGCTTTTAATTGTAATCTACGTAATCATCGTCTTGTCGGCATTGAGTACATACTCAAAGTCGGAGGCGGCCTGTGAACCACGGATGGTGTTGGATTGGATGTTTAATTGTGCATAATCCAATTCAGTTGGCTCGAGCAGGAAGGGGCTGATTGTCACTGGGTCTAAAATCGCTTTCTTTGGACTGATTATAGCCGTATGTGAAATACCCATCTAAATCGCCGCGAAGAGGCGGTCTTTTACGTAAGACAATTGGGTTGCCTTGGAGCGGCTGGAGGTCATGGTGCGGTCAACATATTGCATGCCGCTTTCGATTAACTTGTTGAGGACTTCTGTGATAACCTGTTTCTAATTTTCTGACAATGTACTTTTTGTGTTATCAGACAATTTATACTTTTGAGATAGCATTCCTTCCACTTCGCCGCGGGGGAGTAACGTACCGGTGCGAAATGTATGATCTATATCTTGAATAATGCGGTTGAGGTCGGCGCATGAGTGAACAGTTTGTCCGTTGAAGTTGATGAGAGAGTAGAAAGATTGCTCTTGCGCCCTTAAATTTGACGCGAGAGCCTACAATTGCGCCATTTCAACCTTATGAGTGGACACGGAAGAGATTCCCATGTCAACGATATTTGTAATTTCATCCAGAAAAGGGTGGGCCATAAACTCACCTCCTCGTGTTTAAGTAGAAAAATGGAGGGATAACTTTGAATTTTTGATTCATAAGACTTTGAATTTTTGATTCGTAAGACTTTGTTTCCAGGGCCTTTTGTTACCATTTTGTAACTTTTTGTAAATCCTAGAAACCACCCCGCCCTGCGCCCTGCTGCGCCCAAAAGTTACAAAAAAGTGAAAAGCCGTAACAAAAGGAATTCTTTTTAGCGTCAAAAGGAGATCCCAAAATGACGGGTAATTAATTAATTTTGTGCACTCTGCACAAGAATTCCCTTTCATCTTTGTGCAACTTGCCATATTGACTTTCCGGTCGTCCGGTGCTATAATGTAGTCAAGATAAAGGAAGGGAGTTCCAATCATGAAGACTTACACCATCGACCACATCTCCGACGCGCGCAACGCAGGTATCGCCCGTGAGCATGACCTCTGCCACTACTTCGGAATTGAGCGCACAAGCCACGATTCCAGCGACTACCGCTCCAACAGCGACATCAACATCGGCGACCGCCACATCAGCGTCAAGGCTTCCGGCTTCACCCTCATGAGCGGTAACATGTGCGGTGGATACAGCGAGTTCGATGACATCTGGAACCTCTACAAGAACACCACTCACAGCAACGAGTTCGCATACATCACCGAGGACTATAAAGTCTATGAGATGAACATCACCGAGTTCGAAGCGTTCCTCCGGATGTTCGGCAGAGTCGAAAAGGAAAGCGCAAAGAATGGTGGCAAGGCAAAGATCCGTTGCCGTAAAGAAACAAAGAACATGGTAGCATGGTTCGAACAGGCGGTGGCATAAACCACCGCCTTTTGATTTGGGCGCGGGCGCGAACTTTAGCGCAGTAAAGTGTGAAAGTGCAATATGAACAAACCGGACTTTTAAATTTTGTGCATTATGACAACTTGACTTTTTCGGCATTCTGTGATAGAATACAATCAGAAAGAAGGGATAGACAATGATGAAAGAAATCAATTTCGATATGGACGGCACGATCGCCGATCTGTACGGCGTGTGCGGTTGGTTGAATGACATCATCGCCGAAGATACAAGACCGTATGAACAGGCGAAGCCGTTGTTGAATATGAACGTTCTTGCAAGAGTCCTTAACAAAAAAATTGCAAATGGTTACAAAGTGAATGTGATTAGTTGGACTGCTAAAAACGGAAGTGAAGAATACAACGCAAGAGTCGAAGAAGCGAAGCGCAAGTGGCTTGCGGTTCATCTCAAGTCGGTTCAGTTCAATGCGGTTAAGGTGCTTCCGTATGGAACGCCGAAACAGGAACATGGTTGCGGTTATCTGTTCGACGATGAGGAACAGAACAGGGTTGCATGGTTCGGTGTTGCGTTCGATGAGAAGAACATTATTGAAGAATTGAAAAGAATTTAAGGAGAAAATAAAGATGAAAAAAATTGTAACAATTCTGTTTCTGTTTGTAATTTGTTCCATGTTGCTTTGCGGTTGGGTTTTCGACAAACCGCATGAAATGTACAGCAAAAGTACAATTGTAACAAATGTAAACTATGATGACGATTTGGTAACAGTTGAGGACTTTTTCGGTAACATTTGGCAGTTTTACGGTCGCGAAGATTGGGCAGAAGGTGACATTTGCGCACTAACAATGGATAATAATGGCACTTCTGAAACAATTTATGACGATTTTATTACAAACACAACATATTGCGGTTGGGTCTACTAACCGCAATTTTTGTGCAAAATGCACTTTCACACTTTAGTGTGTTAAAGTTCCGGGCGGCGCGCACTCAAAAAATTTTTTTGAAAAATCAAAAAAAATTCTTGACAAATCCGGAATTATATGTTATATTATATACAGATAAAGAAAGGAGATTCCCAAAATGTTTTACTGGTTTACTTTTGAAGATGGTTACGAGGTTTGCACCCGTGGTTTTTCCCGTCAGGAATTGGCGGTTGAGGTTCGCAAGCATGGAAAACTGATTTCTAAGGAGAGAGCATAATGCGAGATTATTTCAAAAGAATCCGTTGTCATGATGGTTTCTGTCGTTTTGACAATCCGAACAAGACTGCGCGGACGCGCGCAAAGCGTGAAGTGAAAAAAGAACTTGAAAAGGCGGAGCGATAGATTCCGCCTTCCGGCGAGGGTGAAACTTTAGCGAAGTAAAGCGTTAAAGTTCTGCCCGGGGCGCGCGTCGTCATTCTGCACAAACGGAGGTATGAAAATTTGTGCATTTTGCCATATTGACTTTTTGCCGCTCTTATGGTATTATATAATCACCAAGGGGGAGGGAAACCGAACCCAAGGCCGCGCGGTGAACGAGGTCACTCTCCGCAGTGGGGACGGCGGTAAGTCGCTACTTGAGCGCTGTAAGCCCTGTAAAGTCGAGACTCGATGGATTCAGTCCTGAGGGCGTCCCCTGACGCGCGTTATAAATAGTAGACCCAAGATGCCGCGGGGGCACAGTGAGAGCGCGAGGAGCGCCACGGCCGCGGATGGACGGAGCAGAGCCAAAATTGAGAGGGAACCACAAGTTCCCTCTCGAACTTTTTTGTCGAGGGCGGCCGGCGCGAAACTTTAGCGCATTAAAGTGCGAAAGTGCGGTTTACATAACAGAAACAAAGGTTTACATAAGAAAGTCGTTGACATAATATTATTTTTGTGTTATATTATATACAGAAAACGAAAGGAGATAAAAAATGTATCCGATTTACCTTGTTTTTGTTGCCGTTGGTGTGATTCTGTTCACGTTTGGTTATGTTGGCGACATCGTGGAAGAACTTGTTTCCAAGCACAAGACCGACCGCAAGTAAGCGGTCGGTCGACCCGGGCGCCGGCAAAATGACGAAAAAATCAAGTTTTTCGACTTCATTTTTGTCTATTATTAATCGTTGACAAAATTAAAAATCTATGATATATTATATATAGAGATTGAGGGAAGGGGCAGCAAATGCCGACTCGAGATTGTGCCAGCAATCACACATGATTTGATTGGACTTCTGGCAAAACGTCCCAAATCTAACAGAACTTCCCTCAAAAAAACTCTTGACAAACCCAAAAATCTATGATATAATATAGATGTCAAAAGGGAAGAGAAAGAAAAGTCCAAAGTGTGCGCCGAAAAAAATTTTTCGGAAATGCCGAAAAAAGACTTGACAAACTCAGAACTTTATGATATAATAAAATCACAAAAGGACAAGGACAGTCCAAAAAACCAGAAAGGAAACTAATATGACTTATCGTGAGTACTTCAACAATGTTCTGAATGCGAACATCTCTGATGAGATGAACGAAGTGTCTGTTGAGTTTCTGTCGAAACTTGACAGTCGCAACGAGAAGCGCAAGAGCGTAATGTCCAAGGACAAGGTCGAGTCCCATGCTCGCCGTGAAGCGGTTCTTGCCTATCTCAAGGGCAACGAGGGTGTGTTCACTCGTGACACCATCGCCGAAGCGATCGGCATCTCTGTCGGTCAGGTTAGCGGTGCTTGCAAGGCACTCGTTGACGAGGGTCTGATTGTCAAGTCTGAAATCAAGGTTGACAAGACTCGCAAGATTGGTTACAGCATCGCGTAACCAACTTGTTACCAAGGGTTACAGAAATGTAACCCTTTTCTTTTTTTTATTTTTAAAAAATTTGACTTTAACACTTTAGCGCGTTAAAGTTCGGTGCCCGGGCGTCCCAAAAAATTTTTTTCGGATTTTTGAAAAAAAGTGTTGACAAATCTCAAAATCTATGGTATATTATATACAGAAAGAAAAAAGAAAGGAAATGAATCAAATGAAAACCACTCTTCACTATTCCACTTTCATGACTCTGTACGTGTATGCTTGCGGCATGACCGCAACGATCGATCTGGAGTGCAAGTCTCTTGAAGATACTCTGGATTTTGTCCAGCACATCTTCAATGACGATACGTTCATTCACGGCGAATCCGTTGACATGGTTCACGTGATCGACTCCAAGACTGGCGAACTGATCGCCGAATGTGAACCCGATAGGGAATCAGGGCCGACCGCCGTCGACGACTTCGACAGCGATTGGGGATACAACGAAGATGAGGGATATGACCCTTATCTCGGTTGTTACACGGACGACTGCTAATGGCGGTCGTCCTTTTCGCCCGGGCGCATTCTTTAGCGAATTAAAGTGTTAAAGTTTTGTGCCCCGCGCGGACGCGTGGGTGCGTGTATGGAAAATTTGAAAAAGGGGGTTGACAGATCGCATTTTATATGGTATACTGTTCCCAGAAAGAGAAAGGAATGATTCAAATGACGAAAGCAATCAATTTTGACATGGATGGCACTCTGTGCGACTTCTACGGCGTGGAAGGATGGCTTGACTGCCTGATCGCGCGCGATCCGAAGCCCTATGCGGAAGCTAAGCCGCTCTTGAACCTCTCGGCGCTTGCGCGCAAGCTTAACCGCCTTCAGCGCGATGGTTATGAAATCAATATCATTTCGTGGCTTGCGAAGAACTCGACCGCAGAGTTCGATGCCGAAGTTACGGCAACCAAAAAGGCGTGGCTTGCGAAGCATCTTCCGTCTGTTCATTGGGATAACGTGACTATCGTTCCGTATGGTGTGAACAAGTCCACTCTCGGCAACGGCATCTTGTTCGATGATGAGAAACCCAACCGCAATATGTGGGGCGATGGCGCATATGATGCCACCAACATCTTGGGAGTTCTTAAGGCGATTTAAGAACTCCCACTTTCACGCTTTAATGCGTTAAAGTCTTGTGCCCGGGCGCCGCCGTCAGATTGCACAATGACTGCGGCGCATTTTCGTTTCATTTTTGTGCATTATTCCATCTTGCAAAATCCGCATTTCTGTGATATACTTACTACAGAATCAAGAAAGGAACTGAACCAAATGAAAAAGTACATTATTCTCGACACTGAAACCACGAACGACATTGAATGCCCTTTGGTCTATGACTTGGGATTTTCCGTCATTGATGCAACAGGCAAGTGTTATGCAAGTTACAGTTTTGTCAATGCAGACATTTTTTGTGACGATGAACTGATGGCAAATGCCTATTTTGCGGAAAAGATTCCTGCATATTGGGAAGATATTAAGAGCGGAAACCGCATTTTGAAGTCTTTTCGGTCGATTGAGCGCACTTTTCGGCGTGTTTGCAAGGAATGGAATGTTGACACGTTCGTTGCTCATAATGCAAGATTTGATTATCTTGCGCTTCAGACTACAAAGCGTTACATTACAACGTCAAAATCTCGTTTCTTCTTCCCTTATGGAAGCAAGTTTGTTGACACTTTGAAACTTTCTCGTGAAGTGTTCAGCAAAGATGAAACTTATCGTAACTTTTGTGTAACAAATGAATATGTTACAAAACGTAACGAAAATCGTTATACTGCGGAAATTCTTTACAGATTCATGACGAATTGTAACGATTTTGTTGAGGAACATACAGGACTTGCGGATTGCATGATCGAAAAAGAAATTTTTCGTTACTGTCTTGAAACTCTTTCGGAAGAAAATGGTTACCTTTGGTGAGTAACCATTTTCTTTTATATTTATGCACTTTCACGCTTTAGCGTAGTAAAGTCCGCGCCCGGGCGCCTTCGGCGTTTTGTACAAAAGGTTTATAGAAATTTTGTGTAATATTACCAGTTGACTTTTCATAAATTCTATGATATACTTTAATCACAAAGAAACAAAGGAGATAAAAATCATGAAAAAGATTAATTACAAAGAAGTTTGCGTTGTTACTCAGTGCCCTTTTTGCGGTCGTGGCAATGAGGTTGAGGTCAACGAGATGGATTATCTCGATTGGTCTGATGGAATGCTTGCACAGGAAGCGTTCCCCTATCTGAGCGCAACTGAGCGTGAAAGTCTGATTAGTGGACTTTGCCCCACTTGCCAGAAATCCATTTTTGGAGGTTCTGATGATGAGTAAAGAAGTAAACAAGAAAACAGGCGAAGAACTTCAGCAGTTTCTCGCCTTCCGCAAAAGGGCATATAGTGTGCCGCAAAAGAAAGGTAAAGGTTCTTACAAGCGGTCGAGTTTCAAGAAAGGAGAATAAAAATGAATGATTTAATGAAACTGATTGCACTTCTTTCCCTTATTCGTGAACGTGACGCGCGCGAACGTGGAGAACATGCCGCCGCGGTTGCGTATGCAAATGCGTATGATTGGATTTGTTACGCAGTTCATGATAGAGAAGATTGTCTTTGCAACTTTGACGGTTACGAAGAAGCAATTAAATTTCTTGAACAGAATCCAGATTTGGACGTTTGGGACTTGGAAGAAAAATTTAATAGAAAGGAAAATTAAAATGTATTATTATTATATCGTAAAAGTTAGAAAGAAAAACGAAGATACACTTCTTTATCGTTCTGCACCAACTACCAAAAAGGATGCATTAGAACTTGTTGAAATCTTTCTTGATGATTATCCAAACTGTGAATTAATAATCAAAATTGAAACTATCGCACGAAATAAACCACTTTGGTGGTTAAATTAAGACACTTTAGTACTTTAACGTGCTAAAGTTTTCATCCGGGCGCGCCGGCAATATGCACAAAAAATACTCTTCTGCGGCGTGCATCTTTGTGCAACATTCCATCTTGCAAAACGGCACAAAGTGTGATATATTATACTTGTCAAGGGGCGGTGGTGAAAACTGACTCACCTTAATTGACGTGTAAGTGCTCCATGTAGCCGAAAAATTTTTCAAAGAAATTTGAAAAACCCCTTGACAAATCCAAAAAAGTGTGGTATAATATAGACACAAAAGAAAAGAAAGGAAGTTGATCCCATGAAACTCGCACTTGCTAATTCCGTTCGTACTCGTTACATCAATGCCATTATGGCATATCTTGCCGAACAGGGCGAAGATGTCGCTCTGACCACTTCCAACACTTGCAATCTCCCCATTGTGGAAGATGGTGAGGAAGGCGTTCTTGAGGTCGTTGTCAAGGTCGTTAAGAAGGACTATGACGAATGTATGCAGGAACGTGAGGACTATGTCGCCAAGTGTGCCGAACAGGCAGCGAAGCGTGCGGAGCGTGAGCGTGCCGCCGCCGAAAAGAAGGCGAAGGCGGAAGCCAAAGCCGCCGAAAAGGCAAAAAAGGAAGCGGAGTAATCCGCTTTTCCTTTTGAACCGCAGTTAGAGGTCTCTAACCGCGGGCGGTGCAAAACTTTAACACTTTACCGTACTAAAGTCTCGCCCGGGCGCGCAGTTAGAGTATACTAACTGCACAATAAAATCAAATTTTTGCTTTTAAATTTTGTGCACTATTAATCCTTGACAATTTTCAAAATTCATGATAATATATATATGTAATCAAGAGAGAGACAAACAGACCGCAAGAAAAAAAATTAAAAAATCTTCAAAAAAACTCTTGACAAATCAAAAATCTTGTGGTATAATAAATACAGAAAGTGAGAGAGATAAACTCCACTAAATAAATAGGGTGATGACCGACATCGTGTGCGCACTGCGCAGAAAGGAAAGTACCATGACTACACGTGAATTCTATCAGGCTGTTGCTGACTCTGACGTTGGTGATGAACTCATCGCTAAGGCTCAGGAACTGATCGCCGCTCTTGACGCCAAGAACGCCAAGCGCAAGACCACTCCTACGAAGGATCAGAAGGAAGCCGCCGCTCGGCGTGAGATCGTTCTCGGTTTCTTTGCTGACCATCCTACGGAACTGTTCACTCGTGATGCGGTTGCTGATGCTCTCGGCATCTCTCCTGCTCAGGTGACCGCCGCTTGCAAGGCACTTGCCGACTCTCTCACGAAGTCCGAAGCGAAGTTCGAGAAGTCTCGCAAGGTTGTATATCAGTACAAGGGTTAATCCCCTTGTACCATACGAAAGGGTTACAAATTGTAACCCTTTCTTTTTTTCTTTATTTTTAAAACTTGACACTTTAGCACTTTAATGCGTTAAAGCGCGGGCCGGGCGCATTCTTCACCACTTTACTGCGTTAAAGTTTTACCCGGGACGTGTCCGGGCGCGTCAAATTTTACCCCATTATATCATACCACAGAACGGCGCTTTTGTCAATGACTTTCTTTTGCAACTTTTTGTAACCGAATTGTAACCTTTAGGTTTACATAACATTGTGAAATTTTTGTCGAGGTTATGTCAACTTGCAGCGTCGGCGTGGCATGCCGCAGGCAGGCGCGCATGTACGTCAAATTTTCATTCCCAGAGGAGCTGCAAATAGCAGCTGCAGCTGCGCCCTGGGGAGCTGCGGCGCCCGCAGATGTCAAATTTTTACTGCAGCTGCGCAGCTGCGCACAACTGACAAATTGCACAAAAATTACATAAGCTGGGACCAAAAATTTTGTTATTTTGCCATACGTAAAAACTCTTGACAAAATTAAAAATTTATGTTATAATATTTATAGAAAATAAAGAAAAGGAAGTGTTCTAATGAACCAGAAAAACATCACTGACCAGCTTCGCAACCGTTTTACTGCAGACCTCGCCGAATTCCTGGCCGCAAAGTATGACGTGGATGTTTGCCAGACCGCGGCAGGCACCCTCATGATTCCCGCCGTGGACGGCGCTGGTGAAGACCGCTGGGTGAAGTTCGGCGTCATCATCCCCAAGGACGCGAACGAAGCCGAAGGCACCGACGGCTACAGCCTCGCGCAGGAGTACCAGCTGAAGCTGGACGCCGCGGCCGCTCGCAAGGAAGAAGCTGCGCGCAAGGCGGCCGAGAAGAAGGCCCGCGCGGAAGCTAAGGCGAAAAAATCGGAGTAAAAACTCCGATTTTTTCTTTTACGAAATATATTATATATATATCTTCCCATTATATTATAACACAAATTTTCTAAAAAGTCAAGTTTAAATTTCTTTTAAAATTTATTTGTCAATTCTTGAAAATTCACAAAATTCATGTTATAATATATATAGAAAGTGAGAGAGAAAGAAAAGATAAACTCTCTCAGCGGGCGGCGATCGACGCCGCTCCGACAAAAATAATTTAATTTCGGGTCGTGACCTACCACGAGAAAGAGGTACTACCATGACGAATCGTGAATTCTACACCAAAATCGCTGCCCTGACCAACATCGACGCTGAGCTGACCGAGTTCGCCGCCGACGCCATCGCCAAGCTGGACGCCACCAATGAGAAGCGCAAGGCCGCGTCCGCTCTGAAAGCCGCTGAGAAGCAGGCTGAGAAGGCGCCCATCCGCGATGCCCTGCTGGCTGTCCTGAATGACGAGCCTGCCACTGCCACCGAGCTGATTGCCGCAGCTGGCCTCGACATCAAGCCCGCGTCCGTTCCTTCCCTGCTCCGTCCCTTCGTGGAGAGCGGCGACGTTGTGAAAGTCGAGAAGAAGATCGAGGGCAAAGGCAAGCAGCGCGCCTACGTGCGTGGCTGAGCCGCTCGAAAAGCGAATACGAAAAACGCAGCTGAAAAGCTGCGTTTTCTTTTTGTTAAATTTTTTGCAAAATTTGACAAATTTTCCGAGAATTTTTCGCAAAATTTCGGAATTTTTCAGAAAATGTAGTCGAAATTCTCAAATTTTTGCCCAAAAAATTTGACAATTTTCCGAAAATATGTTATAATTATAAGTTTATACATATATATTTTTCGTATTCGTCCCAATCGTGGCCCGTAGCTGCGATATACGTGCGTTTTGGGGCAAAAAGTGATGAAAAAAATAGGGTTTTTGTAGGGTTTTGTGCACTTTTTTCAAAAAATTTGACAAATTTCGAAATTTGGGGCCAGAGCAATTTTAAGCCATTCCCTTAACAAAAGAAAGACCAATGTACGGGAGATGGTCATCTCCTATGTTCGGGAGAAAAGACCCAAGCAGTTACGTAATTATACATCGTATACGTTGTTCCATCTACGTTTCATGTATACGACAAGCTGGGTCTATATATAAGTATTACTTATACGTTATTTCGTATAGTCCCACTTCGTGCACGTTGTTTCGTATGCGTTTAACCTGTACTTCCCTTCCGTTTTCCCCTTTCCGCTCTCCCTTTCCTATGCGCGCTGTATCTGTTGATTTTTGGAAAATCTGCGCGCTGGTTTAATTTATAAGTATATACATATACGTTGAATCCTGTAAAGTGAGATTGTTCATTGCGCGTTCCTGTACGTGGATCTTGTGCATTTTCATCTGATTAATTATTATACGTATATATTATACGTATTAGTTGTCCGTCGAGGAGGCTCCGCGTATTACGTTCTGCGTTATGCGCGCTGCGCATACTTGAACTAACACGCTCCGCTGAGTGTAAGGTAAAAGGATAAGGTGAATCGTATACGCTTAAATTATAAATTTGATTACATTTCTAACATCTTTTACTTTAATGTAGATTTTCCTCCAAGCCGCTCGAAAATTTTGGAGAAAATTTCACTCACAAAATTTCTGGAAAATTTAAAAGGAGAGAAGAACAAACTCTTCCCTCCTCACTTGCTTATCCGTTTATTGCGGGCGCGCTACCCATCAGTGCGGTGACACCTAATATAACCGCAAGCTCCTAATCCATCACGCGCACACCCGCAATGTACTCAGTCCTATATTCATCTATCACTGGGCAATATTCAATCATGACATCTGCATCAGGATCAATGCTATTCAAAATCACCCGTAATTCAGCTACAGTCATGTGCACACTCTCCTGCGATTGACCAATTCAGCACAGAACGCTCACGCTCTTTAGAATCCTTGAGCAACTCATAAGCTGTGGTGAGATATTCGCTCTTGGCATGAAGCTGCTTATAAGCATCGTGATAATTCTCCACCGCTTCAGCATACTTCTTGACCGCGCGAGCATAACGCCGTGATGCGATCTTCCGATTACAGCGCGCTGCCGCAAGAGCTTTTCCAAAATCTTCATCAAAAGTATCTTCTGAATGACATTTAGCCGTACCATGCACCCAATTTCCAGCAAATCGCGCATGAGCAATAATAGTGTTACCAACATGAGTGTAAAGATAATGCTCTTTAATTCTCGGTTTCTTCTTCATTTCCTTTCCATTCCTCTAAGTCTTGTTTCATTGACTCATCCTTGCGCCGATCGTGCAAGCTGGGATTATATGCCCCATTGAACAGGGCGGCCGCTCCATGATTTTTCGTCTTTCTGCGGCACATCGGACATGAGCAATGTATTTTATTTTTACTATATTCATGAAGGCTGGAATACCATGGATGATCAAACCACCAACCGCCCCAAGAGCGATTAATGTCATACTTGCGCTTGGCTTTTGTGTAATTTTTATGACGCCGCCAGGCTCTTGTACGTGCCATGATGATTCCCTCCTGTATTTACATGGCAGGGGCGCTGAGACTCGAACTCAGACCTACGGTTTTAGAGACCGTAGTGACTTACCTTTACACCACACC
>Ga0265298_10005501_pt1 | contig 15863 bp, 9 predicted proteins | sample AusTroGonzalo_MG_3_FD_193486 | JGI IMG/M metagenome (GOLD analysis project Ga0265298, IMG submission 193486) | Bovine rumen microbial communities from tropical cattle in Woodstock, Queensland, Australia - Gonzalo_01 | ecosystem: Host-associated > Mammals > Digestive system > Stomach > Rumen ... | reverse complement strand
AGACCATCCTGAAGGACATGGACGGGATGAAGTCGAAGGGCAAGCCGACAGGCACGGGGATCGTCGTCTCGCTCGTCGCCCTGCCCGTGGTGCTGCTTTTCGCGCCGCTCGCGTTCTGGGACCTGATGGCCGTCTTCGCGCTGTACCTAGCGATGCTCTTCGGCTATCTCGACGACCGCTCCGCAGTGCCGTGGGGCGAGCTCAAGAAGGGGCTTCTCGACCTCGTCGTCTCGGTGGCGATCGCGTTCTTCATCTTCAGAGGCCACGCCGAGCACACGTCCGATGGGCTGAAGATGATCGCGTGGCTTCCGTTCGTGAAGGGCATCTGGCTCATTCCCGGCTGGACGTACGTCCCGCTCGCGGCGTTTCTCCTCTGGTTCACGATGAACGCGACGAACTGCTCCGACGGAGTCGACGGGCTCGCCGGGACGCTGACGCTCATCATGCTCGCGATGCTCGCGTTCATCCTCTACGTCGTCGTCGGCTACCGTCCCGTCGCGCACTACTTCCTCATCCCGGTGTACGCCGAGGCGGCGCGCTGGGCGATCGTCGTCATGGTCGTCGCGGGCGCGTTCGCGGGCTACCTCTGGTACAACGCCGAGCCGTCCAAGATCCTCATGGGCGACGCGGGAAGCCGCTTCCTCGGGATCCTCGTCGCGACGGCGTCGCTCATGACGGGCAACCCGTTCCTCGTCCTTTTCCTCTCGCCGGTCGTGCTCGTGAACGGCGGCGGCGGACTTGGCAAGCTCGTGCTCCTGAGGGTCGCGAAGCGACTCGGATTCCAGATTGGCGACGACAGCGTAATACGCAGGGTGCGCTTCCCGCTGCACGACCACTGCAAGAAGAACCTCGGGTGGTCGAACGCGCAGGTGCTGATGCGGTTCGTTCTCCTGCAGCTCGCGATCATGCCGATATTGCTTCTGATCTTGGTGAAGGTGAGGTAACACGTGACGCTTCTGGCATCCATTGCGCTGCTTGCGCTCACGCGCGCCGAGCTACTCGACCGAATCAAGGCCGAGCCGGTGACGCAGCTCGACGGGCTCGTACAGGTGTACGGGGACTGTCCCGCGGACATGCGCCGTGAGTTCCAGCTGCCGATCGCCTCGTTCGTCTCGGAGATATGCCGCAAGCTCTACGCGGCGGACAACAGGCGTCCGCAGAAGTTCTCCGAGCCAGGCATCGTGGTGCGCATCGGCGACGTGAGGACGAACATAGCGGAAGTCGTCTCGCGTCCGGCCACGCGCGCCGGAGGCGTGAAGTTCACCCGCATATACGTCCCTTCGCCGGGCGGCGCGGACCTTGCCCTGCTGCGGCGCGAGGTCGTGCGCGCGTTCTTCCGCGCGGTCGACGGCCTCGACCTCGACGACACGAGTGCCGACAAGCGGCTGAGGGCCGCGGATCCCTTTACGCGCCTCGAGGACATACAGGCCGAGGTCGCCGCGTGGCGCGAGCGCGGCGAATACGCCGAGGGACGCACGGACGACGACTACCTGAAGCTTCTCAGGGGTGTGCACCTGCCGGGCGTCGCGACGAGGGCGGACGTCCTGACGTTCGCCTCTCGCCTCTACCTTTACCCGCCGCTTTACGGGGAGCCGTTCTGCGGGAAGTACACTTCGTGTCCGTTCCGCGAGGCTGTGTCCATCGCAAGGGAGGACCTTGCGGTGCGCCGTGCCGCCCTTGCGAAGATGCAGTCGCTGGTGATCTTCGGGCAGGGGCACGGCGACGCGATGAACGCCGCGGTGGAGGCCTATATGAGGTTCCTTGCCGAGCTTGCGAGGCTGAAGCTTTCCGACGAGGAGCTGCTGAAGCTCCTCGACGACGCGGACGCGAAACTGAAAGGAGTGCTGGAGCAATGAAGACGAAGAAGACGATAACCGACAACACGGTCGACCCTGACATCCTGCGCTACACCGTAGGCGACGACGTCGTGCTCGACCTCGCGCTCGCGAAGTGGGACTGCATGGGCACGGCGGCGCACGTCACGATGCTCTCCGAGATGAAGGGACTCAAGAGGCCCGTCGTGACGAAGGCGGAGGCGGCGAAGGTGAGGAAGGAGCTTGGACGAGTCGTCAAGCTCGCCGAGGATGGCAGGTTCGTGATCCGCGACGACGACCAGGACGTCCACATGGCCGTCGAGCGCATGCTCACCGAGAAGCTCGGCGACCTCGGCAAGAAGATCCACACCGGGCGCTCGAGGAACGACCAGGTCGCGGTCGACGTGAGGCTCCACATGAAGGACGAGATACTCGCCGCGGAAGGCGAGGCCTGCGCGCTCGCGACGGAGCTCTGCTATTTCGGCATGTGCGCCGGGGCGGTTCCGCTCGTCGGCCGCACGCACCTCCAGCCCGCGATGCCGTCCACCGTGGAGATGTGGGCGACGGGCCACGCGGAGATGGTGCTCGACCAGCTCGAGAACCTCGAGGCGGCGTACCGCCTTGCGGACCTCAACCCGCTCGGAAGCGCGGCCGGATACGGCGTACCGCTTCCGCTCAACCGCCAGCGCACGACGAAGCTGCTCGGCTTCTCGCGCACGGTGCACAACTGCTTCGGCGCGTCGATGGCGCGCGGCGAGTGCGAGGCGGCGCTCCTCTCGGCGCTCGCGCAGCTCATGGCCGTCCTCTCGCGCCTCGCCGAGGACATGATCCTCTTCTCGATGCCCGAGTTCGCGTACTTCCGCCTGCCGCGCGAGTACTGCACCGGGTCGTCCATCATGCCGCAGAAGTTCAACCCCGACGTCCTCGAGCTCGTCCGCTCCAAGGCGGCGCAGGTGCTCGGACTCCAGACGGCGTCGCTTTCGCTCCTGCACGCGATGCCGGGCGGATACAACCGCGACCTCCAGGACTGCAAGTGGCTGTACATGAAGGGCCTCGAGATCGCCAGGACGACGCTTCGCATCCTCGCGAAGGTCGTGAAGGGCATGAAGGTCGATTCTGCGAAGTGCCGCGCCGCGTTCACGCCGGGAGTCTTCGCGACGGACGTGGCGCTGAGGAAGGTCGCCGCCGGGACTCCCTGGCGCGACGCCTACCACGACGTACGCGACCACCTCGAGCAGCTCGACGCGGAGGATCCTGACGCCGCCGTGGCGCTCAAGACGCACGAGGGGACCTGCCTCGGCGTGGACCACGACCTCTACCGCGGGCGCATCGCCGCCGCCGCGAAGTCGGCGCAGGCGCGCCGCCGCGAGCTTGCAAGACTCTGCGACAGGCTTCTCAGGTAATTTTTGGTTGCCAAAAAAGACGCGGCGCTTTCGCCGCGAGCCCGCTTCCGACTGCCGTTTTTGGGCTAGCCCGAATTCGGCAGTTGGACTTGGTTCTTAGCATGGAGAACAGGAGAAAACAGGCGCGGATGTCAGGCCCTGAGCGCCGAAGGGCTGATGCCGAAGGCGTGCGTGAACGAGGTGCTGAAGTACTGAAGCGATGAATAGCCGCATGCCTTTGAGATTTCCTTCATCGGCATGTTCGTCGTGGTGACGAGTCTCCGGGCCTCATTCAGGCGGATGCGCGCGATCTCCTTCTGCACGGACGTGCCGAGCTGTTGGCGGAAGGCGGCGTCAACGAGCGTGTGAGACTTGTCGACGTGCTCGTATACGTCGACAGCCGATATGTTCTGCTGGATGCTGGATTGTATGAACACCAGTGCGTCGGACAGCCATTTCGGCGAGAGAGGGTACGTTCTTGTCGATTCGCGTTCGACGAGGCGCAGAGGCTTTATCTTGGCGACTGGCGGCACGACTGACGGATCGTCGAACATCTGCTGGAGCGCCGCTGCCGCCGCGTAGCCGATTCCGACGGCGTTCTGGTCGATGGACGAGATCGGCGGATCGGTAAACTGGCACACAAGTTCATCGTCGTCGCAGCCGAGAATCGCCACCTCGTCCGGCACGAGTATGCCATTTGCGCGGCAGATCTCGCTCAGCTGGTACGCCCTCATGTCGTGGGCGCAGAACACCGCAACCGGCTTGGGCAGTTTCCTGATCCAGCGCGAAAGCGACTTTGCGTCTGACGGCATGCCGAAATGCTCGTGCATGACCACCGCTTCCGCGAAGTCCTTCAGCGCGGTGGATGGAGTGCAGTAGCATTCGCATTCGTAGTGGTTGAGCTTCAGATGGCGAACGAACTCGTCGCGGCGGTCGTCGGAATAACGCCGTCCGTTGTAGCCGCAGAACGCGAAGTTCGAGAATCGGTGTTCGATGAAGTGCTGTGCGGCCATCTGCCCTACGAGACTGGCGTTCTGGTCCACGCCGGCGAAGCCGGGGACAGGCTTCTCCAGGAACACGTCGACGACTGGCTTGCCGGTGCTTGCGAGAATGTCCGCGATTTCGTCGTTCATGACTCTTGCGATGAAGCCATCGTGGAGCCGTCGCCTTGTGCTGTCGAGGATTTCAGAGAACTCGACTATTCGCAGAGACCAGTCCTTTCGTTCCCGTGCAAAGCGCACGATGCCTTCGCACAATCTGCGTCCATACGTCCTCTGGCGCTCAATTATGATGCCTATTGTCCTCATGTGCAATACAGTATATCAAAAGACGGTTGTCCTTGTCATTGCGAAAATCAATAATGGATTTGCAAAAACTACAATTGTACAGGTGCGTGGTAAATGGTATCATTTGGGCGAAAGAAAGAAGGTGGGCAATGATGAAACTGACAAAGCGTAATCCCGTTGTCGTAGCGGCTTTGTGGGGTTGTTGCATTTTGCCGGCGGTGGCGGACAAGTCAATCGACGCGCGCGTTGTCGAGATGTCGCGCTGCGAGACCGGAAGGCTTGTTGCCTTGCCCGACAAGGCGTTCGCTGACTTCAGGCGTCTCACCGACAGTCGGATCGCCGAGATACGCGCGACACCGAACATGGAGATCCCGGTCGACGCGGAATGTCGCTATCTTTCCGAGAAGGGCGACGACGGTGCGGACGGCAAGACGCCCGCGACGGCCTGGCGCACGACGGCGCGCCTTGGCCGCGAGAAGCTGCCGGAGGGGTCGTTTGTCCTCTTCGAGCGCGGCGGGCTCTTCCGCGGCGGGGTCAAGGCGTCGGCAGGCGTCACGTACACCGCCTACGGGAAGGGTGCGAAGCCGCGCATCTACGCTTCGCCCGAGAACGGCGCCGATCCCGCGAAGTGGGAGAAGACCGACGCCGAAGACGTGTGGCGCTACAAGATCGGCACGGCCGACGTCGGCACGCTCGTCTTCAACGACGGCGAGGCTCATGCGATAAAGATACTTCCGGTCTACAACGGCGACGGGACTTTCACGCAGCAGTACGGAAAGCGCCCCTTCAACAACGGTTACAAGGACCTTGCGGAAGACCTGCACTTCTGGCACGACTATTCCGCAAAGACCGATTTCAGGCCGTTTGCGAAGGGAACCGGCTATCTGTACCTTTATTCCAAGGTCAACCCCGGCGAAAGGTTCGCGTCAATTGAGTTCAACGTGAAGACGCACGGCGTTGCGGTGGAAGGGGCGAACGACGTTCGCGTGGACAACCTCTGCATAAAGTACGTAGGTTCCCATGGAATCGGCGCGGGCACGGTCAGGGGGCTTCGCGTCACGAACTGCGAGTTCGGCTGGATAGGCGGCTCGATCCTCGTGGAGCGCATCCCCGGGCGCAAGTCCCCGACGCGCTATGGCAACGCGGTGGAGATATACGGCGGATGCGACGGCTTCACGGTGGACAACTGCTACATCTACCAGGTGTACGACGCCGGGCTCACGCAGCAGTACAAGGTGAACAAGCCCGATGTGGCGAAATACCAAAAGCACGTGAGATATTCCAACAACGTCATCGAGAACTGCAACTACTCCATTGAGTATTTCCTTTCGCGCGCTCCGCAGGGCAATCCGAGCCGGATGGAGGATTTCGTGATCGAGGACAATGTCATGTGGAATGCCGGTGTCGGTTTCTGCCAGCAGCGCCCCGACAGAAGGGAGTCGGCCCACATCAAGAGCTGGCGCAACGTCGGCAACAGAGCCACAGGCTATCGAATTCGGCGCAATCTCCTTGTGGAGGGGGAAGACATGCTTGTCGAGATATCTGCCGGGCTTGACAATCCCGATGGCACAGATTCAATGCCGATTCTGGAAGACAATGTCTTTGTCGGCAAAAAGGGGCGGCGATTCGGAGTCTTGAACCAAGGGAGGGCCGTTGAGCGTCTTTACGACGAGAACATTGTGTCGACAATCGGCGGGCGGTTTTCTGGCAATGTGTTTTCCGTGCGCTGAGAACTGCGGAATGTGCGAGGTGTTGGAGCATGGCTCAGTCTGTAGGCAGTCGGCGTAATTCCAAGGGTCTCCCGGAAGAGAGTCGCGAAATGGCGTGGCGACGACAGCGCGAGGCGCCGGGCTATTTCCGAGACAGAGGCGTCTGTCTCGGCGAGGAGTTTCTTTGCGCGCATGACCTTTGCCTGCAGAAGGAATGCATGGGGTGGCAGCCCCGTAACCTGCTTGAACAGCTGGGTGAACCTGACTTTGCAGAAACCTGCCTTTGCCGCAAGCTCTCTGGTGTCCCTGTATTTCTCGGGGGATCGACGCAGGTCCTCCGCGATGGACTTGATCTTCGAAAAGCTGTTTGCCGCGACAGGCGCATTGCCGCATCCGATGATGGCAATCAGCGTTTCCAGCACAAGCGACCGGATGCGCAAGCTCCTGAGCCTGTTGCGGACATCGAGGTCGTATGCGGCCATAAGCCTGTGAAATCGAGATTGCATTGTGCGGTCGGCCGCAAATATGGTCTGAGGCAAGTTGACCAGCGCGTTCGCGAGGGCGGACGATTCCTTCGGCGGCAGTCCAAGCAACCTGGCCGATCTGCCCTGGTTCGGCAACTGGACGATCAGCCAGTACATGAACATCCCTTTGTGGTTCTTGAGCAGCTCATGGCGCTGCCCGGGCTTTGCAACGAATATGTTGCCAGGGTTGAGGTGGTACAGGACGCCGTCCTTCTTCAGCCGAAGCGAGCCGTTTATGCAGTAGTTGAACTCGACACATCCGGGGTGAATGTGTTCCGGAAGGTGCGGGCTGACGGCGCGATAGCGGCTCATCCCAAGGGCCAGCACGCCGGCGATGCCGCAGTCCTCGAGCGGCAAGGCCCGGCGTTCGGAAGTGTCCATTGCGCAGTCCAGATGCAGGGCGGACGTCGCCGCGTCCAGTTGACCGCACGTGAATTTGAATGGCAGTTTCTTCATGAAGCGCATTATAGCAAAAGCACGGGCCGTAATGAGTCCCAAAAAGGAAATTTGTCATATTCTGGACGTGCGCCGTTGAAGTGCTCTGCGGAATGTTGTACAATTCCAACCATGAAACGATACACCAGATTCTTGCTGACGGCGATTGCCTCAGTGTCCATGCACGCGGGTGCGGAACAGTCCGAGTCCGTGGCTTCTCCGACGGGCGGCTACAACTCATGGCCGATGATACAGGCCGTGGGCGGGAAGCTCGTATGCGCCTACAGCCGCGGGCTGGCGCATACCATAGGACACGGCGAGCGCGGAGTCTATGTGCGCGTCTCCTCCGACTGCGGCCAGACGTGGGGCGGCGAAAAGTGCCTGGTCAACAATCCCGCGGAGGGCGAGGTGGCGATTGGCAAGGGGCTTGACTCAAAGGGGGCGATGCTGCTCTGGGTGCGCTGCTGCGGCAAGAAATGGCATCACGACCTCTACCGCACGGCGGACGGCGAGACGTTCGAGAAAATCTCGTCCCCCGCGCTGAGTCCGATGCCGATGCAAATCACGGACGTGTTCCATGTGCCCGGCGTAGGACTGATGGCGCTGTGGTTTGCCGGCGACTACAAGCCCGGCCCCCACAGCTCGTGGGGCGTCTTGACGAGCAAGGACGACGGGATTACCTGGACGCAGCGGACCGTCGAGAAAGACCTGGAGAAGACGGACTGGCCCACGGAGCCGTCGGCCGTGTATCTGGGGTGTGGGCGCATCCTCGTTGTGGCTCGGTCTGAAGCGGGCGGACGCCAGTTCCAGATCGTGTCGACGGACAACGGCGCCACATGGCGGCGAACCGGCACGAACATCACGGACGTGAGCGCCTCCACTCCGAGCCTGCTGTTCGATCCTGCGACAGGCATTGTGTCGAACTATTACTACCAGCGTGGTGCGCGCAAGCTCAAGTGCCGCGTTGCCAAGGCCGCCGACGTGTTCGACAATCCGCTTAAGTGGCCCGATCCGAAGACGCTGGCCGAGGGCCGCGAGGAGCGAGCCATTGACGCAGGGAATGTCAACGCAACGGAAATGGGCGGGCGGCATTTCATTGCCTACTATACGGGCACGCCAAGCGACACGGACGTGAAAGTTCTTGCCACGACAGTGGTGATTCACAAATAGGAGGGACATTGCGTATGAATGCGGGAATAGACCTTGTGAACGCGAAAGCCATTTTGCTGTGCTGCGCAATGTTCTCAGCATGTGCGGCGAATGCGGCGCAACCTGCCGCGACGGCACTTGTGACGGTTGACGTAACGAACGCGGTGCGGGCGATCAAGCCGATGCACGCCGTGAACAACGGCCCTGCGGTGAAGAAACCCGGCGGCGACCAGAAAAACGGCAACTTCGAGGACTACAAGGCGGCGCGTATCCCGTTTGCCAGGACCCACGACTCGATCAACTGCATTTCCGGCGGTGCGCACACTTGCGACATCAACGCCCTCTTTCCGGACTTCGACGCGGACGAGAACGATCCCGGCAACTACGACTTCGTGTTCACCGACCACTATCTCGACAACATCCGCCGCGCGGGAACGGAAGTGTTTTTCCGCCTTGGGCAGACGATCGAGCATGGTCCGAAGAAGTACGGCGTCCTGCCGCCCAGGGACTTCGCCAAGTGGGCGAGGATATGCGAGCATGTCATACGCCACTACAACGAGGGCTGGGGCTGGGGGGCGGACAAGGCAATGACCACCAAGAACGTCGCATGGTCAAACCAGTTCAACATCGTCTACTGGGAGATATGGAACGAACCCGACCTCGACGCGTCCGATGGCGGGCTGTCAAGGAACCCCCGTTGCTGGGGCGGAACGGAGACTGAGTTCTTCAAGTTCTACGAGACGGCGGCGAAGCACCTCAAGACTGCGTTTCCCGAACTTAAAATAGGCGGGCCGGCGCACGCGCACAACATGCAGTGGGCGGAACGCTTTCTCGCCTACTGCAAGGAAAACGAAGTCCCGCTTGACTTCTTCTCCCACCACATCTATGCCGCCGAGCCGAGGAGGATAGCCGACAAGTGCACGCAAGTCAGGCAGATGCTGGACAGACACGGCTTCGAAAAGACGGAGTCGATCCTAAACGAATGGAACTATGTCAAGGGATGGGTGGACGACTGGCCGTATTCGCTTGAGGTGGAGTCGGGCACCTTCAACCAGAAGTGCGCAGCGTTCATAATGGCGACAATGGTCGACTGCCAGTCGCGTCCGCTCGACATGCTCATGTTCTACGACGCAAAGCTCAACTCCGCCATGAACAGCATGTTCTCGAAGCCGACGTGCCAGCCGCTCAAGGGATACTATCCGTTCTATGCGTGGTCGAAGCTTGTCGACTGCGGAACGCAAGTCGCTTGCTCGGTCCGCGAGGGACGGTGCAAGGAGTCGACGGCCAGGACGGGGACGGTGTTCAAAAGCGAAAACGGCAAGCCCGTCGGGAGCTTCCGCGCTGTTGCGGCGAAAGGCAACGACGGCGCGGGCGCGCTCGTTGTCGCCCGCTATTCGGACGACAACAACGTGACTGACACGGCGGAGGTAACGGTGTCGGTGCCGGGCGTTTCCCTTGCCCGGGCTCGCTGCCATCTCACTGATGCGGTAAGGACCTATACGGAAGTACCACTTGACCTAAAGGGCGATGGCACGGCTGCCATACGGATGCAGCCCAATTCCTTTGCCGTCGTGGAATGGCCGTGAACAGGCCGTCAATCATGATTTACAGACAAACCCAAGGAGAATTCATCATGTGCAAAGTCTGCAATATTGGTAACACTGCTGCGTTGTGCGCGGCACTGTCGCTTTGCATCGCAACGGCAAGGGCGGACGACTACACGCTTGCGGCGGGCCAGTCCGCTGCGGTTTCTGATGGCGCGACGCATTCCTACGGGACAATCTCAGTCTCCGGCGACCTTACGGTCGGCAGCAACACAAAGTTCTGGGCCACAACATCTGTTTCGCTCCAGGGCGGCTCTGTCACGATTGACGGAACGGAGTCGTCGTTTGGTTCAAAATCCCACAATAGCCAGGGCAAGCAAGTAACATTCGTCCCGGGCAGTGACGGGAAATACACAAAGGTGGTCGTCCGCAACGGGAAGACATCCGCCATTTCCACTGACGTCAACTACCATAATTTCAGCGGCAGCACCCTTGTGATCTCCGCTGCGACGTCGGCCGCCTTGGAGCAATATCCTGGCGGCTACTTTGACTTTCTTGACATCAACGGTGCCTCTGCGAGCTTCTATTCCATTGAAAACAAGTCGTCCCTTACGGGGCGGGTGTCCATTGCCGGGACTAGCCGCTTCGGCAAAGACAATGGCTATTCTTACGGCGCGGGGTTCTTTCTGGGCGGCAACTTCGTGGTGGATGTTGCGGGCGGTGCCGTATTCCGGTTTGCCGCTGGACAGCACGGCTCTTTCAACGCCGCAGGATGCGGCGTCCACGTGACAGGCGACGGCAATCTGCTGTTCCTTCAGTCGTACAGCACTTCGCAGCCGTACAAGTGTTCTCTAAGGAAGGGCGCGGTTCTCGACGTCACGGGTACGATTACGTTTAGTGATGCGGGTTCGCGCGGATGGTTCTACCTTGCAGACGACAATGTATTTGGATCGTCTGCAGGCAAGGTCAGCACTGCTTTAGTTAGTGGAGGAAACAACAATGGCGTGATACTTGAAGTGGCGCCAAATGTCGCAGTGACCGTGCATGACCTTGAGGTGAAACGCACGGCTGACGCCGTTGCCGGTTCTGGCACGATTCGCATCGACGCGACGGCGGCGGCTCGCTCGTTCGAGGCGAACATCCCGACGACATACGGCATTGGAAAGACAATAACCAACAGCATCACGGTCGCGAAGTTCGGAGACTTCGAGGCGATAGTAGTTGCAACCAACATTCCGACGTTGAAGGTGGAGTCCGGCGTGGTGCGCCTTACGAGGGACTGTGTCGTAGGCGCTCTTGCGGGCGCGAGCGGCGCGAAGGTCATCGCGGACGGTTGCGTTGTGTCGATCATGGACGGCGAGTCGTTCTCCGGCGGACTGGAACTCGAGGCGGTAAACGGCGGCTCCTTCGCCAAGATCGGCTCGGGGCGCACCCTTGTCCACAGTCCCGGCGCAATGGGCGCGCCCGTCCATGTGGCGTCCGGCGAACTTGTTTTCTCGGATACGGGCCTCAAGCAGAAGTATTGGCGTTGGACGTTCACAAAGACGAAAATAAGTCCGAACCCGCTCTGGCTTGGCAGGCTCTGGCTTTTTGGCTCGGACGGAAGCCATGCGGCAAGCGACTTGACACTTGCAAACAAAGGAGACTTGTCAAAGGAGAAGACGGTTTGCTACTTTTACGATTCCGAGACGAACCTGACTCATGTCGCAGGCGCGCCTTCATATCAGGAATCATGGAATATTGACAAGGTGACTGCGGATAATCTTGTAAATGGCATGAACGGCTATCCGAAGTTGGCGACTCCTGTCATAGATCCGGCGAACGAATCGTCGTGGCCTGGCATAGGGCTTCGCCTTGCGGCTTCCGACAAGCCTGTCACTGGCTACAACATAATGTCTGAGGATTCCGACCACTATCCGGTTTCATGGAAAGTAGAAGCATCGTACGACGGAGTGACATGGACAGATGTCGAGACGCGGACGGACGTCGTGCATGCGCATCCCGGCACATATTATTTCTACGACGGCGAGAAGCATGACGAGGCCAATGCGAGGCGGGGATCCCCTGTCGAGCATTTCAGGTTCAGCGGCTACAAGAGCGACGGTCTCGCGGCCGATCCGGCCAAGGCGGTTTCGCTTCAGGTCGACGGCGGCGCATCCGTCGATTTGACGGCGTTCACCGAAGCGCCGCAGAAGATCGGCGGCCTTACAGTCGACTTCGCCGCCGGAGGCGGCACGATACATGGCGGCAGCATCGCATCTGGCGGAACGCTGTATATCGTGAATTCCACGCAGGGAGGTGGATTCGCTCTAGATTCGGCGTTGCCGCTCGTCTTGGACGGGGTTGGCGACGGTGCCAATTTCAGCAGTTGGTCGGTCTGCATTGATGGTAAACTGGCAGAAAACTACCGCGTAAGGCTCAAAGGCAGCGGCGAACTTGTCGTCTCAGGCGCGGGATTAGTTATAATTGTCAGATAGTCATTTGCCGAATGGAGGAGTTATGAGAATCGCCGCGGTATTTTTGTCCTTTGCCGCGCTTTCCGCGCATGGGATTGTTTTGCCCGTGTGCGAGGTCGCGGAGCGAGCGCAGAAGGAGGTCTCGACGTACCCCGGCCGCGTAGTGCCGATCGCGCAGGTCGACGTCACGCCCCAGGTGTCCGGCGAGATCCTCGAAGTGTGCTTCGCGAACGGCGCGGAGGTGAAGGAGGGCGACATTCTCTACCGCCTCGACCGCGTTAGGTACGAGTCCGCCGTCAAGAACGCCGAGTCCAAGGTCGCCGAATGCAAGGCAAAGGCGGCGTACGCGGAGCTTTCGCATGCGCGCCACAGGAAGCTCCTCGACACGCGCGCGGTTTCTCTTGACGAGGTGGACAATGCGCTCGCCCAGCGCGACTCCTCCCGCGCCGCGCTCGCTGCGGCGGAGGCGGAGCTCGTCGCCGCCAAGGACGACCTCAAGCACTGCACCGTCGTCGCCCCGATATCGGGGCGCATCGGTTCCACCGCGAAGACGAAGGGCAACTACGTGAAGTCGGGCGGCGCCCCCCTCGTCTCGATAGTCCAGCTCGCGCCGATCCGCGTCCGTTTTTCCGTCTCCAACCGCGAAATCCTCGACGTGTTCGGCGGCGACGTCGCCTCGAGCCGGGGTGCCGCCGAGGTCGCCGTCACGCTTGCGAACGGCACGGCCCTCGCCGAGCGTGGCGAGATAGAGTACGCCGAAAATGCCGCCGACTCCTACACCGACACGATGACGCTCTACTCGCTCTTCGCCAATGAGTCGCTTTCCCTCGTTCCCGGCGGCACGGTTGCCGTTACGCTTTCCGCTAAGGAAGGCGTGACGCGCCCCGCCGTCCCGGCGACCGCAGTGCTCCAGGACACGCAGGGGCCTTACGTCTGGATTGTCGGCGCGGACGGCGCGGCGGAGCGGCGCGCGATTGCGCGCGGAGACCTTGACGAAGGGTGGGTGTTTGTCGAGAAGGGACTGAAGGTCGGCGAGCGCGTGGTAGCCGACGGTGCGCACAAGGTTCGCCGCGGCATGAAGGTGGAGGCCGCGAAGTGAGCGTCCCCGACGGACTCGAGGGCTATCCGAGCCTTTCGCGCGTCTTTCTCCGGCGGCCGGTGACGGCGTTCGTCTCGGCCATCGTCCTCGCGCTCGTCGGCGCGTTCTCGCTTTCGCAGATGGCGGTCTCGGAGTACCCGCACATAACGCCCGTCACGATCACGGTCTCCGCGACCTACTCGGGCGCGAGCGTCGAAGCGCTGAACGGGTCGGTCGCGCAGGTGATGGAGGACCAGATCAACGGCGTCGATGACATCTGGTACTACAAGTCGAACTGTTCGAACAAGGGGCTCTACAACTGCTACTGCACGTTCCGCCCGGGCGTCAACTCCGACATGGCGCTTGTGAACGTCCAGAATGCCGTGAAGCGTGCGGAGCCGAAGCTCCCGTCCGAAGTCGTCCAGAACGGCATCACCGTCAAGAAGGCGCCCGAGGACCGCATGGTCATGTACATGTTCATGACGGACGGCCGCGAGATGGACCTGATGGAGCTCTCCAACTTCGTCGAGAAGCAGGTCGCCGACGCGGTGGCGCGTCTCGACGGCGTCGCGCTCGTCGAGACGGGCGGGCGCACCTACGCGATGCGCGTGTGGCTCGACCCCGTGAAGCTCGCGGGGCTCGGCATCTCGGTCGAGGAGCTCAAGAACGCCATCCTCGCGCAGAATGTCCAGGCGGCGGCGGGCACGGTGGGCGCGGAGTACGCGAACAGCTACCTCACGTTCAAGATCAACGTCAAGGGGCGGCTCAAGACGAAGGAGGAGTTCGAGAACGTCGTCGTGAGGACCAACCCCGAGACAGGGGCGCAGGTGCTCGTGAAGGACGTCGCGAGGGTCGAGCTCGGCTGCAAGGGCTACACCGTGCGCTCGCGCTTCAACGATAGGCCGTCCGTATCGCTCTCCGTATACAAGGCGCCGGAGGCGAACGCGGTCTCGACGGCGAAGCGCGTCAAGGCGGAGATCGAGAAGTGGATCGCGAGGATGCCAGCCGGCGTGGAGGGCGTCCTTGCGGACGACTCGACGGCGTTCACGCGCGTCTTCCTCCGCGAGACGGCGAAGACGCTCGTAGTCGCGCTTCTCCTCGTCGTCGCGATAACGTACCTCTTCCTCCAGGACTGGCGGGCGACGTTCGTGCCCGCCGTCGCGATACCGATCTCGCTCCTCGGGGCGTTCGCGTTCCTGAAGCCCGCCGGGTTCACCGTCAACGTCCTCACGATGTTCGGGCTCATCCTCGTCATCGGCTCGCTCGTCGACGACGCCATCGTGGTTGTCGAGAACGCGCAGTCGCTCATGCGCCGAGAGGGGCTGTCCGCCCGCGAGGCCGCCGCGAAGTCGATGTCGCAGATCACGGGCGCCATTCTCGCGACGACGCTCGTGACGCTCTCGTGCTACCTTCCTCTCGCGTTCTACCCCGGCATGGTCGGCATGATGTACCGCCAGTTCGCGGTCACGATGTGCGTCGCGCTCGTTTTCTCCACGTGCGTCGCGCTCGTCCTCTCGCCCGTCCTCTGCGCGTCGCTTTTGAAGCCTCCGCCGGAGAGGCCGCCGAAGGCGTTCTTCCCGTTCAACTGGACGCTCGACCGCTGCCGCGCGGGGTACCTTCGCGTTGCTGGGCTCTTCGTGAGGCGGCTTTTTATCTCGCTTCCGCTCTTCGCCGCCGTCGCGTTCGCGCTGTGGTGGGCGTCCGGGAAGGTGCCGGCGACGTTCCTGCCAGAGGAGGACAGGGGCTTCATCACGCTCAACTGCCGTCTTTCCGAGGGGCAGTCCCTCGAACGCACCATCGCCCTCGTGGACGAACTGCACGAGCGGGCGAAGGAAGTGCCCGGGGTTGAGTCGGTAGCTTCGACATGCGGAAAGTGCAGCTTCTGGGGTTCGGGCGAAAACCTCGCGTCCATGCTTTTTCGGCTCGACCACTGGGACCGGCGAAAGTCGAAGGATCTTTCGTCCGACGCGATTCTCGACAAGCTGAAGGAGAAGACAGACGACCTATACGCGGGGGAGTTTGTCTTTTCGCAGCCTGCGGCGATAACGGGGCTTGGCGGCGGGAGCGGCGTCGGGTTTAACTTCTGCTCAATAGACGGCATGGAGCCGGAGGAGCTTCTCAGGGCTGTGGACGGATTCCGCGACGAGCTCTCGAAAAGCCCGCTCGTCAAGTCCGTATCGCACGGCTTCACGGCGTCGACCCCGCAGCTTGAGCTCAAGCTCGACCGCCGCAAGGCCGAGATGCTCGGGATCTCGCCCAAGACCGTTTTTGCGACCTTGCAGAACAAGCTCGCCTCCTACTACGTCAACGACTTCAACCTGAAGGGGGGAGTCTACGAGGTGAAGCTCCAGAACGACCCCGACGCACGTGCGTCGGTCAGGGACGCGCTCGCGATACGCATCCCGACGCCGAAGGGCGAGGCGGTCCCGCTCTCGTCCATCGGGACGGTCGAGTACGTCGGCGGTACGCGCGAGACGATGGCCTAC